>Ga0315904_10011991_pt1 | contig 10989 bp, 16 predicted proteins | sample LakEriMetagenome_6_FD_203529 | JGI IMG/M metagenome (GOLD analysis project Ga0315904, IMG submission 203529) | Freshwater fungal communities from buoy surface, Lake Erie, Ohio, United States - Buoy 12 MA120 | ecosystem: Environmental > Aquatic > Freshwater > Lake | place: USA: Lake Erie, Ohio... | reverse complement strand
ATGCGTAGTCCGATCCGATTTGAGATGAATATCTCAATTGAGGAGCTTCTGACGAAGCTAGTTTAAGCTTGCAATTTTTAATCAGTCAAGCTCAAAATGTAGAAATGACTGAAAAAACTTTAGGTAGGCCAGAGACGCCATTTGATAAAGACACAGCCAAACACATTTGCGATATGATCGAATCAGGCATGACACTGAATGCAATTTGTGCGCTTCCAGATGTTCCAAGCATTCCCACAGTTTACAAATGGCTGGACAATCATCCAGGCTTCTTTCAAGACTACGCACGAGCGAGATCAAAGCAGGCCGATACTTTCGCCGACATGGTCATGACTGAGGCGTTTAACTCACACGATGCTCAGATCGGGCGTTTACGCATCGACGCTCTAAAATGGACTGCGTCCAAACTCGCGCCGAAGAAATACGGTGACAAGGTAGAAATCGAGCAAACTGGGAACCAGAATTTCAAGATCAGCTTTTCCGTTCCCGATCGTGACACTAAGGATTCACTAAGGGAACTCGCGGCCCCAGTTGCAAGGATTCAAGATGCCGAGCCAATAGAGGCCGAGATAGTGGAATCTGAATAGATAACGAGACACAATCTCAGCGCGGGTTTTCACTATACCCGAAAGGGGAGAATCTAGATAGATTCCACGAAATTGCACCCGATAGGGATTTGCTTCACTCTGTCATATTGTGACAGGTTCAAGCATATGCGCCGCATCGCATATTTTGCATCTATTGCCAAGAGCGTATATTTTCGCCATTTGTATGCTATAAGCCGCATTTCAAAGTGTCGGAGATTGCCAACTTTTACCGACAGGGAATATTCCCGCAGGAATTTCTCCCGCATCTGGTATTTTTACCGATCAGTAAAACGCCCCATTTGATGCCATTGCCAACGCTAAAAGCCCCGCATTTGACTCTCCAAGCTTTTCGGGCATCATCCACGCCCCTATGTCCAAAAAAACCAAGACCGAACTAGAAATCCTTTCACACGCCTACGCCAAGACCCCAACGCCTGAAAATGCAGATCTTCTCATCAAGACGCTACAGGACGCGCTCAAAGCTAGGGAGGAAGCCATTGCCGAACTTGAAAAGGGAGTCCGCACACTAGAGCTTTTTTTGGCTGAAAAAACCGATTGCGGTAGAAAAAAACCATGATAAGGGGGAAGGATATGCAATATCAAACGCACAGAGAATTTGTCCGAAAACTTTGCAAAGCTGGTTCTGTCATCGCTGAGGAATTAACGCCTGACGATTGTCACCGCTTGCATATGGCAATAGGTATCAGTGGCGAGGCCGGCGAGTTGCTGGACTCAATCAAGAAAACAACCATCTACCGCAAGCCGCTCGACATTGCGAACATTGTCGAGGAATGCGGTGACTTGCTTTTCTATATTTCGGGAATGCTCGACTCGATTGGTGTAGACATTGAAAGCGCGATGGCGGCGAATACTTCCAAGCTTTCCATCAGATACGGGAAAGCGTACAGCGACAAATCAGCAATCGAACGAGCCGACAAGATGCCGACACTAGACAAAGACCACGGAAGCGAGATCAAGCAACCTGAGCCTGATGAGGATTTCAACGAGATTGTGCCTCGCGTTTGTTCCATGGATGAAGAGTGCGAATCATGCCAATGAGTGACAAATCGCAAGACTATTGGGAAGGCTTCGCAGATGGTCAGCGCGACATAGAAAGCCAGCTAGACATTCAAGATCATTCAATCGACCCGAACGATTTCATTCAATCGCTCGACTTGTATTCAGGATGGTTGATGGGACTGATTCAAAACAATGGGAGCGATGAGATAGACGATGAAGGTGCGCCGATATATTCAAACTATTCAGACGCGACAATCGCAGGACTCGCCGCCGCTTTCACCTATGCAAGACTTCTTCGCGTAGTTTCAGCTTGCATTTTCCGACTGAATCAAAAGGATTTCACAGAGGAGCATTTTCACCATGAACTGAATCACGCTTTGCATATGATGGAAACGAATAGCAAAGAGGTATTGGACTATGAAGATTGAAAAGCAAATTACCGAGCTGGCTGAGAAATACCACAAGCTAATCGCAGGAGATCACCACAAGGATCGAGATTGCCATTGGACGATTGAGGTAAAGTGGAGTTACGGAAACGATCCTGTTTTCATCGTCGAACATAAGGGATATTTACACGAAACGGAGCGATCCACATTCGACAAATACGAAACCGCTTTGATTTTCCTTCGTGATGAATTAAAAGATGCCGTGGAAATAGAGGAGTTTCACAAGGCGAACATCGACGGCATTAGATTTCCCGATGACATCCCTGGAGAGTTGCGAGCGTTTGAGCTTTAATCGTCTGGCATGGTGAATTGAATTGCATTAAATAAATAAATCGTAGGTTATAGCGAAATGAATTGGAACGAATACGCTTTAGAGTTGGCAACTGTAGCCTCGAAGAAAAGCAAAGATCCATGGAAGCAGGTTGGAGCTTGTTTATTGCGCCATGACAACACAGTCGCAGGGATAGGCTACAATGGCTTTCCCGCTGGAATGCGTGAGGATTGGGTTGATCGAGACAAGCGGAGGCTCTACATCGTCCACGCCGAGCAGAATGCTTTGCGTTATGTGAAGCCAGACGAATGCGCTTTGATTGCTGTCACGCTTTTACCCTGCAATGATTGCTTGCGTTCTATTGCATCTTATGGAATCAAGACAGTGGTGTATCGTGATATTTACGACAGAGACATCACGAGCATTTCGCTTGCAATAGATTTCGGAATAGAATTGATTAGGATTTCAGACAATAAATAAACATATGAGATTTCACTCACTTTCGCTTCCGCACACAGTCACCTCAAAAGAGTTCAATGCTTGTGCATATACGCAAAAGGTGGTGAAGTTTGGCAAGATGATGACCGAACGAGGGCATGAAGTGATTCACTACGGCCATGAGGATTCGGATTTAATCTGCACGGAGAATGTGCCAGTTTTGACGAACGATGATTTTAAGAAGTCTTATGGCTCGCATGATTGGAGAAAAACATTCTTTAAGTTCAACACGAACGATCATGCGTATCAGACTTTTTATAAGAACGCAATTCGTGAAGTAGGAAAGCGAAAGCAGAAGAATGATTTTATTCTTCCTTTCTGGGGTAGTGGAGTAAGGCCAATCTGTGATGCTCATCAAGACATGATTTGCGTTGAGCCGGGCATTGGATATGCGGGAGGGCATTGGGCGCGGTGGAAAGTTTGGGAGAGTTACGCGATTTATCACGCCTATTGTGGCTTAAAGAATGTTGGTCAATGCAATCAAGATTGGTATGATGTTGTGATTCCAAATTATTTCGATGAAGAAGATTTTGAATTTAACCATAAGAAAGAAGATTATTTCCTATATCTTGGCAGGGTTTATTCTGGCAAAGGCGTTGATGTTGCGATTCAAGCCACTGAAAAGGCAGGTGTTAAACTCGTCATTGCAGGGCAGAAAGAAGAAGGATATAAGTTGCCTGACCATGTTGAATATGTCGGATATGCCAGTGTGGTAAAGCGCAAGGAATTGATGGCAAATGCGAAGGCTAGTTTTTTACCTTCCATGTATATCGAGCCATTCGGAGGGGTTCAGGTTGAGAACTTGCTGTGTGGAACTCCAACGATAACGACAGACTGGGGATCGTTCGCAGAGAACAATCTGCATGGCATCACAGGATTCCGATGCAGGACGATGGGTGACTTTGTGGATGCGATCAATAATATTGATGACATCAAGCCGATAGATTGCAGGAAGTGGGGCGAGAACTTCACGCTGGGAAAAGTTGCCCCGATGTATGAGAAATACTTCAAAGATGTGATGAATGTTTATACGGATAGGGGCTGGTATGCTGATGGCAATGGCTTATATGCAGGAATGAAGAATTACCCATGATATACATAATATTAGGAATTGTTATTTTCTGTGGTTTATTTCTTTATATGTCCAGAGATGACATGGATCATTGAATATGAAAATAATTGATGTAGGTTGTGGGCCGGGGATTTATGTCCAAGCATTGCGTGAGTTGGGTTACGATGTTATTGGCATTGATCCAGATAAGCGTTGTCCAGAAACAATCAAGTCGATGTTTGATGAGGACGGAAAGTATGACTTGGCTATCTGTCTGGAGGTAGCAGAACATATTGATCCGTATGAAGCGGATTATGTTGTAGAGAAGCTAACAGAGTTGGCTCCGACGATTATCTTCTCAGCAGCAGTGCCGGGGCAAGGTGGTCATGGGCATATTAATTGCCAACCAAAAGAGTATTGGGAGAATAAATTTGGCAAGTTAAACTTTGTCGTTGATAGAGAAGCTACGCAGAATTTCATTGACTTCATGCGTTCTGGATACCATATGGGATGGTTAGTAAATAATGTCCAGATATTTAAGTCATACGGAGATGTTTGCTATGATCAGATAATAAGAGAAGAAACGCCACAAGCTAAACGAGTTGCAGAATGGATAAATAAAAACATATGAGGGCTATTTTAGAATTTTCGCTACCAGAAGAACAAGATGACCATGCTTATGCGTTGTCTGGACTTGATGCATTGTTAGTCATTAGCGACTTGGAAAACGAGATTAGAAGTAAACTTCGATATGATTCTGGCGAGTTTAAAGAGTTTAATGTTGAAAGTTATGACGATGACGGCAAGAAATCTAATCGCCGAGTTAAAGGTTGCGATGATACGCTTGAGCAAGTGTGGAACTTGTTGATTCGCTTTAAGAGCGAACGGAACCTACCAGAACTAGTGTGATAGGCGGAAGCGTAAATAGAACGATCAAGTTAGCCGAGGAGATTCGGGAAGAGGCTGACAGGGATGAAGATGTTGGAATTGTGTATGCGGCAAAGCATATCATTCTAAATGCTGGCAGTGTGAAGGGTAAGATTGAATTGGATATTCCAAAGTCCAAGGAAATTGTTCAAGCCTATGTCCAAAGTTTGTTGGATGCAGACCAGTTTGAAGCAGCGGCAACGATTCTCTGGGGGCCGCAGGTCTATGATTGGCGACCAATGTCGAGTCAAAACACATGGAGATGTTTGTTCGATCACGATAAATTGCTGATCCAAGGTGCAGGCGCGATGGGTAAAACATTCGGTGCGGCGGCATGGTTCTTGTTGGATTGGATGCGTGATCCTCACTATACTTGTATTAAAGTTGTGTCGCTGACTGCCGAACACGCACAGCGAAATGTATTTGCAGCTATTAAGAAGTTCTATACTACTGCATTAGTCAGACCAGAATTTGAAGGTAGTGAGACACTTGTAAAAAGTATCCAAGCTAATAGTGACAATAAGAATGGCATTCACCTAGTTGCTGTTCCAAGGGGCGATAGTGGAACTGGAACATTGCGCGGATTCCATCCTAGCCCAAGAAGTGGGAAGTCCCACCCGAAATGGGGAAGGATGTCTAGGACTCATGTTGTGCTGGACGAAGCAGAAGAAGTCCCTGCTGGTGTCTGGGAAGGCTTGCAGAACATCTTGTCTGCGGCGGATACGGAAGGCGCAAAGGGGCGAATTAAGATTTTTGCGGCAAGTAACCCGAAAGATAGGACAAGTGAATTTGGGAAGCGTTGTGAGCCAACATCAGGCTGGGGGTCTATTGACTGCGAGGATGACTTGGAATGGAAGAGTCGAGATGGTTGGCATATCTTGCGATTGGATGCCGCGAAGTGCGAGAATGTGATTGAGAAGAAGATTGTATTCCCCGGTCTTCAGACTCACGAAGGCTATCAAGCCTACGAATCTAAGGGCAAGACGGCAGAATATTACACCATGGCTAGGGGCTGGTTCCCGCAGGAAGGTGTGTCCATGGCGATAATGACTCCAAGCATGATGGACAATGCCATGGGAATTACCCGCTTTATTGGGCCTGTAGTGCCTCTATGTGCGTTCGATTTGGCTTTGGAGGGCAATGACCAAGTAATCTGTTCTTTTGGAAGATTTGGGCTTTCTGACGGCTATACACCAATGAGTGGCAGATTTGTTGATTACAAGAAGCCCAAGGTTGTATTGCAACTCGACTCACAGATTCCATTTCCAAAGGCCGCGACATTGGAGCAGTCCACAAATATTATCAAATTCTGCAAGAATATGCGTATCTCTCCGAACTGGGTATGCGTTGACCGAACAGGCAATGGTGCTGGCATCCATGATTCATTGAAGTCTGTGTGGGGAGATGTGCTTGGAGTGAATTACTCAACAGCGGCTACGGATACTCACATTCTTGGCGACGATTCCTTGCCAGCATCACAACTTTATTCTGGCGTTGTTACTGAATTGATTTTCGGTCTAGCGAAATATCTTGAGTTTGAGTATCTGAAAATCTCGCCGGGGTTTCGTAGCGAGGAGTTGGTTCGCCAAGCTACTGCGAGACGATACAAGCAAAAGGGCCAAGGTCTGGTTCGTGTGGAGAGCAAAGGCGATTACTGCAAGCGCACACGGCAACATTCGCCAGACGCATTGGATTCACTTTCCTTGCTTGTGTTTCTTTTGAGACAACGAGGAGGCGCAATTGCGACTATGACCGATGCAAAGCCAGAGTTGCCAACAAGAACAAAAGCCTTGCAAGGTATCGAAAAAATGGAGTATGTAGATTTTTCAGAATAATCTATGCCTAAACCAATCGAAGGACTAATTCCGCCCGGAGGACATCACTACATGGAGAGTGATGTTAAGATTACTGGAAGTAGTTACAAAAACCTACTTGAGAATGTAACGAATTATCGTGCAGAAAATCATATCTCGCTAGGCGATGTAGAGGGCGATGTAACTAACTATATTTGTGGTAATTGGCCTCACTTTTGCCATGGTGTTGACATGGTTGTTGTAACAAGTGTAACGAGTCCTACAGGTCGAAGTGAGTTGATGAATGACATCTCCACTTGGGCTAGGAACATATTGCATTCCAACGAGAGGACTCAACTTGTTAGCGATGACTTGGCTGAACAACGAGCTAAGATTTGCAGGCAATGTCCTAATAATGTGAACTGGCGTGGAGGATGTTCTTCTTGCATTGCCGCAACGGATCGCATCTGTGCTAGTATCCGAAATGCTAGGGATACAAAATCATCACAAGTTCTAGGTGGATGTAAGTTATTGCGACACGATAACCGAACTGCGATTTTCTTTGACAAAGACAAGCTATCCGAATCAAATGATTTGCCAGAATTTTGCTGGTTGAATAATAAATAATTATGGCAGATGTTTTAAAACCGCTACCCGCAATTGTTACCGATACTTACGCTAACAAGGCTCCGCGCATTTCAGATCAAAGCAAACCAAGGACGCTAAACCTTGATGTTGTTGATCCTTCTCCTACTAGCAATGGAGATACTGTTGATCCAAAGACGCTACAAGTTCGTCGCACATTCAAAGATGCGTCTCAAGCTCACTCTGCCTATCGTCGCTTAAAGCAACAGAATGTTGAGCGCAACCGCAAGAATCAACTGATCCAAAAGAAGCTCAACAACGAGCCTCCATATAGCGCAAAGAAGCTGGAAAGCATGGGGCAGAACTGGCGCAGCAATCGTCCGACAGGATTCTTGTCCACGATGGTTAGCCGTATCCAGCCTCCATTTAAACAAGTCATTGAGCAAGCTCCTACGCTGACATACACAAAGTTTCCTGTTGAGGGAGTTGATTCTGAAAACAAGACCAAGGTTTTCCGCGAAGAAATCACAAAATGTATCCGTGGATGGAAGGGACATGACGACATCGTTGCACAAGTTGTTCACGAGAATACCACCTTTGGATTCTGTGCGCTTTGCTGGGATGATCTTCGTGATTGGAAGCCAGAGTTCCTTCGCCAAGACTACACATTCTTTTCTATCGAGACACCGCAAGAAACCGAGGCAACTCCAATCTGGGCGCGGAAACGCCGCTATCAAATCGCAGAGTTGTTGCCAGTTCTTGAAGACCCACAGATGTCCGCAATGGCGGGTTGGCATATCAAGAATCTCGTTAAAGCAATCAACAACGCTATCCCCGCTGGACGCACGCTTGATGCTGATGACGATGCTCGTCGATACGAAGACTGGATTCGTGAAGGAAGCTACGGAGCAAGCTACGAGAACGATGCGAAGTATGTCGAACTAGGTGAGCTTTTGGTTCGTGAGCCAAATGGTAAGATTAGCCGTTTCCTTTTTGATGACAAATCTGGCGATGAGATTTGCACACAGATTGATCGTTACAGCAAAATGAGCGAATGCCTCGCTTTGTTTTCTGTTGAGATTGGCAGTGGTGCATTGATGAGTTCCCGTGGTGCTGGGCGCGATCTTTACAATACTCATATTGCTGTTGAGAAGGCTCGCAACCTTGTTGTGGATAATTCCTATCTCTCTGGAATGTTGCTCCTCAAGAAAGGCCCGAATGCCAAGGCTGGGGCTACTCCGCTGACTGTCCATCATCCTGTCGCTTATATCGCGGAAGGATATGATGTGATTCCGCAGAATATGCCAGCGAATGTCCAAGACTTCTTGAACTTGGATCGCTTCATCTCTGGTCTTGCTGAAATTCAGATTGGCACATTCCTTCCAAGCTCTGCTCTTGGAGTGCGTGACCAGAAAGTTACTGCTTCTGAAATTAACAGGGTGGCCGCAATCGAGAATCAAATCCGCGAAGGAATCTTGATGCGATTTACGAAGCAATACAGCAAAGCAGTTGAGCGTATGCAACGAGGCATCTGCCATCCAGAGCATATCAAAGCTGCTGCTGAGTTGAAGACCAAGCTAGACATCGCTCGCCAGATGGTTCCTAATGCTGTTTGGGCTAGGGCTGATGTTGTCGATGCGTTTGATCGTAGCGTCATGGAATTGCCATCGTTCATGGTTCCATTCCAAGTGCCAGATCATTTGGATGAGGAAGCGATTTCGTGCGTTCTGAATATGCTTGAGCGCAATCTTCCTCCTTCGGATATTCTTCTCATGGCATACAGCCCTGCTGAAGAGTTGTTGCCAGATACTCAAGCGCAGAACGATCAGATTCTCGACATGATGATCCAACGCTACATGGGCAATCCTAATGTCAATCAAGACGAATTGCTCAAGTTGGATTGGAGTCGTAAACTTGGTGAGAGTATTGCGAATAGCGTCATTCTTCCGAAAGACCAAGTTGAGTCGCTTGCTATTGAGGCAACCCGCCAGCAGATCATCGAACTTCAAAGCATCATCGCTGGTCAAGAAGTTCCAGTCTCCCCGCGAGACAACGATATTGTTCACTTGAATGTCATGGCTCAAAAGCTCATGCCGCTCATCGAAAACGCTCCTGCTGGTTCATTGCCTCCAGAGATGGTTCAACCACTGAACAAAGCGTTGGAGCATTTCATGGGTCATATCATGCAAGCAGAGGCGAAAGGAATGGACTCAAAGATGATTTCGCAATTCAAGTCTGCCGCAGAGCAAGCATTCAGTCACCTTACCGCAGGACATGGAACTCCTCCTCCAGAAGGATTGATTCCAGCAGCCGCAGGTGGAACACCATCTCCAGCAGCAGGTGGACGCACAGGCCGTGTTGCGCTTGGTCAATCACGCGAGTTTGGAAAACTTGAAGGCGAAGTTCCAACACAATTTGGGATGGTTAATGATGTAGCAAATCCTCCGAAACCTCCAACGGCAGGATAAAACATTTGCACAATAACAAAATAAAATATAAATAATAAAAAATATGGGCGGATCACCTACAGAAATGCGAAAGAATGAAGCTGGCGCGGCTATGCCTAGCCAACCTGCTAAACTTGACACTCCTTACGAGCCTCAAGCATACGATAAATTCTATTCTCAGCGTGCTAACGCTAACGATCAAGATATGCTTCGCAGTCTTGCTCGTGATCTTTACAGCTCCGCTAAAGGAGCATTGAGCCAGAACTTTACTGGCCGCGATGCTTCTCCTGCCGCGAGTGCTGATAATACAAAAAATAAATAATAAATGAATTGGACGAGTGAAGACTCTGCCAAGTTTAGAGACTACTCACAAAAGAGTGGCTATAAGCTACGAGCATATTTGCAAACAATGGTTCCACTTTGTGATGGCAAGACAATCGAAGAGGTTGCTTTGCAGGCAAAATACAAAGAGGGCTATGAGAGAGTTTTGAAAGAAATTGATAGTATTGTTTCTTCCAAAACAAATGAAGACGATGCCTCCAATGGCACATTCACAACAATGTAATTATGGCGACTATTAAAAAACGCTTTACTAAGATCGTAGTAAACAAAGCGACTGGCCGCACTCGCACAGTTAAGTATGGGCAAGCAGGAAAAGCGGCAGATGGCAAGGATCGTATTCGCCCCGGCACAAAAAAAGGCGATGCCTATTGCGCTCGTTCCTTGAAGATTAAAGGTGATTGGAAGAAAGACCATAATTCTCCCAATAGTCTTTCACGCAAAAAGTGGAAATGCAAAGGCGCAAAATCCATGCGTAAGAAATAATTATGGGTGGATCAAATTATCAAGCAAGGTATCAAAATTCCATTGCAAGCACAAATGGATCGCAATATTCTCCAGAAGTCCAAAAAGACAGAGAGAAAGTTTTGAAACAACCATTTAATGCTGATAGCAGTGAATATGATTACAAAACTGCTGAAGAATCTGGGATGTTGCCAGATTTAAGGCCGGGAAAGAATTTTGGTCATATGGGATCAGTGACTGCAACTCCGCAGTATATGCAAGACCAATATAAACAATTTGGACTTCCAGAAGGTGAATCTTATGTTGTTCTAAAAGGAGCAAGTCATCCCTCACATAATGATTTGATAGAAGGTGAAGCAGAAAGAGGATTTGAAGTTAAAAAATTTGGCGATAGATATTTTTCTGTTCCAAAAATTCTAAAATAAATTTTAGATAAAATCATTTATCTAATAAATCAACCAACCAACCAAATAAATATGACAGACACAGAAGAAAACATCATTGATCCGGGCGTTACCGGATTCGGAAACCCCAGTCTTGATGCAGACAAGATTGATGAC
>Ga0315904_10011988_pt1 | contig 10991 bp, 7 predicted proteins | sample LakEriMetagenome_6_FD_203529 | JGI IMG/M metagenome (GOLD analysis project Ga0315904, IMG submission 203529) | Freshwater fungal communities from buoy surface, Lake Erie, Ohio, United States - Buoy 12 MA120 | ecosystem: Environmental > Aquatic > Freshwater > Lake | place: USA: Lake Erie, Ohio... | reverse complement strand
GTAGGCACCCGCCGTGTTGGCGACGAATTCCTCGTAGGTGTAATTCACCGCCTTGAAGTCAGGCATGAATCCCGGAGTGAAATTCGCCTTGCTGATGTCCGCCTTCGCTATCGCCCAGGCGAGTCCTTCATTGTCGGGGTCGATCGTCTCTTTCTTGACTTTCCGGAACGTGATCCGGGCCTGCTCCAGAAAAGCCTGGATCTTCCTGTGCTCGAAGAGATTGAAGAGGAACTTGAAAACGAACTCCAGCGCCCCCAGAACAAGCGTTGCAATCTTGTCGGCACCGATGAAAGTCAATCCCAGCTTGATCGCCCCCTTGGACATGGTCCAGGCGGCAACGGCCTGTCTGCGGACGATTCCGCTCTTGATCCCGTCGGCAATCAAACCGAAAGAGCCCTCACGCGTAACGATCTTCTTTTCGGCATCCGACAACGTGCTACGGATCCAGGCGTCCTTGCAAAGTTCATAGACCCCCTCGGCAAGATCCTTCGCGGCGCTGACGAACGGCGTGGCCTCCTTGAGTACGAAGCCGAAAACAACGTTCAGGATGGTCGCAAGGGTACCAGTGATCTCGGTGAGATCGATTTTCAGGAGCTTGGACAGCTTGACTTTCGCCCAGTCCATGAATCCGTTGAAGATCTTCAACAGGAAGCCCTTGAATTTTTCCCAAGCCTTCTTCCAGACTGGGTCGCTCGCTTGCGAGACGACCGGATCCGAGACCCCGGTACCGATGGCGACCCCGACCACGGGGGCAGTGGCGCCGATACAGATCTTGGCGGTCTGCGATCCCATGATTGCCCCGGTCAGGCCCGAGACGTCGGCACCGACAGCCACAACGGGCAGTCCCCCCAGGAGATCGGACTTCCATTCCCAGGTGACGTCGATGTTGCCAAGCAGGGTGACCAGCCGACGCCGGATAACTCGCGCGCTCTTCTCGGTGACGCCGACGTCGTCGCCGACGGCAGTATGGTACGAGCCGATGAGATGGACGAGATCGTGAACCCGGCTTAGGTGCCGCAGAGCATCGCGTTCATCGCGCACATCCTTGGAAAGCGGGCCCACCCCCCCGGTGGAGCGAAAAGCGACACCGCGGTACTCATCCAGTGCGTTGAACAGCGCCCGTGCGTTCTGGGTATGCGTCAGGCTCCCGGAAATCCAGCTGGCATATTGGCGATCGACCGCCTGCAGCCGGTCCCCCCGAGACTTCGTACCCCACAGCCTGCCCTTCGCGCTGGTCCCCTCCTGCCACTCGCTCAGAGTCTGGGGAGGCACATAGTCCAACAGAGGCTCGTAGCGTTTCGGTTGCCATCCCGCTTTTTCGGCAGCTTTACGGACCACTTCCTTGGGAACGACTTTGGGCATACTCAATCCAGCGGTTGATCGCCACACGACATGCAGAGTCTGCTTTGCGAATGTCAAACCGGTACGGCCAGCCATCCGGGCAGACTTCCGTAGTCTGCCTCAGACGTCGGCAGCTGGAAATCACCGAACGGTTCCGGAAGCCGGCGACCCTCGAAGCGGAACACTCGGCGCTGGATCGATGCTGCGGCCGAAGCTCCGGGCCTTAGGGAATGATCCTCGGCTCCTGGTCGGGCGACACGGTCAGCGATCTCCTCGGTCGGCCAGGCTCGCGCCCGGCCTCAGTTGGTCTGCATGCCCAGCAGGCTCATGAACCGGCCGAGGTCACCTTCCTCGCGCAGGATCTCGGCCATGAGCTCGGGCAAAGGCAGGCGGCCCCACTGGACAGCGCGACGAATCAGATACGGCGTCGGACTGTGGGGTTCGAGTTTGCCGAGATAGTCGGCAATCGCCTCGAGGGTTCGGTAGGCTTCCTCGCGGCTCTGCCAGCCGGCGAGCTGCGGCGTGGCAGCCACCGCCTCGCCGTCTGGGGTCCGCTGAGGCTCATCGTGCATCGCATCTCCCGCGATGGGTGGGGTTGCGGTAGCCGGCGCCGCCGCATCAGCCATCGGACCGGCCAGTTGCGCCACCACGCGGCGCAGGTGTTGCAGCAGCTGTTCGAGCCGCCCGAGGCTGGGAGCCTGCCCATCGCCCATTCGTTCACGAAGCATGCGGTCGAGCCTTTCCAGGGCTTCGATGGCCTGATTGGTTTCAGCCATCAGGCGCAGCACCCCTGCCCGCCCTTCGCCCCGCGCGTGCGCGATCAGGCGCTCCCGCGTCAGGGCGCTCTCGACTGACGCATCGGCCGAGGCTTCGGCCTGCCCGGCCGCGTGCAGTTCGCTCGCCGTCAGGCGGTCCCACTCGGCCAGCGTCACGGGCGAGGATCGCCGCTCGGCCAGCACCACCAGCGGAACGTGCCGCATGATCGTACGCGGGATCGCTTCGTTGATCCACTCGAACGGCGCGAGCCGAGCGTCGGCATCGCCCTCGTCGATGACCGGATGCACCTCATCCCAGTACCGCTCGACGAGATCGCCCAGCAGGACGAGCCCTCGCCCGAGACCGGCAAGCGGCGCCTGACGCAGCCATGCCTCGAGCAGCCAGGCCGCGATCTGCAGGTCCTTGGTCCGGGTGGCCAGCAGCGTGCGGCAGTTCGCCTCGATCAGGGCGAAATCGGCGCGCTTGAGCGGGCGCTCCCAGTGGCGCATGGGCAGGTCGGGATCGTCCTCCTCGCGTTCCAGCCGAATTGCCGTGAAGGCCGGGTCGTGCCGCATCGCCGGGCCGCAGGGCAAGGCCTCGGAGATGGGCTGCAGCAGCGAGTCGATCTCGTCGCCCGCAACAAGCAGGGCATCGTCGCTCATGCGGTCATCAGCCGGCGCGCGCGGTCATCAGGGGCCGCTCCAGTCGGGGGCCTGCGCCGGAAAGTACCCAGGCCACACGAGCGGAGTACGCTTGCCGGCCGCGCTCACGACCATGCGCAGATACACCCTTGCGCGCGACGCGGCAGGCGCAAGCGCAGGCAACTCGGCCACGGCCTGCAAGGGAAAATCGAAGCGCAGCAACTGGCTGCGGCCGTCGCCGCGCGAGCCTGCCTCGGGTTCGCGATGACGCTGCACGAGGCCGAGCAGCGCCCATGGGTCCTGGTATCGGTAACTCACGGTGCGATCGTCGACGAGGATGGCGGGCTGGGCCGGATCAGCCATCGGGCGCACGGGGGCATCGCGCGCCAGACGCAGGCTGAGCGTGACCGGCATACCCGGCTCCCAGCGCAGCGGCCTGGGCGGATCGCGGTGGCGCAGCGTCTGCGGGCCGACGGCCAGAGACCATTCGATGATGGCGCTGCCCTCGGCCTCGGCCGCCTGATTGGCGCGGAACTCCACCTGCAGGTCGTAGCCGCCAACCGCACCCTCCTCGGTCGGGAACAGCGGCGCGAGGAAGGCCCGTACCCGCTCCATCTGCTCGTCGAAGCGACGCAACTGGGTGACCTGGGGAGTGGAACGCGGCACGCCCGTGTCGGCCAGCGCGCGATGCGCGCGCTCGAACGCGCGCAGCACGGCGAGCAGATCCTCGGCATCGGCCGGCTGGCGCATCGCCTGCGCGGGCGAGACGGGCGGCGTCGGCGGCTGCGCATCGGCCGCCCGGACCGGGGGCATGCCGACGAAGGGCGGACGTCCCGCGAGATCGCGATTGAACACGCTCGCGAACTGCGTCCAGGCTTCCTTCTGACCCGCGGCGCGCAACTCCCGGCATCGGGCGAGCAGGCCGATCTGCAGTTGCGACAGACGCTCGGCGAACGGATCGAGACTGCGCGATGGAGCCGGTCGCCCCAGCTTCTCGAGGCAGTTGCCGCGTTCGATGTCGGCGGCACCGGAAAGCATGAACTGCTCGAGCAGCGCGAGGGTGCTGTTCGGACTCTTGAGGCGATAGCGCTCGAGATCGGTCAGCACCGCCTGCCAGCGCTGGCCAAAGGGATTGCCTGGCGTCACCGATTCGACGATCGGCAGATTGGGCTCGGCCTCGCGCGCGAGCGCCTCCACCCGCGCCTGCTGCTGCTGGAGGTAGGCGGCCATGCCCGCCGGATCGCTCACCCCGTAGGCGGCAAAGAGCGGCCCCTTCTCCCCGGTCCAGCTGCGAAAGTCGCGCTCGCGCGGCGCATAGACGTCGCTGCGCCTGAAGGCCTCGTCGACCGCACGCAGCCGCGCGGCCGACTCGCGCGCGAGCACGCTTGCGAGTCGGTCGGCATCGGCGCGTGCACCCAGCTCGAGCAGCAGCACGTTGAGGCGCGACAGCCGGCTACGCTCGGCATCGCCGAAGCCGCCGTTGACCGCGCGGGGCGCCACCGCCGCGGCCTGCGCAGCGAGGTCGATCGCGTTAGCGGCAAGCGCGGCATCGACGATGCGGGCGATGTCGTCGCGAAACCCCCGGGGGACGCGCGGCAGCACTTCGGCCTGGACGTGCTTGCGGATGTCGGCCACGGCCAGCGCCTGGTCGAGCCGGGCCCGGTCCCAGACGTAGGCAGCCTGCGGCGAGAGCTCGCGGAACTCCCGCGCAGGCGGCGGACTCATGAACGACTGCCCGAGCAGGTCGTTGAGCGCGGCGCGCAGGCCCACCCGCTCGGGCCCCCAGACCCAGCGGCCCTCCCGGTCCGACCATGCCAGCGGCCCGAGCTCCTTTTCGAATCCCTCGAGCGCGGCACGCCAGGCCGCCTGGAAACGCGTGTAGCCCTCCAGACCCAGCCGGCGAGCATCGGCGGCCGCCCGCGGGCCCAGTATCGAGATCGCGCTCGTCCGCCGCAGCAGATCGTCGTACGCCGGCCCGAGCTGGAACTCGGTGCTGCGCATCCACGCCCCCTTGCCGGGCACCAGCAGCTCCTCCTGCTGCCGCAGCACTGCGAGCAGCTCCCGCCAGTCGTCGATCTGCGCCTGCAGACCTCCCGCCCGCGCGGACCCGCCCTCGACACGGGCGGCCAGCTCGACGAGCGACTGCTCGAGCAGTACCAGATCGTTGTCGTCGAAGATCTCACGGTGAACCTCGGCGATCGCGCGGCTGAAGCTGCAACCGGCAGCAGCCTGGAAGCGCTCGAGCAGATCGACCTTCCGCTTGGCGGCGCTGCGTCTGAAGAGCTCGGCGAGACGATCGACGTTTTCGGGCAGGGCGATGCCCAGCGTGGTGGCGACGATCCGGTAGTCGGCCGCAGCGGGTGGCTGGTTGCTCGTATGCAACCGCTCGAAAGCCTGCACCGAGGCGTCGAGCCTCTCGATCTGCCCGATGAAGTCGAGGGTTGCGAGGAAGGGCGCGGTATCCTCGACCGCGATGCCGCCCCGAACACCGCGCTCGAGGTGCTCGCGCCAGCCGGCCGGCAAGCCGCACGCTGCGCCCGCGAGCAGACGACCGGTCTCTTCATCGAGCGGCGCGCCGGTCAGCGCGGAGAGCCGCTGCTGCAGCCCCTTGAGCATCGCGTCGAAGGACCGGGCGCGCACGCCCGATTCGATGCGCTCCTGAACCCGGGCGTTCAGCGGATCGATGAACCCCCAGGAGCCGGGCATGAAGACCGAGGCCATCCGGCTGGCATCGACCGGCAGGATCGCCGCGAGCTCGTGCAACGGCATCGTGCGGGGGGCATGTCCTGGCGCGGCGCCCGCCTGCAGCCGCAGCAGCCGACGATCGTCGTCGTTGAGCTTGCGGATGGCCTGCATCTGCTGCTCGACGATCTGGCCGAGCTGGGTGCCGTGAACGACCAGACCGATCAGCCAGACCGCGGGCACGGCCACCTGCGCCGCCCGCAGCGCAAGATGCGCGCGCGGTCGCCGCAGCTGCTGATCGGCGATGGGACGGATCTGCCCCCATTCGGCGAAGATCTTGCGCTCGAAGAGATCGCGCAGGAACGCCGGCTGCGCGATCAGCGCGGCAGCGGCGGCGTCCTCGAGCGGCAACGCGGCCGAATCGCCAGTGCTGGCCAGCAGCGCGGCAGCCTCACCGGCATCGCCGCACAGGTAGATGCCGCGCAGGGTGAAGGGCTCGTGGTAGGCCGTGTCCTTCATCAGCTCCTGCGCGAAGCGCTGCAGGCCCGGGCGCAGACCCTCGAATGCGCGCGGCAGCAGGAAGACCTCGGCCAGCGACGCATCGACGACGTCGGCCTGCGCAGCCGCCTCCGTACCGAGGTCGGCAAGCGCCTCGGCGATCGCGGCCACGGCCTGGTCGACCCAGGAGAGCTGGAAGGCCGCGTCGAGGGCATACGGCGATGACCAGCCGAGCATCCGGTCGCGCACCTGACCGGGGGCCGCCGCCGCCAGTTCGGAGAATCCCGGCAGGCTGTGCGCGTCGGATACGATCAGGTAGACCGGCAGGCGCAGCGCGAGCCGCTTCTGAGTGAGCCACAAACGCTTCTGCAGAACGCGCGCGGCCTGCGCGATGCGCTCGCTGGAACGGGCATCGCCCCCGGCGAGCAGGCCGGCCGGCACCGCAAGCACGATCGAGTCGAGCGGCCGGTCGGGGCGGAAACGCAGGCTGCGGTCGAGGAACTCGTCCCAGGCTTCGTTGCCCGCCGCATCGGGCTCATCGCTCTCGTCGGGGCTGGTCGAGACCTGCGCGACGACTCCAGGGGCAAGGAAGTCCCAATGCAGCAGGCCAGGCGCGCCGGCGGCGGCGGCGGCGGCGGTGGTCTGGACGCTGCGCATGCCGGCCTGCGTGAGAGCCAGCGGCGCGGAGTCGCCGACGCGCAGCACGGCGATCCAGGGGATGCGGTAGCGCTGCGCTCCGTGACCAAGACCGCGACCGACGAGCGCGGTCGCCCTTCCGAACGATTCCCGAACCAGCTTGCGCGCAAGCCTCGCATCGGCAAGAGCCGCAGGCGCACCACCCTGATCCGTCGGCTGTGCGAGCGTCGCGCGCGAGACGGAAGCCCACGCGATCAGCGCGAGACTGCCAAGCGCAAACGCGCCGAGCAGCAGCGACGACCACAGCCACGGGTCGCCCAGCAAAGCGGCAACCGTCTCAACCGACATCGTCGCGCTGCGCGGACGGTTGCCCGACGCGCATGTCGGCCACCGGCTCGCCGAGGAGACGGCGCACCGGCAACGTCCGCCAGAGCCAGACCGCCTCCGAGAGCAGCAGCAGCGCGAGCAAGGCCGTGATGGTGACGATCGTGGCGCGGCCACGCCTGCGCAGGCGCTGCACGGGCGCGCGGGTGACCGTGCTTTCGTAGGCGGCCTCGCACAGGCGGGAGGCCGCGTCGGCGAGATCTGGCGGGCGCTCGAAAACGAGGCGATAGAGTTCGCCGCGCAGGCGCGCCAGTTCGCCACGCTGCGCGGCGCCGCGGTAGCGCCCCTCGAATCCGAGCGAAAGCGTGTGCAGCAGCAGCAGCGCGCGCGCGCGCCCCGACGGGTCGCGCAATCCGAGCGCCGCGTCAATCTCCTCGAACACCAGGTCGCCCGCCTGGCTGGTGCCGAAGAGCTGGCGCTCGAGGAGGTGGTCTCGCCACAACTCGCGCCCGGGCCAGGCCAGGTTGAGCAGGACCTCGTCGGCAAGGCTGGCCTTGAGGAACCGGGCCAGATGTTCGAGGTCGGCCCCGGGCGCGCCGATCGCGCGTCGCGCCGTGAGACTGTGGAGTTCGATCGTCTGGAGCAGCCTGCGGCTTAGCGTGAGGGCCAGTTCGGCGGCCTGCGCTTCTTCGCACTGCGCCGCGCTCGCGCGCGCCTGATCGAGGTCGGCGTAGAAGGCCCGGAACTGCGCAGATGCCAGACGGGCGTCGTCGGTCAGAGGACGCAGGGCTGGCGGCAGCACGAAAGCCGCAGCCTGCAGCGGATCGGCTGCGCCGTCGAAGCCCGGGACGCCCATCGTCGGGTTCACGGATTCCGGTCCTGCCCGACATCGGTCTGCGCGCCTCTGACGAACAGAACCATCTCCTGAGGCCGGCCGCCGCCCGTGGCTTCGCCCGGCGCGCCGATCACGAGGGTCTCGTCGGGCCGGATGAAGCCGGAGCGCGAATCGATCGCGAACAGCGTGTAACCCGACCCGGCCCTCAGACCGAGTTCGGGAGCCTCGGCAACCGGCTGGCGCGCGGCCCCCAGGATGCGCCGGTCGCCGAGCGAGGACCAGAGCGAGTCTGCGCCGATCAAGGCGCCGCCCATCCAGGCCGCCAGCTCGCGCTCGGCCATCCCGCGCAATCCCACGATCAGGCGATCGCCCAACCACGCGGGGGCAACGGTCAGCTCGAAGCGGCCGCGCTCGAGGCGGAAACGGCGGGTGTGCCATGCCTGACTGATCTCGCCGGCCAGCGCTTCGAGCGCCTCGAAAAGCGGATCCAGACACTTCGAGGGTTGCGCCTGATCCCAAGACGTCGGCAGAGGCGGCAGCGCGCCGGGACGCAGCAGCGACATCGATCCCAACTGCGCGCACAGACCGAGATAAAGCGCATGGGGATGCAGCACCGGTCCGCCGAGCAGCCCCTCGAGCAGCGGCAGCTGCGCCACCAGCGATTCGAGCCTGCCGCGCGCCTCGAGCGCCTCGATACGGTCTTCGAGCCGCGAGGAAGGCTGGGCGCCCTGGCGGGCGACGAACGCGGCCTTGCCGCGCAACTGGGCGGCGAGCGCCTGCGCCCGCTGCCGCAAGGGGTGATCGGCACGCATGGCAAGCAGCGGCGGTTGGCCGGCGCCGAGGCTGAAGACTTCGTCGTGCTTGCGAACCGTCGCAAGCCGCAGGTGCACGTAGACCGATGGCGGCACCCGCCCGGCCGACAGCGCGAGATTGGGCCGCATCCGGGCGATGTCGACCGGCAGGGCGTCGGACACCTCGTCCTCGACCACCTCGCCAGGCAGCGGCGTGAAACGCGAGGCCTGCGGGTCGCGCAGCGAGCGCGAGCGTCCGAGGGTGAGAAAGACCTCGACGTTGCCCGCCTCGAACAGCTCGGCCATCGGGCGCAGATCGATCTCGAGCTCGCCGCCGCCCTGGCCGGGGGAATGCTGGACCGCCATGCCGTCCGGCATGACGGCGTCGAGGCGCTCGATGCGCAGGAGCCCGGTGGCGAGCAGCGCCTCGTCGATCCGGAGTTCGCGGACGCCCCAGGCGTAGGGATGGGCGAGTTGCGTATGCCAGGCAACGAGCGCATCGACCCGACCGCTTTCCTGCTGCAGGTGCTGGGGGCCGAGCAGCAGGCCTTCGTGCCACTGGATGCGGTGCGGTGGAATCGGGCTGCTGTCGCTCACGGCGGTTCCTGGGTGGAGATCGATGGGCGCAAGGGCAGCTAGCGCGCTTCGACCGCGGCGAACCCCTTGCCACCCATCTGAAGCAGGTAGCCTGCCGCTTGGGTCGAAAGGCGCGCGCGATGATCGCCGGGCGAAACGTAGTCGGCGTAGACGATGACCGCCAGCGCGCGATGAACCGCCAGCTGGCGAGGATCGATCAGCACCGACTGCCGTGGCACGATCTCGAGGCTGATCACCGAGACCGCCTCGGGGAACGACCTGCGCAGATCGGAGCGGGTGGCGAACCAGCGCTGCGCCGGCATGGCGAGCAGAGCCTCGAGCACAGCCGGCGCGCTGACGAAGACGATATCGACCGCGACCGGACTGTTCTGATTGGCGTCGTCGGTGGCCGACACGGCGAGACTGCGCCAGGCCACCGAAACCGGGCGCGGCTCGGACTTGAACCAGCCGCCGACGGCGCCCATGGCCGAACCCACGGCATTGCAGCCGGAAAGCAGCAGCACGCAGAGCAGCGCAAGGGCCGCACCGCGCGCGGCTCCCGCCGAGGCGGGACGACATCCGACTGGTGATTGCAGCATGAATCCAGGGGAAAGGCCTCGTCGAGACGAGATGATATCTTTTAATTCAATGGCTTAGCTTTGTTTCATTAGACGGCACCTGAGAAATTTGCCCGATCTTTGAGCGCCATCGCAAATCATTGAATAAATGACACTTTTCGCCCCCACGCCGTTGTCGGGCCGCAACAGGCCGGCGGCGACGCTAGCGGCCCGGCGGCTGGACAGGCGCCGGCGGTGGCGCAACCGGCGGTGGCGCAACCGGCGGTGGCGCAACCGGCGGTGGCGTGATGGTCGGTGGCGTGATGGTCGGTGGCGTGATGGTCGGTGGCGTGATCAGCGTCCGGGGATCAATGGCCTGGCGCACGGCAGGCGCGGAAGGCGCGGCGTGCGTCGCGCCCTGGATGGCCTGGCCCACCCGCATCCCGATCACGAAGACCACGGCGAGCAGCGTCGCGAAAGCGCCGAGGGCCAGCGCGAGCAGCCGGGGAGTCATGCTGAAACGGATCGGCATCGAACAATCTCCGCGTCATTCGGTCAGGGAACGGTCACCGTGACTTGCCCGGCAAACACCACGGCGATGGATCCGCCCCAGGCACACATGAGCCGGGAGGCATCGTTCAGGGCAGGCACACCGCCGATCAGCACCGTGGGCGAACCTGGCGCCCACGGCCCGGGCGTCAGGGGCATGCAGGGCATGGGCGTAAGAGCGCCCATCGCAGCCGCGGTCGCGGCCGCGACCGTCGGATTGGCCATCGACGTGCACACACCGAACGGCGGGATGTTGAGCATCGCCGCATTGTCCATGATGGTGGCGGCGGGAGAACCGGTCAGGACGCCGTGCAGGGGCAAGACAGCCAATGCCGAGGGCGCCGCCCCGAAAGTGCACTGCAAAAGCGCGCCCGCACATACCTGCTGGCCCATGGTCATCCTTCCCGGACGAAGCCGTGCTGCGCGCGCCGGCGGCTCATGGGAGATCTCCGCGCAGCCATTGCCGCAGACGGCCCGCGAGACCGCCGTCCGTCTCGCTCGCGCCGGCGACTCCACCCGGCTCGCGAAGCGCGACGCCGTCACGATAGACGGTCTCGTGGACGACGCGACCGTCGGGCCCGTAGCAGCGCATCGGCCCATGCAGGCGGTTGCCCCGATAACCCTCGGATCGCACCAGGCGGCCCCGGACGTCGAATTCGCGCACCTCGCCTTCCAGCGCGCCGGATCGCCAGACAGCCTCGCGCACGAGACGGCCCTCGTGAAAGTCCCGCACGACACCGTCCAGGCGCCCGTCCACGAAGCTGGCGCTGCGCGTGGTCCGTCCCAGATCATCATAGATCGTCAG
>Ga0315904_10011984_pt1 | contig 10993 bp, 9 predicted proteins | sample LakEriMetagenome_6_FD_203529 | JGI IMG/M metagenome (GOLD analysis project Ga0315904, IMG submission 203529) | Freshwater fungal communities from buoy surface, Lake Erie, Ohio, United States - Buoy 12 MA120 | ecosystem: Environmental > Aquatic > Freshwater > Lake | place: USA: Lake Erie, Ohio... | reverse complement strand
CGCGAAGAAGGCCGAAAACCTCGGCAAGCTCGCGTCGGACAACCCGCAGCCGATCATCGACCGCTTCAACCGCCTCGGCTCGCTGTCGTCGGCCGAGCTCACCTCGCTCTACGACTTCGCGATCGCGAACCGCGGGAAGTACGAGTGAGCCGTCGCTCCCCCAAGGCCGCCCGCGAGGCACGCGAGCGCGCGGCGCAGGCCGCGGCGCCATCGCCCGCATCGCAGGAGTCCGCGGATGAAACCTCCGCGGACGAGAGCTCGTCGCCCGACATCGATGTCTGGATCTGCGACTTCTCCGACGCCGACGACCGCGACGCCTTCGCGCGCCTGATGGCCGAGTTCGCGGCCGAGCCCGTCTCGAGCCGGCCCGACCTCGATCACGCGCACTTCACCCGCGTCGCCGACGACCTCGCGCGCCGCGCGGGCACGCTCGTCCTCCTCGCCGCACGCGCGGAGAGCGAGACGACGGAAGGCGTCCTCATCGCGTTCGAGGGCTACTCGTCGTTCGCGCAGGCGCAGCTCTTCAATGTGCACGATGTCCATGTCGCGCCCGCCGCGCGCGGCCACGGCGTCGGCACCGCCATGATGAACGCGCTCGAGGACCTCGCGCGCGAGCACCGCTTCGCGAAGATCACCCTCGAGGTGTCCGCAACGAACTCCGGCGCGATCGCGCTCTATCGGCGCCTCGGATACGCCGGTCTCGATGCGATCGACGGCCCGGGCCCGCGGAGCGTCACCTACTTCTCCACGAAGACGCTCTGAACCGCGCGCCCCGCGTCAGGGCACCGGTCCCCAGAGCGAGAGCAGGAACGCCAGGTCCTTCGCGCCGACCGTGCCGTTGCCGTCGAAGTCCGCGGGGGACTTGCCGCCCGCGCCCCACGAGGACAGCAGCACGGCGAGGTCGGGCGCTCCGACGAAGCCGTCGAGATCGAGGTCGCCTGCCGCGAACTCGCAGACATCGAGCCGCCCGTCGCCGTCGTCGTCGGCCGCACCGCTCTTGATGTCGCAGTAGTCGGCGATGCCGTTCCCATCGCAGTCGTCGCCGTCCTGGAAGCTCGCGCACGAAGGCGACTCGATCGCGATCGAGAAGTTCTCGCCGGCGGCGATGTAGTTGACCACGCCGAGGTCCGTCGGAACCGCCGTCGGCGTGAAGAGCGCACCGGGCGCCGGTGGCTGCCACGCGATCGCGACGCCATCGCTGCGGAGCGCGACGGTGTGCGCGCTTCCTGCGGCGACCTCGATGACATCGAACGCGTCGGCCGGCACGCTGCACTGCCCCGAGTTGTTGCTGCCCCAGCAGACGACCGAGCCATCGGCCCGCGCGGCCACCGTGTGCCAGTAGCCCGCGGCGAGATCGCGCGCATCGTCGAGGCCCGCAGGCACGGTCGACTGGCCGTGGTTGTTGCGTCCCCAGCAGACCACCGACCCATCGCTGCGCCGAGCGACCGTGTGCGAGAAGCCGGCGTCGACATCGACGACACCCGTCAGGTCCGCGGGCACATTGCACTGCTGGTAGTTGTTGCGGCCCCAGGCGAAGACGGTGCCATCCTGCCGGAACGCGACATTGTGATGCATGCCGGCGGCGACGCCCGCGATGTTCGGCTCGGCCGGCACATAGTCCTCGCCGTAGCCGACGCCCGGGCCCCATCCTGCAAGCGTGCCATCCGCCTTGACGACGAGGCAGCGATGGTTCGCCGCGGTCACCGCGATGGCCGGGCCGAGATTCGGCGGGACCGTCGACTGGCCGGACGAGTTCGTCCCGATGCAGACGACCGAGCCGTCGCTGCGCAGGAAGATCGCATGGCGCCAGGCGCCATCGGCCTTCACGACATTGCCGAGGCCGGCCGCAGGGGGCGCCCAGTCGCCGAGGAATCCCCATGCCTTCGTCCGTCCATCGCTCTGCAGCACGAGCGTGTGCGTACCGCCGGCGGCGATGCCCACGACGCTGTCCAGCTCCTCGGGCACGGTAGATTGGTTGGCGCCGTTCGCGCCCCAGCAGACCACCGTTCCGCTCGCAAGAAGCGCCACCGAGTGCCCGGAACCGAGCGCGATGTCGGTTGCGGCGCCAAGGCCCGCGGGCACATTGCACTGTCCGTTGCCGTTCAGTCCCCAGCAGACGACCGTGCCATCGCCGCGCAGCGCCGCGCTGTGCTGACCGCCGCCCGCGATCTTCGCGACCACGCCGAGCGTCGACGGGGGATTGCATTGCCCCGACGAGTTGAATCCCCACGCCTGCACGGTGCCGTTCGCCTTGCGGGCGAGGGTGTGCCAGCCGCCCGCGGCGACCGCGGTGACGGGACCGAGGTTCGCCGGCACGATGCTCTGGCCGTAGTTCGGCGAAGTGCCCGAGGTGGTGCCCGCGCCCCAGCAGACGACGACTCCATCGGTGCGAAGGGCGACGCTGTGCGTGTTGCCTGCGGCGATCGCCTGGCACGGACCGAGCGTGCCGGGCACATTGGTCTGTCCCTCCTCCGACTTGCCCCACGCGTAGACCGTTCCATCGGACTTGAGCGCGAGCGCATGGTGCTCGCCACCGGCAACCGCCGTGATGTCGCTCAATCCGGGCGGCACATTGCAGACTCCGTAGAGCGAGTCGCCCCACGCCGCGACCTTCCCATCGCCCCGGATCGCGAGGTTCGACCAGCCCGTGGCGGAGATCTTCACGAAGCCGTTGGCCTCGACATGACGGAACGAGATCTCACCGAACCCTGCGACCTTCGACTGCGCGTGGGCCTCGGAGATGGCGAACTGGGTCGACGCGGCGAGCAGCAGGGCGATCGAAAGCGTGTGAGTCGGGCGGCGCATGCGGGAGTCCTCGGGAGCGTGCGGCCGACCCCGAAAGGGGACGACCGCTCCGTGCAACTCACGCTACGGCAGACGCCAAAATGTGAGAACACCCGAAGGCGCTGTCTCCGACACTTCGATGACATTCGACACCCGGTCCACCCGATCGGAGGGCCGCCGCGCACCGATCCGGCCGGCGTCTCAGGCGAACAGGCCGTCGAGCAGTTCGACGACGCCCTTCCCTTGGGTGGCGATCGTCTCGAAGATCTTGCGGCCTCCGGCGATGTCGAGCAGTTCACGGACGAGCTTCGACTCGCCGGCGTGATCGGCCTTGTTCACCACGAAGAGATCCGCGATCTCGAGGATGCCCGCCTTGTCCATCTGGACGGCGTCGCCCATTCCAGGCACGACCACGACCGCGGTGCGGTCGACGAACGAGCGGATCGCGACATCGTTCTGGCCCGCGCCGACCGTCTCGACGATGAGCTTGTCGTAGCCCGCGCCGCCGATCAACTCGATGATCTCGGGCAGCGTGCGGTAATCCTCGCCGACGATCGCAAGCGACCGGTAGAAGATGCCCTCGTCGACCGCGTTGAAGTCGACGCGAAGGCGGTCGCCGAGCAGCGCGCCGCCGGTGATCGGGCTCATCGGGTCGAACGCGACGACCGCGATCTTGTCGCCGCGGCGAACCGCTTCGCTCGCCATCGCCGCGACCAGGGTGCTCTTGCCGGCGCCCGGCGAACCGGTGATGCCCACGACCTGCTTCGGGCGTCGGCGGGGGGCGTCGACGGGCTTTCCAGCGTGCGCGAGCGAGATGTTGCGTGCCAGCACCGCGGTCGGGTGGGTCGAGACGCCCGCCGCGAGCGGCGCGTACGGCTTCACGCTCTCGCGGACGCTTCCGACGATCTCGGCCATGCCGGTGCCCGTGTGGTAGACGCGCGCAACGCCCGCATCGAGCAGCTTCTGGACATCATCCTGCGGGATGATGCCGCCGACATTCACGATCATGTCGGGGCGCCCGACCTTGGCGCATTCCTCGAGAAGGCGCGGCACGAGCACCAGGTGCGAGTTCGACATCATCGAGCAGGCGATGCAGTCGGCGTCCTCGTCGCGGGCGCTGATCGCGAGGCTCCGCGGCGTCTGCCAGAGCCCCGAGTAGATGACATGGATGCCGGAGTCGCGCATGATGCGCGCGATCAGCTTGACGCCGCGGTCGTGGCCGTCGAGGCCCATCTTGCCGAGGAGGACTCGGGGGCGGTGGGGGAGATCGCTGCAGCGGTCCTGCTTCTCGATCGCCGTCGTAGGTTCGGTGGTCGCGCGCATGGGTCAACTCGTGGGAAAGACCGACAGGGTAGCCGAAGCCGCGGAGCCCGATGCGAAGCCCCGCCCGCAGGTTATGGACGCGCCGCGCGAACCGCCCGCCGCACCGCCGTCGACCTCGCGCGATTCGACGCATGGGGTGCATATCCGACGGGACCTCTCCCGTATTCTCCGTACCGCCCGACGGACCGTCTGGGCCGCTGTCCCACCTCCCATATGCGCCCATCCTCCGCCTCTCCCCGCGTCCGACTCTTCGCCACCCTGCTGACGACCTGCGCCGCCGCCGCGGCGCACGCCTGCCCGCCCGACATCGACGGCAACGGCGCGGTCGACGCCGGCGACCTCGGCATCTTCCTGAACCTCTGGGCGACCTCCGGCCCGACGGGCGACTTCGATGGCGACGGCACGGTCGGGCCAGGGGACCTCGCGCTTCTTCTCGGCGGTTGGGGACCGTGCCCGACGCCCGCCGCGCCGGTCGAGGTGAACCTCGCGGCCGTCGCGACGGCGCAGCACCCGTGGGCGTTCCGAGTCGATGCGTTCCAGTCGAACGGGCCCGTCGGGTTCGCGATCGATCCGCTCGACTTCCCGACGCTCGTGGGCGCGACCGTCGATGTCTACCTCGTCGACAACCGCTCCGCCGCCGCGTGGCAGACCAACCCCGCGCTCGCCGACCTCCGCGGCGCGCCGCAATCGGTCGTGGTGCCGGGCACGGTCGCGAGTTCGGTCGTCACCCTCGCGAACATGGGCGCGATCACCGCCGGCAGCGGCCTGAGCCCCGGTCGCGGACTCGACCTGGTCGTCGATATCGATCGCGACGGCACGCTCTCGAACGGCGACCTGATCGATGGCGGAGGCGACGCCCCCGGCCTCTGGCTCGTACGCGACCTCACCGCGAACGGCCCGCTCGCCGTCACCACGATCGCGTCGTACGACGTGAACGATCCGGACATCAGCGACACCTACGAGCTCGAGCGCATCTACTACCCGACCGCCATCGCGACCCTCGGCACGCGGCCGCTGGTCGTGATCTCGCACGGAAATGGCCACCAGTACACCTGGTACGACTACCTCGGCACGCACCTCGCGAGCTGGGGCTATGTGGTCATGAGCCACCAGAACAACACGGGTCCGGGCATTGAATCGGCGACGACGACGACCGTCGAGCACACGGAGAGCTTCCTCGCTCAGCTCGGCACCATCGGCGGCGGCGTGCTGAACGGGCGCGTCGACGGCGACCGCATCGTCTGGATCGGCCACTCCCGCGGCGGCGAGGGCGTTGCGCGCGGCTATGACCGTCTCTTCGACGGCTCGTTCACCTCGCCGAACTATCAGCTGAGCGACATCAAGCTTCTGGTCTCGATCGCGCCGACCGACTTCCTCGGCACGAACACCTCCGACCCGCACGCGGTGCCGTTCATGCTCCTCTACGGCGCGGCCGACGGCGATGTGTGCGGATGCCCGGACACCGACATCGCCGCCAGCTTCAACATCCTCGAACGCGCCGTGGGCCTGCGGCAGTCGACCTATGTGCACGGCGCCGACCACAACGACTTCAACTGCTGCGGCATCAACGACTTCAGCGGCCCGAGCGGCACCGCGATCGGCAACGCCGAGGCGCAGCGCGTGGCGAAGGCGTCGATCCTCGCCATGATCCGCCGCGTGGTCGAGAACGACCGCTCGGCCGAGGAATTCCTCTGGCGGCAGTACGAGAGCCTGCGGCCCCAGTCGGTGGCTGCGTCGACGACCGTCATCCTCGAGTGGAAGCCCGAGCCGGCGGCGGCGTTCGCGCTCGACAGCTTCCAGACGAACAGCGCCACCACGACCTCGAGTTCCGGCGGAACCGTCGCGTTCTCCGCGGTCAACGCCGTCGGCGAGTCGCTGCTGAACGACATCAACACGGCGTTCTCCTGGCTTTCGACCGATCCGTTCAACGGCTCGATGCGCGCCCGCACGACCGATTCGTCGCGTGGCCTCGCATTCGACTGGAACGCGCCCTCGAGCATCGTGTGGAGCGTGCCGGCCGCTCAGCGCGACTTCCGCGACGACGCCTTCGTGTCGCTGCGGGCTGCGCAGGGCACGCGCCACCCGAACACGACGGCCGAGCTCGGCGATCTCGGCTTCACGGTGGTGCTCACGGACGAGACGGGTGTCCAGAGCGCCGTGGCGATCTCGGCCTTTGCCGGCGGCGTCGAGGAGCCGTACCAGCGCGGCGGATTCCCGACCGGAACCGTGGTCGGATGGCAGAACGCGTTCGAGTCGATCCGCGTCCCGGTCTCGGCGTTCCGTGCCGCCGGGCGCACCATCGACCTGTCGCGCGTCTCCTCGGTCACCCTGCAGTTCGGCGCGGGCGCCGGCTCGAACACCGGCCGCCTGCTGATCGACGACCTGCAGATCGAACGCGAGTAACTCCGTCCCCGCTCCATCCGCCCGGGCAAACGGGCCTCCCGAACCTCACCATGATTCCTCTTTCGATGATTTCCTCCTCGACCTTCCTGCTCCTTCCGCTCGTCGCGACGCTTCAGTCGGCGCCGGTCGCCGCTCCCGCAGCCGCTCCCGAGCGTCAGGCGCAGGCGCGGCCGGAGGCGCCGCGACAGGTCGAGGGCATGCCGAAGACGCCCGCGACACCCGCGGGAGTCGTCGAGGTGGTCGCTGCATTCCCCTTCGTGCTCGACGCGCCGTACGAACACGACATGCGCAAGGACAAGCGCACGGTGACGCGCGGGCATGTGCTCGTCCTCCGTTGCGACCCGGCGTATCTCCTGCGGCGGCAGACGGCCGAGCCCGTGCTCCTCGCAGGGGCGGAGACGGTCGAGCGCATCAACATCGGCTTCGACTCGGGCGTTCTCGTGGCGCTCGTGCCGGAGTCGAAGGCGAAGGGCGAGGACGGCGTCGAGCGCGCGGTCGATCCGGTCGCGTCGCCGATCTACTTCGCGACTCCCGAACTACCCGAGCGCGTCGACGCTGCGTGGATCGCAGCCGAGGCAGCGAAGGCGCGCAACGCCGGCATCACGGCCCCGGCGCTCGCCGCGGATGGCCGCGGCGCGGAACAGCGATTCGCAGACCGCGATGCGCTCAACCGCGCGCTCGCCGATCTCGTAGACCGACACGCCCCCACCGAGGGTGAATGTGCGGCCGCGCTGCGCGGCATGCCGCCGCGGTGACGCAGCCTTCGTCTGTCGATCAGGCGCGCGTTTCGTCGGACGGCGCGGGCGTCGTCTGCTCGCTTGCAGCGAGCTGCGCCTCGGCGGCGGCCTTCTTCGTGTCGCGTGACTTCGGGTCGCCGATCGGGCGCGCGTCGCTCGTCCACTGTCCGGGATGGAAGCGGGCCGCAAGCGTCGCCACCATGTCCTCGACGCCCGTGTAGAGGAAGTCGTCCATGTCGATCCGCGTGCCGTTGGTCGTGACGGCCGTCGCGATCGACTTCTCCATCCAGCGCGACATGTCGAGATCGGCGAGCTGGTCTGCCGCGAATGTTCCCTCGGGCGCGTGCAGCGTGCCGTCGTCATCGAGGCGGAAGCGCCGCCTCGTCAGCTTCCACTGCGCGTAGAGGAAGTAGGGGCCGCTCAGGACGCCGCAGCCGACGATGTAGACCCAGAGCTGGATGTCGTCGTCGTAGCTCGCCGGCTCGGAGGGCTTCGCCTCCTTGAAGCGGTCGAGGGTGGCGCGTGCTTCCTTCGCCTTCTCGCGCTCCTCGTCGGTCAAGGTCCGCGTCCGCGACGCGGCCTCGATCTCGGAGTTGATCTTCTCCGCCTCGGTGAATGCGGCGAAGTCGGCGCGCTCCTGCGGGATCTTGACGGCGTAGTCGTACCAGCCCCACACGCCGAAACCGAGGCAGACCACGGCGGCGATCAGGTTCTTGGCCGTCATCGAAGGTCGGATTCTGGTCTCGATGGGCATGGACTTCCTGCGTGTACGAACCAAGTTCGCCGCGCGAGATTCGCGGCGCGGCCTTGGAGGATACGGCCCGTGAGTCTTCGGCGCGACCGACGGCTCTCCTTTGAGAGGTTTGAGCGATTCGCCCGAGCCGCGGAAGTTGGCAGGTTCTCGGACAGATTCTCGAGATGAACGCCGCCGCGATCTGTAGCATCCTGTCCCGATGCATCACGACTCGCCATCTTGTTTGAAAGTTCGTTCGCTCGCCGGCGTCGCTGCGCTCCTCGGCCTCTCGGCGCTCTGCCTCGGAGGTTGCGGCGGCAAGGCTTCTCCTTTTGCGCCGACCGACGGGCCCGGCGCAGCCCGTTCGGTCGAGATGCCCGGCCGATTGCAGCATGTGGTGCTCGTCGAACTCAACGACAAGGCCGACCTCGCGGCCATGAAGGCCGACAGCGATGCGATGCTGCCGCGCATTCCGACCGTCCGCGGCTACATCTGCGGCACACCGGTCGACATCGGGCGCGCGACCGTGGCCAAGGACTACGACCTCGGCATCGTCGTGCAGTTCGAGTCGACCGCCGACTACGAGGCATACCTCGCACACCCGATCCACCAGGAGCTCGTCGCCAAGTGGCGACCGCGGTGGCGGCGCTCGTACATCGTCGACTTTGCGCCCTAAGCGGCGGGCGACGGGCAGCGGGCGGCGGGCGACGGGCGGCGGGCGACGGGCGGCGGACGCCGGTCACGCGACCAGCGGCACGCGAGGCCCGGCCTTCGGGGTTGGCGAGAGGAACTCGCGGCAGAGCGCCCGGCCTTCGGCAAAGCGCTTCCGGTGGTGCGGCCAACGGATCTCCGAGTAGCGCGCGAATGCATCGTCGATTCCCGCGTGGTCGACGACGGCGTGCAGCAGGTTGTTGAGGAGCGCTGCGTCGGCCAGAGCGTCGTTGGCCGCCTGCAGCGTGAATGGCAGTGCGGCGTGCGCCGCGTCGCCGACGAGCGCGATGTTGCCGACCGCGAGTTCGTCGAGCGGTGGCAGATCTCGCGACTGGACGAGGCGCGCGCGCCCGTAGTCGAGCGATGCGAAGGCGTCCTCGACTTCCGGGGGCCAGCCGGAGGTCCGTTCCTGGGCGAAGGTGCGCAGCGCGACGGGATCGCGCGCAACCATGGTCCAGCGCGCGGGGTCGAACTGCAGGAAGCAGGCGACGGTGCGCGCGTTGAGCGGCAGCAGCTCGATCGCAAGTCCGCCTTCCTCGTCGTGGAACTTGTGGAAGGCGTGGCCGAGATGGGCGGCGATCGCCGGGGCGTCTGCGAGGCCGATGACCTCCTCGACCACCGCGTCTGCGAGATGGGACTCGGGGAAGACGAGATGCCGTGCGCGGGAGTGAACGCCGTCGCACGCGAAGAAGGCATCGCCTTCGACGACTCCGCCATCGGGAAGGCGCGCCTGCCTTATGGCGCCGCTCGCAGAGCGCTCGAGGCCGGCGAACGCCCAGCCCTCGAGGAATGCCACGCTCCCCGCCGCATCGCGCAGCATGCGCGCGAACTCCGCGCCTCGCATGGCGACGCAGGCGTCGATCGGCGCCTCCGAGTAGATCCGGCCCGTGCTCGAGCGCAGAACGACGGTGTCGATCAAGCGACCCGAGTTGCGCCAGTCGAACTCGGGGGCGATGACATCGAGCGCCGTCAGCCCCGTCTGGTTCAGCAGGACGCCGCCCGGATGCTGCGGCCCGTGGTTGGCCTGCTCGAGGATGATCGCCTCGCGCTCAAGCGGCGTACCGCGAAGCGCGGCGGCCACAGCGCAGCCGGAGACGCCGCCGCCGAGGATGACTGATCGCATGCCGAGCTCCTTCTGGAGCGGTGCGGACAGCCCGCTCCGAGGGGACTCCGCTCGGGCCGAGCGCTTCTCGCAGCAGCCTGGCGGGAAAGTCGCAATTTGTGCATACGCGGCATATCGGCCCCGCGCGTTGCGGAGGGCGCGCAGTGCGCGGCGGCAGGAATGGCAGAAACAGCAAGCGCAAAACAAAGTGCCCCCCGCGGAGGTGGGATCCGCGGGGGGCGAGTGCGGAGCCTTCGCGTGGGTGGCTCCGCCGTGGTGGAACTGAAAGGACAGGACGGGACGCTCGAGCTGGTTACCCGTCGCGCATGTGAGGCGATGCGATCCGGGGATTGGGCTCTGCGAACTCCATGCGCGCCCAAACGGTGCAAGAAGGATCCATCCACTCGCCAACCTTCTCGAAACCTGTCGCTGCCGAAGAGCGTTTGCCTTCGGACATCGACCAACGGCGTCACCAGTCCTGTCTTTGAACTGTTTGGGTGTGTCGGAGCAAGGCAGTCCTCAGCGACAGCCACTGCAACACCCGTCCGGAAGGATCGCACCTGAATTCGGCTTCCGTTCCTCACGGCGCCGCGCTGCAAGCGCCGTCAGGCGCCGCGATGCGGCAACACGCTCTGCCACTTCCTGTGGCGTGCGATCCAGCGGTGCAGCGCGGTGGTTGCGCTGCCATCAGTCTCCAGTCCGCACACGCTTGGTTCGCCGAGGACGCCGTGCGCAGGCATCGGTCGGCGGGGCTTGCGCCCATCAGTCGCTTATGTGGGGCTGCATCGTCCCTGCATGCGGCCCGTCAGCCGGTTCGCACGAATCGCGCGAGCCGAACTCCGAGGCGCATCGGACGCCGCAGCGGAGGACCCGAGTGATCGAGCCGTCCGCCGCGGCGACTTGGATTCAGCTGCACCCCATGCTGTTGCCGCAGTTCAGGCAGCGGTAGCAGGTTCCGTTGCGAACCGTGATCGAACCGCAGCCATCGCAGGCGGGCGCATCGCCCATCAGCGCGGCGTTCGATTGATCGAGCGCATTCGCGGCGGTCGTCCGCACGGTCCGCTCGACCGCGGCCATCGCCTCGATCGTGTGGCCGTCGCCCGTCCGCGTCTCGGTCACAGCGACCACGGTGTGCGTGGTGCTGAGCCGCGACTGGGGAACCCCAGCGGTCGAATCGCCGCGCTCGGCCTTCGCGGCCTA
>Ga0315904_10011983_pt1 | contig 10993 bp, 11 predicted proteins | sample LakEriMetagenome_6_FD_203529 | JGI IMG/M metagenome (GOLD analysis project Ga0315904, IMG submission 203529) | Freshwater fungal communities from buoy surface, Lake Erie, Ohio, United States - Buoy 12 MA120 | ecosystem: Environmental > Aquatic > Freshwater > Lake | place: USA: Lake Erie, Ohio... | reverse complement strand
GTGGCGTAGGCCACCCTCAGCTCCTGCTCGCTCAACCCTTCCCAGCGATCCCGGCGGTAGCGGTGCATTTGGGTTGGGCTGGACCACAGGCCGATGGCCTGGAGAGAGGCCTCCACCTTGGGATACGCGCCGCTGGGCAGGGCCAGGCTGGGAAAAGCTGTCACATCGTCCCAGCTGAGCTGGCCCTGGCGCCGCAGCTGGCCCAGCAATGGATGCCCAGGAGCCACCACCTGGTGGATGGGCATCAAACAGAGGGGCAGAACGGCGAACTCGGGATGATCGGGCTCCGGCCAGTCGGGCCCACCCGCCAGCCAGGCGTCGATCACCCGATGGCGCAACAACCGCAGCGGTGCTTGCACGCCGACGACGAGATGGCGGCCGCCGGTCCAGCCAACGGGCTCCGGATTGAGCAGCAACGGACCGCTCCAATAGGTGCCTTCGATCCGCAGCGGCGCCAGGCCAGCCCAGCGGGCGTGCTGATGCAGGAGGCGTTCCATCTCCAGCAGCCGCAGCCTCTCGCTCGGGCCGCGGACCTGCCAGTCCTGGTCCACTTGGCAGAGCTCGAGACCGAAGAGATCGAGGGCACGGTGGATGCCCCGGCTGACGCTGGACTGGGTGAGTTGGAGCCGCCGTGCCGCTTCCTCTCCGGAGCGCAGCCAGATGGTGAGGTCAAGGACGGCGAGGCGATCGAGGGACAGCATGTTCCGTCGTTCTCCAGACCCTCTTCAAGATCATCCTGCTGGATCAGCGCCAAGCCAACCCAGCGCGGAGCGCTGAACGGGGTGGTCTGCCGCCTGCCTGAGGCTGGCTGGTAGCGAGCGACTGGCTCCCCGCAATGCCACATGGGGGAGCTGGGTACAGGCAGCCGGCAGCAGGGGCCCAATCTGTCCAGTAAAGGGCAACCACCTCACTTCATCTCTTCGCAAAGTCCCTGATCGATCTCTCGCTCGAACCTGTCAATCTGTTGGGGGGCGGGATTTGCGGGGTTCAGTCCAGTTTTTTGCCGCGATCCGTGATCGGGATCGCCTGGGCGAGGCGGCGCGTCCCGCCAGCTTGATGCGATGAGCCGCAAGGGTTAGTCTACCCGGAATGTCACGGCCATCACCGCCTTGATGTCCTTGTCGATCGTGCGAGTGTCGTAGGTGCCGCTGTCGCTGGTCTCCGTGGAGTTGGGGGAGGTGATCTGGAAGATTCCGGTGTCAACCTTCGTGATCGGTCCCACGTGAGCTCCGGCTTCGGCGGCGATGGCGCTAGCGCGGCTGCGGGCGTCGCGGGTGGCTTTGGCCAGCATATCCACCCGTTTCTCCGCCAGCTTGGTGTAGGTGAAGGCAGGTGGATTGATCGTCAGCGGCACGCCCTGACCGACCAGCTGGCCGATTTCACGTGAAATCGTGGCGATCCTGGCGACATCGCCGCTGCTGACCTGGATCGTCTGGCGCGTCGTCCAGGTGGTCGAGCGCAGCTCGCCGTTGCGGGGATCGCGGAAGTCTTCCCGCTCCGACTTCACCGCCTCCAGCTGCAGCGCCTCGGGGGCGACGCCACGGGCCTTGAGGAAGGCCAGCGTTTGCTCCACCGCTGGCTGAAGTTGTTGGTAAGCGATCTGCTGGCTCGGGGCATTCTGCTTCAGTTCCACCGACCAGTCGACAAAGTCGCTGCGGATCCGCTCGCTGCTGGCGCCTGTGACGGTGATCGTGCTGCCGGCCGTGCGGAACCCCTTGACGAGAACGGAACTGGCAGCGATGAGCCCCGCGCTGAGCACCGCCATCGCGAGGACCAAGGGAGGGGTGCGCCGCAGCTGCTTGGCCAGCGACTGGACCATGGGCAGGCGGGTTCGGGGAGAGGACATGCCTGCGGCGGGGGGAGGACGGACTGGCTTGTACTCAGCCTATGGACGATGGCTGGGTCCGTTCCCTTCCCTACGAGGCTGGCCGCTGATCGACACGGCGTCAGAACTGGGCACCAGAACTGGGCACCAGAACCGGGAACCCGGGGCCAACACCGGGCGCCGGGCGGACAACCTCCTGATCGTGGGGCCAAGATGGGGTTGAGCGGCTTCCCGGCCCCCATCGGGCCCTTGAGCGGGGAAGGCAACGAGGAAAGTCCGGTGAGAAGCGGCATTGGACCGTTTCAATTCCGGCGCTGTCCCGCAGCTGTGATGGAGCCTGGCTCCTCAGTCAGAACACTCGCCGTTCCAGTTCCCTCATCCCGGCGCGGAAACCGGCAGAGACCATGATCCATCAACCGATCAGCCGATTCCTGGTGCCCCAGGGCCTGTGCGCCGCCATCGCGGTGGTTCTTGCCTCCCAGCCCGCCTCGGCCCACGGCACCGCCGAAGCTGGGCTCTCGGCCGGCTTCCTGCATCCCCTTTCCGGCGGTGATCATCTGCTGATGTTGATCGCGGTTGGCCTTGCCGCTGCCGCCATCTCCCCCCACCTGCTGGGTTGGGCCCTGGTTGGGGGGCTGGTAGGAGGGGTGTTCGGGGCGTGGGGCGGTGGCCTGCCGGCCGCCGAGATCCTGGCCGCCCTGGCGATTCCGGCCCTGGCGTTGCCGCTGCTGCGCCAGCAGCGCCGCGACCAGCCTCCAGCCCTGGGCTGGTGGGGAGGCCTGATCGCCGCCACGGTTGCCGTCCACGCCATGCTCCACGGCCAGGAGGCCCACGGCTCGGCGGCCTCCGCCCTCTGGTGGCTTGGAGCCTTCAGCGCTTCATCGCTGGCCTGCGGCGGTAGTTTCCTGCTCTGGAGGTCTTTGCCCTCCCGCTGGTCGAGGTGGGCGGCGCTGGTGCTAGCGGTGTTCGGTGGGTTGCTGGCGTTGGCGCAGATCGGTCTGCAGGTTCGCTGAGCCCAGCAAAGGCCGCCAATCGCAATACAGTTCGGGGGTTTGCTGGCGGCGACCCCTGGCGACCCACTCCGCCCCCTCCGATGCCCAGGCCGCTCCCGTGGGCGGCCTGCGCAGCAGCCTGCATGACCGTGGCCAGCGGCTCACGCCCCAACGCCAGCGGGTGCTGGACCTGTTTGTGCGGCTCGGGGAGGGCAGCCACCTGAGCGCCGAGGACGTGCACCAGCGGCTGCTGCTCAGCGAGGAGCGGGTGTCGTTGGCCACCGTGTATCGCACCTTGCGGTTGCTCAGCTCGATGGGGCGCCTGCAGGAGCTCGACCATCCGGAGGGGCGGCGGTTCGAGTTGGCGGGCGACAGCCACCGGGATCACCACCATCTGGTCTGCGTGCGCTGCGGCCACACCGAGGAATTCGAAAACCCCTCGGTGCTGGCGGCGGGGCTGGCGGCGGCCCAGGGCCATCGCTTCCAGCTGCTCGAGTGCGTTCTGAACGTGCGGGGGCTGTGCCCGGCCTGCGCAACCGCTGAGGAGGGCTGAGGCTGAAGGAACCCGGAAAGGCACACCCCCACGAGTGCGCATCCCGGCGTTTCGCTCTGTTTCCCCCCCTCTGACTGACCCAGCGTTGGCCTGTGAACCCCTGGCTGACATTCAGCGGTTGCATACCAACAGCAGAGACGGGTCAGATCCACGGCGATTCGTGGGCTGGACGCGTGGCTTGTCGACGCAATCATCAAGATTTGATTTTGCCAGGGGAATGCTCAGATCTAACCGGCCATTCGCCGCAGCTTGATATCGACTTGACAGCGAAGCTCAACCGCGATCTCGCCGAGCTGCCGCTCAGCCATGCGGCGATCACGCTCACCAGTTCCAGCAGCGATCCGGGTGTGGGCCAGAAGCAGGTGGAGCGGGTGCTGAGGGAGGCCCGCGAGCTGGTGCTGGCCGAAGTCCTGCCGCCGGCTGACCGGCCCCAACTCCATGGCGGGCCAAACACCGCTCAAGCGCACGGGGGTGATGAGCACCCAGCAATGGCGCAATCAAAATTACCGCGACCCAGCTCTGCTGATCCTGCTGGGGGATCAGGTGCTCATGCCCGCTGACGGATGGGCCTGGAGCATGGCCCGTGTGTCCTGCCGGCGGCGCCTGCGGTCGCTGGCGTCTTTGCTGCGACAGGTAACAGGCGCATATCTCGTTGCATCGCTTCTTGATTCGGGTCTTGGCGTCAGCAACCTCCTGAATCAACGGCTAGATTCCGCAACTAACAGATCTCGCGTAACACCATTCCATTCCATTGCATGGCCAAGGCTTCCCGCAACGCATCCCACAGCCACCGCTGGACCCACTTGCTGGCTTGGGCGTTGGCCCTGCCTGGGGCGTCCCCCTTGCAACCGGCCCAAGCGGCGTCGATGTTGTCCTTCATCAGTAGCCCTTACAGCTTGGTCGGCCTTAGCGAAACGGTGAACGCGGGGCCAGATAATGGCTTCGACTTTGGTGTTCTCGGCGATCCTTCCTCAGGCCTCTTTTTTAGCATCGCCAAACCCTGGACGAGTGATCCCTCGTTTCGCTATTGGAACCTCGACCTAGCGCCTGCCGAGGGGGCGAGCCTTACTGTTGGTTCCTTTGCTAAGGCTACCCGCTCGGCCTTTAAGGATGCAACGGACGCAGGACTCGAGTTCAGTGGCAACCATCGTGGCAACAATAGACTCACCGGTTCGTTTAACATTCTGGAATCAAGTTTTGATGTCGATGGGGTGCTCTCCTTTGCGGTTGATTTCTTGCAATACGATGATGAGAGTGCCAATCGATGGATCAAAGGGGCGCTCCGCTACAACTCAGACGTGCCTGTAAGCCTTATTCCTGAGCCGATTGTCATCGATCCGCCAGTGGATTTAGCCGACAACCCCGGTCATCCCCTTCCTCCGCCTCTGATGTACGTCCCATCTCCATCTGAATACGAAGTTCCGCCCTATTCCTGGCCGATATGTGCGTGTCTCGAAATGGTTTCACCCCCACCGTACGCCACCTTCGAGCTCTACCAAGCTCCTACCCCCGTGGATCTCTACCTAGCTCCTACCCCCGGGCCCATGCCCATTGCCGCAGCCCTCGCGGGCTGGCACAGCGCCCGTCGTTTGCGCCGCCGCTGCCGTGAGCGATCTCAACAGGGCGCCATGCCCGCTGGCTTTCCCCACTCCTAAGCGAGAGGGGCCGGTCCTGATCGCGGGCTGGACTGGCCCTGATCCGCGTTCGACCTTGAGTCTTCTGGCCAATGAGCGGGTGGCCGTGGTGCTTGGTGGAGCGGTCGCCTCTGTTGGCGCGGCCGCCTAGTTGGTTTTGAGAATCGCTTGCAAAACGGTGCCCGGGTTGTTTAGGTTGCGATTCATTCGCAACAAGCCGGGGCCGCGGGCACCGGTGGCTCGCTTCCATCCCCATGGCCTTCCGATTCCAGCCAGATCCCTCCATTGCCGCCGTGCGCATGCCTCCCGGCCAGACCGTGCTGATCGACCCCGGCCTGAGGCCCCATGGCCACTGCCTGGAGGTGCTCGATGGCATGGCCCGCGTGTATTGCCCCTGCGAGGAGACCGAAGGCATGACCCTGGCCTTCCTCCAGCCCGGCGACCAGCTGCGCACCGACAGGCTCTGCAGCGAGGGCGTCTGCCTTGAGGCCCTCACCCCCCTCTGCTTTCGCAGCGACGCCGAACCCCGCGATGGCCACGGCTTCGATGCCGTGAACGAGTGGACGCTGCAGCTGCTGCGCATCCGCCACCTCGGCTCGGCCGAGCAGCGGCTGCAAGCTCTGTTGGCCTTGCTGGTTCGGCGACTGGGACGCCGCTGCGGCGACTGGTGCGACCTTCCCTTCCGGCTCACCCACGAGCGCATCGCCGAGCTGATCGGCACCACCCGGGTCACCACCACCCGCCTGATCTCGAGGCTGCGGGGCGAGCGGTTGCTGCTGGCCCCGAGCGGTGAAGCGGGCCTGCGCCTGGCGCCATCCCTGGTGGAATCGGCGCCCCTGGCGGCGGCCTGATCAGGCCGCGGGTCCCACCGCGCTGGCGCCCCGATGAGCCGGCGGCTCTGATCGCGCCAGCAGAGCGCCCGGTTGGTTCGGACCATCCCGCCCCATCAGCGCCGGCCGCCGGCCTGGCGCATCAGGCCGGAGCGGCTCCGTTGCCAGGGGGCCTCGATTCATGGGCTGGGGCCTCTTGTGCCAAGGCCACACCCGCTTGCTTTGCTTTCGCCTGGGATGGCAGGCCCGGCACCAACGCCAGCGCCGCCAGCAACCCCAGCAGCAGGATCAGCAACGCCGGCAGTAGTGCCGCCCCCAGTCGCTCATCGCTGGCGTATTGGAACACCCGCACCGGCAAGGTGTCGAAATCGAAAGGTCGCAGGGCGAGGGTGAGCGGCAGTTCCTTCACCACATCCACGAACACCAGCAGAGCGCCCACCAGCAGCGGACCACGCAGCAAGGGCAGATGCACGCGGCGCAGCACCGCGATCCAGTTGCAACCGAGCACGGTGGCGGCCTCATCCAGATTGGGGGGCAACCGCTCAAAGGCGGCATCAAGGCCCTGCTTGCTCACGGCCAGGAACCGCACCCCATAGCCCCAGCACAGCAACGGCAAGGGAGCGAGCGATAAGCCATTGCCCACCAGCAGCAACCCCAACGCCAGCACAGCCCCGGGCAGGGCATAGCCCATCCCGGCCAGGAAGCTGAGCCTCAGCAACCAGGGCTGACGCAGCCAGCGCCGCGCTTCGGCCAGCAGCAGCCCCGCCACCAAGGTGAGGGCCGTGGCGGCGAGGCCCAGCCCAAGGCTTCGCAGCAGCAATGCCGCCAGTTCGCTCCAGCTTTCCGGCCGCAGCTGATCCAGGGAGCACAATGCCCAGAGCAACGGCAGCCCCAGGCAAAGCAGCGGAGGCAGCAGGGTGAGCAGCAGGGCCGCCCAGGCCCGCCAACCGCGCAGCCGCCAGGCCTCGGCCGGGTCCCTCTGGCCTGCCATCTCCCAGCGGCGACTGCGGCGCCGCAACCAGCGCTCACCGCCCACGAGCAGGGTCACAATCAGGAGCGCTAGCAGCGCCAGCCCCACGGCTCCCGAGGGATCGCCATCGCTCTGCCAGCGTTGCAAGACGCCCACCGAAAGGGTGGGCACCCCGAGCAGCTCCACGGCGCCGAGGTCGTTGACCACCTCCATCCCCGCCAGGGCGATGCCAGCGCCGATCGCGGGCAGGGCCAAGGGCAAGGCCACCCGCAGCCAGTAGCGCCAGGGCCCGAGCCCGAGGCTGCGGCACACCTCCTGGGATTGGCGGCCCAGGTTGGCGAAGCTCTCACTCGCCAGCAGAAACACATAGCTATAGGTGGAGAGCACCAGCACCGCCGCCGCCCAGCCGAGTCCCTGCACCTGCAAGCTGATCCGGCTGCCGAGGTCGATCACGGTGGCGGCCAGCAGGTAGGCCGGGGCGGCCAGCGGCAGCAGCTGGGCCGGCCGCAACCAGCGGCGTCCAGGGAAGGCGCAAGCGCTGCTCAGCCAGGCATTGACGCTGCCCAGCAGGCCGCTGCCCAGGCCTACCGAAAGGACGAGCAAGGAGGTGTTGGCCAGCTGCCGCCAGCCCTCGGGCCCCAGGCCAGCGTCAGGGCTCCTGACCAGCAGGGCTTCCTGGGCCAGGCCGAGCAGCGGCAACAACGCCAGGGCGGTGAGCAGCAGCACCAGCAACGCCAAGCCGGCGCGCCCGCTGAAGCGCGCCGGGACGATCGACAAATCGCCAACGAAGGGCATCGCCGCCGGATGGAATCCGTCAACCTAAGCAGTGCTTTGATCTCACGGGCGGCCGATGGGACGGCGAAGCCGAGCAGATGGCCAAGCCCCGCGTCTCTGGTCTGGGTTGCCAGGTCTGGTTGCTGATCGGCTGCCAGCAGAACCGGGCGAAATGCCGATCTCTGGCTCAAGCCCCTCGCTGTCTCTCCAGGCTCGCGGTCGCTCTTCGGCATCGCAAGGGGCCGGGCGAAGGCCAGCGAGGATTCCGGCCCGCCCCCCGGGGACGTAGTTTTCGCTGGGTCTCCGGCCGCTGAGGTTGTCGCTCGGCCTGCCGCGGACGTTGGTCCCCAGGGGACTTGCCCCAACCTTGGCCCTCAAGCTCACGACCTGGAGGCTGGCGCTGGCGCTGGTGCTGCAGGGCATGCGGTTGGCCCCTGGGTTGTGCGCGGGCAGGGCTTGGGCATTCCGGCCACTGGGCTGGCCCTGGCGGGACTGCTGCCACTGCCGAGCTGGATGGATGTGAGCGTGGCCTACACGGCTCAACCCCTGCTGAGCCTCGCTGGTGGCCGGAGCCTCACCTCCACCTAGGTGCAGCAGGCTTCCTTGCAGCTGACGCTGAGCACAGGCCGCAACAAGGACGAAGCCATGTGGACGGAGCTCGATCGCTGGAATCTCACCGCTGTGGGCAGCCAGGTGTGGGGCGATTCCGGCATGGCCGACAGCGTGGGGCCATCTTTCCTCTGCAATCGACGGCACTGCCCGAGCAGGCCTATCTGTCCCAGCTGACGCTGGAGCGCAAGGCGCCGGTGGGAGGCTTGCGAGTGAGGCTGGGCTGGATGAGCCTGGATCCCGATTTGTTTCTGGCGCCGGCCTATGTGTTCTATGTGCATTCCGCCCTCGATGCCACCTTCATCATCAACGTGCCTGGCTATCAAACTTCACCCAACAGTAGCGCCTCTGTGCTGTTGACCTACAGGCCCTGTAAACACACAGATCGGCGCGATGGCATCTATGGCCTGAAAAGCAACTTGCAATTGACGAATGAGGGGGCGACTCCTGGAACGCCTCTCTCCAATCTGCAAGGCACCTTGCAGGTGCTGCAGCTGCAACATCACTGGCCTGCCGCCGATTGGCGCTTGAAGCAACGGCAGCTGAGCTCCAGCTGCCGGAAGGACTGCTGCAGCTCGGAGGGTTCCTGAGCAGCAGCAAGGCCACGCCCCTAGAGCTGTCGCTCACGGGCAATGGCAATCCGGCCCTGGCAAGCGCTGCCGCCGCCGGGGGAGCCATCCCGGCTGGACTGCTGCCCACCATCGCGCCGCCCTTGAATCCCGGCATTGTGGCGGTGCCCAGCCAGGGGGCTTATGCCAACCTCACCGTTCCGATCGAGATGCCATTTGGCTTGGCCCACCGCTTCTATGGGGGCATTCTCACCAGCTTCAGCCCAGACACTAACCCGGTGTCTTTACGGCCAGGTGGGCTGGCTGGCCCAAGGCATGATCCCTTCACGTCCCCAGGATGTGCTGGTGGTGGGCTACGGCCGCAACGTATTCAGCCCGGTGCTGGCCCTGCAGGATGAAAGCGTGCTGGAGCTGGGCTACCCGATCGTGCTCGGCCCCCATCTCACCCTCCAGCCCACCTTGCAGTGGATCTTCAATCCCGGCGGCCAGGGCCAGTAGGTCCACGGTCAGCACCGTGGGGCTGCAAATCAAGCTGGAGTTCTAAGCGGGGCGGAACGCAGGCGGTCTGATCGTCATGAGGCTGTCAGATGCGCAAGCCTGATGAGCACGTCTGACGCGAACGTCTGATCTGACAGCCTGATGTGATTCAAGGTCGCGATGGCTGGGCGGATCGTCAACGCCAGCCGTTGGCCTGCATCAACGCCATCGCCTCGCGGTTGCGGGCCCCCAGCTGGGCCATCGGCACGCCATCGCCGCGCAGCTGGCCGAAGCGGGCCAGCACGGGGTCGTTGGAGGTGCCGCGCAGGGGATATTCATGGTTGGCGCTGGCATAGCCGTGGCCGCCGGCCTCGGAGGCGAGGAACTCCAGCAGGCGGGTGGCCTCAGCGGCGCGGGGGCTGAAGCGGCTGACGCCGGCGCCGCTGATGTTCACGTGGGCGGGATTGGGCAACACCACCCTCAGGCGCTGGGCGAGTTGGCGATCTGCATTGCCGCTGTCGCCCGAGAGCATGCGGGCAACGTAGTAGCTGTTCACCAACGCGGCGCCGCAATCGCCGCGGGCCACCGCCCGAGCCAAGGGCAGATCGGAGCTGTAGAACGGCCGCGCCAGGTTGCCCACCATCCCGCGGATCCAGAGGGCGGTGGCGGCGGGGCCGAGGCGGATCAATTGATCAGCCACCAGCGATTGGTTGTACACGCTGCGGCTGTCGCGGAGGCAGAGTTGGCCGGAGAGGGGGGGCTGGGCCAGGTCGGCGTAGGAGCGCGGCAAGGCGCCTTGCAGCCGACTTGGATTGGCCACGATCAGCCGTACCCGGCGGGTCAGGGCGAACCAGCGGCCCTGGGGATCGCGCAACGGGGCAGGCACATCCCGTTCCATGGCCTGGGAGCGGATTGGCTGAAACAAGTTGAGATCGCTGGCCCGTTGCAGTCGGGCGGCATCGACGAGCACGAGCAGATCGGCTGGGCTGCGTTGGCCTTCCCGCCGCAGGCGTTCGATCAGGGCATTGTCCTTGCCCTCCATGAGCTGCACGCGGATGCCGGTCTTGGCGGTGAAGCGCCGGTAGAGCTCCTTGTCGGTGTTGTAGTGGCGGCCGGAATAGACGCCCACCACCGGCGCGTCTCTGGCGCAAGCGGCGAGGCAGGCCGCCAGGCCGGCGGCCAGGCTGAAGGGGCCTAGACGGAGCATGGCTAAAGACCAGCGTGCGGTGCTTCCCGGGCGGGAGCCGCTGAGGTCAGCCGCGGCGGAGCTGCCAAGGCAGCTGGCGTTGGTGTCCTGACTTGGATTGCTGATGCCGCGGCTGGAGGACCTGCCAGCCCAGCCCCGTCCGGCTGCGGCGGGGAGATCTGGTGAGGTGGCGCGGGCATGGCGCGCAAGGTGGGCGGGAAAGCGGAACATGGGCCGCAAGGGCCATGGCAAAGACCGCAGCGCACCCTAGGCCGTGGCAAGAGGTTGTGGCGCCAAAGAATGTGGCAGAACCATGTAACGAATGTCACCTTGGCGTCTGCCATGGCGATTCGGCACCGCGTGTTAGCGCCTTGGTTGGCCGACAGGCCATGAGCGGCGACACAAAGCCTAGGGTTTGCGGCTGGCGAAGCCCCGTGATGGGCGAGTAGCGACGAACCAGCCGCGACGGAAGAGCTGAATTTACCTAATATGAGCATCGCGAACAACGCAACGTCGTTCACCTGTGTCTGATTAATTCAGCTCACGCCTAATTGTGCCGGAGCGGAACACCTTC
>Ga0315904_10011977_pt1 | contig 10996 bp, 15 predicted proteins | sample LakEriMetagenome_6_FD_203529 | JGI IMG/M metagenome (GOLD analysis project Ga0315904, IMG submission 203529) | Freshwater fungal communities from buoy surface, Lake Erie, Ohio, United States - Buoy 12 MA120 | ecosystem: Environmental > Aquatic > Freshwater > Lake | place: USA: Lake Erie, Ohio... | reverse complement strand
TAGATAACTACTTCGTTACTATTAGTCAAGGTGATTTCGTATCGTTTGAATCTGTTAAGAATAACCACACTATCGTTTTACAAGAACAACAAATTTAAAAGTTGTATTGCAACTTGTTAAGTGCTTTTTTCATAACATCTATTGTGTTGCCACCACTATACAAACCATAGGTAATTGATTTCTTCTGATGACCAACAATATCAGCAGTTATATTTTCTGTAACTCCAAGATTCTCCATTTTTGTTGTAAAAGTTTTTCGTATTGAATGAAAACTTTTCACACGACCATGAAAATCTAAACTTTCTTTTAATTTTTTAAATTGTTTACCAAGTTTGTTTGAACGATTACTGTATTTGTTTGGTACTAAGCCAGAAAAAACATAATCATCTTCTGATAAATCTATTAGTTCTGATAAAAGTTCTTTTATTTTTTTGTGAATTGGAATTGTTCTTTCACCAGCTTTTGTTTTTGATTGAGTGAATGTGATTGTTTCATTTTTTAAACTAATATCATCACATCTCAATGAACATAATTCTTCAATTCGTGCACCTGTGTAACTTGCTATTTTTATAAGATTTGCTAGTTGAACATCATCTTTTTTAGCCTTCTCATATAACGATTTAAGTTCGTTATCTGTAAATGGTTCATATGGCGTTTGTTTATTTACTGACTTTGAATTTGGATTACGGCTAATTCTATACTCGTGTGGTATTACGAAAGGATTTACTGTTGAACTATCTAAAATATTCGTATCTCGTAAATATCTATAAAAACTTCTACCAGCATGAAAAATTCTTGTTATTGATGATGCAGATAATCCTTCTGTATTTAATTCTGATTTACCATTCTTTCTCGCCCAAACTGTTAATCTTTTCTCATTTAAAAAATCAAGTGTTGGACAAAAGTCTAGGACTATTCTTAAATCTGTTTCTTGTTGTTTGATTGTTTTTTCTTTCAACCCTCTTTTTTTCTGAAATTCTAGCCACTTTGAAAAATATTCATCAGATAATTTTGTTTCATTTTTTGCTATTTTCTTAAAAAAATCTTTTGCAACAACTCCGTATTTTTTCTCAACTTTTTCAGATTCTTCATCTATTTCATCTTCAACTATCTGCCCTTTTGTTTTTAAAAGTGTTCGTAGTTGTAATGCCGAATCTATGACTTTATTTGATGAACGAATTCGTGCATCTTTAATTTGTTTCTTCCAATCGGCGACATATAACGAACAGATAATTCTGGCTTCGTTTTCATCTTTTGAGTTTGTTGTTTTAAAAAATCTGAAGGTTCCTAACTGTTCTCTCACATCTTCAGGCACAGTTAAAACACAATAGTAAGTATTGTGTCGTAACAATAAATGTTTCGGTACAAACTTTTTTTTCTTTTTCATTCAAATTACAAATAATGAATAATTTGAACAATCCTACAACTTTAAATGTATGTAGTAAAAATATGTAGTAAATATGTATCTTTTTACTTTATATTAGATTTGTAAGTTTAATCATAAGTATATGATTTTATTAAAAAATTTATACAAATTTACTAATTTATAAACTGTTGGCGGAGAGGGTGGGATTCGTTTCTTAATGTAAAAAATCTATAATAATCAATATAATCAATGCTTTAAAAGCACAATATGTAGTAAATATATGTAGTAAAAATTGCCAAATAACTTCATTAAAACTAACATTCAAGTACCACTTTACTTGGAGATAGATTATGACAAAAGTAGGTCTTTTAGTTAGATGTTCAACCAATCAACAATCAACTACTTCTCAAAAAGAGGCATTGTTAGATTACTGTAAAAAACAGAATTATGAAGTTGTAGAGATTTATGAAGATTTTGGCGTTAGAGGTAAAGCAAAAGAAAAACCTGCTAGAGAAAGACTTCTTGAAGATATCAAAAGAGGCAAAATCAACAAAATCTGTGTTTTTTCAATCTGTCGTATATCTCGTTCAGTAAGTGATTTAGTATCTTTTCTAGATACGATTGGTAAGTTAAATTGTTCACTTTTCATACTTACTCAAAATCTTGATACAGAAAGTTCATTTGGTAAAAGTATCTTCTACTTCTGTTCAATTATGGCTGATTTAGAAAATAATCTTCAATCAGAACGAATTCGGGCTGGAATAGAAGCACGAAGAAAACAGGGTCTACAAGTTGGCAGAAAATCATCACGAACTGATGGTATGACTGAAGCAATCAAAATTATGATTGAAAAAGGAGTTGGCGTAAGAGAAACAATGAGAAAACTTCAAATCGGAACGAAATATTATTACGAAGTGGCAAAGTCAATGAACAATGAAAGTGTTCTTCACTAATAAACACTATTATTAGCGTTGTTTAAACTGTTTTTTGACTGTTGTAATATCAGAATGTCAAATTGAATAAAAACTCAATAGGCGTTCTCGGATGCAACTTGAAAAAATTCAAAAATATCAATCTTGGTTAAAAAGCCAACAAATACCCAAGAGAACGATAAAAGAATCAGCATTAATAGATTCAAAACTTCGTAAAGAGTTACAACAAGAATTTGATAAGTTGAGAACTATGAGTGTTGCAGAGTTCAACTTATATCAAAAGTATTTTGAAGTTCGTGATTTTCTTGAAACGACAACACAAGAAGATATAGATGAAGTTAAATCGTTAATTTACAAACCTAAATCTATTGATGACTATTTGACGATTGAACCAGAAGTTATCTATGTGAAAGAACAATTTGAAATACCAAACACAAATATTCATGGCGAAACTACTAAACGATTCATAGAAACAAATTCAAAGTATCAAAAACATTGGCAAATATTAAGAACTCTTGTTGCATCAAATCGTAACGACTTAACACTAGGTCGTGCAATTCGTTTTCTCATCATTGATAAACATACAAAAAAATATATCGGTTTTCTTTGTCATAGTTCATCACTTGTAACAATCAAATGTTTGAACGAAGAACTAGGTTGGAACATAGATAAAGAATTCACAGTTGGAGGTAAGATTCAAAACACTATCAACATTCAAACTTGTGTCGGCACACAACCTGCAGGTCGTTTATTTCTTCTTGGTAAATTGTGTTCTTTACTATCAATTTCAGATGTCGTATTAAAAAAAATAAAAGAACTATACGGCGATACGATAGTTGAAGTTCATACAACTAGTTTATATGGTAGCGAGAAACTCACAAGTCAATACGACAATCTTCAGCCGTATTTCAGTTCACGATTAGGTCTAACAGCAGGTGCAACATCATTCAAAGTTAGAGATGAACTATATCAACGAATCAATCAATGGATTTATGAACGATATCCTGTTCAATACTTTCTATATAACATCAACAAGAAAGATGAATGGTCAAATAGCCCATATATTCGTGACAAAAAGAATAGATTACTGATTCAAGCTTATCAACGACTTGGTTTTAAGAAGTCAGAATACACATCTAATCACAAACGAGGTGTATATCACTCATATATCTACAAGAACTCAAAACAGTTTTTGTGTGGACAAATTGAAGAAAATGAGTTAGTCAAAGCATTTGATAACGATGTTGAATCTCTTACCAGGTTTTGGAAATTTGGTTCTTTTAGTCAATCTAATGAAATACCATCAAACTTACTAGAAAAATACAAAAATAAACCTGATAGACTTAAAACAGTAATAAGATTCAAGAGTGGCGTGAAAGGTCATGTAGAACACTTAAAAACACTTGGTTATCAACTACGAAAGAATACAGATAATTGGTATGATGAATGTGGCTCAAATAGTTATGATGAAATTAAAGAGAAGTATTTGAAAGAATAATCATGAACAAAAAATTTAGTTCGACTTTTATTGAAAAGGAATATTTACTTTTATGTTCGCCATCTGAATTACTAGAATACTTTGACACTATAAGTAAAAATATTTCCACAAAAGAAAATTACTTTTCTAGAACAAGAATTGATGAAGATATTGAACAAGCACTATTTGATAAAAATGATAAAACTACTGATTTTGTTTTAGCTACTATCTGCGATAGTAAATTAGTTGAAAAAATACTTGAACGAAATAATGATGATTCAAAAATCTTATCAGCTGCTTTATCTAACAAAGTAGCTGTAAACGGAATATTTTCAGCATCTAGTTGGTTAGAGTCTAGATTAGATAACATAATAGAAGAAGGTTCAGACGAACAGATAAGTAATTTATTTACTAATTTTTCATTACCAAGCAAGATAATTGAAGAGACTTTATTAAGAACAAATAAAACAAAAGAAATAGATGACAATCGTTACTATCAAATTTTATGGCAACTGCTTAATAACACAGTTATCTCAAAAGAACCTGAAGATCGTTATGACTATGACTTAAGTCAACATAAAATAATTGAAGCATGTTGGAACTTGTTATTAATACTTCCAGTAAACATTGGAACTGCATCACTTTTACAACATGCAATTCCAAAATTTCAAGAAATTGATATTCCTTATTCATTCAGAGAAAAACTAAACATTAACGATTCTACTTCGTCAAATAAATCTCAACTTGAACAACAAGAATTTCTAAAAACTGTGCTCAATAGATGGGTGAGAAATGATGGTGAAGATGAATCTAGTTATGATTATTTTGTTGAAGTAAGAAAATCAATTGTTAAAAAGATTAATACTTTTTATATAAAAAAACATAAAGATTTTCTTTTAAATAGAAACGATTCATTTGTAACACAAGCATTTTTTGCTGCACTAAAGAGTTATAACTTTTCAGAACTTAATAAAGAAACAATTGAAAACTACTATCAAAAATATGGTCGTGATTTTTTAGTTGGACTTATAGATGGTGATCAAATTTTTCTTAAATCAAATAAAAAGATTGGAAAAATTATTAATCAGTTAGTTTTCTCATTTAAAGATGATGAAGTTCAAGATAACTACGACACAATACAAAGTATGTATCGAATGAAGTATAACTTTCTTAAAAATTCGTTAGAAAGTGAAAGATATATTAATGATGAATATGATTTTGATAATGAAATAGATGAAAATGAAAATTCAATAGAAACTATACAAAATACTATTGAAAAACTTCGTGAAAAAATTTCTAATGAAGAAATTTCAAGAACTAATATTCTTAAAGAAGATATTCAGCTTTTGTCTAAACAAGTTGAATTATTAAACTTAAAATTTGATTCAATATCTCAAAATTCTGATTCAATCTATAACAAATTATCTAGCTTTTCAACTTCTGCTGTAAAGAATATTGACAACATTAAAGACACTACGAGGTGGGTATCGATAATTGTTGTTGTTACATTAGTTTATCTTTTTTTTAGATAAATCAATTTATATGAAACTATTAATCTATTCATCCGTTATTTTTTTACTTTCAGCTTGTTCAAGTGAACAAAGATATGTTTGTGAAGAATATGGTCTTATTCTTACAAAAGATAAAGCAATTTTTTCTGATAATGAAAATCTTGAATTTTGTAATAAAACAGGTACTGTCAACTTATATTCTACAAACTGTAAAGTTTATGAAGTTTCTGGTCTTGGAAAAACACTCTCGTTTGATACTGTAGCAAAAACTGTAAGAATGAATACTTTTAATGGTTCACTTCAATGTAAAAAATTATGAATTTGATGAAAAGTAATTCAGAGAAAAAACTCAAATTTGATTTATGTAAAGATTATGATGGTTCAATTCACAGATTAACTGAAATTAATAAAAAATTAGAAAATAAACCGTTCTTCATATCAATACCTACTTTTATGTTGTTTTTCTTTTTTGGTCAATCTGAATCAAAATATGAAACTGATATTTTTATCTTTTTTGTAATTCTCTCAATTTCTTTATTTTTATATTTTAAATTTAAATATAAATCTGAAATTCAATCAAACAAAGAATGTATTGAAAGATGGATCAAAGAAAAAGATATTCAAACATCATATGTTTCTTTTTTATATGAACTTGAAACTGATTATGAAAAAAGAACAAACAACTTTTTTACAGATACAATTCAAAAAAATTAATTTACTTTCATCACAATTACTACTAACTCACTTCGTTTCACTTCTTTCTTTACTTTCTTACTTAAATCTTCAAAATACTCATTCACAACCGAATCTTTGAGACCATCATGTATACGAAGTGTGAAGATTGCACTTCGTTCAAGGTTCTTAATCTGTTGTTCATTCATCATCGGCAAACACAGGTTCAAGTTTAATAACGGCATCACTCTCTCGTAGAATCTTAATAGCATAGGGCGTGAGCTCAGCAATTGATAACGCTACTTGTTCATTTGTCATATCAGTTGTTAAGTCTAGTGAATACCACTTATCGTTACTTTCTGTAACAAATCGTTTAAATGTTTTGATATTTGATTTTCGTGTTATTTTCATTTTTTCTCTTTTTTATTGTTAAGCCAACTGAAAAATTTCCTAGATTCTTAGGAACTGAATTATTGATTTGAGCCATGGTAAAAATTATTAGCTTGCACTAAAATAATGTTGAATGCCTGATTGTCTTATCTGTTTAATACCCTTTAATGTGAACTCTCGTATCAATGTAGATTTTGGTATTCGTGTTTGATTGTGTATCTCATCAAACAGTTCATATAAATCCGAATCAAAACGAATCGTAAATTGTTTAGCGGTGTTTTGTTGTGATAATTGAAACATTTCTTTCCTTTCGTTTAATCAAATACAAACACTTAGCTTGATAGTGCCGACTTACTTGGCGAAGTATTTACTTATTGTGTAGTGTTTGTTTACTTATTTATGTATGTTGATTGTTGTAGGTTGTTAGTGACAACAATCATCTTAGCCACTTACTTACATAATCGTGGTCATATCTTCTAACACTTACATCATATGATTTGAAACTCTTATGATTTCGTTTGAAAGTGTCAGGAAATATCATTATTTCTGGATACTTCATATACATTTTTGAAGCGTATAAAGTAGTTATTGGTTCAGTTACTCTTAAATCACAACTCTCGTATGGTGTCACGCCCTTAAAAATATTAAATTTTCTTACACCAATGAACTGTTCTATTAAATGATTTTTTTCAGAATGAACTGCAAACAAAGCATGATGATGACATTGAAGAAGTGATTCATTCTTGTGATATTCATCTGTAAACACATAAACGATAGGCTGTTTATATTTTGCCGACTGATATTTAAAATTTCTATATTCAAATAATTCAGGTAACAAGATTCTCATGTGAAAATTCTTGTAATATCGTTCTATTGATATTGCATCTCTTGACCATGAATTCTTATAAGTCAGCGTGAAATGATACAAAGTATAATTTTCTACATACTTAAGCTGATAAAACTTGTCACATATACCGATTCGTTCTTTATCAGTAATTATTAAATGTTGATAAAGAAGTGGCTTCGCTTCTGTCCTGAATTCTTCATATCTTTTGTGTTTATATGAAAGATAACGAAGCCACTCTTTATACTGATTCTGATAATGTGATGAATATCGGTATTCGTTGTTATTTGAAATTAGTTGATTTGCCATAGGTAATACAAATTGAATGTATTATTCAAATAAGTGAAATCGGCATGGTTCAATCGGAATTCACAGCCTTACTTTTATTTAGTTATTTTTGATGTCAGAAGATGACATCTATACCAAAAAGATTCGGTATAAATCAGAAGAATTTATCTAATGTATTTGGTTCTTCGTTGATTTCTTGATTCTGGCAAACTTGATTTGGTAACTTTCTCTGTTGTCGGCGTTCTTCTCTTTCATCAAGTTTTTTGCCATATAACTGATACCAATCTTGATATCGTTGTTTCTGTGTATCGTCAAATAATCGGCCAGAACTCTTGAAATGACGCCATAACCTCTTTTCGCCCTTACTCATACATCTTTCTCTTTCTTTATAAATTAACTGAACCTACGCTGTTTTCTAGACTTTCGGTATTAAACACTCATTTTGGTATGTATTTACTGATACCGAAAACTGTTGTTTCATTGTTACCACTTTGTATTGTCAAGAAAACATCAAGTTGTTTGGAATTTCAAACTATGAAAATTCAATTCGTTTGGTATTCCAAACACTATTTCTGTTATCTCTAATCTAACATTTTGGTATGAAGAAATTCAAGCTTTTTTAGGTATAAATGAACAAGTTTGCCAAGTGGTATCTATCTCGTTTGATACCAGATAATTCTGATATATGATTTATATTGATTATTAATTCTGGTAGTAATTATCACTATGAAATCAATCAAAGAAGGTTCAAAAAGTGCACAAAAAGCTAGAGAACTTTTAGCACAAGTTCGTAGTGGCAAACTTGGTCAATCACTTAAGGCAAACGAAGTAATAGATTCAAGAAGTGGGCAAATCGTTACAGTAGAAGAATATGGTTCTGTATCGGTAGATTTTGCTGTATCTGAAATTACAACGAGTTGGCGTAAAACAAACGAAGCAATTATTGAAACGGCAGAAATACTTAAAAAGTATCGTCAATCATCAAACTGGCAAGATGTAAGAACAAAATTGATTGATGAAGTAATGCCTAAATCTACTGTTGATTACTTATTAGCGATATCAGCAAATGAAGCTTTGATGAATCGTAGATATACAGCGAAACTACCTAATGAATTACTCAAAATCTATCATCTATCAATATTGTCAGCCGATATTCTTGAGCCTAAGATAAAAGCGAATCAGGTACATCCAAAATTAACAACATCAGAAATTAAAGTTTGGACAAAAAGAATCAGTAATAGAAGAAAACCACATCTTGCTAAGGGTTTTGAGAAAGAAGCTTCATCTGTCACTTTTACATTACAAATCACAATACCTTTTGAGAATCACAAATCTAGAGCTAAACAAATAAAGAACTCTGTAAAAGAGATGTATAGTGAAGATGATTCTGTTGATGTAATTCTTGGTGAAAAGATTAAAGCTAATTATTAAAATTAAGGAATAAATTTATGAAACGAATATTAATTGTTTTATCTGTTTTATTTTTAGTAAGTTGTGCAACAACTCAACAGTTTTTTGGTAGTGGTTCGCCAGCAACAGGTCAGTTTTTTTCAACACCAATTACAGCATCATCTAATAGTGTAGTTGTCTATGTATATCGTCCATCAGGTTATGCTTATCAGCCAGATGTAATAATCAATAATGTAAATAAATCATTACTAGCACCAGGCGCTTTTCTTGTTTCAGTTGAATCGGTTGAACGAATACAAATTGTCGTTCAAAAAAATCCTTCTACAGGAAATTGGAATTTTAATCCAATTGGTACATCTACAAATGCTAAATTTGGTCAAACAAGATTTTTTAGAATAAACGCTAATGTTGGTTTTGGTGTTTTTAATACACAAATTGAAGAAGTCGCTGAAGCTGTAGCTTTAAGAGAAATGTTGAATACAAGAAGCATGAAATAAAAGTATGAATGAAAAAATTACAAATTTAGAATCTTGTATTGATGAATGTCTAAAATGGCGTGAAGAATCATTCAATAAACTGAACGATTCTCAAAAAACAGAATTTATTAGATTAAAGAATTTAGTGTCATCAACTAAAGGTCTCTATGAAAAAGTTCTTGATTTTGATAAAGATGAATCTTCATTAGCTAAATTTATTGATAACTTGACTGGCTATTTTTTTAGTAGAAATCAACGATTAGTTATCTTACAAATTGAACGAGATTTTCATACTGCAAATGTTACATTAATGTTTATGTATAAGTTTATTCAGTTTGAAAAGAAATGGATGAAACTTGAAGATGATTCAGATAAAGTTAATCAAATAACACTTACTGAAAATCGTCTTTATAGTCATTTATTTGAATTTTATATTGAAGAACAAATTTTTAAACTTTTGACAGTTCATAAATCATCTTTTTTACCGAGAAGTTTTCATTCAAATTTTAATCGTTAAATGATTTTTAATTATGATGAAAAATTTCGTGCTTCAAAATTAATCTACACTTTTATTTCATAATCTATGAGATTTTCTGTTAAAACAGTTACTAAAACTTTTGAATTTTGGGAACATCAACCAGAACAAGATTGGTTTGATTTGAAACTTCATCTTGAAATTGAACCTTTTTTGACAATTCTTCAACTTGGTTCAGATAAAGTTATATGTAGCGAAATCGATTACGAAGCACATCCTGAGATACAACATCTGAAGCGAATATTCACTCATATTTATATTTTTAATCGAAATAACTTATCTGATGATGTAAAAAATGAAATAGAAGGTTCTTTTGGTAAAGTCAATTATCTTGATACGAGTTGTATATTTTCAATATTTTTAGAAGAATCTAGATTCTTATCTGTTATCAAAGAAGTAAGTTCATATAAAAATATCTACGGAAATCTCGTTCTAGATACAAAAGATAATAATTTAAACGAAATAATTTCATATGATTTTGTTGGATCTACTAGATTTGTCAATGAACCAAAAAAACTTGATGAATTATCTATTCAACATTTTTCATTAAATATTGAATCTTAATTAATAACTAATTACTTGTGAATGAGAATATTTTTAAAAAGTATTCATTTGGTCAATACTTCGTTTACAACAAAAACAAATGTTTTATTCTTGGTGATTCAGATAATAATGACTTCATGGTCATCAAAGATTTAGATGATGATGTTGAATGTTCAATATATCAAGAATCAAATCGTTTGAATTACCAAACCAAACATATTCAAAATCTTACTCTTAGACTATCAAAAAAACTTTATCAGTCCTCTATCTGTTTATTTAACTTATCTTCTAATCAAGTTAATCAAATTAAACAAAACTCAAAAGATTCAACACACATCTTTTTTACAGCATACGATAGTAATCTTGTAATTGGTTCACTAGATGTTCGTGAAGATGAAAGAATCTTTGATTTCTTACAATTACCTTATAAAGTGAATACATTGACTAGAAAACTCGTATTCACAGATACATTTCATCGTGTTGTAAGCATAGATAATTACTTCGTCACTATCAGTCAAGGTGATTTCATATCGTTTGAATCTGTTAAGAACA
>Ga0315904_10011976_pt1 | contig 10997 bp, 8 predicted proteins | sample LakEriMetagenome_6_FD_203529 | JGI IMG/M metagenome (GOLD analysis project Ga0315904, IMG submission 203529) | Freshwater fungal communities from buoy surface, Lake Erie, Ohio, United States - Buoy 12 MA120 | ecosystem: Environmental > Aquatic > Freshwater > Lake | place: USA: Lake Erie, Ohio... | reverse complement strand
GGCCGCGATGCTGATGACGCTGACCAGCAGCGCGCTGCGCAACGATCTGCATGTCGGGATGTATCTCAAGGCGGTGCTGGACGCGCTGTTGGCTGGCTCGACCGACTACGCCGCGCTGGCCCCCGACGTCTGGGCCAGGCAGCATCCAGAAGCGATCCGCCGGTATCGCCAGGAAGAACGGCAGGAACGCGCCACGGCGAAGGAAGCTCGCTGTGAGGAACGGCTCGGCTTACCACCGGCTGGCGCCGGAGAGTCATCCGGCGAGCCCGCGGTACCGGGCTGAGGCACGGTGAGTGGGGTGAGTCTGTACGGCGCGGTGCGGTGATCGGGTCGGGGTCAGAAGCCGCCGGTCACGAGTAGTGGCCCACCTCGGGCCCGCGCGGCATATGCCGCTGGATGGCGCTTATGAATAGAATACATTGAGGGGTACTGGCGAGGACTAGAGAGAGTTGTCGAAGCCATGAACTCACCTGGAATCAAGTACTATCCTGGAGACTCATTGCCATGAAACAGACAGACTTTCGATTCCAACTTCAAATCACATCTGGAGATCCGCAGTCAACTCTGTCCCTATTAGCGTCGAGATTGCGGGAAATAAAAGGAATCGATGAGTTGAGACTCAGTGTTGATGGCGATCTCGCTGTCATGATTGCCCGCGCAGCATTCGACAACAAGGAAGATGCGAAACGCATACATCGTAAAGTGATGCAGACTTTGATGAATTGCAGTCGAATCAGAATCGTGGAGGCGACCTCAATTCTCTCCGATATTTTCTAAATGACTGTGCGGAATTCTGGGACAGTGGTCATGCGGGGGTACAGTAGCCATGTTTTCCCGTTCGACGGCGAATGCAGAGGTACCGTCGCACGGATGTCCGTAAACGCCATCCAGTGGCATATGCCGCTGGATGGCGTTTACGAACGGAATTCAGAAGTCATTTCCGCCCGGAGAATCCCGAATCGCGGGGCAGGGCCTGGTCATTTCGCCGTCTGCTATCTGCCGAAGCCTTGGCCGATGGCCTGCCCGGAGGATTTTCCGTCCAACTGGTCCTGAACAGACGTGTTCCGCGCTTCGACAAACGCGTTGATGGATTTCACCGTCGCGTTAAAACCCGGTCCCACGGAAGTCGTCACCGGTTTGCCGGCGAGCGTGTTGTCCAGGTCAGTCAAACGCTCTGTGGATTCCTCTCTGAGGGAGTCGCGAATGGCGTCTGCGAGTTCCTCCACTTGCTGCGCGATTCGGGCCGGTTGAAACAGCGTGTCATTGAATTCCCGCAGCTTGGCCAAATAGAGCTCCCTGAAGGGTTCTGCCCGAAACACCTTATCAAGAAAGACATTCTCTCCACTCCATGGCTGTCGAATGGAGAGGTTGTCACGCTGCTCTTGGGATCCACGGGGGAATTGGCCAAACGACTGGTCCTGATCCCACGGAATGAACATGAACTTCCGCGTCTTCGGATGCAAATAGACGTAGTAGTTCTGTCCCGGACCGAGAATCCCGTCGACATCGGTAAGCCATGCCGTGACCGCCATGTACCGGGCGAAGTTGTCGAGGTCGACAAAGTCGCCAAGCCGTTTGGCGAACTCTGCCTCACTGGCGCTCGTCGTCAGTTTGCAGAATTCGATGATTCGCTGCTTTTGCTCGTCGGAGAGATCGCCTTTGGGATCGTAAGTTTGATTGTAATTTTTCCAGTCATCCCCCAGATCCGAGAAGAGCTTGGGGGTCACGGGTTTCAAGAGGGCGGCTTTCGAGGTCTTGAAACGGTCCTTGGTGAAGGAACCGCCAACATCTTCAACCAGGTTATACAGGCCGACAAACCGTCTTTCATGCTGGCCCGGAACAGTGACATAAAGTTTCGCGTAGGTGGTTCGGGGAGCCGCGACTCCGGCATCACGGAAAAGCTGATAAGCCACCGCTTCGTTCAGGCCCGCGCGATCCCGGACGGAGTTGTGCAGGTTGATCTGGGACATTCCCGCCAGCTTCGGGCCTTTCACGAATTGGTTCAAATCGACCTTGAAAGACCGCTTGAGACTGTCACGTGAACTCCAGTACGTGCCATTTCCCTTGTAGCGAACTCCCACCTCGTGGAACTCGCTGGCTCCGAATTCACAATCTGCGCGCACATATTCGAAGTTGATCCCCTGCGCGGCCATCAACCCGTTGCGGCCCCCCTCCGGGCCCTGTAGCCAGTTGCCACCGACTCGCCGCTGCTGTCCGCGGGCTGGTGGTGGCTCGAGCGCTTCCCATTGTTCAGGAGAAAAACTGAGATGAATCGTCCACACCTTGGTCGAGCGGAAAATGCCTGCCGGCGTTTGGTCGCCCGGGTCAGTTGTTTGCGGCTCCGCTGCGGACAGAGCCGCAGAGGCGAGAGTCACGAGGACGAACAGGATGGTAGACATGGGGCAGGCCATGGGAATCATCGGTTGTGATGCTGCAGCAGGACGGTCGTTCATGGTCAGTTTGCTTTGAGGTCGTAGCACAAAAGCAGGTCTTGATCGCGAATGTAGAGCTTGCCATTCGCGATCACCGGATGGGCCCACGCGGGAACACTGCTGCGGTCCGGTTGTTCGAAGTCGCCGCGCACAATCAACTTGTCCCGCGATGGCTCGACCAACAGGATGCGTCCTCCCTCAGCACGGAGATAGAGTCGTCCGTCGGCCGATACCAGGGATCCCTTCGGGGCATTGCGGTCCCTCCACAAGATTTTGCCAGTCTGAAAATCCATGCAGGTGAGAAAGCCCCCCTCATTTCCCCCATGAGCTCCGAACAGGCACCCATCATGGACGATCATTCCACCATGATGGTTTTGCATGTTGGTCGTGAAGTAGACCTCCTCGGGCGTGATGACTCCAGTGGCGCTCTTGATCAGCTTTACCGCTCCGCCGCCGGCACCATAGGCCGACGACGCGAACACCAAGCCATCCTGAAAGATCGGGGTGGAGCAGTTCAGTCCCATGCCGTTCGCGGGGCGGTCGTACCGCCACAGCAACTCGCCGTCGTTCGCAGCGACCCCAATGAGTGCGTTGGCCGCCATCTGCACATATTGTCGCTGCCCATCCAGGTCGATCGCGATCACCGAGGAATAGGCGGCCCCGGAACGAGCACCGCCAAATCGACCCCCTGGCCGGCCGGAACCAGGATTGAACGTTCCCGGACTCAACTGGCCTCCCTCAAAACCTTGATCCGCCAGCCACTCTCGACCGCTCGAATCCTTGAAGGGCGTTGTCTGACCCGCCTTGATGCGAATGGTCCCAATCTCTTGCTGGTCTTTGTCCTCGGGAATGATCTCAAGCGCCTTGATGGTGGGATTCTCAACCTGCCGCGTGAAGGTGATGTGCAACTTTCCGTCAGTCACCTCGACCGGCACCGCCTCGATATAGGCGCGCCGGAAGCCTTGGGCCTTCTCCCACACATCGAAATCCTTGAACTCCTTGCCCTGCACGCGGAAGCTGAAGACGCGCTGGCCAGCGCCAGTAATCCCCTGGTAGGTCTCAGCGAAGTACAGCTTGACGAGGTACTTTCCATTGGGGACTTTCTGCGAAAACGCCGTCATGCCCCAGTGTTCACTCAGAAACAGGTCCGGATCCTTGGTGCCGGCGATCGTCGGAGCCGCGGCTCCCGCGTTGTCCGTGGGAGCAGTTTGACCTCGGCGCGGTGGTGAATCTGTGCGTTCGCGTCGGTCCACGGACGGACGTCCCGCCGCGTCTGTCAGACGGCTCTTCCAGATCGTCTCACCGGTTTCCTTGTGGAGGGCGACCACGAGAGCTTCGGGGCCGCCGGGAGTGCAGATGAGTTTGTCACCATCCACCAGTGGCGATTCCCGGTAGCTCCACATCGGGAGGATCCCCCCAAAGTCCTGCGTGAAACTTCGCTGCCACAGAATCTTCCCCCCCTCCACACTCAGGCAGGCCACCCTGCCCCCCATGCCGATGACGTAGAGCCGGTTCCCATCGACAGTCGGTGTGCAGGCGGGCCCCTCCTTGGACTGAGGAACCCTTTGTTCAACCGCTTCCCCCAGAGGGGTCGCCCACACCTCGTGTCCGTCGGCTTCAGAAAGCGCCCAGACAATTTCCTTGCCATTCCGACTGCTCATCCCGAACAGTCGTCCGCCGGCCACGGCGGGCGCACTGTCACCGCCGCCAAGACCGTTGATGCGCCAGGCCAGCGGCAGCCCTTCGGCCGGCCAGTCCTGCAGCAATCCCTTCTCCCGCGAAATGGCATTGCGGTCCTGTCCCTGCCATTGAGGCCAGTCGAACGCTTCGGTCCGGGGGATGAAACTCAGCAGACCGACCAAGCCGAGGAAGAAGCAACGGGCGCGGCAATTCATCGAGCAGTCTCCTGTGTGGTGCGCCCGGCAGTGAGCAGGTGGTGTCGCCGTTTGCTACCCATCTATCAAGCGAACTGCTTCCGACTGTTACAGGTCCGCCGGATTTTTTGCCGAGAAAATGTGCTGCCGGCGTCCTGAGTGACGTTGCGCACGGCGACCTGAGGCCGCAGGTCACTCCTCCGCCCCCTTCCGAGAACCTGTCCCCGGGGGACTTCGCCCTGGCAGACGATTGCGGAACTGGGGGTAGGCAGCGGCCTCCTCGGTTTTCCCTGCCGCACGGAGGGCCTCGCCGAGAGAACCCCGGATCAGGGCACTCCGTGGTCGGACGGCCAGTGCTGCCGAATAGAATCGAACGGCTTCGTCGGGCTGGCCCATTCGCATCAGCGATCGAGCCAAGTCGTGATTGATCCAAAAATCGGCCGGGTGAGCCTGTTGCGCGCGCCTGAGCAAACTGGCTTCTTCTTCCCGTTCCCCCAGCTGACCCAAAGCGTAGGCCAGCCGGGAGATGCTCTCGCGGTGCAGATCCTCCTCGGGAGTCGAGGCGGCCAACTCCAGGAATCTGGCGCGAGCCTGCTCTTGGTCGGTTGCCTCCAAGTCCAGTGCTTCGCGAAGCCGTGAGCGCCACGGATCCGGGTCGGCCGTCGTGGCGATCACCGACACTTGGCGTGCCTGGGAGGCGTCTCGCGGATTTGCCAACCGCCGAACGAAGGCCCACTGGTCGAGAGAATCGACCATTTCGGCTGCGATCGGGGACGCGGCGATTCGAGAGCCGGCCTCACCGGGTGGCATTGTGTTCACATCAATCCCGTAATCCCGAAATGCTGTCGCATACTCACGATCGGCTCTGGGATAGTCCAAGTGCAGGGCGATGTCAGTGTGGATCGCCGCCAATCGTTCCAGGGTGCGGCGATCCCGTGAAAGTGCCTCCGCCTGATCACGCTCGCGGTTGACCATCGCGACAAGATTCACGATCTCGCTTCGCAAATCAGCCCGGATATCGTCCCGGGCGAGGACTCCCTCCGCCCGCTTCGCAGCCTGGGTGGCCTCCACCCAGACGGTCATCTCTCCCTCGGGGGCTGCACGGGCTCGACCGAGCAGCCGGGATGCATCGTACAGGGCAGCCGTGGCTTCCCGGGACGACGCCTCCGCCCGGGTGGCGCGTTCGTGCGACAACCACAGCCCACCACCTCCCGCCAAGCCGGCGAGAGCGAGAATGGACGCGGCGAGTCCTGCCCCCAAGAGGCGACGCTTCCTCTCCTCGACGGCGCGGGATTCGGCCCTGGCACGGGCGAGTTCGGCGGCCCGCAGTCGCTCCTGGACTCCGGCGAGGTGGGTCGACAGCGCCGCGACGACCACGCCAGCGTCGCGAGGCCGATCTCTCGGTGCTGCCGCGAGACAGGATTTAGTGAGCGCGATCAGCTCCAATTCGGCACCGCAACAGTCAAGACGGCCCCAAGTCTCGGCCAAGTCAGCCCGTTGCGCCTTGCCATACACCTCGTTGCCATCCAGCCCCGTGTAGGGGGGCAGTCCAGTGATGATTTCGCACAGGATCGCGCCGAGCCCGAAGACATCCGCCCGTTCGTCCAGGGTATCCAGCAATCCCCGCGCCTGCTCGGGCGCCATGCAACAGGGAGTGCCAACAACCGAACCGGCCCTTGATTCTTGGGCCGAGGATCCGGTGCGTAACGTCCGTACGGGCTCCAGATCGGCTTGGTTCCGTAGAGATCGCTCCTCGTCAGCGACCCCTCCCAGGTCGATCACTTTCGCCAAGCCCCAGTCCATCACCTGCACTTCGCCGAAACCCCCAGCCATCACATTGGACGGCTTGAGATCCCGGTGGATCACGCCACAACTGTGGGCGTAGGCCATCGCCTGACAGAGTTGTTCGAAGATCGCCAGAAATCGTGGTCGGTCCTCAGTCGGATCGGTGCGCGACTCGAGGAGTGCTGCCAGAGTCCGGCCCCGAATCAGTTTCATGGAGATGTACAACCGGTCGTCGGGCAGTCGACCCAATTCATACACCGGGACGATCCCCGGGTGCTGGAGCTGGCCGGCAATCTGCGCCTCCTCGACGAAGCGGCGGATCATTTCCGGGTTGTCGCGATGCTTCTCCAACAGCACCTTGACCGCAACGTCGCGACCCAGGTCGACATCGCGCCCCTTGAGCACAATGCCCATGCCCCCCCGGGCGATCTCGCCATGGAGATGGTAGCGTCCTGTGTCACCTGCGGAGACGGGCATCGCCTCGGAACACGCGAGGACCGGTCGGTCTGCGCCGACCGAGCCATCACGCAGCAGGAGGCGTGGGATGGGGCCAACTGCCGGATCCATGGTCGAGAGGACTCCCGAATGCTCTGGGGAGTTCCAATTTGCGGTGAGTTCGCCACCCAGTCCATCCTGATCGATCCCCTGACCGAGCACCGATCGTGCCAAAAGCCCATTCCGCAGCAGACACCGGGGACAGAGGCCGGCCGGGGAATTGGCCATCCGAATGGTGCCGCATCGGGGACAGAACTGTGCTGAATCCATCAGGCCACTCCGTGGACGGGCCTTGCGGCGCTCTGGTGCGCGGCGTGTTGGCCTCCATCAGTAGTTCAAGCAAAACCTCGCCGGACGTTACCAGCGTCTCAAGGGTTTCCTCTGGGCTCAGGCGTCCAGAGCGGCAAAGAGCTCCCGGATTTCGTCGTCGACGCCGGTGGGGTCGAGCAGTGTGGCCGCAATTTCCTGACGAAGCAAATCCCCATAACGACGCCGGAGCCTGTGGGCGGCAACCCGAGCGGCGCCCGTCGACGTCCCCAGACTCTGGGCGACTGCCTCGTAGGAGGCCAATTCACTGTCTCCTGAGAGCAGGCAGCGCAGCGCGGCGAAGGTCGCACCCTTGCCCGCCTCATCGTACTCCCGTCCGAGCTGGTCGAGAACCCGCCCCAGAAGGGTCAGCGCCCAACTTCTGTCGAAGATCCGTTCTGGGGTCAGCTCGTCGGCCAGTTCGCGGGCGTAGCGTCCCTCGGCATCGACCGAGTCAATCGACAGGACGCTGCGACCCCCCCCGCGTTTCCGCGCCTGCTCCCAATCACGACGGTTGGCGAGGAAGTGGGCACAGACCGTGCGCAGGAACGAGCGAAAGCGTCCCCGAGAGGCATCAGCCTCGGCCAGAAGCCCCTTCTCAAGAGCTCGCGCGAAGAAGTCCTGCGTCAGGTCCCGGGCCTGCTCGGGGTCGTGACCCCGGCGGCGAATGTAGGCGTACAGGGGATACCAATAAGCTCCGCAAAGCTCGGACAGCGATTCTCGGGCAAGCGACGCATTGGGATTCCCGGCTTGGAAGACGAGACTCCAGCGGGTGGTTGGGAAGTGAGCCGCCGAGGGGCCGTGGGAACGATTGTGAGACATGTTGACCTGAACCCCGGGTCTGTCGAGGTCCCGAGTGCATCCTTTCGCGGAATCGACGGTGAGTTGTCCGACTCACGCATTCGACGAGAAGCAATTCCGAACAGCAATCGACTCGCGGTCAGTGACCGGTGAAAGCACATGACCGACCGCGTTCGGAACGGGCCGTCTTGCTCCGGCTACCGATCCCGTGCTGTCGATTGTATCTCGCCGCGACCGACTGTTGGTAAACAAATCGGAGGCGACGATCAGACGCGGACCATCAGGTCGTGCATCAAGCGATGGGTCGGCTGGCTGCGGTCGACAAAGCAGTCAGGACGCCATCAAGTGGCGAGTTTCGACGCCGCGTGCTTCCGGTACCTGTACACTGCCGAACTCGTCGCCAATCGCCAACCGAACGGCACGATCCGCCGCCAGAGGAACCAGTCGTCGTTGGCCAGGGGCGGACAGGCGATCTCGAACACTCGCGACCTCTCGAATGCCATGCGGTGGACCAGACTCCCGGCATGGACGAAGTTCTCCTGGTGGATGCGTTTACCCGGTTGAACTCGGGATTCGACCCGTCCCGTCTGGTCCCCAAACCGTTCCACATCCGCAGACTCAATCCCGACCGCCGGATCGTCCCAGAGCGGCACTCCCGCTTCGAGGTCGTCGGGGGGCAGGATGTCGTCCGCGTCCAGAAAGCAGACCAAACTGGCCCGCGTGGCGGCCCACCCCGCGGCCCGGGCCCGGTGGACGTCCCGCACGTCGACCCGGAGGGACCGGACGCACCCAGATTGATCTGACAGCGGGCCAAACTGGGCGCACACGGCGGGGGTGTCGTCGCTCGAGGCGTCGTCGACCACCAGGATCTCGGCCGGAGGCCGGGTCTGGACCAGCACACTGTGGATCGCTTCGGCGAGGAACCGGCCGTCGTTGTGGCAGACGACGATCACCGCCACGTCCGTGGGGGCCCCAACGACTCCCGGATCGCCGAGGGCTACGCTCGGACACCCCTCGCAGCAACCCGGGACATCGCGCAGCACACGGCGCTCCCCGTCGGCAGCCCGCTTGACCACGCGAAACTGGATTGGCAACGCGTTCACGCACCCCGTTCGGGGTGCTGCGCCTGGTCCGGGCGAGCGACGGGGGGTGTCGCTTCGCTCAACCCCCGGCTACCTTCTGTGATCCCTCCGGGATCGACCCGTTGTCATTTCCCGTGGTCATTCCAGGCAATGTGGGGCGAGAACCCGTACGCCACAAAAAGAGAGTAGAGAGTTGAAAGTAGACCGAGGAGAGGGATTGAAAGGGGGGGGTGTCCAACTCTTTCTGCTCGACTCTCTCCTTTCTCCCCTCTCCTCTCTGTTCGCTTCGCGAACTGGGGCTGCTGGGACTTGAACCCAGAACCAACGGATTATGAGTCCGCTGCTCTAACCGGTTGAGCTACAGCCCCCTGGCGGACACCGGTTCCGCCATGTGGAACAACAGACACCGCGACCGCCCGTGTGGTTCCTCACCCGGCGTGGTCGGCCATCTCTGTCCCACAAACCTAGCCTACGGCATCCCCCCGTGGACGGGCAAGCAGGCCGGGCGGGGTGTTCGTGGGCAAGGGAAATGTCACACCGCGTCCCCAATAGAAATGTCACAGTTCGCCAAGACGGACCCGTCGGGCGGGCGGTGGTTTGTGACGGGGGGCGGGTTCGCCCTGTGCACACCCCAGGGGGCCGGTCCCTCCTGGCAGGCCCGGTCGGTGACGTGGCCGGGGTCATTTCCGCTGGTACATCAGCGAGACGTTGGTCGTGTAGTCGGAGGGGACCTTTCCCGGGTTCGGCTCGCTGATGTACTGGTACAGAAATCCCACCCGCAGGCTCCACCGCTCCCGTTCATCAAACGCATAGAACAGCGACGTGTTGTTCTGGGCACGGGCCACCTCCAGCGAGGACAGGCTCGGGAAGAGCGTCGTCTTCTGTTCCCACTTGAGCCGTTTCCAGATCGGCAGCCGCATTTCGAGTTCGCCAAATGCGTCCGGGGTCACCCGGCTGTCGGACGGGTCGTGGTAGACCTCCAGCGTCACGCCAGGGCCGACCCGTGTGATGATCCGCCGGGTGTCGTCGAACAGGAACCGGTAGCCGAGACCGGCCGAGAAGGTTCCCCGGTAATCCAGGTTCTGCAGCGCATCGTACTGGTCCATCACCTTGGTGAAGGTCAGCCACTTCGCCCCGTGGTAATAGTCGGTGGTCGAGTTCGCAAACCAGCGGTTGGCGACAATCTTGTCGTTCGACTCGCCAAACTGCCCCCCCAGGTTGATCTGCGTCGCCCGCCACTTCGTCTTGTTCTCGAAGTCGGCCAGCAGGTCGACGAAGTTCTGGTTGCTGTTCCCCGCCAGCGAACGCCCCCCCAGGCTCACCCGCGACGCCCATTCGTCAAACAGCCCGGTGAAGCGCCGATACAGACGTTCGCGCCAGTTCCGGGGGACGGCATCGGCGCTTGGGTCATCGTCGCTGTAGGCCAGGTCGGCGGTCAGGTAGTCTTCCGGAAGTGCGGCCCGGTCCGGGACCGCATCGATCGGCAACAGCGGATCGTCGTACGCCGGTTCCCACGGCCGGGGCAACTGGTGCAGGTACAGCGGCGAGGGAGCATCGAGCGGGGGGAGAAAGTCGGTGACATCGGCACCCGCCGGATCGATCTGCTCGAGGGAGAGCTCCAGTTCGTCATCGACGTCGGCCTGCTGCAGGCCCGGGGTCAACGGCCCCTCGATCCAGGGAGCAAACAGGCTTTCGGTCCCCGGGGAGTCCAGGGGCCGGGCGCGGGCACAGACCGGCCACAAGGCCAGCCACGCCACAGCGATCATCCACACCCGGCACATCACACAGTACTCACGTCGAGAACCCAGGAAGCGGCGGGATCCTACGCCTCCCCCCCTCGCTCAACAAGACCTCTTCCGCCGACAGCGTCATGCTGGGCAGTCTCGGCCAACCGGGAGACCCGGGGTGTGGCAGTCCACGCCCCCTGGCGAACTTGCGTCCTCTCCCCGAAAGAAGTCTGATGCTTCAAAGGTCGTCCCCTCCTCTTGCCCATTTCCCCCCGCTTTCCATGCCTGCCTCGGTCGAACACGCATCGCACACTCGCACGGTCGGTCTGATCGGAATCGGACTGATGGGGACGGTGCTGGCCCGCCGTCTGCTGGAGGCCGGGTTTGCCGTGTGGGGCTGGGACCTCGACCCCACCCGTCGGGACGAACTGCGATCGCTGGGTGGCACGGTTCCCACAGGCCCCGGCGAGCTCGCCCGTCGCGGTGGCCGGTTGC
>Ga0315904_10011973_pt1 | contig 10998 bp, 12 predicted proteins | sample LakEriMetagenome_6_FD_203529 | JGI IMG/M metagenome (GOLD analysis project Ga0315904, IMG submission 203529) | Freshwater fungal communities from buoy surface, Lake Erie, Ohio, United States - Buoy 12 MA120 | ecosystem: Environmental > Aquatic > Freshwater > Lake | place: USA: Lake Erie, Ohio... | reverse complement strand
CGCTTTTAACCACGCTTGGGACGCCTGCAGATATTGGGCGCTGGGTATGCTTAAAAAAGGTCACAGTAAAAATATTTTAGCATACGGATAATTTTTTAATACTTAAATACAATTTTATGACAAACGACGAATTTGAAGTTGGCGCAAAGTGGTTAGCTATCTTAAACGCTTACTCACACGATTTCAGCACAAAGAGCTTATTTAATCAAACGGCGCTATTTATGAAAGGTAAACACAAAGGCATTCTGAAAAACGAAAACAAGTTCAAAAGGGAAATAGCTATTAAAGAGAATACCCTCACTCAAAATGTAGTGTTAAAAGAAAAACCTATTTCATTATTAGAAGCTGCAAAGCTTAGAAATAAAGAGGTCAAAGTATCGCAGTTTGATGTCGAAGAGCTTAACAACGTTTTAGCAGTGAGCGAAACGGATGAATACAGACAAGTTAAACCTAAAGGCAGAAAGAAAAATGCAGAAGTATAATACCAGCGACGGCGGTCAATTTACATATCCCGAAACCCTTGCAGACATAACCCTAAAGCAGTATATTGATTTTGTAACCTTAGTAGAGCCGACAAAGCCTCAGGAGTTAGTCAATATTCAAAACGCTTATTATGAGTATTTCGAGGCAGGCGAAAAGGAAGCGGAGGCATTGGAGCAAAAGTACAAAGCTGAGATTGAAAAGCTAACGGATAGGATAATGATTAAAAAAATTTATCCATACTACGCTCGTGTCGTTTCATTCTTTGCAGAGGGCTTAACTGAGCAGCAAATACTCGGAGGCAAAAAGCACGGGGACGGGATGAACTTAGGGCACTTGCAGTACCTTTATTCTTGCATTCTCGAAATTCTTAACAATGTAGAGGAACCTGAATATTCAAACGTAATTGAGGTAGACGGCGAACTTTGGTATTTGCCTATGCGCTATATGCAAAAATCAAAGCTAATTGAATATGCTGAGGCGTCACAGTTTGAGGCTAATATGAAAGACTTGGAAAATGGCAACTGGCTTGCGCTCCCGAAAATTATGTGCGTATTGGTGCGAAAAGAGGATGAAATATATTCGGATGCTTTAATGAAACGTGAGGAAATGTTTTTAAATTGGAGCTTAGAAAATTGTTTGCGGGTCTCTTTTTTTTTGCTGAAGCGAAGCGAAATATCCAATCAAAATTTGCAAGCCTATACAGCAGCTCAGGCTTTAGGGAGATTAAAGCAGGCGTCGAAAAATTGAATGAGCAGTTCGGTTGGTATCTTACTTTAAAAAGCATTGCAGAAAGTGGAATATTTAACCAATCGACACTCACACCACTACAATCGGCAGAGCAGGCGGATTTATATGAGGCTTTTACATACCTTGCAGCCTGCAAAGCTGAGGCGGACTATCAAAGAAAATTAAGCGAAACAAAATGAGAACCTTTAAAAATCGTAAAAAAATGAGGCTTAGACCAGACATTTTAATGACTTGGATTATTATTTTAGTTAGTATCTTTGGCACAGCTGCGCTAATTATAGCGGTCATTGCAGGAACTGACATTGTGAGGGGGGTTAGTGCCGCTCTTTTGTTTTTACTCGGCTTTACGGTCGCAAAATTTCACAATAACCTATGAATATAGTCCAAATATCAAACCTTTTTAACCAAGTTTGCATCGGTATTAACCAACAAACAGCGGGGCGAATAGGTTTTTATCATTACGGTTGGTATTCTGATATAAATGCTAATATTACGAATAATTGGACTGGCAATAATGCGCTCGGACGTGTATACCCTGCGGTTCAATTGATGTATCCAACGGCAAATATCGAGATAAAAGAAAAGTCAGTCAAAGGTACTTTACAATGTCGTATGGTTATAAGCAAACAGCAATATTACGACAACCAAAACCAATACGTCAATCAATCTATTGTCGAAGCTCAGGCAGAATTAGAAGCCTTAGCGGTTAACATACTATCGGAATATAATCGAGTGGCAAGGTTGCCAGCAAATAAGATGCAAACGGGAATACAAAGTCCTATTCGTATAGACTACCTTAGTGACGCTCACAATGAAAATTTAGTATTGCTCGATATAGGTTTTACGATTTGGTACGTTTGGGAATGTCCGACAGATACGGTGGATATTGCAGCGCTTCCAGACCCTTATGACGATTTGCCTCCTATTACAACTGATTTGGAAAAGGAGCAAGCAATATCAGAGCCATTAAATAAAATAACTCCAATAATAGATTATATTGGGATTGCTCCAATTGGGGGCACTTTAAAAGTTATTGACAATGGTACTTGGTCTGGAACTTTGCCAATAACATTTACTTATCAATGGAAACAAAATAGCATTGACATTGTAGGTCAAACAAATGATGTATATTCAACTCAATTAATTGACATAGGTCAAACAATAACTTGTGAGGTAACTGCAATTAATATAATAGGTTCATCAAGCGCAATAAGCAATTCAATTTTGGTAGTATGAGCAAAGAGCAAGACATATATCAAAAGCTTGGTGAGGACGTCGGTATGGTAGTGACTGAGGCAGTTAAAAAGGCGTTTATTTTGCAGGGGCGAAAACTCACGGGGGCTTTGGTTAATAGTATTGACTACAATGTCAAAGCAACGGTTAATAGTGCCTATATTGAGTTTACTTTGCTCGATTACGGTATGATTTTGAATTACGGAGTGCCTGCGGATAGAATACCATTCAGTCCAGGTTCAGGGGCGAAAAGCTCAAAGTATATTGACGGGCTTAAGATGTATGCAAAATTACGTTTTAGTGTTAATGACAAAGAAGCGGAGCGAATAGCTTTTGCCATTGCTTATAAACAGAAAAAGAGGGGGATGCCTTTAGACGGTAAGACGGGAGCGGTTGAGCAGGGTATAAAAGAAAGTTCGGACGAAGTGCAGGCTCTTATTAGTGACGCTTTAGAAGCTTTGATTAGTTTACTTTTTGTTGGTGCTTTTGCAGATGTAAAAAAACAAGGCGCTGACTCACTCAAAATAAAATATACAAATATATGAATTCAACGGATGCAGCACTTTTGGCAAAAGACCTTAACGACACTTTAAAAGATTCAGGGGCGGATATTTACGTCACTTACAAAGTTTTTGCCTATTGGAGTGTTGACTATACAAAATTGTATAACGTCACAATGATACCAACGGCACTATCTGGAGATTATGAAGCGGCAACGGATAGCCAAAAATTAGCCTTTGCCCGTGTTTCGTTATGGTCACAGTTAGGCGAACCGACAAGCTTTGAAACCTTTGTTAATGAGTTTAACAGCAATACAACAAAGGACACAGAATTAAACGACTACTTAAATAAATAATTATGCCTTTAGTAACTGCTCCGCCTTTTGCTTTAAATAGTCAATACAGACCTAATAAATTTTTGGTAAGTATGACAAGCGCAAACGCTTTAGTTTTGGCTCAGGCTACGATTGTTGTCGATTCTTTAGGCGTCACTTCAATGTCAAAAAGCCCTTTGTATAATATCGGCACGACCTATTATTTTGAGTTTGATGTCGCTAAAGTTTTACAAACCTACTCAGCGCCAAAAAGTACGGCAAAAACAACGGTATTCCCAGACACCTTAAATTTGCCTTTAAACGTATCAAATACAGATTGTCACACCTTAGTAGGGCTTATAATATCATATTACTATAATGACCCGACTACGGGCTTATTAACGCAATTTGTAACTACTGATATTATTCCAACTGGATACCCTGCAATGAACGGCACACGCCAAACTCGAAATTATGCAGCTATGGGGATGAATGGTTATATAATGGTGACTGGCTCAGGAACATCTCCTTTTTTAACTAATTTCCCTAATACGGTAGGCATATCTTATCCAATTTGCCCAACTGAAAACGCTTACCTTAGTTTTATTCCGAACACTTGCAATGCTGTGAGAGTTGAAACTGTTGATTCAGCAGGTGCAGGCATTGACAACGGGCTTTTTTCAATTACGCCAAATGCCAATTTAGTGCCCACAACTATCGGAGTGGGAATGATAAACCTTGCCACGCAAACATATTTTGACGGCTCAGTTAATATGTCAGACCCTAATTTAGCAGAATATCGAATTTATATTGGCAATGCTTATTTAATAGGAGGCAATTGGATTTTTGTTCAGGCTTCAGAGGGTAGAGTATTTAAAAAAATAGAATGCTGCAATGAACGCTCAACTCGTTTGCATTGGCTTAATAGGTTAGGCGGTGCTGATGCTTATACCTTTAGCAGCAAAAAGAAAATTGAGCAAAAGAATAAATCTGAGTTGGCACAAGTGCCGCAAACTTGGAGCTATACAACGCCGCCGACAACTATTTACGATAGAGGGCTTTTTAAAATTGCTCAGGATGTGACGGTAGAGTATGAAGTGCAAAGTAAATTTTATAGTGAGGCGGAGGGGGCTTGGATTGCTGAGCTTTTGAGCAGCCCTGAGGTTTACCTTGAAACTTCCGACGGATTAGTTGCCGTTGTCATTACAGATAGCAGCATTACAACGAGCGAAAATAACGAGCTTTTGAACGTTACAATTAACTTTGTTGAATCAAATAATATAAGCGTACAACAAAACTAAAATGGCGGATATAAGAGTAATTATCGACGGAAAACTTGCTGATTTGCCTCCTCAGGGGCTTAATTTGCCATTGACTTACTCTTTAAAAAGTCGGGACGGGTTGACAATTAACACGGGCAGCCGTTCGGAGTATGCTTTTGAGTTACCCGCTACGAAACAAAATGACGATATTTTTAATAGATTTTGGGACGTTGGAGGCATTACTATAAATGAGCAGGTTTTTTTAGATGCTTCAATCGAGGTTGACGGACAGCCGTTTTTTATAGGTAAATGTCAACTGCAGTCGGTTACACTTAGAGCAGATTTATACAGTTGGCAAGGTAAAACTTATAAAATAGCTTTTTACGGCAATAATTCAGACTGGGCGATAAGGCTTAAAACGACCTACCTTTATCAATTAGATTTCGGCTCACACCTTTATGAGCGGGATGCAATTATAGCAGCTTGGGACTATACCTATGCAACGGACTTTTATAAGTATATTTTGATTAAGTGGAGAGATTGGGACGTATTCGGGCAGGCTGACGCTTTAGAGTCAACACCTGCGCTTTTTGTCAGGCATATTTTAGAAAAGATTTTCGCTTCAATAGGTTATACAATAGCCTCAAATTTAATTACGACGGATTGGTTTTCTAAATTGGTTTTACCTATTCCGATAACTGACAGAATAAACGACACTCAGTATGGTATTGATTATTTAAATATTGAGGCTAATGACACTCAAATAAATTATACAAGTGCTCCAATTTATGTACTTCCTAATCAAATAACAGCCCCTTTGATTGGCGCAAACCCTTATAATAATTTAACGGGCGAATATATTGTCCCACAAACGGGGTTTTATTTATTTGAGTTTGGCTCGGATATTACAAATATTACAATCGCCTACGGTATGACGATTTTATTAAGCATAAACGGCACACCGTCAACCTATGTAATTGGAGATTATAATTTGACTGGTCCACAACCTTTCACAACAGATACAATATTAAGGGGTGAAATTATTTTGCCACTTAATGCAGGTGATAGTGTTTATTTAACGGGTCTTGCAGGTGGCGGCGGTGGCGGTGGTACTGCTGACGTTTATGTATTTTGGAAAATTACTGGCGAGGCTGAGATTGTTGATAACACTATTTTAGATTTTAAATACTTAATCAATAAAAGTTGGTCGGCTTTAGATTTTATCAAAGGGCTTGCACACGCTTTCAATTTAGTATTTGAAACTGACGAAGGGGCTCGCTCAGTACGGATTGACCCTGCAGACCGCTATTTATTAGAAGATAGGGCTTTCCCACTTCCAAACGTTCGAGAGTTTAAAACGGGCTTTTATTATCGTAATGACAACCTAACAAAAAAGGTCGATTTACTTAAAGGCGGTGAGCTTGTTTCGGACACTAAAATGGATAGTTCAATAACTTTGATGTGGCAAGCGGACAGCAACGACCCGACAGTTGAAGCAATGAATATAGGACAAAACGTGGGACTTTTATCGGCTCGTTACAACTTCCAAGCTAATAGGTTTAGCGTAAACCCGAACGTCCTCGAAAATCCTTTTTTTGCCCCGACAATTACAATAGTAGATAGTGAAATTAAAGCAACGGGAAGCGCAAAAGACCCAATAATTCCAATTATCTGGTCGACAAACTACCTTGAAACGCCGACAAGTACCGAAAAGAATATTGATGTATTGCCCCGCCTTTTAATTAGTGAGCAGCTTATTTCGGGCTATAATGGTACAATAAACGTTAAGAGTAGCACGGGCGTAATAGTTGAGGAAGCTCCTTTAGCTTATATGGTTGACTATAATGATACTGCGGGCTATCAAACTTCGCTAAGCTTTTCGGACGATACTGTGAACGGGTTTAATATTACGGGGCTAATGAAACGTTTTTATTTGCCTGAATTGGTACGTTGGCAAAACGGCAAACAGCTCGAAATTTATATGTACTGGGACATTGTAATGATACAAAATTTAACCTTTAGACATAGGGTAATAATTAACTCAGATACTTATATCTTGCAAGAGGTGAACACCTTTGACGTTTCAAAAAGTGGCTCAACAAAGACCTATTTAATTCAAGACTTCAAAGAGGTTGACGCTGAGGACAGAATCCAAAATACACAAATACAATCAAAAGTTAATATATAATGGCACAAACAGTAGTCGGCTTTACAATCGAAATAGACGGTATAAATTCAATAAATTCTTTGAATGCTGCAATTGCAGATACTACAAAACAAATGAACGCTCTCGATGTAACTACTGAAGAGGGTAAAAAACAATTTTCGGAATTACAACAAACTGTCGGGCAATTAACGGCACAGCAAAAGGCTCTTAAAAAGGCTCAGGACGACGTTAATAAATCATTCTTAGAGGAAAGTTCACTCGGAGCGTATGATAAGGCAAGCGCCAAATTAAACCGCCTTAGAAAGGAATTCAAGAACGCTGCTTTAGACGGCTCAAAAAGTGCGGATGAACTCGACAAACTACAAAAAGAAATACAGCAACTTGACCAACAGCTAAAAAAAGTTGACGGCAATGTAGGGCAATTTCAAAGAAATGTTGGTAACTATCCCAGAACTTTTCAAAGAATAACAAGGTCATTAAACCAAACAATTCCAGGCTTTGAGGCTTTTTCGAACCAATTAAAGGATAATCAGGGCAATTTATCGGGCTTTGGTAAGGCTTTAATCGGGGGCTTTGTAGCTTTTCAGGGTGCAAAGCTAATCGGGCAGGCAATTCAAAAGCTTGACCAATTTATCGCTAAAATTAACGAAACTGAAAACACGGTTGCTGAATTTTCTGGGGCTTATGGTAACGACCTTAATAGCCTCACAGCTTCAACAACGGCACTTGCTGAAACTTTCAACACGGATGCGAGGACAATTTCGGCCGCTGCTGAATCGCTTAGTAAAAGTTTAGGTATAAGCTTTGAGGAAGCTTTAGGTAAATTAGAGGGCACACTTGTCGAGGGGCGTGGGAATGCTGATGAATACCTTAAAGCCATAACGGAATATCCAGAAGCTTTTAAAAGTGCGAGCGGTGAGATTAGCGACTTTTCGCAAAAGAACAAAGAGGCTGTAAATACTAACCGAGAACTTGCATTATCGCAAATTGAAATTGCAAATAGAATTGAAAAGCAAACAGGTGGCGTTAAGAACTTAGGTAAGCAGCTCGAAACTGGCTTTTTTCAAGTTATTGCTGAGATAATCGACATTTTTAAACCGTTTGGGGATGCGATTAGTAGAGTAACAGCTTCATTCCAAAATGTTTTTGCCAATCTTAAACTCGCAAACGTAGGGTTTAACGGGCTTAAAGTAGTTGTCGGCTTTTTATTAGCACCTTTGACATTAGCGAGTACGGCTTTAACTTTTGTAGCTAATGCCCTTGCGAGTTGGTATGATACAGTCAATAACGTAATTCAGCAAAGCCCATTTTTACAATCAGTATTTACTAATATAGGGAATGCAATTGAGAACGTTATAAGCGGAATACAAAATTTGCCTGCGGTTTTTTCGGGGGTTGTATCAGCATTGCAGCAAGTCGGTAAAAACTTTGTTAATACATTCCAATCTTTATACTTTGAAGCTCAAATATTTGCTGAGCAGGTTAAAGGTGTTTTCGGTGCGAGTGTTCAGGAATCAATCGACAATTTAAAAAAGCAGCAAGCGGCACTCGGTAAAAGTGGCGGCTCTGTATTTGAGGCTTTTGCTAAAGGGTATAACGATGCAAAAAAAGCTGGGAACGTTAAACAAATAGAGGAAGAAAAAAAGGCGGGGCAAACGCTTTTAAAAGTCAATGTCGAGCAACTAAAGGAACAACAAAAACAGCAAGAGGAAGCCGCAAAGAAAGCCGCTGAGGAACGGAAAAAGTTTCAAGAGGAAGAGGAAAAAAGCGAGAAAGCTCGTTTAGCTTTGATTATTGAACTTAATGCAAGGTTAGTCGATGAACGTATTAAAAGCATGCAAGAGGGCACGGAAAAGGAGCTAAAAGAAATTGACAATAATTATGAGCAGCAAAAGGCAGCACTACAAAAGCAATATGACGATTTAAAAAATACTACAACACAAAGTGAGGCGGAATTGCTCGAAATTCAAAAGCTACAAAACCAAATTTTAGCCGAATTAGATACTCAGCGCCTAAATGAAAGAAAAAAAGTAATTGACGAGGACTCAAAGGCTCAGATTGAAAAGGCTATTGAAACAGCTGAAAAGCTTAGACAATTAAGGGACGATTTTCTTAATAGTGAGCTTGATTATATCGAAAAGACTGGCGAAATGAGGGAGCTAAAAAATAAAGAGACCCTTAATAAACTTTTGCAAAACGAAACCGATGCAAAGAAAAGGGAGGAACTTATAAGGTTAGCAGCCGAGCAGGAAATAGCCGACAAAATTGCAAATATTCGTAACCAAGTCCAAGCCCTTGACGATGCAGAAGCTCAATTGTTAGACGAAAACGGGGAAAAAAGGGTTGACATTGCTCAGGAGGAATATGATGCGGTTTTATTAGCCAGACAAAAGCTTAATACCGAACTTTCAGACCTTGAAGACCAACAGACCCAAAACGTCAAAAAGAATGCCGACGAGCAACTTGCAGCCCGAAAAAAGAGTTTTGAGGATGCTTTAAATACGATTAAGGATTTTACCGACGTATTCTTTGAGGCTTTAAATGTAGCGAATGAAAGACAAGAGGCGAGGTATAATGAAGCCTTAGAACGTAGCCAACAAAGGCAAGATAAACTTCAAGAGGAAATCGACAACAGCACTGGTTTAAGACGTCAATTTTATGAGCAGCAACTCGAAGCAGAAATTGCCAACGCTCAAAAGTTAGAGCAGGCGAAAGAGGAACTGGCAAAGAAAGCCGCTAAACAGCAAAAGGCTCAGGCTATAATACAATCAATTATTAACACAGCTTTAGCAGTATCGGCAGCATATTTTACACCACCTGCACCGAATATTCCAGCGGCAGTAATAGCGGGAATTTTAGGAGCGGCGCAAACGGGTATAATTGCGGCTCAACCACTTGCAAAGGGTGGGGTCGTTGGTAAGGGTGACGAAATAGTCCAATTTGCAGGCGGTGGCAAGGTTACGAGCAGAGGCAATATTAAGCCACTTAGCAACGGAGATAATGTACTGGCGACACTAAAGACTGGCGAGGTGGTACTTAATCAGGCTCAACAAAAAAGAATCGGCTATCGTGCTCTAAAGGCTGCGAAAATTCCTAACTTTGCAACGGGTGGATTAGTTGGTGCACCGTCTGGATTTTTAGCTGACCAGATGAATGCAGTTAGTGAGGAAGCGAACCGATTAAACCTAATGCAAAACTTGATTATTGAAACGCAAAACCGTATTGATAGGCTTCAAGTTGTTTACACGGCAAGCACTGAGGACAGCGTCGACAAAGCGAGAAATGAGCGAAAAGAAATCAGAGTAACGGCACAAATTTAAAGTATGTATATAAGAGAAATTCCAGAAGAAAACCGAGCGGAGGTTATTGACATAATGACCCGAAACAAAAATAATATGCTATTCAATGACACAGACCTCCGCAGGCTTTTTTATCTTTATTATCGGTACATCAAAACACTGGGTCGGGGCGAAACGGTCGAAAAGCGAGTGCAAAAAGATTATTCCTGCCGTGCCTGCAAAGGCAAAGTAATAATGTATTTTAGAAATAATTTCCTATGATTGAGAATTATAGCCGTGACCGAGAAAAGAACAGCCGCCGCCTATTTTGTAAGCTTTTAACTGAGGAACTTACTGAAAAGCTCGGGGAGGTTAAAGAACTTGAAAAGATAATCGCCTTTTTGATACGTCACAATATTGTCAGGCAGTCAATTATCAATCGGTACGTAGTAATTAAGCTCTATCCTATTTTAATAGTTGAATTTGAGAAAAAAGATAGGGCAGTTAATGAACTCACAAAGATTTTACCCTTAGAGCAAACGGCTATTTATAACATTTTGAGCAATCATTACACATACTTTTTCCCGAATAAGTTTGATATTTGAAAAAAAAATTAAAATATTTTAAAAAAAAATGAGTAAAAGCTTTTTTTATTCATTGAGTTGTTTTACCTTTGTAACAACGAATTAAGAAAAGGAATTATTTAAACTTCAAAAAATTAAGATTATGACAACGCTAACAACACTTTCAGAAATTAAAAAAATCAAAACATTTAGCACAAGAGAAAAATTCGAAATAAAAGGAAATGTAATATTTTTCGATGTTGACAATTGGACTTGGCGTGCAAAAAATATTTTTGGTTTTGGTTTTGCATCAGATGACAACTTAAAAAAACTTTTAAAATACGTTTTAGAAAATAAATAAAAAATCAAAGGTTTACGGTTAGCCTACAAAACCGAATTTTATTTTACACTTTAAAAACTAATCAATATGAAAAATTCAATTATCAATCAA
>Ga0315904_10011972_pt1 | contig 10998 bp, 18 predicted proteins | sample LakEriMetagenome_6_FD_203529 | JGI IMG/M metagenome (GOLD analysis project Ga0315904, IMG submission 203529) | Freshwater fungal communities from buoy surface, Lake Erie, Ohio, United States - Buoy 12 MA120 | ecosystem: Environmental > Aquatic > Freshwater > Lake | place: USA: Lake Erie, Ohio... | reverse complement strand
CGGTCTGCGTCATCACCCTGCCGGACGGCACCACCGCCACGCCCACGGTGAGCAATACCGGAACGGGCGTTTACGAGGCCGCCTACGTCACCACTCAGTCCGGGCTCCACGGGATCGTGTGGAACGCAGCGGGGCTGATCTTCGAGGATGCGTTCAACGTCGACTCCACGGCGCTGTTCGCCCCCGTCTCCCTGACCGACGTCCGATCGCACCTGAACCTGTCGGGCCAGGACGTCACCCGCGACGCCGAGCTGACGCAGTTTCTCCTGTCGGCCACGGCTGCGATTGAGGCCCGCGTCGGACCCCTGGCCCGCCGTCCGGTGACCGAGGTCCACAACGGCGGGGTGTCGGGGATCCTCCTGCGCCAGCCGCCCGCGCTGTCGATCACCTCCGTCACGGAGAACGGATCGACCGTCGCAGGATCCGGCTACACCCTCTCCCCGGGCGGGGGAGTGGTGACCCGCGTCAACGGCTACTCCCGGTCGGTGTGGACGGACGGCTTCAACAACGTCTCCATCACCTACACCGCTGGCCGAACCTCCATCCCCGCCGACATCCGGCAAGCCGTCCTCGAGCTGGTCCGGCACCTGTGGACCACGCAGCGCGGCCAGCAGGGCAATCGCCGCCAGGACGAGTTCATCGCCGGCCAGGGCTACTCCATGCCGAACCGGGTGCTTGAGCTGATCGCACCCTACGAACTGCCGGGCATCGCATGACCCGCATCTTCGACGTCATCGACGGCCTGCTCACCACGTTCCGCGCCGCCACGGGCTTCACCGCCCCCGGTGGGGACGGGATCGAAGTGTTTGACGGCGTGGAGGAAATCGGGTCCGAGCCGTCCACCTACGTCGTGGTTGGGGCGCGCTCGCTGCTGGCCGACGAGGACGTGGACGACATCGCCGCGACGTCGGACGCGGAGTGGCGCACCGTCCCGATCCAGGTCGGATCGCAGACCGAAACCATCACCGTCCCGTGCGTGGCGACGGTCTGGACCGGGGACGGCAACGGCTCCCCGGACTTCGCTGACCTTCGGTCGGAGTTGGCCGACGTCATGGCCGACCTCGAGGCCGCGACCCGCACCGTCCAGGGCATCGGGATCGCCGCGCAGATCACCGTCACCCTGGCCCGCTTCACCCTTCGCCAAGCGTTCACGCAGAGCGGCGCACTCGTGTCCTGCGAGTTCGACGTCGAAGTCACCGCAACCAAGTAACCCCGGAGGAATCCATGCCGCAGGTCCGTTTCGTCGGCCCCGAGCCGGTCGTCGTCCCGTTCCTGGGGCGATCCGTTGACCCCGACGAGGTTGTGAACCTCTCGGACGAGCAGTTCACCGCCCGTGATTGGGACATCCCCGGCTCGTGGGATGTCGTCGCCACCCCCAAGAAGTCCAAGGAGGACTGACCCATGCCGTTCGTTTCCGGCCTCGTGTCGCAGCTCGGGTGGGGCGTCGAGTCCACCGCGGGTACCGCTGTCACGGTCAACAAGTTTCAGCCGCACATCAGCGAGTCGATCAAGTACGAACTCAACCGCGCCCAGGGCGAGGGGCTGTACGGCTCCACCAACGGCGTCGCGCTCCTGTCGCGGCACGTCACCACCACCGGCACCGTCTCGGGTGACTTCGAGGTCGAACTGACCGACAAGGGCCTCGGGACTCTCTGGCGTGCCGCCCTGGGGGCCACCACGACCCCCTCGGTGCTGTCGGGCTCGGCCTACGAGGCCGTGTTCACCCCCGGTGACCAGCGGTCGGCGGGTTCGTCCCTGACGGTCCAGGCGGGGCGTCCGCAGACCAACGGCACCGTCCGTGCGTTCAGTTGGGCGGGCTGCAAGGTCACGGGCTTCGAGTTCGGCGGCAACGTCACCGACCCGCTCAACGCCACGTTCAGCATCGACGGGCGCACCGAGACCACCGGAACGGCTCTGGCGACCGCCTCCTACGTCGCGGCGCAGACGCAGTTCACCGGGGCGAACCTCACCGTCACGGTGGGCGGCACCGCCTCCACCGGGTCGGGCAAGGTCAGCATCTCGGGCGGCACCACCCTGGCCGGGGTGAAGGGCGTCACCGTCAAGGGCGAGAACCCCCTGGCGACGGAGCGGTTCTACGCCGGTTCCGCGGGCGTGAAGTCCGAGCAGGAGGTCAACGGCTACCGCACCTACGAGATCGAGCTGGACATGGACTTCGTGGACCGGACGGTGCTGTACGACCTCTACACCGCGAACACCACCACGCCGATCCAGCTCACCTGGGCGCTGCCGACCGCCATCACCGGCTCGCACTACCCGACGCTGGAGGTCACGGTGGCCGCGGCGAAGATCACGAACGCCGAGGTCAACGCCGAGGGGCCGGACCTGCTGCCGCAGAGCGTCACGCTCCTGGCGCTGTTCGACGGAACCAACGCGCCCTTCCAGATCCGCACCATCTCAACCGACTCGGCGCTTTAGACCGACGCGGCCTAGCGCCGCTCACCATCCGAAACCCCCCGATCTGCTCCACGCGGTCGGGGGGTTTCGGCATACCTGGGAACGAAAGGGAACGCATGATCATCAAGGTCGCAGGAGACGAGTACCCGCTGGACAAGCTCATGGTGTCCGAGGCGGAGGCCATCGAGAAGGTCACCGGGGCGAAGATGCAGGACGCCCTCCAGTCCGGCACCGCGCAGAGCCTCAAGGCGCTGGTGTGGGTGGCGATGAAGCGCCAGGACCCGACGCTCCGATTCTCCGACGTGGACTTCGCGCTTGAGGACGTGGAGGTCATCACCCCCGAGGACCCTACGCCGGACCCCGAGGCGGTTACGCCGATCTGAGGGTCCGTTACCTCGCGCTGTTCGCTCACCTGTTCGGCCTCCACCCGTGGGATGTGGACCGACTGTCCGCCGCCGACTTCGAGGCGTTCCGCACCGCTGCTGACGCTTACCAGCGCGACATGAAGAAGGGGGCGCAGTAGTGGCGAACGCCAACCTGAAGGTCGTCATCACGGCGGTCGATAAGGCGTCCAAGACGATGAAGGGCATCGGGGGCAACTTCCAGGGCCTTTCCGGTGCCGCTGCCGCTGCCGGTGGCGCCGCTGCCGTGGCGTTCGGCACGCAGTCGGTCCAGGCGTTCGCTGACGCGGAGAAGTCTCAGGCCAAGTTGGTTGAGGCTTACAAGAAGTTCCCGCAGTTGGCGGGCGGCAACATCGACACGCTGCGCGATCTGAACAAGGAACTGGCGAACAAGACCCGCTTCGACGACGACGCCTACGCCGCCGCCCAGGCGCAGCTCGCGCAGTACGGGCTGACCGAAGGTCAGTTGGCGAACCTGTCGCCGCTGGTGGCCGACTACGCGGCACGCACGGGCACCGACCTGGAGACGGCGGCGCAGCAGGTCGGTAAGGCCATGCTCGGCCAGGGTCGGGCGCTGAAGAATGTCGGCATCAACTTCGAGGACGCAGGGTCGGTCGGGGCGAACTTCGAGCAGGTTATGGCGGGCCTGTCGGACAAGGTTGGCGGGTTCGCTAGTGCTGACGCCGAGACGGCAGCCGGCAAGACCGAAATCCTCAAGAACAAGTTCGGGGAGATTCAGGAGTCGGTCGGCGGGGCGCTTGTGCCTGCGCTCCAGCGGCTCGCTGACGTAATGATCCCGCTGTTCCAGTTCATCTCGGACAACATGAGTTGGATCTTGCCCCTCGCCGGGATCTTCCTCGCCATCGCTACGGCGGTGTGGGCGATCAACGCCGCGACGGGCGCCTGGACAGCAGTCCAGGCCGTGTTCAACGCGGTCATGGCCGCTAACCCCATCGTCCTAGTGGTGCTGGCGATTGGCGCCCTAGTTGCCGCGTTCGTCGTGGCCTACAACAAGTCTGAGACGTTCCGCAACATCGTGGATGGCGCCCTTCGGGGCGTTGCGCGCGCCTTTGGCTGGCTGAAGGACAAGGCCGCCGCGGCGTTTAAGTGGATCAAGGAAAAGGGCTTCGACTTCATCGTTACGGTCATTAAGAACTCCCCGCTTGGCCTGACGATCCGCGGCGTGTACGCGGCGTTCAAGTGGTTCCGTGACAAGGTGAGCGGGGCGATCAAGTGGGTGGGCGACAAGTGGGACGGCTTCGTTAGCTTCATCAAGGGACTGCCCGACGCGCTCGGGGACTTCGGCACAACTGTCCTCAACGTCCTGACTTGGCCGTTCCGCACCGCGTTTAACGCGATTGCTGACCTGTGGAACAACACGGTCGGGCGGCTGTCCTTCTCGGTGCCCGATTGGGTCCCCGGCATCGGTGGGCGTGGCTTCTCCATGCCGACCCTGCCGACGATCCCCGCGCTTGCTGTGGGCGGCCGGATCAACGCTGACGGGCTAGCCTATCTCCACAAGGGGGAGCGGGTCATGCCCGCTGACGTGACCTACGGGCCGCGCGGCTACGCGGGTGGGACGACCGTCGTGGTGAACGTCGGCACCACCCTGGCGACCAAGCGCGAGATTGCCGAGGCAGTCACTGACGCACTCAAGGCGTCCGGTGCGCGTGGGCTGAGGCTGGCATGAGCGGCATTCCCGCCCTGACGGTGGAGCTGGACGGCGGCCTCGGGTGGGCCGACATCTCCGAGTATGTCCTGAAGGACCAGGGGCTCACGATGAAGCGGGGGCGCTCGTCGGAGTTCGACACGTCCTCCCCGGGCACGCTGTCGTTGACGCTGCGGAACGACACCCCGGCTACGCAGTTCGGCATCGGCGGGTCGTTCGACGCCTTCGGTTATCTGAAGAAGAACACCCCGATCCGGGTCAAGGTCGGCTCTACGCAGGTCTGGCAGGGGAAGATCGACTCCTGGGTCATCAAGCCCGGCCGGGTCAAGGGTGCGTCCGTGGTCGAAGTCGAGGCGACGGACGGCTTCAAGGACTACGCCAAGCTGGGGCTGTGGTCCTACGGCGCCGAGCGGACCTACACCCTGCTCAGTTCAACGTCGGACGGCGCGCTCTACCCGCTGACGGCCCCGCCGAACTCCGTGGGCTCCACCTTCGCGGCCTTGCGCGACCCCACCGCAGCCAAGATGGAAGTCGTGGAGTCGTCCCGCGGCGACTGGAAAGTCAACTCGGACGGCCCTGCTTTCGTCGGCTCCAGCGTCACCCTTGAGGCGTCGGATTCCATCGGGCCGGGGCTCAGGCACTTTACGACCTTCAACCCCGCTGCGGACTATGCGGCGGTGGGGGCGTGGTTCCGCACCGACGAGACGGTGGACTCGTCGTACATCTTCACCCTGGACCGCTGGTCCGGGGGTGTCGGCAAGGTGTACGCCGCCATTTCACCGTCCACGGGATTGCTGGTCGTGGACGGCGTGGGCGACTCGGGCGGCACCATCACGTTCACGTCCTCCATCGACGCACTCGCTGACGACGTGTGGCACCACTTGGTCGTCCTGTTCGCCCCCACGTCGGGCACCACGATCACCGTCTACCTGGACGGGGCGAACATCGGCACGGCGAACTCCGGCGGCACCGGCATCACGGTCGGGTCGAGCAACCGACGCCTGATTTTCGGCGCCCGCAACATCAGCGGCTCCGACTATTCGCTGTGCATGAAGAACATCGCCGTGCCCTACTGCTTCAAGGACACGTCAGCGTTCTCGGGCGTTAGCAGCGGTTGGGCCGCGGGGCGTCGAGGCGACGGCAACATCTCGGTCGCCACGCGAATCTCGCGCACGGCGGCGTTCGCGGGCGAGTCAATCTCCACGAGCAACCTGTCGGGCATCGGCCTGGACGGTCAGGACTTGAACGGGAAGTCGCTGCTGGACGCGCTTCAGGAAATCGCCGCAACCGAACACGGCATCTTTTACTTCGACCGGCTCGGGTCGCCAAGGTTCCGCGGCTACAACGCGCGATTCACCAGCTCGTCGGTCGTCCTGACCGTCTCTGCGGTGGAGGACCTGGCCGGCAACCTTGAACTGGTGCTGGACGACGCCACCTACGCCAACACGGTCGAGGTTGCTGGCCCGGCTGGGACCTATGTGGAGCAGGACGCGGCGCTGGTCTCCGCGGACGGCATCGAAATCATCGACCGATTCGACACCATCGCCACCAGCCTGTCCTTGCAGGACGTGGCCGAGCGGCGGCTGGAGATGCGGTCCACGCAGAAGCCGCGGCTGGGGAAAGTCGTGGTGGACCTGCTGACCTCCCCCAACTCCATTGAGTCCACCACTCTCCAACTCCTGCCCCTTGACCGGGTGCGGGTCGATGACCTGGACGCCGACATGTTCGGCGCGACGACTTACGACGGATTCGTGGAGGGCTGGGAGTTGAACGTGAGCACGGACACCTACACGGTGACCCTCGACCTGTCCCCGGTGATCTGACATGGATCCGGTGCGCGACCTGGAGCGCCGCATCGACCGCCTGGAATCCAAGGTGGACCTTGCCGACCAAGGCATCCGTGCCGACCTTGAGGCGATCCGCGCCGACATTGAACGCATCAAGGACGCCCACGAGGGGTTCGTGCCGCTGATCCGATACATGCCGGTCGAGCGGGTCGTGTTCGGGCTGGTGGCGCTGGTGCTGATCGCTGTCACCACCGCCATCGTGTCGCTGGTGGTGAGAACGCCGTGAGCCGCCACCACCGCCGCGTCCGCGTCGTGTCCGCGCTGATCACCACCGCCATCGCCGCCGTGACCCTGCTCCTGCTGGGGCTGCTGTGGCCCTACTCCGCCGTCTCCTACCCGGACGGCAACATCGGAACCGTGGAACCCCCCACGGTGGGGCAGGGCGGGTCGATCACCGTCACCTACCCCCGGTTCTGCAACTCGGGGCAGGACATCCTCATTGACCGGTGGGCCGACGTTCTGGTGGACGGTCAAATGGTGGCCGCGTTCGCTCTGCCTGCCGTCGAGTTCTTCCCGACCAAGCCCCTCGGATGCGTGGGGCCGATTGAGCAGACCGTGAGCCTGCCGAACTACGTCGTGGGCGCGCAGAACCAGGACGCCACGTTCCGTCTGCGGTTCGTGACGACGTACAAGCCGAACCCGATCCGCACGGTGCGCGTGGAGTCGTTCACCGAACCGTTCGTGATCCGCGCTAACTGAGACTCCCGGCACGGGCGGCCCCGTTCCCCCGCCCGTGCCGGGGCACAACCTGGGGAACGAACCAACCGAAGGGAACGCCATGCCCGCCGCTGTCCGGTCATTCCTGACCACCCTCGCCGCGACCTTCCTGTCGCTGATCCCTGTCGCCGCCGTCCTTGAGGGTGACTTCACCTGGGCCGGTGCCGCGATCACGTCCGCCGTCGTGGCTGGACTCCGCACCCTGCTCGCTGCCCTGGACCCGGGGATGCCGCTGTTCGGCAACGGGTCCGGTGAGTTCGGGGACGAGTGATGACGACGTGGGGCGGGGTCCGCGTAGACCCCCGCACGTCGCTGATGCTTGACGCCGCCGACCGGATCACGAACTCCACGATGCGCCCCACGCAGGGCTCCTACTCCACGTCGGTCGGGGCGTCGGCGGGGACGCACTCACGAGGCGGGGCGGTGGACTTCTCCACCCGTGGCCTGAACGCCACCGAGAAGCTGAACTTGATCCGTGCCCTGCGGACGGTCGGGTTCGCCGCGTGGATCCGCCCCTACCGCGCTGGAGTGTGGGCCGAACACATCCACGCCATCGCCATCCAGTCCGGGGGCAAGTACGACGAGGGTGTCCTGGCGCCCGCCGCACACCGGCAGGTTCAGGCCTACTACAACGGCCGGGACGGGCTCGCCGGCAACGGACTGGACCCGCACGCCGATCTGCGGATCCGGCCCCGCACGTTCGAGCAGTACCGCGCCATGAAGTCGTTTCCGCTGGCCGAGGGTCACTCCTTCGGCACGCCGAAGTCGGCCACGGTCCACGACGGCACCGCGAACCCCGAGGACGCCAAGAACGTCCAGCGCATTCAGCAGCGCCTCCGCATCCAGCCCACGGGCAGGTTCGGGACGTACACCCGCGTCAAGGTCGCCAACTACCAGCTGTGGCGGGGGCTGAAGCCCACCGGCCGGGTCGGCGCCTCAACGTGGCGGCGGTTGGGGCTCTGATGGCGCTCAGGGAACGGACGCCGCAGGAAGGACCGGGATGGCGTGAGTGCGGGGTGTCATGGCTGCTCCGCACCCTCAGCCCCGACGACGCCGACACGCTGCGCGAGTGGCTGGGCCGCGACATCGCCGTCACCTGGATCGTTCGCCAGATCCAGGAGGAAACGGGCCTGCGGGCCGATGCGAACGCGCTGCGGCGCCACCGCCGCGGCGACTGTCAATGCTAAGGGGACGATCATGGGAACGGTCGAGCAACTGCTGGAGGATCGCGGGCGGCACTACGACGACCCGATCCCGAACCATCGCAGGATCGCAGGTCATTGGTCCCTCATCCTGGGCCACGAAGTCACGGCGCATCAGGTCGCGCTCTGTATGGTCGCGGTGAAGTTGGCGCGGGAGTCGTTCCGTCACAAGGACGACAACTGCGACGACGGGGAGGCTTACTTCCGCATCGCTAAGCAGATCGCCACGGCGTCGTGAGCCTTGCCGACCGCGCCCCGCGTGGTCCGAAGATCCTCACCATCGACCTCGAGCGACTGCCGGGGCGCCTGCCTGAGCGGGACATTTGGGAACCGCGGGACCTCAAGTACGTGAACTACATCCACCCCGACACCTGGGTCGAGCTGCCCTCCACGCTGTGCTTCGCCTGGAAGTGGTACGGGTCGAAGCGGGTGGAGTTCGCCGCAGCGTGGGATGGCGACGACCTCGCCGGCATCTCGTGGGACCTGTTCAACGAGGCCGACGCGGTTTGTACGTTCAACGGCAAGCGCGCCGACGAGAAGTGGCTCAAGGGCGATTGGGTCCAGGCCGGGCTCGTGCCCCCGTCGCCGTGGAAGTCCATTGACCTCTACATCACCGCCCGCCGGGAGTTCGCCTTCGAGTCGAAGTCGCTGCGGCATCTGTGCGACCGCCTCGGCGTGGAGAACAAGTCCGGGCACTACTCCATCGCTGACGCCCGCGCCGCTATGGCGGGGGATCCGAAGGCGCAGCGGCGCATGGAGCGTTATAACAAGCAGGACGTCAGGGTCACCGAGGGCGTGCTGGACGCGCTCGGCCCGTGGGTCAAGGAACACCCGCACCACGGTGTGTATGTAGGTGTAGAGCGGTGTTGCTGGCGCTGCGGGTCGGAGAACCTGACCCAAGACGGCTTCACCGCTACGGCGATGACGATGTACGCCCGCCTCCAATGCGCCGACTGTGGCGCGTGGTCCCGGGCCAACCACCGGAAGCACAACGTCACCACGAGGCAGGCGCGATGAACGGCGATCTGATCATCCAAGTTTCGTTCAACGACATGTGTCTGACCGTGAACCACGAGGGCCGCAGCGGCGACCTCGCGCTGATGCAGGCCACGCTCCTTCAGCTCCCCGAGCATTGGCGGGAGTCCATCGCCGCCACGTTCACCATCACCGCCGCCGAGCCCGACGATGATCCGGCTTAGCCTCACCATCGGGTCGCTGCGGGTCACGTTCTTCGCCCTCGAGGACGACGACGACACCTACGGCGGTGCCGGCGCGTCATCCGACGTTACGCTCGCACCCGGGTTCGTCCCGCCGACGCCGTGGTACGACGACGAGGACTGATCCGACCGCTTGCCGACTAGCCCCCTGCCTTCGGGCAGGGGGCCTCGTCGGCGTCTAGGCGGGCCTCGGCAGCAGCGCCACCGCGCTCGCCACCTGCTCGTCGTCCACCTTCGTGTAGAGCGCCGTGGACTGGATCGACAGGTGCCGCATCGCCGTCTGCGTGACCCGGATGTCGTGGCCGGAGGATCGGTAGACCGCCGTCCCGAACCGATGCCGCAACTGGTGGCAGGTGTAGTCCATGCCGAGGGACCGGAAGTGCCGCGTCAGCAGCCGCGTGACGACGATGTAGTGGTACGGGCCGTCCGGCTTCCACATCCAGCCCGTGGCCGGCCAGCGGTCCAGCTCGGCCATGACCATCGGCGCGAGGGGGACCGCGCCCATCCCGCCGCCCTTCGACTCGGGGATGACCAGCGTCGGATTGGGCCCCCGGATGATGTGTTCACCTGCGCCGCAAGGTACTTCTGCTCGACGCCGAGCAGGTCGCACACGGCCTGGACCATCCGACCGAACCGAACGTCCGCGTCGGTGGCGCGACCTCTGAGCTGTGTGGCAGTCATGGCGCTCTCCCTTGGTATGCCCCGGGGAAGTGGGGCGATGGTGCGACGGTACGCCACACGGTGTGGCATTACCACAAAGGGCAGGTAAATCACCACATCGGCGCAGTAATCCACCGTTACCAAATCTTTACGCGCAACGTGTGGCGGAACGCTTGGCACAACTGCGCGCCCCGTGTAGAAATGCGCCATGACCACATCCCACGCCGCGACTCTGATCGCTGACCGCCTGGGGGAGCCGCTTGCCGGCTTCGTGATCGGGCGCCGCGAGTCGGGCCAGTCCTGGCACCGCATCGCCCTGGACCTCTACGAGCGGACGGGCGTCCTCGTCACCGACGAGACGGTGCGTCGCTGGTTCGGAGCAACCGCCGCCTAACGACGAACGCGGACCGAGGTCGAGTCGGCCCGCGTTCAGCCCCCCGGAATCCAACAACGAAGGGCAACGCACATGCTACACGAAACGGAGTGCGCGGCATGACCGCCACCGAACGGCGCAAGGACGCCGACATTCGCTCCGCGCTCGGCCTGCTGATGGAGGCCCGCGCCCTGCTGCGGCTCCACGGCTACTCCGCCGCCGCGCAGGTCATCGACCTCGCCTACGACCTCGCCGCTACGGACTCGGGCGTGACCGAGTACCCCGTGGACGTGGTGCTGACCGAGCCCTCCGTCACTTCCACCCTCACCGCCGAGCACATGGCGCGCGTCGTCAATGAGGCGTTCAAGCGGGCAGGGGTGCGTGGGCTGTGAGCTTCAACCTGGACAACTACGAGCCCGTTGAGGACCGCCTGCGTCGGTTCTGGCAGGACCACCCCGAGGGTCGCATCCTGACCGAACTGGTGGAAGCGACGGACG
>Ga0315904_10011969_pt1 | contig 11000 bp, 7 predicted proteins | sample LakEriMetagenome_6_FD_203529 | JGI IMG/M metagenome (GOLD analysis project Ga0315904, IMG submission 203529) | Freshwater fungal communities from buoy surface, Lake Erie, Ohio, United States - Buoy 12 MA120 | ecosystem: Environmental > Aquatic > Freshwater > Lake | place: USA: Lake Erie, Ohio... | reverse complement strand
TGCGGGAGCAACACTTGGCGTCGTTTCGGTTGGAGGTAAGTTAAACGTACCTTCCCTAAAGATCTTAGCCTCTAAAGCATTCTGTATACCAAGGAGATTGTCGATAGCTTGACCTTCATCAACATTGATTGTTCTAGCTGTTGAAGCCTCCCCAAGAATTGACTCGTTGCCTCGCAAAGTCGCACTAGCATTCTCTGCCGCCTGTCGCAACTGCTCTTGTAGCACCTCTTGGAAGTCAATAGACAAATCAGCAAAGCTTTCATCGCTAACCTCAACAAAAGCCTGCTTATATGCTCTTAATGCAGCTTTGTTTTGTGAAATAGCTTCTAGCTTAGCGATAGTTTCTTCCCTAGCCGCATTTGCTATATTTTCGCTGAGCACGACTGACTCAGCAGCCATGCTCTCCAATTGACCCCCGAACAGCGCCATGGCTGTAGAAAGATCTAGGCCAGCAAGCCCATTAGAAATGTTGGTGACCTCTTCAGAAAGAGATACTAACTCTAACAACTGGGTTACATATTCACTAATGGTTAGGTTTGCTTCTCTGAGATTAGGTGTTTCAGAAAGGAAATCTTCAAAGCCAATTGACGTAGAATCACCAGGAATTCTAGATTGAGACTTTTCAATTCTATCCCTAATGTCATTAGCAGCATTAGTTATTTGCTTTTGAGGATCATCCTCCGAGAAAAGAAGGGAATCAATATCACTCTTACTAAAATTAGTTCCCCGAAAATTTAGAAGACCTGGAGAATTTTCAGCTAAAAAGGCTTCAACATAGAAATCCCATTCAGGACCAATTGCTTCACCAAATCTTTCATAAAGATCTTTATTGATTAAAGGAGTTGGAATGTCACCAACAGCGCCAATAACGCCATCTTCATTCCCAAGACTAAACTCTAGAGCCTCAATTCTCCCCTTGAGTAAATCAACGTACTGCTGAGTAAGGTCGGAAAGATTGTCGCTGAATGCGTCTACAACATCTGCTCCATATTCTTCGATTTGAGCTTCTAGTTCAGCTTGGGCTTGAGCAATAAGCTCGGCATCTGCTGTCCTTTTGCTTTCCACTCTTCTATCAGAAGAAGCTTTAAACAACCCTGGGATATCTTCACGGGCAGCAACTTTTAACTTAGATCGTTCGTCATAAGTAACAATACCACGATCCTGTAACGCCTTAAGAGAAGCGCCCCTTGGCCCCATACCCTTTGTTCCACCGGTAATCTGCTTAAACTCTGCAAGCCCAAGATCAGGATTCTTTTCAAGAAGATCAATAATCTGAAGCATCGCTTGAGACATGCCTTTAATGGATGTAAGACTCTCATCCATTGTTGCGGAAAGACGTTCAGCACTTTTTTCGACACCTTCAATTGGCTCGGTCCCAATCGTGCCAGCGGCTGATCGGGCTAGCTTTTGTCGAGCATATTCTTGATTAGCTAATCTCTTAGCTAATTTATCTTCATCCGAAGCAGATTGAACATCAATAATTTCCGGTGGAGCAGTTGGAATTTTTGGTCCACGAACTTCGGCTGGAAGTCTGGATGGCTGAATAACGGCATCAGGCTTCAAGATTTCTCTAGTTATATCTTCTTGAGCAGCAGCCTGTTGTTCTACAGCGTCAACAACTTTCTGCTCTGCTTCTTTTCTTAAACCAAGAATAGTATTTATGTCTTCTAATGTTTTAGAAAGCTCAGCCTGTTGACGTATAGATTGGTCATTTGGATTAGCATCAGTATCAGTTCTGTTAGGATTATTAACTAGATATGATTCTAATGATTTTCTTTGCTTGTCTAGTATTATGAGACTAACTTTATTAATTTCCTCTTGACTTAAAGCGGTTGAACTTAAAAGATCATTTAATTGATCAAGAGTTACAGAAGCTTCAAAGGAAGAATCAACCTGCCTACGAATAATGTCAGATAGAGCCTCGTAGTCGCTACTAACCTGATTAAGTGATCTAGGAACCGAATCATCGCGTGGAAAATCACTTCCTAGACCTACGGGATTGTAGCCTTCTCTATTAAACCTTGCAGCACTTAACTGAGGGATTTTGTGCAATCTGTTAATATACTCTTCGTAATCTGTATCTGATAGTTTAAATAATGGACTCTTACTGCCGGGTCCAGATTTTTTAAAAACCGATCCAGTGGGACTGACTACCCTTACATCCTCAGCATTAACATTGACTCCCTGTTCATCAAGTTTCTTTTGTAGAAAGTCGTTTAACTCTTTCTTTAAAACAAGAGCCTTTTCTTCTTCTGTCTTATACGCTGCCATCATCGGAACAAGTTCCGCTTCTACTTCTAGTAGTTTTTGGGCAATGATGGTTCTTGCTTCCTCTACAGAAAGAGCCGTTTCTCCGTTGGCGAGTCTCTCTGCATCAACTTTTTTCAGAACCTTAATTGCATCACCCTGCGTGGCGTCACCAAGAATTGGATAATTAGTTTCTGGTACATAGTCAACAACCTGCGGAACTCCTTCTCTTCCACCAATTGGATTCTGAAGTTTCCGCAAGAGCGTACCAGCGCCAGAGTTACGCCAAATTTCATCCCCTGCCTCAAGTTGCTCTACCGGAACAGAGACAATAGCCTTGACTCTTTCAGCAGCAAGAATTAACTGTTTCTCAAGTTCAGAAAGAGATGGATCAAGTGTAGAATTTGAAGAAAGTAAAGTAGGCTGTTCTGCGTTAGCCAATGCTTGTTTATCGGCATCGCTCAACGGAGCCTTAGCCGCTGCGTCAGCAGCCTCGCGACGAGCTTTAAGCTCCTGCTCCATCGCTGCAGTAATTTGTCCACCAATAGCATTCTGCTCTCTAGTTATTTGAGCAGATTCCTCAGCTTCAGATGTTAAGTCTGTAATTTTATCATTAATTATTTCAAGTGTATTTAGATTTAATGTTTGACCTTCATTGGCAAAAATTTCAGAAGCTATTTTTTCAACAGATTCAAGACGCTCACGAAGAAACTTAAGCGGAGTAGAAACTGATCCAGAACCAGCTTCAACTGAAGCTATATCGCTAGTAAGGCCGTTGATAACCTCTTTAATTCTAGATCTAATTAAATCTAAATCATTTGGATCATAAATTAATGCTGTATCAAAATTGAAATCATTTTCTACTTTACCAGAAGCTGGGTATTGGTCTTTTCCTAGTGGATCTAGGAATTTATCTTTAGCAAATGTAAGTCTAGATCTTTGTAGATTAGTCGCATCCTGGGAAGCGATAGGAATAGTCTTTAATCCTTTCGCTTCTGCCGCCGCAACAGCATCAGCAACTTCTTGCGCCCTTACTTTCGCTCGTTCTGCTCTTTCTTTTTCCCATTGCGCTGATTCATCTAAATATTCTGTAGTATCTTCTAAAATGTCAGCTATCTCAGACCTAGCGGTATTAGCTCTTTCTATTTCTTGAAGAGTTATATCTACTGATTCAGAGATTCTTGTGGCAGCACGTTTTTCTACAGCAGAAGATTGAGGGTCCTCAAGAACTCCTTGTGCAAATCTTCCAACTCTTTCTGCGTCAGCTTTGTCATATGTGAACAAACCACCAGTACCCTTTGCATTAAGAGTGGTCTGCCCAAAAGCAGCATCTTTAGAAATCTCTTGAATAGCAGCAACCTGAGCTTTCGTAAGATTAACTGAAGCCTTAGTTGTAAGCTCAAGAGCGGAGACTTCAAGACCTAAGGATTTTTCTAGCTCAGTGATCTTAGCCGATACTGAACGTAATTTAGCTGATGTTTCACTCACAGCCTCTTTAGAAGCTTCAAGTTCTGCTTCATATTGAGCGATAACTTCTTGTCTTGGACCTTCGCCACCAAATTCGCCACGACGATTTTCTGTATCTATTTTTAGACCAGCCGCTGCCGCAGCACTAAGTTGCTCTCCCTGGACAGATTTTAGTCTTTCATATTCAGCCTTGAGACTATCAAGAAGTTTCTGTGGCTCATTTCCCTCTGATTCTACAAACAAATCCTTAGTAGAAACCTTATTGGCTTGAACAAATACTTCTAAAGCCCTAGTTGCTTCAAGTGCTGCCTCGTGAAGTCTTTCCCAGTTTCTCTCAAACGAACCAAGGGTTTCCCATTCTGCCATTGTTATTTCTTTAGGTTCTTTTGTTGTGTCTTCAAAAACAACGTCTCTATTAACTATAGCATCACCCTCTGGGTCGCCACCATATTTACGGATAATAGAATCAAACTTATCGTAGAATTCACCCTCTGCCTTGGATGAGGCAAGGCGAGCTTGAACAGCTTGTTTTTGTAACTCTAAAGCTTGTTTTCTAACATCAACAGTTTCTTCAATAACTTCAGCTTCAGCAGCTAACGCATCTTCAATTGTTTGTTCTTGTGCAAGAAAATCTGTTTGAACAAACTTTTCTTTCTTAGCAGGTGCGGGTTCATCCTGTGGAACAGATCCCTTGCGAACGGCTTCAGTCTTACCCTTCTCTCCAAATAGACCGTCCTGAGCGACCGCCGTAGCGGTACCCTCTACTTCTGCGGTAACGGAATCGACCCCAGCAATTAAGTTGTTTATAGCTTTTTCTAATTTTTGTATTTCGTTGATACTACCAGCACTTGTACCAATGAAATCTGTTAATACCCCTGTTAATTCGGTATTAAAATTAGTGAGAGCGGAGGTGTCTAAATCAAATTTATCACCAGTTCTTTTTAAACCCCTGTTTGTAAGCGACTGAATTGTCTGAGGTGGAGCACCAGTAGCTTTTAGCTCTTCATAGGTGATGCCAGGATTATCAACAACTGTTTTTAAAACTTCTTTCTGACGGCCACCGAAGCTCTTCTGAGAATCAATAGCAGCCTTTTTAGCTTTATCGGCAAGCGATTTAAGAATCTCATCATTGACTTTTCCAACAGACTTTGCTGTTTCAGTCATACTGTCTGTCATATCGTCAAGGGCTTTACCTTGATCTTGAGCCGCAGAAGTAAAGTTACCAGCTAGAGACTCGGCCCCTTTGACAACTGATTGAAGGCTGGAAGAAATAGAGTTTAACACACCAATGATGTCACCCTGATTTGCTTGAACAGCTTTATTGAAATCTTTTAGAATATCAACATTTGGTCTAACGACGGTTGGAGCGTCAATGCCAACAGTTTTTAGAACAGCGGTTGATCTAGTAGCAAATCTTTCTGGTGGAGCGGGAGCGTTCTTGGCACTCAAAGCTTGAGCTTGAGTAACCTTGCCTTCTGGTGTACGCACCTCTGCTACTGTTTGATTAATAGCTTTAGTTAAAACACCCTTCAAAGAAGAGCTTAATTTATCTGATCCAAAGGCGGCGGCAAGAGCGTCTTCCGCTCCCTTTCTAATGTTTTGCAGATCCCCAGATCCTATAGAACCAGAAATGCGAGCTTCTTCTTGTAGAAGCCCAACTAGTTTACCTCTGTCTTGAACAATTTGTCTTTGAATCTTTGCCTGTTCTTTTAAATCAGAGGTTTGTTTTGAAAGATCAATAGGAGCGTCACTAAATGCTGCACTAGCTACCTGTGGAGGTAACTGGGCAGAAGATGAGCCAGAATCCTGAGAGGCAGCCTTCTCTCTCATGGAATTCAGCTTGTTCATGAAGGCAGCAAGATCTTTTTCGGCAGGGGAAGTGTCAACGCCTACCTCAATAAGAAACTTATTTCCATCCATAGCTAACCCCTTTTTCTACACAGTATCCTATGTTAGATATCGGCTTTATTCAAATAAAGACCCTTCTGTCTTCAATCGTTCAAAGTAAACGTTTTCATCAAATAGACTGTCGCCTTCATCATTGTAGCTACTAGATGAAGATCTACCGTACTTGTTATCTCTTTCAATCTTCAATTTCTTAAACCATTCATCAATCTCCCAATCAAGAGGCCACATCCATGCTGGAGGACATTCATCCGAAGGAAGGTTTTCTTGCCACGATAGAATCCTCAAAGAGTGTTCTATTGCAATAAATAGGTCATTTGTAATATTATGTAAATCTATACCCTTTGGAAGTATAGATTTACCCGAACCAGTGGACTTAGCGAAGGAGGCCATTCTCACAAAAAAGGATGAGCCTCCTAGTCTTTTCCCTCAAAAGAATCAACAGAAAGCTCGCTGTATGTGTTAAGCAAACGTGTGTAAATAACACCGGGTAAGGTATCTATTTCTTCTATGTTCTCAAAATATCTCTTTTTATGATTATCTCCCTCACGGACAGCATAGAATAACTGTTGCTTTCTGAACTCAGCGATGAGAGCGTTATCTCCATGTGTTTCTATTAAACGGTTTACCGCTCGACGCTGAAGCGCTTCTAGTGAAAGATCGTCAAGTTCATTAATAAGTTCCTGTTCCGCCGTCTTTACTTCATTCATAACCTGATCCGTATACCGTTTCAGTTCATTATAAACTCTGTTAGCATCATCATCCTCGTCACCAGAGTCTACCCATTTAGCTTGCAATTCTTCATTCCAAGCCTCCTGAAGCCCAACAAGATAATCATCTTTGGACCACTCTTCTTCTGCAGCTACGCGTTCCTGTGCTGAGATTCTTGCTTCATCAAGTTTTGATCTAATCAAGAATTTAATGAAATCAATTTTTTCTTCGAATCCAGCGGATTCTAGTTCGTCAAGATAACGAAGCTTTAGGTGGTGGTCATCAGGAAGCTTTTTGATAGAAATAATTTTAGTTTTAGATGGTCGCGACCTCTCAACAGCAAGTTGGGTTTCTGCTGGAGTTAATTTTTGAACCCAAACAGTAAGAGCATCGCCATCTCCATCATCAAAAACTACCTCTTCGCCTGTGACGAACAGATCGGATAGTCTGCGCTTTACGGGCGCAATAACTTCATCATTCTTTTTAGCCATTCTTTTCTCCTATACCTTGATTATATCTACAGTCCTATTTCATATATCGGCACAACATCAAGAAAGGCCGCTCCCTTGCGAGAGCGACCTTTCTCTTAGAAGAGGAAATCCACATGGACTCCCATAAGGTTTTTATCAGACTCTTGAACCGTTGTAAACAGTGAGGTTACCACCATCAGAGGTGAAGCTCATTGAGGTTTCAAGTGTGGTGTTAGCCTGACCACTGTAACCGGGAACTGAGAATCTTGCATCTGGGATGTATAGAGTCTTTAGTCGTGCGCCGGAATCTGGGTGATTAATTCTGATTTCTAGAGCAACTGGAGTAGTTACGTTAGGACCGATAACCTTAGTATCATCAACACCGGTAATCTGAGAAATCTTAGCGAAAAGGTCCGCTGGATCGAAAGGCTTTACGCCGATTGAACCATTAACCTCTGGAACGTCATATTCTGTTGAAACATAGCGTTCGTTGCCGAGTTCCTCATCGTTTTCTAGATTGGCAGTCCAAGTTACTTCGACGTTCTGAACTGAGTTCAGACGAGTCCAAGCAGGAGTGGCGCCAATACCGATGTAGATATCAATGTCCTTACCACGGATAGCGGCAGGCTTTACTGTGGTGTTCTGGTGAACTAGCTGATCACCATCAAAGTTGTTACCGGTCTGAGTGTAATCAAATGTACCAGCATCAGTACCGTAAGTGATTCTTACAGTGTCGTAAGTTGCTGATTCATCATTAGGTAGTGTAACGCTAGTTGTGGTGTTAGTGTAACCACCGAAACCTGAATCGGTTGTACCGTCAACTGTGTCATCAAAGAAAAGTCTCTTGTAAGCGTTTGTGGTTGAATCCACTAGACATACAGAAAGAACATAAATGTTATCAAGACCAACGTTGTAAACGGTTGCAACATTGCTGTTTTCTAGAGTGTATGGACCAATGCCAGTGTTTGTGAATTCTTCATACCAGGGCTGACCTGGGGTATAGAAGATTGAATCGCCACGAAGGCTGAAGCTCTGTGAAGAGTTTTCGCCAACACCGAAACGGTATGAAGCTGACTCTAGGGTTAGATAAGGAATAATTACACCCTTAACAATGTCGAACTGACCACGACGTGATTTCCAAGGTGAAATAATATCAATTGGAACAGCATCGCCAAAATCAATATCGTTTGAACCAACTGAGCTTGAGAAAGATACTGGATCTTTGTTGGTAAGAATGCACTCAAACTCTGTAGTCATATCATATGACTCTAGATCGAATGAAATTTCGGGAATGTCACGAACGGTAGCAACTGATTCGTAGTTACCAAGTTCGTAAATCTTTTCCTCGGGGATGTTTAGGTCACCTGGACCGCTTGACTGAATACGGTCAAGTACATATGTGCCAGATGAGTGTAGAATCTGTCCACCTTTAATTGCCATATTTACCCTCCTTTATAGGTAAGCTAATATTTATTTCTTTTTTCCAATTAGCCTACAGGGAGGCCGCTTATTATAATATAAACCAACACTATGGGTTAGTTCCTATAATATTTATCGGACTAAAGTTTTTAAAGACCTCTTTTCATCCAGTCTTCAACCATGTTCTCAAGTAATTCTGGGTATCTCTTATTAATGAAAATAGCTCCTTGATCAAGGAAGTGCTTACCTTCAATACCTTTAACTTTTCTAAAGTTAACTGGCTTCGCTGCACCAGATTCTGGATTAAGAGTTGCTGGATAAAAAGCTCCACGTCCTCTCTTCAAAAGAGTTCCCTCTGTTTGTGCAGCGAATGTTTTAGACCAAAAACCCTTAGGCATGGCAACATAATCAGATGGCTTCCATTGATCTAGGGTTATTTTTCTTGAAGTCTCAACCCCCATAAATTTCATATTTGGACCAGAAGGAGAGTCTCCAGGCCGATCTTTTGTACCGAAGTTCAAACGATACCATTGTTTCGCATGAGAGTCCATAATCTCAAAATTAATGAAAGAAAACTCTCTAGGTGAAAACGTATAGTTATTAGGGTCGCTTAACGCCCTTAACATAGCTCCATTAGAATATCTTTTAAACTGCCGTGGTGGTCCATCATCAGGGTCTTCGTATCTGTAGGCGGGAGTGCCTTCAGAGCCTCTGTTCTCATATGCATTGATAACAAAACTCATTGTTTCTCTAGCAATAGTTGAGTTAACCTCTCTTAAGCCAGCCCTTCTCTCAGCATTAGTTTTAATATTATTAGCCCAAAAAGTCAACTTATCAGCAAGATCTTTAGATACCTGATCCGTAACGTCACGCATAATATCATCAACACGAAAAAAGGAAGCACCAGTTTGACGAGCAAACTGGCCTCCACGATTACGTAACCTAGCCTGCGCTTGAGCGCTAAGTCTTCTATTCTTAGCCATAAGAAACCCCTACATGTTTAAAATCTCGTCTAACCTTTGCAAGAAAGCTTCATTAATAACAATATCGTCATTGATTAAATCATAAGCTAAATCAACAACATCATTGATTTGATCAAGAATAATTTTTCTTAATTCATATGAAACATCTTGTGGAAGATAAGTATCACATTCTTTTTCTTTAAAGCTTAAAATTGTTGCTATAGCTCTATCTCGACGTTTTCCTAAAAAATCTTTGTTTGCATTAAACATATCCCTTTTTCCTTTTTATAGTTTATCTTCCGTCCCTAATATTCTGAAGATTGGTGCAGAGCCACCACTTAGTGGAATCACCCATTATCCCCACCGGATCGCTCATCTTTAATCCGAGTTTCTTACAGTTGTTCTGGAATCCGGCCACATTCAAGAACGTGGATGGACCATAGATTCCATCAACAGTAAGACCAGCATTCTGAACGATATTCAAAGCCTGCTGAAGAATCTTGATATCTTCCGACCAGCCCTTACTATCTAATGGAGTTCTCACTCCCTGTAGTTTAGATAGAACTACACCAGCATTCCATCTACGAATTGCAGCCCAATCAATAACCGGAGCAGTTGGTCTTACGTCGACAAAGCCAATAATACCAGAACGGCGGTGAAGCTGAGCAACCATACCACCAGTCCGCGAACCGGCAGCATTAGTATTTCCTTCGACAGTAAGAATTCTGCCATCTGGCAATACAGACTGAACAATACCGATATGGTCTGGTCGATTAGTGAACTGGAATATAATTAAATCACCAGCTTTAGGGGTATATGTTCCCCTCGGACGCCACTGCCCAGTTGCTTTAGCGTGTTGCACGAAAGTTGGAACATAAGCACAACCCTTAGAGGTCTGAAGTGGGGGAATACGATTACCCGCTTTATCAAATACCCAGCTTACAAAAATAGCACACCAAGCAACACCATTCCATCCAAACCATTCTCCATACATCGTTTTATTAACTGGTTTTTCAACAACGCCAATCTGTGAACGGGCTATATTTACAACCTTAGATAAATCACCTTGAAAAGTCATAGTAGATCCTCGGGTACTTCTATCCCATATTCAACTAAAATTTCTGGGTGAAATGGTTGGTCGCCATCTTCTTCCATTAAGTCTTTAGGTGTATTCTCTGGCGCTAATACCATTGCTAAAAATTCTGCATCCATATCCTTTTTCCTTCTATTAAATGACTATTTGGTTTCTATAAAGAAGTTCTATTGCGTCGATCGTTAAGCTCCCAGGAGGAGTGAAATCAGTATTATTCCAGTTAAACTCAACAACTGCCGTCTTACCAGATACTCCAATTTCAGGAACTCCAGCGGGAACAGGTTTATCAACGACCATCACATATGTAGAATAAGACCCACTATAACCCTCCATTGCCCCTGGAGAAAGACTAAAATCGTCAAAATTAAGAATAACCGCTGCAATTGTTAGAGAATTATAAATTAATGGTTCCTGAACATCATATACAACTCCCAAAAGTCTGAATCCAACAAAATCTAATCCTGATGGGGTCTGAGGGATAACAAAGGCCATTGATGACTTCCAAGCTCCATCAACGCCTGGACCCTCACCTGGCGCTCCCCAGTCAAAAACCAAAGAATATGGATCAGGAGCAGAGGGACTAAGATCAGAACTAACATCCCAAGCAGTTGCTACTGGATCGCCTAATAATGACGTATCAATTAGGGAATCTGTATATGGTTCGGAAAGGAATAATGCCCCAGCCATAGCTGCCATATATCCAATAGTCTCACCACCAGGAGAAAC
>Ga0315904_10011968_pt1 | contig 11000 bp, 10 predicted proteins | sample LakEriMetagenome_6_FD_203529 | JGI IMG/M metagenome (GOLD analysis project Ga0315904, IMG submission 203529) | Freshwater fungal communities from buoy surface, Lake Erie, Ohio, United States - Buoy 12 MA120 | ecosystem: Environmental > Aquatic > Freshwater > Lake | place: USA: Lake Erie, Ohio... | reverse complement strand
GGACGACGCTAGGCGAGCGAGGCGAACAGCAGGCCGACGCCCGCCATCACCACGGTCAGGCCGATCACTTCATGACGGCTCGCGGCCTTGCCGGTCAGCCTTCCGGCCAGCAGCGCGGCCAGCGGCATCTCGATCAGGCCCAGCGTGCGGACATTGGCGGCGGGTGTCAGGGCAAAGGCGGTGAACCAGCAGGCCGAGGCGAAGGCGCCGAGGAACCCGGCGCCCAGGCTGGTCCGCCAGACCTTGAGGCTGCCGGTAAAGGCCGCCCTGTCTCGCGCCACCAGCCACAGGCCCAGCAGGCCCGCCTGGATCGTCAGGCTGATCGCCAGCACGGTCAGCGCGCGGATCAGGAAATCGCCACCCTCCAGCGCACCGATCCCGCCGCGAAAGGCGATGGCGGAAAGGCCGAACAGTCCGCCCGCGCCCACCCCGGCGGCGATCATCCGCCGTTCCTTCAGCAGGTTGCGATACTCGCCCGGCTTGACCGAGGCGACCAGAACCCCTGCTGTGACAACGCCGACCGCCGCCCAGGCTAGCGGGCTCAGGTGATCGCCCAGCAGGATCACCCCCAGCACGGCGACCAGCACCGGCTCGGTCTTGATATAGGCATAGGCCACGCCAAAGGCGCGCTGGTGCATCACCAGCAGCATCAGCGCCGTGCCGAGAATCTGGCAGACCGCGCCGAGCGCCGCCCAGCCCAGCGCCGGGGTGGTCAGGCCGGGCAACGGCTGATCGGTGATCGCCAGGCCCCCGGCCAGGAACAGCAGGGCAAAGGGCAGCCCGAAGACGAACCGCACCTGCGTCGCCCCCAGCATGCCGATGGTCTTGGTCAGCCCTGCCTGCGCACCGTTGCGAAAGACCTGTGCCGATGCCGCCGCCAGCGTCACCGGTACCCAGAGCAGGAGTGAAAGGCTCAGAAGCCCTCCCAGCGGATCACTTCGTCAAGCGGCGCGCGCGGTACGGGGAAATTGTTCACCGGCGCAGCCGGATCGCGCCAGCCCACACCCATACCACAGAAGAAGATGTGATCTTCCGGGATATCGACCACGCCGCGAATCTGTTCCTGGTAGATCGCCCAGGCTTCCTGCGGGCAGGAATCGAGCCCTTCCTCGCGCAGCAGCAGGCACACGGTCTGCAGCCACATGCCAATGTCCGACCACTGCGGCCGGCCCATGTAGCGCGGGGTGTGGATCAGCATCAGCACCGGCGCGCCAAAGGCCTGGAAGTTCTTCGCGAACCACATCAGCCGACCCATCTTGTCGTCACGCGGGATTTCCAGCGCGGCATACATGGCTTCGCCCACGCCCTTGCGGCGCTCGGCATAGTTTCCGTCAAGCTCGGGCGGGTAAATGTCGTACTCCGGCTTATGCCGCGCGGGTCCTTCGGGCAGGACCGCGGCGACATCGGCCAGCAGTTTCGCCAGCGGCTCACCCGTGATCACCGTCGCGTTCCACGGCTGGGTATTGCCACCCGAGGGCGATTGCTGCGCCTTTTCGAGCACGCGCCGCAGCACGGCCTGATCGACAGGCTTGTCCACAAAGGCCCGCACGGTGCGGCGGCTGGCGACGGCGTCAGAAACGTTCATGTCCGGAAGTCCTATTCAAAGCCCAGGAACTGGATCTTGCTCTCCAGCGGCTCACGCTTGCGGTCAAACGCGTTCACCGGGTCTTCCTCGTCACGATAGCCGATCGCGATACCGCAGAAGAAGATGTGGCTTTCATCCGAAACGCCCAGGAAATCCTTGATCAGCCGGGCATAGAGCGAGAGGAATTCCTGCGGGCAGGTATCCAGCCCCTGTTCGCGCAGCAGCAGCATGATCGACTGCAGCCACATGCCCACGTCAGACCACTGCGGCGGGCCCATCACCCGCGGGAAATAGACCATCAGCACGGCCGGGGCGCCGAACGAGACGATGTTCTGCGCCATGAAATCGCCACGCGCAGCCTTGTCGCCGCGCTCGATATTCATGGCGGCATACATGTCCGCGCCCACCTGGTGCAGGCGAGCCAGGCATTCCGGCAGGACTTCGGGATCGCTCCACGAATATTCCTTGGGATCCTGCGGCGGGGTAGCGCGCATCTTCTCCTGCAACTGGCGCAGCGGCTCACCAGTCAGGATCGCGCCTTCCCACGGCTGGAAATTGCAGCCCGACGGTGTCCAGCGGGCTGTATCCATGACCTGCTTGAGGACATCGAGGGGAACGGGCCTGTCGCTGAACGCCCGGATCGAGCGGCGGGACATGACGGCTTCGGTAACGGTGCTGGCTTTGCTCATACCGGTTTAATCGAACGATTAAACCGGGCGGTCAAGCCCGAAGATGACCCGGCGATGTGGACAGCGCGCCACCGCCCCGCGGCGACGCGCTGTCGTTGGCCGCTTTTGGCGCTCAGGGCGCGGGTGCAGGTGCCGGCTTTGGTGCAAGGGCTGCAGCGACATCGGCGGCACGCAGCGCACCCGGCCCGGGGCCCATATCCTCGTCATCGACCAGCTTCAGCTTCTTGGCCTCGCGGAACTCGGCCTCGGTCGCGGGGGCAAGATCGGGGCGGCCAACCATGATCCCCATCTTGATCCGGCACTTGGCGAACTGCGTTTCGTCGGCTTCAACCTCAAGCGCCAGTGCGTCCTTCGCCTCGCTTTTCACGGTGAACTCGTGCTTGCCGGGTTCCGTGACCATGATGAAATACTTGCCCGCGCCCAGCGAGCTGACCTTCTGGCCGTTCTCGTTGACCGAGCAGCCCACGGCAAAGCCCATGCCGCCCGGGCGGAAGAACACGATCTGGCCCTTGCCGGCCGGCGGTGCGGGCAAGGCGATCGGGGCGGCATCGTCGTCCTTCTTGTCCGCCGCCTGGGCCGGCATCGTGGCCAGGCTGGCAGCCAGGGCCAGGGGGAACAGGGCGGAAAGCTTAAGGGCCATCGGTTTTTCCTTCGGATGTTGATGGGGTTGGCGCCGCCTGTGGCGCCGGGGTTTCCTGCGCCTGGCGCGGAATGACGAACAGGGCCGCAACCCTGGCCTCGGCCAGGGTGCCCGGCGGTACCTCGATATGCTTGCCGCGAATGAACAGGGCGGGCAGCCCCACCGTCGCGCCCACGGCATAGCTCAGCGTCTGGTTATCCTTGCCCTTCCCGCCGACCTGCATGCTGCGCAGGCGGATCCGCTGACCAGCAAAGTCGAGATAGCGCGCAGCAAGCACCAGTTCGCCGCCCACGCCCAGCCCGGTCTTCTTGGCATGGACCACCTCGCCCATGCCGGAGGTTTCGGCCGGCACCACGACCCGGCCATCGAGCACTAGTGGTTCGGCCAGCGTGAGCGGGAACATCTCGCCAGAGGTGGACACCCGGCTGCCGAGCAAGGCGCCGATCTTCAGCACGACCGGGGTCAGGGCGGCAATGCAATCGGACTGTGCGGGACAGGCCTCGATGGGCTGGGCCGCGACGGACGGGACAGGTCCAACCGGCACCGTTGCGACGGGTTGTGCAACCGCAGCAACGCCGGTCAGCCACCAGGCCGAAACCACACCAAGAGTGCGAGATAAAGAGATTTTCATTGCCACCGCTGGCTGGCTTACCGCCTCAGCGCTGGCTGGCAAGGGCCTATCTGGAGTTGTCGACTATTCGTCCTCGAACAGCGCAGCCAATTGCTCGATCATCGTGCCGCCCAGTTGCTCGACATCCATGATCGTCACGGCGCGGCGATAATAGCGGGTCACGTCGTGGCCGATGCCGATGGCGACCAGCTGAACCGGGGACTGGCGCTCGATCCAGTCGATCACCTTCCTGAGGTGCTGTTCCAGATAGCCGGCGGTGTTCACGCTAAGGGTCGAATCGTCGACCGGCGCGCCGTCGGAAATGACCATCAGGATGCGGCGATCCTCGGGCCGGGCGAGCATCCGGGTATGGGCCCAGAGCAGCGCCTCGCCGTCGATGTTTTCCTTGAGCAGGCCTTCGCGCATCATCAGGCCGAGGTTGCGGCGGCTGCGGCGATAGGGCTCGTCGGCCTTCTTGTAGACGATGTGGCGCAGATCGTTGAGGCGGCCGGGCTGGGCCTGCTTGCCGCTGGCCAACCAGGCCTCGCGGCTCTGCCCACCCTTCCAGGCGCGGGTGGTGAAGCCGAGGATCTCGGTCTTGACCCCACAGCGCTCCAGCGTCCGCGCCAGCACGTCGGCGCTGATCGCGGCGATCGAGATCGGCCGGCCTCTCATGGATCCGGAATTGTCGATCAGCAGGGTGACGATGGTGTCCTTGAACTCGACATCGCGCTCGATCTTGTAGGACAGCGAGTGGCCGGGGCTGATCACCACGCGGGCCAGCCGCGCGGCATCGAGCATGCCCTCTTCCTGGTCGAAATCCCAAGAGCGGTTCTGCTGAGCCATCAGGCGCCGCTGCAGCCGGTTGGCCAGCTTGGTGACGATACCCTGGAGGCCCTTCAGCTGCGCGTCGAGATAGGCGCGCAGCCGGGTCAGCTCTTCCTCGTCGCACAGGTCCTGCGCGGCGACGACCTCGTCGAACTGCTCGGTGAAGACCTTGTAGTCGAAATTGGCGGGAATATCGGTCCACTGGCGGTTCGGGCGGACGGGGAGCATCCCCTCCTCGCCATCGTCACCGGCCTCGGCCTCGGCATTGTCGTCCTCGACCTGCTGCTCGACCTCGCCCTCGCCTTCCTCGTCGCCTTCGCTGGGTTCACCGGCCACTTCGCTGGGGGCCTGGTCTTCCTGCGATTCGCCGGCGTCGGGATTGTCCTCGCTGTCGTCCTCGCCCTCCTGGTCCTCGCCCTCTTCAGGCTCGGCTTCGGTCGGCTCGGAGCGGGTCAGCTCGAGGTGCTGGAGCATGTCGAGGCTCAGCGCCTGGAACGCCTTCTGATCGTCAAGCGACAGGGCCAGCGCCTTGAAATCGGTTCCGGCGCGCTCTTCGATCCAGCCGCGCAGCATGTCGGTGCCCTTGCGCGCGGCTTCCGGCACCGGCTGGCCGGTGAGGTGTTCGCGTAGCAGCAGCGAGAGCGCAACCGGCAGCGGCACCTCGTCGGGACTCGCGGCGCGGGCAATCGGATCGCCGGCAATCCGCACGGCCATCGCCGCATCGAGATTGTCGCGCATCCCGGCATAGGCCTTCGAGCCGAGGGCTTCGTAGCGCACCTGCTCCACCAGGTCATAGCAGGCCCGCGCCGAAGGTTCGCTGGGCGCGGCCTTGGCATGGAGCGCATCATTGTGGTGGCGCAGCCGCAGCGCCATCGAATCGGCATGGCCGCGCGCTTCCATCGCCTGGTCGCGCGGCAGGTTGCGGCCCGGCATCGGCACCCGCAGGTTCTTGCCGTTGGCCACGGCGACATCGGCCGTCCAGGCCACTTCCAGTTCCGGCTCGTGCGAAATCGCCCGGCTGGCGCCGGTCAACACGGAACGGAAGCGATCAAGGGGCGTTTCGTCGGCCATCGCTTATGCGCTCAGATCGACTGCCCGGTCTTGGCCCAGTCGGCCAGGAAGCCTTCGATGCCCTTCTCGGTCAGGATATGCTTGAACAGGCCCTTGATGACCGAGGGCGGCGCGGTCATCACGTCGGCGCCGATCTTGGCAGCTTCCAACACGTGGATGCCGTGACGGACCGAGGCGACGAGGATTTCCGTGGCAAAGCCGTAATTGTCGTAGATCAGACGAATGTCGCTGATCAGCGCCATGCCATCGAAGCCATTGTCATCGTGGCGGCCGACGAAGGGCGAGACGAAGGTCGCCCCGGCCTTGGCCGCCAGCAGCGCCTGGGCGGCCGAGAAGCACAGCGTGACGTTGACCATGGTGCCATCGTCGGTCAGCGCCTTGCAGGTCTTCAGGCCATCGATGGTCAGTGGCACCTTGATGCAGACGTTGTCGGCGATCTTGCGCAGCACTTCCGCCTCGCGCATCATCCCTTCGTGATCGAGCGCGACCACTTCCGCGCTGACCGGGCCGCTGGTGATCCCGCAGATCTCGCGGGTCACTTCCATGAAATCGCGGCCCGATTTCATGATCAGGCTGGGATTGGTGGTCACGCCATCGAGCAGGCCAGTGGCAGCCAGTTCCTTGATCTCGGCGATTTCGGCGGTGTCGGCAAAGAACTTCACGGGTCAGCGCTCCGGGGTTGATTCCCGGTTGCTATAGGGAAGCCCGCACCAACCCGCTAGATGGCCCGCTAGATGCCCCGCTAGACCACCTTGAGCGCCGCGGTCAGCAGCGGATCGCGCGTTGCCACCGGATCGGCCCGGATGGCGGCTTCCTCGACCCCGATCTCGCGCCAGATCGCACTGTCCACCTCGGCCGCAAAGCCGCGCGCCACCCGGTCGAGATCGACGCCAGTCAGCGCCGCCAGCACCTGCCCGATCAACGGCTCGCGCGCCACGCGCAGCGCCCCGCCCACTTCAGGCACCAGCGTTTCCACCAACCCATCGGCCATCGAGCGGCGCAGGAAATCGGTCGCCGCAGACGGCCCGCCGCGGACGAGATCAATCGCGTTCTCGATCCCGATCATCCGCACCGTATCGGCCACAATCGGGGCCACGCGATAGGAACCGCGCACGGCGATATCCGCGACGGCATCCTCCAGCCGGTCCTTGAACAGGCGCGAGGTGAGGATCCGTCCGAGCACATCGCCGCGCCGACCCAGGAAGCGGTCCAGCCCGATCCGCTCCACCGCCTGGTCCCAATAGCCGCCCGGCGCGGCCATGCGGGCAAAGGCCCGCTCGCTTGCCAGCACCAGCAGGCGGCGGATCGCCTCAGTATAGCTGATCTTGCCCATCGAACTGCAGCCCGGCAGCGCCAGCAGGGCCACGGCGGAAGAACCGGCCAGGAACGCGCGGCGGCTGGGCGCGAATGCGGAAATCGGGGTCATGATGCTCTCCTGCGATTGCGCGGCACTTGCCGCCACCCTCAGGCGGTCTCCATATAGCAGCCCAGATGAACCGCGTCCGACTCCTTGTTTTCAATCCCGTGCTGTCGGTGCTGGATTATCGGGTTCCACCCGGCATGGCGATCGAACTCGGCAGCCTGGTGATCGCTCCGCTGGGCCCGCGCCAGGTACTGGGGATCGTGTGGGAGCCGGAGCGGCTCGAAGGCACCGAAGTGCCCGAGGCCAAGCTGCGCCCCTTGCTGGAAGTGCTACCAGTGCCGCCGATTTCGGAAGCCCTGCGGCGGCTGATCGAGTGGACGGCGGACTATTACTGCGCCCCGCTCAATTCGGTGGCGCGGATGATGCTGGGATCGATGGCGGCGCTGCGCGGCGGCGGGACGACCACCGAATACCGCCTGTCGGGCCATGAACCCGCCCGGCTGACGCCGCAGCGCGCCGCCGCGCTCGATGCCTTGCAGGGTGAGCAGGCCTCGATCCGCGAACTGGCCGAACTGGCCAGCGTTTCCGAAGGCGTGCTGCGCGGGATGGTCAATGCCGGGATCCTCGAGCCGGTGACGGTCGACCTTGACCGCCGCTATCCCCGCGCCCGGCCCGACCACGCCCAGCCGGAGCTGTCCGAGGAGCAGCAGGCGGCGGCCGAAGAATTTGTCGCGGCGGTCGATGCCGGGCGGTTCCAGCCCTTCCTGCTCGATGGCGTCACCGGTTCGGGCAAGACCGAATGCTATTTCGAGGCGATTGCCGAAGCCGTGCGGCGCGGGCGGCAAGTGCTGGTGCTGCTGCCCGAAATCGCCCTGACCGAGAATTTCCTGCGCCGGTTCGAGGCCCGGTTCGGCGTGCCGCCGGTGCTGTGGCATTCCAACCTCAAGCAGAGCGAGCGGCGCCGCGCCTGGCGGGCAATCGTTTCGGGTGAGGCGCAGGTGGTGGTCGGCGCGCGCTCCGCGCTGTTCATGCCGTTCAAGCAACTCGGCCTGATCGTGGTCGACGAGGCGCACGAGGTCTCGTTCAAGCAGGACGATGGCGTGCGCTATAACGCGCGCGACGTGGCGGTGATCCGCGCCCGGTTCGAGGCCATCCCGGTGATCCTGGCCAGTGCGACCCCGGCGCTCGAATCGCTGCAACTGGCCGAGGCCGGGGTTTACCGGAAGATCGACCTGCCCAGCCGGTTCGGCGGGGCGACGCTGCCGCACATCGAGGTGGTCGACCTGCGCAAGGACGAGCCGCCGCGCCAACACTGGATCGCCCCCTCGCTGGTCAAGGCGCTGGAAGAGCGGCTGGGGCGCGGCGAACAGTCGCTGCTGTTCCTCAACCGGCGCGGCTATGCCCCGCTGACGCTGTGCCGCCATTGCGGCTATCGCTTCCAGTGCCCGAATTGTTCGGCCTGGCTGGTCGAGCATCGCCTGTCACGGCGGCTGGCCTGCCACCATTGCGGCCATGCCGCCGAAGTGCCCGAAGCCTGCCCCGAATGCCACACGCCCGATTGCCTGGTCGCCTGTGGTCCGGGCGTGGAACGCATCGCCGACGAGGTGACCGCGCTGTTCCCCGATGCCCGGATCGCCATCGCCACCTCGGACACGCTCAACAGCCCCGAAAAGATCGGCGATTTCGTCGCCCGGGCTGAAGGCGGGGCGATCGACGTGATCGTCGGCACCCAGCTGGTGACCAAGGGCTATCACTTCCCCGAACTGACGCTGGTCGGCGTGATCGATGCCGACATGGGGCTGGAGGGCGGCGATCTGCGCGCGGCGGAGCGGACCTACCAGCAGATAGCCCAGGTAGCCGGGCGCGCCGGGCGCGGGGTAAAACCCGGCGAAGTGCTGATCCAGACCCGCCATCCCGAAGCCGCCGTGATCGCCGCGCTCGCCGCTGGTGACCGCGACGCCTTCTATGCCGCCGAGGCCGAGGCGCGCCGCGATGCCGGCGCTCCGCCGTTCGGCCGCTGGGCCGCGATCATCGTTTCGAGCGAGGACGAAGCCGAAGCGCGCGAGGCCGCCCGCCAGATCGGCGGCGCGCGGCCAAGCCTTCCTGACGTCATGATCCTGGGCCCAGCCCCTGCCCCGTTGGCCCTGCTGCGCGGGCGCTATCGCTATCGCCTGCTGATCAATGCCCGCCGTTCGGCGCAATTGCAGGACATCATCCGGCAATGGCTGGGTGCGCTGACTTTCCCGCAAGGGGTGCGGGTCGCGGTCGATATCGATCCTTATTCCTTCGTATGACCGTTCTGGTTCCGATCCTGGGCGATCAGCTGTCGCACCGGCTGGCAAGCCTGCAGGGCTGCGATCCGGCCGATACGGTGGTGCTGATGATGGAAGTGGCCGAGGAAGCCACCCATGTGCGCCACCACCAGGCCAAGATCGCGCTGATCCTATCCGCCATGCGCCACTTCGCGGCGGAATTGCGCGCGGCGGGCTGGCGGGTGGACTATGTGTCGCTGACCGATCCGGACAATACCGGCAGCTTCACCGGCGAAGTGATCCGCGCGGCCCAGCGCCACGCCCCGCGCCTGATCCGCGTGGTCGAACCGGGCGACTGGCGGGTCGAGCAGGCCATGCTCGATTGGCAGACCTTTGTGGGCTGCCCGGTCGAGATCCTGCCCGACAGTCGCTTTCTTTGTTCGCGCGACGAATTCGCAGGCTGGGCAGCGGGGCGCAAGGAACTCCGCATGGAGTTCTTCTACCGCGAGATGCGGCGGCGTACGGGCATCCTGATGGATGGCAAGGAGCCGGTCGGCGGCAAGTGGAACTATGACGCCGAGAACCGCTCCGGCCCGCCGCCAGGGCTGAAAGGCCCGCCCCTGCCCCGCTTCGGCCCCGATGCGATCACGCGGGAAGTGCTGGAACTGATCGGGGACAGGTTCGGCCAGCACTTCGGATCGCTCGAGCGCTTCAACTGGCCGGTGACGGCGGCTGAGGCCGAGGTGGCGGCCGAAACTTTCCTGCGCCAACGCCTGCCTACCTTCGGCCAATGGCAGGATGCCATGGTGGCGGGGCAGGATTTCCTGTTTCATGCGGTCCTCTCCCCGGCGATCAACCTCGGCCTGCTCGATCCGGTCGACCTCTCGCGCCGCGCCGAAGCCGAATACCACGCCGGCCGCGCGCCGCTGGCGGCGGTCGAGGGTTTCATCCGGCAATTGATCGGCTGGCGGGAATACATCCGCGGGGTCTACTGGCTGGAAATGCCGGGGCTGGCCGAGGCCAATTTCCTGGAAGCCGAGCGCCCGCTGCCGGACTTCTACTGGACCGGCGAAACGCCGATGGCCTGCCTCGCCGATTGCGTGCGCACCACCCGCGACAATGCCTATGCCCACCACATCCAGCGACTGATGGTGCTGGGCAATTTCGCCCTGCTGGCCGGGATCCGGCCACAGGAGGTCGCCGACTGGTTCCTGGTGGTCTACGCCGATGCCTTCGACTGGGTCGAACTGCCCAATGTCGCCGGCATGGCGCTGTTTGCCGATGGCGGGCGGCTGGCTTCGAAGCCCTATGCCGCAAGCGGTGCCTATATCGACCGGATGAGTGGCTATTGTGGTACCTGCATCTATGACGTGAAGGTCAAGACAGGCCCCCGTGGGTGCCCCTTCAATGCGCTCTACTGGCACTTCCTCGCCCGCAACGAGGGCAAGCTCGCCCGCAACCCGCGCCTCGCCAATCCCTATGCCACCTGGCGGCGAATGACCGAAGCCAAGCGCAACGAATACCTTGCCAGCGCCGATGCCTTCCTCCAGCAATTGCAACCGGCCAGCGGCGGCTGGGCCCATGCTGATAAGACCACGCCAGATCGAGAGGATTCCCCATGCTGACTGTCCACCACCTGCGCATTTCCCAGTCCGAGCGGATCGTCTGGCTGTGCGAGGAGCTGGGGATCGATTACGACCTCAAGCTCTATACCCGCCGCGAGGACAACCGGCTGGCGCCCGATGAATACAAGGCGCTGCACCCGATGGGGATCGCGCCGGTCATTACCGATGCCAAGGACGGGCAAAGTCTGGTGCTGGGCGAAAGCGGGGCGATCTGCGAATATATCGACCGCAAGTATGGCGGCTGCCGCCTGTCACCGGGGGTCGATGATCCGGACTTTGCCGATCACCTGTTCTGGTTCCACTTTTCCAACGCCACCTTCATGACCAATGGCATGAT
>Ga0315904_10011967_pt1 | contig 11000 bp, 7 predicted proteins | sample LakEriMetagenome_6_FD_203529 | JGI IMG/M metagenome (GOLD analysis project Ga0315904, IMG submission 203529) | Freshwater fungal communities from buoy surface, Lake Erie, Ohio, United States - Buoy 12 MA120 | ecosystem: Environmental > Aquatic > Freshwater > Lake | place: USA: Lake Erie, Ohio... | reverse complement strand
TACTTAACGAAGCTGTATCTTATGACAACTCATACGGTGCAACTTACTGGCCATGGGTACAAATCCGTAGCCGTGAGACTGGTAAAGTTAACTTCGTTCCAGCTTCTACATTAGTACCAGCTGTTTATGAATACAACGACCGTGTATCTGCAGAATGGTTTGCTCCAGCAGGTCTTAACCGTGGATCACTATCTACAGTACTTCAGCCAGAAAGAAAGATCGGTGTAAATGATCGTAACCTTCTTTATCAAGGAAAGGTTAACCCAATCGCCACTTTCCCAGGTGTTGGTACAGTTATCTATGGTCAGAAGACACTTCAACAGAAGCCGTCTGCTCTTGATCGTGTAAATGTACGTCGTCTATTAATCGCTCTTAAATCATATATCGGTCAATTAGGTGAGCAGATCGTGTTCGAGCCAAATACACAAGTAACTCGTAACAAGTTCTTGAGCCAAGTTAATCCATATCTTGAGTCTGTACAACAGCGTCAAGGTCTATATGCCTTCCAAGTTGTAATGGACGAAACTAATAACACTCCAGATGTAGTAGATCGTAACCAATTAGTTGGTACAATTTATCTACAACCAACAAAGACTGCTGAATTCATTCAACTTGACTTCAACATTCTTCCAACTGGTGCAACATTTGGTCAATAATATAAAACAAACCTACGATGAACGATAATACAGTACTCAGAATCAAAGTTCCTGCTCACTTATACGAGAGTGTAAAAGAGCAATTGACCCTAACTGAAGCCAAGAAAGGCAAGCACAATCTTGGTGCTGGAATGGAGATCGTCAAAGAAAAGAAGATGAAGACTCCAAAAGACGGCATGACTAAAATGGAAGAAAAGAAAGATAAAGTTGAAGAGACAGCTCAAGTAGAAGAAGGTATCTTAGATACACTTCGTGCTGCTTCTGATAAAATCTTCTATAGCCCAGCATTTGTTAATGCACCAAAAGAAGTGGTTAAAGCATGTATTGAAGATGCTAACGCACAAAAGAAGTCTGATCCTAAATTAGACAGAGATGGTCTTATCGTAAACTGCCTAAAATCAAAAGGTGCGTCTTTCGGTAAAGAAGGTAGCCAACAAGGTATGTCAGCTATGGGTGGTGCTTGGAATAAGAATGAAGCTGTTAGTGAAAAGAAAGAAAGATCAATGGAAGAATTGAAGAAGGTTAAAGACATGCTTGAGATGAAGATCAAGAAAATGGAAGAAGGCCTTAACGAGAAGAAGCATAAAGAAGAGGAAGAAAAACAATAATTGAGTTATTGAATATTTATAAGTAAGAAACTAAATCTCATATACAATGCCAGTATTGGATCCAAATGAAATAATGTTCACAGCGTTTGAACCTACAGTATCAAACCGCTTTATCATGTATATTGATGGTATTCCTTCATACATGATCAAGAAGGCAGACGCTCCTGGTGTTACTCTAAATGAGATCAAGTTAGATCACATCAATGTTTACCGTAAGATTAAAGGTAAAGCTGAATGGCGTGATATGACTTTATCTCTTTATAACCCAATCTCTCCTTCTGGCCAACAAGCTGTGATCGAGTGGGTACGTCTACACCACGAGTCAGTAACTGGTCGTGATGGCTACTCTGACTTCTACAAAAAAGACCTTAACTTATCTATTTTAGGTCCTGTTGGCGATATAGTAAGTGAGTGGATTATCAAAGGTGCTTTCATTAAAGAAGCTACTTTTGGTAACTATGACTGGTCAACATCAGATCCAACTGAATTGACTATGTCTATCGGAATGGACTATTGCGTATTGAATTATTGATACGCTCTTTTATACCTCCTACAAGAAGGCCCCATTTACTTGGGGCTTTTTTTATTTTGGTAAATTTATTGTTTGTATATTTATATATAAAAGACAATAGTTTATGAGTGACCAAAAGTTTACAGTTCCGACCGAAATGATCGACCTACCTTCTAAAGGTCTGTTATACCCAAAAGAAAACCCACTATCTTCAGGAAAAGTTGAAATGAAGTACATGACAGCGAAAGAGGAAGACATCCTTACAAATGTCAACCTGCTTCGCCAGGGCCTCGCCATCGAGAAGATGCTCAAGAGCCTAATCAAAACACCTATCAACTACGAAGACCTAACCTTAGGTGACAGAAATGGCTTACTGATAGCCGCTAGAATCCTAGCCTATGGTAAGGAATACTCTTTCAAATATCCTAACCCAACTACAGGTGAAGACGAGAAAGTAGAGATAGATCTACAAAACTTGAAGTACAAGGAGTTAGACTGGTCTAAGTTTGACAGTAAGAACGAATTTAGCTTCACTTTACCACACTCTAAGAATGAGGTTACCTTCAAGGTACTTACTGTATCTGACGACAAGAAGATCGATGAAGAGATCAAAGGTATGAAGAAGGTTGTAGGCCAAGAAGCCGGAGCCGTTTCAACTAGACTTAAACACCAGATCACATCTGTAAACGGTGAATACTCTGTTAAGACAGTCCGTGATTTTATTGATCAAGGATACCTTTTATCTAGAGATTCAATCGAGCTTCGTAAAGAGATTGAAAAGGTAACACCAGACGTTGACATGTCTATTAGCTTTACTATGAAAGACGGCACAGAGGTTTCTACTACAATGCCTATGTCGGCCGAGTTCTTTTTTCCCGGGAGCGGACTATAGGTCCGCATTCATGACAGAATGTTTTGAGCTCACCTATCATGGTGGAGGTGGCTTTACTTACTCCGAAGTCTGGAATATGGACGTGCCTAAACGTAGGTTTAACCTCAAGAAGATCAACGAATATCTAGAGAAGGTTGAAGAGATGCGCAATGAAGGCCAGCAAAAAGTAACCGAGAAGACAGATCCTAGCAAAATCAAACTACCTGACTTTATGAAAAATAAGTCAGAAGAGCCTACCTTTGTATCTAAGGTAAAAACGAAAAGGTAAATATTTATTCGTAAGCAAGGTACAGTAAATGGCTAATGAAAATCAAAATACAGGGCCTAATTTAGGAGGTAAAGGTACGCCTGATCCACAAGCTTTAAGGCAGAGTCTAAAGCAATTATTAGATGATCAAGGTGACTTTAATAACCTGTTGAAAAATGCCATTTCTGATCTTAAGAGAATGGATACTAGCTATGCCAAAATTGAGGCTAGACTATCTTCATTAAACAAGGATTCTATTAACGTAAAGCAAGTTAATCAAGAGCTATTACGTCTCAGACAAAAAGAGTTTTTAGAATCAAAGAAGTTAAGAGACCTTGAGAAAGAAGCATCAGATTCTGCTAAAAATAATCTAGACAAGGTTAAGAATATTGTAGAGGCACAAAAGCAAAGGCTAGCAGCACAAGGTAAAACGCACGACGTAGAAAAAGCTATGATGGCTATTCTAAAAAGTAGGGGTAATGTCGAATCAATATCTTTATATACCGCAGAGAAGCAACTTGAAATTGCTAAGCAACAAACTCAAGAAGGTGAAAAAGAGTTAGCATTAGAAAAACAGCTTAATAAACAAATTGGTTTAACAGGAGGTTTATTTAAATTATTCTCAGATAAACTAGGAGTAGGAAACGAGTACTATGCTCAAATGGTTGCTAAAGCAAGACAACTTGAAGCTGAAGGAAAGAAGATGACATTCTTTGATAAATTACGAATGTTAGGTAAAGCTGGTGCAGGTGGTTTAAAAGAAGCATTCTCTGATCCACTAACTGCGCTTCCTCTAATTGGTACGGCTTTAGGAGGTATTGTCAAAGGCTTCATGAGCTTAGTAGAACTAGGCTTACAAGCTCAAGATAGAACAGTTAAATTTGGTCGTGCAGTTGGATTATCTAAACAAGAAGCTCAAGAAGTAGTTAATAGATTCCAGCAAATATCTTTAAATTCTAATAGTGCGTTAGTTACTATAGAAAGACTTGTTGAATCACAAAAAGAATTATCAGACGAGTTAGGTGTTAACAACATGCTATCTGATCAAATTCTTGAAACAAACGTAAAGTTAAAAGAACTAGCAGGTCTAGACGCACAAACAAGAGCAGAGATTGCTAAGTCGAGTGTTATAACTGGCCAGTCTAGTGAAAGTATATCTAAATCTGTTTTAGCACAAGTAGTAGGTTTAAAACAAGCAACAGGAATTAGCTTCAATTATCAGAAGGTACTTAAAGAAGCATCTAATCTAGGTGGTTACTTAGGTTTGTCTTTTGCAAAATACCCAGCCCAATTAACTAAGTCATTAGTTACTGTTAAAGCTATGGGTATGGAGTTAAAACAACTTGACTCACTAGCAGATTCTTTTTTAGACTTTGAATCATCTATATCAAAAGAGTTTGAAGCTCAGCTACTAACTGGTAAAGATATTAATCTAACTAAGGCTCGTGAAGCTTTTTTGAATAACGATCTAGCTACAGCTGCTTCAGAAATAACTAATCAAGTTGGTTCTGCTAACGACTTTTTAAAATTAAACCGTATACAAGCTGAGTCTTTAGCTTCTGCATTTGGTATGAGTCGTGATCAAATGGGTGAGATGCTAAAACAGCAAGAGATGCTTGCTAAACTAGGAGCAAAACAAGGTGATAGCGCTAGAGAACAACTTCGTTTAGGTTTAGAGAGGTATAAAACACAGAAAGAACTTTCTAAAGCTATTGGAGAAGAAGCGTATCAATCATTAGTTAATGCATCTGCTCAAGAGAAGATTGCAGGCTTCATGGATAAAATCAAAGAAGCTATTGCAAACTTCGTAGCTAACTCTCCATTAATTCCATTAGTTGAAAGAGCAATTGATTGGTTAAGTAGTCCATCTAATATTAAAAAAATTGTTTCTTATGTTCAAGATGCATTTGCTGTAATATTTGACATATTTGGATCAATTGCTTCTGGAGTTATGAAGGTGTTAGACTTCTTACCAGGAATTGATATAGATGATAGCTTGATAGAAATGGTAGGTAGAGGCGGTGATACTATCAGAGCTATGAACTTAGCCGGGTCTGTTCCAGATACTATTTCAGGCGCATCTGCTAAAAAAGAAGTAGGTGGAGGTGCAAGTTCACAAGCAGATAATATGAGTATGGCAAGACCTGGTGGAGAGCCTAAAGTATATGTAATGGTAAGTGTTGATCCTATAACAGGTAAATCTGTAGAAAAAGTTGTGTCTGAAGAATATTTTGAAAAACATTTTGGCCAACTAGGAAAATAATAATTTAGATGCCTCTAATAGACCTACAAAGTAACTTAAAGAACCTTAGGTTCGGTAATGATCAACCAGGATATGGTTCATCAGGGCTTCCTTATATTCAGACTATAATGCCTGATACACCGAATGCTACTGGTAATGTTCAGCCTATTTATAGAGCAGGTTCTACTGGAGGCCTTGACTATCCAATCAGAGGAGGTCAATTAGAGTTCAATCTAGGAACACAGTCTTTTACTGTATCTAGTAAGATCGATAAGAGTAGAATCAGGAAATTCTTTGAAGATAAAAAAAGAGGCACTGCATTTATACAAAAGCAGGTAGGTCTACAACTATCTAACCCTAAGATTGAAACAGGAAACACTTTATTTGGTATACCACAAGGAATTCCTATCCCAGGTTTGATCGAAAATACTAGAGTGTATAACTTGGGTGAAAATACATTAGCACAAGTAGGTGTATCTGGAACAGGTTTACACGCTATTAGGCATGGCCTGGTACCATTTAATTACTTCCAGAAGCAATACTATGATATTGTTAACAAGCAAAATGTAACTGACCAGAAAGCGTCTAATAGGCTTTATAACTTGATGCTTCTTAAGATGACTACAGGAGATCCTTTTGTAAACCCTGTAAACGTTCCAGACATCAATCTAGTAAACACACTAGGTATATCACTAAACAGAAATATGATCTTCCAGTATTTAGGAGGGCCTAGTTCTGTTTATGGTATTGGTACTACAACTATAGCTCGTGTTGTTGATACGACTAAGCTTCGTTCTGCTTTTGCGATGAACTATGATCAACTACTTAGTCAAAAGTCTAACTTTAACAATCCGGCCCCAGAGTTACAAGACTTTAGACAGAAGATTAATGAAGCAGCAGGAGGTATTATATTCTCTAACACATGGACTAAACAACAAAATGTAGACTATAGATTCTTTGTCAACAAAAAAGACAGAATGAACTTGTTGTTTCCTTTCTTGTTTAGAAATGATCAAGCACCTTGGGAAGTTACAGATACTAAAGAAGATACTCAAGATCTGATTAAGTTTGTTTTTGAAGCAATATCAAACGATTCACCAACTTATTCAACCGCAATATTCTTTAGAGCATTTTTAACTGCAGGTATCAATGACACTAATAGTGCTCAATTAAATGCCTTTAAATATATTGGTCGAGGTGAAAACTTTTACACTTATCAAGGATTCGATAGAACGATAGGATTCTCTTTTAGAGTAGCCGCTCAATCACGTGAAGAACTTAGACCTCTATATAATAAGCTAAACATGTTGATGAGCCAAGTTTACCCAGACTATAGTCCTAAACAAGGTATAATGAGAGCTCCTGTAATTCGTGTTACTATCGGTGATTACCTATATCGTGTACCAGGCTTTTTAGAATCTGTTAATTTTACTGTAGACAACAATACGCCTTGGGAGATTAACTTAGAGAATGATCAATCTGGAAACATTGCACAGCTACCACAAGTAGTAGATGTATCTATTTCATTTAAACCTATTCTTGATGTGCTTCCTAAGAGAAGTAGTATAAGTAGTGTCAATTCTGAAAATTATGTATCTTCAACAAAAGAAGTTATAGAAACAGAAACTATAACTTCAAACGTAGCAGCTTTGATAGCTAATGTTCCAAAAAGTTCTCCTGATGATCCTACAACATTTATCAAACCATCTTTTGTTGAACAAAATGTAACAAGTAGAAATGCTACCGCTGCTGATATAGCTAGAGCTGTACAAAGTCCTGCGCCTCCTAGTCCTATAACAAGAATTCCTTCAACGCCTAATAATATTAGAACGACTTAATGAACTACAGATATCAAAATATAGATGTAATAAAGTATCAAGCGACAGGTAGTGAGTACTATGTGAATAATATTTACCCTGAAATACCTCCTACTAATGAAGACAATTATGTCATTACTGTATTAGGAGATCGTCTAGATCTGTTAGCGTTTGATTTTTATGGAGATTCAACTTTTTGGTGGGTTATTGCATCAGCAAATTCACTACCAGGAGATTCACTAGTAGTTGAGCCAGGAACACAACTACGCATCCCAGTTGACTTAGCATCAGCAATTAATAATTACAAAATAGTAAATGCAACTAGATAGTTATGGCAGGTCTAGATACTACTAAAATATCTAACATTTTAGGGACGAAGCTCCCTCAATGGTTAATAGCTCAATTAACTACTAGGTCTCAACAAGGATCTAAAGATAATAGAGATAACGACAACATTTTATACCTTGCAAATAAAAGTGCTTGGGTAAGACTTGTGTCTTCTATTGATATTATAAACGATGCTGATATTAACTATTTTAAAAAAGTTGTAGGAGATAGCATAAAGAACCCATCTGACTTAGCCAAAGAGTTTGTTTTATTTGGAGGCACATCAAAGTATTTAGGAAATAATTCTTATGGTCAAAGATCTGGACTTGGTAAAGATGGTGCATATGGTATACTAGGAGATGATGAAATTCAAAGATATGGTTACAGACCAATGCCAGGTATTACTAGTGTAAACATTGAAACACAAGGTAGACTTGGTTCACTTAGAGCAGCTACAATTAACTTTAAATGTTGGGACAAGTCTCAACTAGACATTATAGATGCACTATATTTTAAGCTTGGTTTTACCATGTTCTTAGAATGGGGGAGCACCTTTTTCTACCCGTCAAATAGTGACAGAGTACAATCTACAGAACTGTATTCAATAGATCCATTTAAACAGAATCTTACCAAAGAAGAGATAGCTATACAGATAAGTACAAACATTAGAGAGTCAGAAGGCAACTATGATGCGCTTCTTGGAATGGTTACTAACTTTAATTTTACTTACAATCAAGATGGTGGTTATGATTGTACAATAAAGTTAATGGGCTTAGGAGTATTAGGAGATTCTATTAAGATCAATAACCCAAAAGATCTTCCTAATATATTAGCAGAAGAGATTAGACGCTATAATAACACTCTTTTACAGATTGCTACCGCTGAAGAAAGAGCAGCAAAAGATGCTGCAGATAAATTAGCAGAAGAAGAGAGATTAAAAAAAGAGGCTTCACAAGTATCTATACTCAGATACTTAAATAAGAAAAAAAATCAAAAAGACAAAGAGCCTGATGCAGCAGATCAATTAAAACTTGCGCAATCTATTGGGATTGGTAATTCTGAGGCAACTAGTGCTACTAGTTTTGATTATCTTTATGAAATAGGTGATAGAGGAATGTCACTTATAATTCCTAGACTTGGTGCTTTAGTGCCTACAAATAACGTAAAAAAATTAGTAACATCTGCTGATATAAACACTAATAAGTTTTTTGAGAAGTTAAGTTTATTTTTAAATTTACCAGAAAATAAAACTGAAGTAAATAACTCATCAAGGTCTTCTGTTCCATTTGGAACTCAGCAGTTAATTTCTACGTATTTAAATAATGCCACTATTGAAGATTCTATGTATGCAACATCTGTGTCAAAATTTCCTTCTGAAACAGGTAGAAGCAATATAAAAAGATATCCATTAGTTTTTTCTTATAAAGGCGCTAGAGGATCTTCTTATCCTACAAGCATATTTTTAGAATTTGATACAACAAATAAAAAATTTGATGGAGATAATGTTGATACTAAACAGGTTTATATTGAAGCAATAAAAAAGTTAAGAGAGCAACCAAACACATCTTTTAACATAGATTCTTTAACCATAGTCCCAGTAACTTCTAATCAACCACAATTTAGAGGACAAAATTTTCCTGATGCTAATTCTTTAACTGACACAGATAGAAAAATATCAAAGTTTCCAATTTTAACTTTAAGCATAAACTTAACAATACAAGTTGATGATCAAGTAAAAGTAACAACAGCTGATATAGAAAGGAGTACAACCTCTCCACAAATAGGAAAAGTACCAGTCAGTGTAAAAGTGACATTAAATATAACAGATACTGCTTTAATAAATGATATTGTTAGAGGGCCTGAATCTCCTGATTTTAAAAGAGTTCAATCCGGCATAGCCGCCCAGAATCAACAACAAACTACTACTGAAGAACAAACAAACGGAGGTCAAGACAATTCTATAACTCAGATAAAACAAGCATTAGAATCTCAATCTGGTTTAGAGTTAACACTTAGAACAATTCAAGTTCATGCTCTTAATAGAGCTATAAATAAAACAACAAAACCAGATTTAGAAATTGGAAGAATAGTTTATACACTAAAGATATATGATAAAGAAGATAAAACTCAAGGAGGAATTGCTTTCTATAAACAAATATTTTCTAATGGTATATTTTCTAATATTATTGAAAAACTTATAGATGACAGCATTGTAGATCAAGACCCTAAAAACCCACAAGAAAGATTCAATATACAATCTAAATATGGGTTTGCAACTGAGTTGATGGCAGGTAGAGCCAACTTTGAAAACTTATCTGGTAAGAAAGTTAATTTTAAAGAACTATTAAATGCGTATGTTGTTCCTTATCAAATAAACCAGGAGATCATAAAAGGAACATCTACAAATCACCCAGTATATATTCCTTTAGGACTTTTGCTAATGATCTTGAATCATAATTGTACTATTTATGATACTAAAGATTCGACTGCTCAAACTCCTTTAGTATACATAGATTTTAATCCTAACTTAAACTTCTTTTTAAGTAACGCAAAACAACTTAGTACAAATCCATGGGTTACGTTAATTCCTTTTGAAGGAGGGTTTAAAGATTATCAAGCACTATTTTCAGATAATTTATTGACTAAAGAAAAGACTGCTATAGCACCTTTATCAGGAAGTAATGAAAATACTCCTTTATTTAAAATACGACCTGATGATCTTCTATCTCCACAAATACCTAAGATAAAGTTTGACGAAAATAACAACAATATTTACAGAGGTAAATTGATGAACATTCTTTTAAACATTGACTATCTAGTTAAGTTAGTTAGAGACTATAGTTTAAAAGATGGTACAAACAACATATATTTGAAGCCATTCTTAGAGCAAGTTATATCTGACGTTAACAAATACTTAGGTAACTTTAATGCACTTAGACTTGCTTATAACGATGGAGGAAATACGTTCCAGATAGTAGACGATCAAGTGATGCCTCCTTTACAAGGAGAGACGATTTTATCTCCTAACCCTCCTCCTGACAACGTAGATTTAATTCCTTTAGTAGGCAAATCTAGTATAGCAAAAAGCTTAGAAATCAAGACTGAGATTAGTAGTAAGTTAAGTAACATGATTGCAATATCAGCAAATGCAGATGTTGCTAATAAAGCAACTCTATCTACTAATGGTGATAACTTTGGATTCATTAATACTAGTTATAAAGATAGGTACATACCAATCAAAGGAGATGTAACAGGTAGTTCAAAAACAGATCTAGACGCTGTAAAAGCATCTGCTATACAATTTAATCAAACTATATCTGACTTTTATAGTAAGATAAACCCATCTGAAGCAAACGTATCACATGCTACGAATTACTACATCGAAAAGATGAGTAAGATAAAAAATGATGACTATGCTACTAGAGCTTCAACAATGATACCTGTGTCTGTTAATTTTACAACAGACGGCATATCAGGTTTTACTATGGGACAAGCTTTTACTATACCTCAAGAATTACTTCCATACACTTATAATAATCGTAATCTTCAAGGAGTAAGAGGTTTAGGAGCAGATCACATAAATAAAGTAGGATTTGTTGTAGTAGGTTTAAGCAATACCATAGAGAACAATCAGTGGAATACTACTGTTAAAGCTAACATGATATTCTTGAAAAAGACAACTGACTTCTCAGGAAGTGTT
>Ga0315904_10011966_pt1 | contig 11000 bp, 30 predicted proteins | sample LakEriMetagenome_6_FD_203529 | JGI IMG/M metagenome (GOLD analysis project Ga0315904, IMG submission 203529) | Freshwater fungal communities from buoy surface, Lake Erie, Ohio, United States - Buoy 12 MA120 | ecosystem: Environmental > Aquatic > Freshwater > Lake | place: USA: Lake Erie, Ohio... | reverse complement strand
GAAAAAGTATATCCATTGTTTTGTGGTACTCATATTTAATCCTTAGTAGCTTTTACTGCCTGCTCTTTAGTAACATTGACTGCCTTATCAAGCACCTTAGCAACACCTGTAAATCCAATTGTCGCTACAATGATACCAAAAACAGTTCCAAATACAAAGTTTTTCATTATACAAACTCCAACATGTTAGCTGGTACACGCCAGTTAGTAAACCCTGCATTTACAATTACATTTTTAGTCTTAATTGCAGCAACCTTACCTAGTACATATTGACCAGTACGGCTGTTTACAAATTTAACATCACTACCGATCGTCAAACTACGGCGATTTTGTTTGGTCAATTGTTCACGGGCAAACTTAATTGACATTGCAATTGAACTAAGTTGGTCGTTAGTAAATTGACCTGAAATAATTGCTTGGTTAATTTCATTAATAGTAGGCATTATACATTCTCCAAATTTTGATAATTGTTTACGGCAGCATTAAATGCATCCAATGCTTCGTAGTACTCGGTTTCATGAAACTTCAAGTTCTTTTTATAAAGACCTGTACCAATTTCTAATTCGTATGTGTACTCACCCATACGCCACAGGACCACACGCTCATTACGACCATTGACACCATCTGCGATAAATTGAATAGACATTTATTGCTCCTTATCAATCACAATACAGACATTATATACCCGAACGGATTTATTGTCAACCGATCAGTATTCAGCAACAATCATACCTGTTGCATTTATGTTAACAAAAAGCTTACCATAAGACCACGACTCATCTTCTCTGTAAGTAAACTTGTAACAAAAATCGCCACCGGTCGTTATACCCAAAAATGTACAGTCCATTGGACGCTCATATGCCGAATATCCTGCATTTTTTAGTGCAGTATCCAAATCTTTAGCTTTTAATGTTGACAGTTTAGAAACTTTTTCTGCTGTTATCATTTTAGTAATCCTCCACAATGTACGATACTTGATAACCCTCCACTTCATACTCATTACCAATTCGTAGCAACATTTTATAAATTTCATCAAAGTTTAATTCAGGATGTTTTTCAGACAAAACATCGGTTGAAGTGATAGCAAAGTCACCGTTTGGTTTAGTTGCAGTAAGATTAACAAACAACATATTAAGCTCCTTGTTATTGACTATACAGACATTATATGCCCAAATGGATTAATTGTCAACCAAAAGTTCGTCTATAATGTTGTCGATTTGATAACGGGGTTTGTACCCCAATGTTGCTAATTTACTACTATCCATTGTCATAGTTTTAACTTGTACTATCTTATGGAAGTCTGCTTGAGGAATGTAGTTTATTTTTGATGTGGATCCGGATTTAATTATAGCATACTCAATGGCATCTATGAATTTTGTTGATGCATTATTGCCGATATTGTAAATTGTGTTTAGTTGGCCTTTTTCTAACACAAGGTTAATTGCTCTACAAACATCTCGCACATGAATATAGTCTCTGTAAAAGTTTCCACCGTCGTAAAGGTCAATATCTTCATTTTTTAATATCTTGCGTATAAGATATGTCAATGCATTCTTTTTGTTTGACACACCTTTGTCACCGGGCCCAACTACATTAGCAAAACGTAGGATACGATATTTGATTCCATAAGTCTCACAATATGAAATTAGTAATTGCTCTGCTGTGCGTTTGGTTATGCTATAGAACCCCTTTGGATTGCAATAGCTATCTTCCTTATATGGACTTGGCACATCACCGTATACGAACCAACTACTACAGAAATTAAATACAACATCCTTGCCCTTGCAATTTTCTAACACACGAATCAATGTAGTAAGATTGGTATCAATGTCAAGGTAAGGATTAGTTTTTACATTATAATTATCCGTGGTGCTTATCATGTAAAGGATGTCATTTGTTTTGATAGTAAGGTCGTTTCTATCATTTACTACACAATCATACGTGTCAGCATAATGTGTGCCAATGAATCCTTTACCAAATAAGTTTACCATTTCTTAATAACCTCTTCTATGTAACTCAGTACTTTATCATTGTATAAAGGGCTGCATCCTAAAAAGAAAACATTATCCAAAACTTTATTTGCATTAGGAAACTTTTTATAATCACCTAAATGTTTATAAGCAGGATGCAATAATATGTTGCCACCAAAGTAGTTTCTAGTTTGTATCTTGTTACTTTCAAAGTGTGCAACAAGCAATTCTTTTTCTCCTTGCCTTCTGCATACTACAGGAACACCAAACCAACTAGGATCAGCATTTTTAAAAACTTTTACAGGTACAATACCAATATGTTCTATTAGTTTCCGTTCTATAAACTCTTTGTTGTATCTACGTTTCTTGCAGATTTCATCAACCTTTGTCATCTGCACACTACCAACTGCACCTTGCAAATCAAGAGGTTTCAAATTGTATCCCATGTTACCATACACATACTTATGGTCAATGATACCATCATAATTTTCTAACCAATAATCAAATCGTTTACCACAAGTACCGCAACTTAGCGTGTTGTTTGCTCCCACACAATAACAATCACGACCCCACCAACTTATACTACGTGCAAGATCAATTAGGTGTTGATCGTTGCTGCATACCATTCCACCTTCGCCTGTGCTTATGTGATGCGCAGGATAAAAACTACAGCTCCAGCTATAGTAATAATCACTTAGGTGTTTACCATTGTACAATGTACCTAAACTATCACAGTTGTCACCGATACAGAGTAATCCATTGTCATCACATATTTGTTTTATCTTATCCATATCAGGTGGATTACCTAACACAGGACTCACTATGATCGCTTTTGTTTTCTTAGTTATTGCTGCTTCAATTAAGTTTACATCAAAATTTAATGTGTCAAACTCAATGTCAATAAATTTAGGAACAAGTTTATTTTGAACTATGGGAGCAATAGTAGTAGGAAAGCCAACTGGGCTAACAATAATTTCATCATTGTCGTTCCAGCGAAAGCGTTTCTTTAATGCTGCTATGTTAACTAAGTTTGCACTACTGCCTGAGTTAACCATATGGCAATATTTAACATTAAATTTACTACCAAACTCATCTTGAAATTTTTCTACTTTTGACCCACTCACTATCCAATCACCAGTGAGTACAGATTCTAGTATAGAGTGTATTTCATTATGATCCCAGTATGGTCCACCATATAATACATTGTCTTTACTTGCATCAAAATTATCATAATTTTTAATGTAAGGTGGCAAAAAACTTTTGCTTATTTCTTTAAGGTCGATTTTAGTCATGATGTCTCCATGGCACAGACACTACATCGTAGCCTGTACCTAAATAGTAATCTTTTTCTATATAAATTATGTTTAATACTCTTTCTGCTAAAAATGCAGGTACTCTATTGTTATTATATTCTGGTGCACCTTCAATTGGTTTTTGAATATAAGGTAAACTATACTTTGACCCTTCATACACTTCAAGGATAATTTCAAATAAAATGCTGCATAGTTTATTGAACAAAGCATTTTGTGCAAAAAACATATTTGCAGGGGACAAAAAGTTAATTGACTTAAGTTTGTCTACTAAATTAGGTTCTAGTTTTATGTTACCTTTACTAGCTGCCTCTTTTAATATTAACAATCCTATCTCGCCATGATTGTAAACATATTGATCATATGTGTTTAGTCCAAACTTATATGGCTCACTCACATAAATTGTTTTATCGTTAAATTTGAGTTGGTTAATAAACTGCGCATTATAATAACGACGCCATTGATTAGTACCTACAAATTCATGATTAGTGTTTTTCCATACCCAATACAGTCCTGTCAAGTCACTAAAGTATTTGTTAAGGTTAGAAATATTGTCACCGGTATCATCAAACAAAAAATTCTTGTTTAGTAATTTTGCTTTATAGTTTAAGTCCAAATTTACAGAACCACACATAATGTTTTTTTGGTCAAATTGTGTATGTAAATTTTCGTGTTCGTTATAGCAATTGCAGTAGAGGGTAAGGTTATTCATATGTAAATTATATATGAATATTACGTGAATGTCAAAATAAAAATACCCGGCTTAACCGGGTATTTTTGACAAAAATAAAAAATTATTTTTTATTTGGATTAGTTGTTTGATTGACAAATGCATACATTTTTTCTGCATTTGCTAAAATCTGCTCTAGTCCAGGAAAAGTAGGCATTTCAACTTTGTTAATGATTTGGCCTGTCTTTTCATCACGCTGGGCAGTAACTTCCCAACCTGAATACTTCATGTGGAAATCTTGCATTGCAAGATCCTTAGCCATTGCTAGAATGTCGGTGCGGATTTCGTATCCGTTTTTGTTGAATTTTACTTCTGGTAGTTTTGGTAGTTCTGTCATTTTGTGTCTCCGTAAAATTTAAAATGTTCATTTGCAAGTTTTCTTTCATATTCTAATGTATACGCCTCTACATCTGCAAGAGATTTGGGGTTTCTACTAATAATATAATTTTCTAACTTGGATCCGTAATGGTTAGATACCATAGCCGAAGCTACAGATTTTACCCAGTTTAAGCAAGGCATAATTATTCTGCCTTTGACTTAGTAGTTTGTGGGAAATAAGTTTTGCACATAGAATCAACACTATGTTTTGCTATAGTGGTTGTATTTTGTGCAATCATTTTAGCAAAAACAGTTTGTGCATCTAAAAAAGTATGCGCTGCTTTATTTAAAACTGGATCTGTGATAACTTTATCAGTTAGGTTAGATTTGGTGTGTTGAAGTGCATCAATATAAAAATTTGCTGTATAGAAATCTTTAAATGCGTTCTGGTCGAACATATTGAAATTAAACATAATTTTCTCCTCTGTAAGTGTGTTTAAATTGAGATTTTTGCAGAACCTCATAACTGTAAAACTATTTATCTACTGTGTTACTTTTTGGCTTTTTTCTCAGCCTTCTTAGCTGGTTTTTCTGCTGCTTTGCTGTGATCCTTCTTTTTAGCTAGCATTAAATTGCCCTTCTTTACTGGTGCGTTTGGTGCGTCTGCTGCAAATGCTGGTGGCACTGTTAGTATTGAAACTAGTGCTAATATTGCTAAGTAGTTCATCGTCCTCTCCCTGTTTTTCTCATTGTATTTGCCCCGCCAAACCCTTTACTTGGTTTTGGAGCTTTGGTTTGCTGCTGATTATTAGGAAAGCTATTTGCTTTCTTTGCTGCGTTAGCCATGTTGATGAATGGGTTCTTGCTTTTCTTTTCTTCTGACATGATTCCTCCGTAATACTATTTACGCTTTATTTGACTATTTCTTAAATATTCATATATGCCACCATAAAGGCTAATCATTACTGCAACCTTGCTGTCATATATCTTTATATAAGGTTCTGTTGGTTTGTGTCTACCTATAAAATAAGGACAAGGTACTTTTAAACTTAAATCTAGCATTAAGTTTTGATAACTGTATATAGGTTCTTTATCTGTTATTTTTTTAAGTCTAAACGGAAATTCAAAACTTTCAATTTCTGCTTCTGTGAATGCTTTATCCCCATTGTCGCTTAGTCTCAATCCGCCCTCATTTCGTATATCTAACCAAAATGTTTTCAAAGCAGATTCCGGAGAAAGTTTACATTCCGGTAGTTGCTCAAGTATTGCTTTTGTAATCCTAGTTTTAATCGTATCCCTAATCATCTGGATAAACCTTAGTTCCAGAATTCATAAACACAACACTAAACTTGTCAGTTTTAAATTGGTTGTTTAGCTTGCGACATAAATTTCTTGCATGTCCTGGATTACTAAAACTTGTCTTTTTATATTTTGGTACACTTTCACTATCTAGATAATGTTGGCTTTTTAGATTTATAGGTTGCCCATCATAAAAAACCGCCCATATGCCGGCAGCTTCTACGATCTGATCATTTTTGTAAGTAGATTTATCTACTAATTCAAGTATTACTTTTGGTTGTGTTCTGCCCATTAAGTTACCATCGTTCCCCTCTTATCTCCACCGCAACTACCTCATTACTTTGCTTTGACAATAAATCTTCTTGATTGTCAAGTAGTAATTTCGTAATTTCATCACGTAATGCTCTAGCGTCCGATAATGGTAAAACAATATCCCTTCCTTGTTTAGCTTCTGTCGTAGCGATTTTGTCTATAAAACGTTTTATTTGTATCATAGTGTATTTATCGCATTTTCAGCTTCATTTTTGGTCATAAACGGACCATAAGATTCGTACCTCTGCACAAAGATATGCTTAGGACAAAGTACTGTAGCAAACTCTGACCCCTGTTTTAATGCGAACCAACCCGCTGCATAGTAACATTTACTTTTTTGTGTCTTAGTAAATAAATGAATTTTTCTACGTACATCCAGTAATGAATTGAAAACACGCCCTGTAGTGGGATAAAACTCATATGGGTTAGGATTTTTTTTGTCTACTTTTTTAAACTTAACAAATTCAATCTGTTCTTTATTAGAGATTGTTTTTGTACTGGGATATTCTTTTTTTGTATTTCCGATCTTTACACTGAATCCGGATCCATGAGCAAGAACATTTCCTACTTTCTTTTTTCCGTCTGTAACGATCCAATACTGATCTTGTACTACTGGTTTAGCAATTAAGTTCATAGTTCACCTCTGTGTAAGTATAAGTGTATTTTTTCATATTTACAATAATTTTGGTCATTCAAATTTTAGTTTGTAGAAGGGTATATACTTTTCAGTATAGATAAAAATTGTGGGTTTACTAGAACCAGCAAAGTCCCAGTCCCTACCACGTTCACCTAAATTTCTTCGACACCATTTAATGTGTTCAATAGAATCGTTTGAATGCTTTGATTCAAAAATATGAGTGTATAGTATATTTCGTGCCATTAATATTCTTTCTCAAACACGGCCCAACCTATCATACTTTCAGGAGTACCTTTGTTGTATTGAACTGTAAGAAATCCGTCATCATCAAATCTACAGTTCCATCTTGCATAATCTTCATTATACAGCCTTTTCTTTACATGCCATAGATAACTGGCTGGGTACTCAGTTGGTTTCCAACTATTCATTGGATTAAGGGTTACGTTATTTTCATCTTTAGTTAACAAATACAACAAATACTCTTTTTCCAAATCATCTTTTGTGATAGGAGTAAATGACGCACGGTCGTATAATGTATCATATCTATCAACTTTGGCTGTTGCCTTTGTTTTAATTTTATGATAATCATATTCACGGATGAGAATTTTTCTGCGTAGTAATTTTTTCATCTTTATGCCCACACTAAAGAAAATAATATGTAATCTTTTTCGTTTTTAAAATACCATTCTGTGTGCCATTGTAGATCAATTAGGTGCGCAATATCCATACCTAATTTATACCAATTTTCTCCGAAAGGACCTATGTTGTCAATACACCAAACTTCTGCAAGATGCCAATCTGGATTAACTATTGATATATGATATTTCCACTCTGGGCCCAAACTCACGCCCACCTCAATTTAAAAACTAAGGCATCACGCTCATCATTAAAATAATAATTTACAGATGTAATTACCTCTAAACCTAAATGATCTATTATTATTTCGTGATCTTCATTGATGTAACTGGGACAATTTTTTACAGCCCATTCTAAAGCATACCATAATGGATCATGCGGTAATGTTACTTTTATTTTCATGACCATTTAAGCATTGCAATAGTTTTTATATGGGGATCATCTTTGTAAATTTTTATACCTTGATTAAACTCTACAAGTTCTAACCCCAAAATATCTTCAACGAACATTTCATTATCCCAAAACCAAGTTACATTTTCTTCTGGCTCTCCGATATTATCAGTTAACCAATTGGCAATTTCTACAATTTTATCACTTGTACAATTATATAAGGGAATTCTCATGACCACCTCAACACGAACCATTCACGATCACGTTCTTCTTTAAACCAAAATCGTGCATTATTAACATACCAACGTGCGCCTGGTGACCACACGCCATCTTTAGGGGTAGGCCCAAATGTGTCAGTGGCCCATTCTATCATATCATTCCAAATATTGTAATCGCCGTATACGCTGCGACCATTCACATAAATCATGTAATAGTCTTGTTCAAACGCAATGCCTTGCTCTAAAATTAATTCGGGTTTATTCATAATACTAATGATGCATGTATAGCATCACGTTCATTATAAAATGAAATTTCTAAAAAATCTTCACAAAAGGTCGTAATGTATTTGCCACCAGGTAGTCCAAACACTTCCATTAACTGAATACATTTTTCATCCCATGCAGAGAGTGTGTCTCCGTTTTTCCAATATATCTTTACAGGATATGTCATGACCAACGTAACATAAAGTAGGTATATTTTTTCGGATCAAGAAATGTAAGTGAATGACCGTCTACAGTTTCAAGGGCACTATATTCAAAGTGTAACCAATCACGTAGTGACATTTCAGGTTTAATATTTGACTTAGCCCAATGTATATTATCATAATAGTGGTCAACTAAATTAGACCAATAACGATCTTTACTCACTGTAATCATGTTCATAGGATAAACTAAAAATAATTAAATCTATTTCGTTTTTGAAATAAATTTCAACAATTGTTTGACTTGTATCGCCTGGTTCAAAACGAATAAATGCATAATAAAAATTATATTTTTTCTTAATAAGTTTATCTATAAACTCATCAGAATTTTCTACGTAACGAAAAGTAGTTTTGCATTCCATTAGACGTTTCTATCAAAACTACCAAATCTATGATTGTACGCATCTAATCTTCCAGCTGCGTCATAAAGTGTTACTGAATATGTTTGAACCACTCTAGTGTTGTTACCAGTAGGATATGCACTTTCTGTTACAACTGTTTGTTTGAGTTGCGTACCTTCAATAGCGGGAATAGACGTAACTTTAAGTACATCTTGAAAGACATGTATTGGAAATGGATAAGGTGTTGTAATCATCTGTTGTATTTTCTTACATGATGCCAAAGTTTGTATTCCTTCTTAGTTCCTGGATCACCGCCGATGTTAAGTCTAAGGCTAGCTGGTACACCTTTTACATTTGCCTCAACAAAGTTTGCAATTTTACTACTTGTAGTAACAATAAGACAGTCTCCTGCTTCATTGCAAACGACATATTGCCTCATACCGTCAAATTCCCTAATAAATAGCATTATACATAAAGACTCCTAGAGTATTTATGTCAATTCGGGTACACTAACCAATTCACCAGTATAGGGCGAATTTAACCATTTTGCATATGCCTCTGCTTGTTCACTGATTTTAGTCAGTTCATACTTACCGCAGAATTTCATAAAGTGAACACCGACTTGCGGAGTTGTAGTAGTACGGACACTTGCACGAATAGCCTCGTCTACTTTGTCCTTAATTTCTTGCGGCTGTGCATTTAGATCAATCAATGTGCGGTTGCGTTCATAGTCATCCTTAACACGATGTTCAACGCCTTCATGATCAGTCCAACGCTGTAACATCAGCGTGTTCCAAGCAAAGCCTTTTTTGTTACGATCTTCATATGCTTCAATAAGACCAACTTTATTTTTGCTACCTTTTGTGCGGACGCCTGGATATGCACTGAACACATTGTCAGTAGCATCACCACGCATAACCTTTTCGAATAAGATGAACTGTGGGTCACCTAACAATTTAGGCTCCTTAGTTTTCTTGTCTACAATTTGACGCCCCTTATCGTCAAAGAATCCTTCGGGGGTGATGAGTTGGTTGGTGACTCCGTTGTATTGATGGCAGCGATCAGAAATAAGCTGATAATAATCAGTGTCGCTGGATATAATATATATTTGATCATTTGGATGTAAGTTAATAAAACGTGCTATAATATCGTCTGCTTCTGCATTCTCATGCCGAATAACAGACACATTGGTTTTTTCTTTGAGGTATGTAGTAAACTTTTCATAAGTGTCCCAAAAAAGTTCGTTCTCCTCGGCTTCTGCCTCAGTCATTGCTTGTTGTGCTACTGCACGATTCGCTTTATAAGGCTTGTAAAAATCCTTCCTAAAGCTCCTGCCTTCCAGTGCAAACACTGTGTGGTCAATACCAAACTTACGTGCAATTTGATTTACACTTGCAAGTGACAAGTGTAGTGCCATCCCAATCTTGCCCCACGTATCCGTATTTCGGCTTGCGATATGGCGGGCACGAAAGAATGTATTAGCTGTGTCTATGAGAGCGTATTTCATTTTTGATAATAAAAGTTGTCAGTGTATGTATAATAACACAAAATAGATTTATTGTCAAACACCAGGCTGTATAACATCTTGAAAACTACAACGGTATTTGTTCCACTTATCACCTATAGGATTTTTGGTGTTTCGTAAAGTTATTTTCATTGGGCTTTTCCAAGTTGAATATTCACTGTATGGGATAAGCATAAAATACACTTGATGCAAATGTTGACCCCAAGCACAAATACAAACTCTTAGTGTACCTGTTTTGTTTTCAACTCCACTTATTGTAGCCTGAACAGTACCATCTGCTGAATATCTAGCTCCTCCCGCAAATTTAGCATCTGTGCCATCAAGAAAATCTGAACCTTTTTGCCTTCTATTAATATGTCTTTTTGTAAAGGGCATGTGCTTTTCTAATACTTGCTCCCAAAAAGATCCTTTAGGTCCGTCTTCAGTTTTTAATTGATGATATAATGCATCTTTGGCTTCAGCAACATAATTACCATACACGCTATCAACTAATTCATGTAAAAATTTTGGTTCAAATTTTCCACCGTGTGTTGGTACAACAGTAATAGGCAAAGTTTCTGCTATTATTTTAACTGGATCATAATCATCACAAACTTTAAAAAAATCTTCATTTAACATTATACTCATTACCCTATCTCCGTTCTTCCGTCATCTAATTTTTTTCTGTGTATTTGATACCTTACATCACGCTTTTCAGGATCAGCCCATTTTTGTTCGTACATTTCCAAAGCAATATTTCTGCAAATTGTAGAAAACCACCTTTCTACTATAACTTCATCTGTTTCATCAGGTTTCATCTTATAACCTGCACGAATTAGATTTAAAACAAATTT
>Ga0315904_10011965_pt1 | contig 11000 bp, 13 predicted proteins | sample LakEriMetagenome_6_FD_203529 | JGI IMG/M metagenome (GOLD analysis project Ga0315904, IMG submission 203529) | Freshwater fungal communities from buoy surface, Lake Erie, Ohio, United States - Buoy 12 MA120 | ecosystem: Environmental > Aquatic > Freshwater > Lake | place: USA: Lake Erie, Ohio... | reverse complement strand
GGTGGTTCTGTGGACAGCTTTATGGATGGGATTGTTAATGTTAAAATTAAGACAGGGGGCATTGATGTATTTACGATAGATACAATCATTGTTATCCATATACCCTATCTCAGAACCACCAGTTTCTGGATTGGTTAGAAAGAACACATGTTTATTTCTTTCCTGTATAAAGTGTTCACCAATAAGAACATAACCTTCAGGAAAGTCAAGGCAAAATTCATTCCCTGGCTCATTCTGGTAGTTTACAGAATTTGAGTCAAAGTTCTCAACAGATGCATTCAACGCATACGTTAGCTGGCCTTTGGGGATCTGTGTAACAGATCTATCCATGTTAAGACCAGTGGAAGCAGCGTTAAACTCTTGCCTAATGTTGCCTTGTTCTTGTTCTTGTTCTTTTTCAGCCATGGATATTAATTGTTTCTACGCCAGCCATACCATCCACCAACACGGTTGGGGAGTTCATACATATTAAATCTGTTAAGGTCATTCTTAATCCTGCGCTGCTTAGCCCAAGGATCTTGCTTCTTAATCTCAATATCAGCCATGATGAATGCCTCTTCAGCTTGTTGTTTATAATTCATCATCTTCCTTTCCAACTGATTATATGTTTCATCATTAGTCTGATTGGTAAGAGTTTCTATCATCTTGTATTTGATGAAAGCCTCAATATATTCCCTGATACGGAAGTTGTTGGGAATCAACTGATTACCTGCAGCATCATATTCTGTAGCATAGAAAATCAGGTGGACAATACCATTACGGAAGTTGGTGACAAATTTATTGTCCCTAATATCAAATGAATCATATCCAGCAGAACCAGGGGTGAACTCACGAAGAGGGGGTGCCTCTTGGTAGAATTCCCAGTTGTTTGTGTATTCCACACCACAGTTCTTTTGTGCTGAGATGTTACCAGGCTTGAGTAGATATTCCCTACGATATAGCACAGGGGCTTGGTTGTTTGTCTTATATACTGTCTGAATAATCTCAGGCATACAAGATCCGTCACATCCTACATTACCGCAACAAGGACTGGGAATAGAGCAGTCTGTGACAATAGGACTCACCTGGATGGTGGTAGATGTGGCAGCCTGTGAGTAGAATGAGTTAGCCTGTTGATAAGGGAAACCGTTTACAGCTGTACACATCCAGGCCTCACGGACAGCATAAAAGTTGTCTGGAAGCCTAGCTTCGTAGTCACAGATATTTAACACCTCCTCCTGAATTACATATGTTGCTCTACCCAACTTCCTAAGACATTTGTCCAGGTAGGTGGGGAACATCAAATCATCTACAGCCCCTGTATCGAAGTAGCTTTTAAACTCTTCCTTTACAGTGGAATAGATGATGTCAGGGGAAATAAAGTTGTATTTGTAATAGTAGGACATAGTTTATTTTTTCCACTCCCTATAAATATTTTGATAGTTGTTATCAGTTTTTAGATAGTGTGATAGCATTCTGGAAGTGGTTCTGGATGGTTTGAAATACCAGAGATCAGTTTGTCTTAATCTAGCTGTATCCTTAAACCAAACCCACCCAAAGAAATAGCCTTCTGTATGAAAGTTAAAATTGTAGATGCGTTTGCCCTTCTCTTTAGTCTTTTTCCAGTCTATAGGTAGGTTGACAAACTCTTTACCATCCACCCCCTTCATCTTCCTACGCTTCTTTTTGTTTATGGAGAACTCACCAAACCCAAAAGGAAGCTTAGCCTTTTCTCCTGTTTCCAGGATGTAGTCTCTAAAAGCTTCCGTATAGGAATAAATGATGTTTCTCCACTCTTCAAACGTAAGTTTTACTGAGGGGTTTTTCTTGCAGAAATTGTTGTAGTTTTCTTTGCTAGCACTTCTCCAGTCTATCTTCGTGCGCATTAATTGGTTGGTTTAGCATTGGGGGCTTGACCATCAATACCTTCTGCTGTCATATCTGTTTTAAGATTGAAATAAGTAGACAACAGCTTTTGAGATGTAAGCTCCAACACCTGCTTCTCCAAATAACCTGGGAGAGCAAACTCCTTATCTAACGGATTCATACACAACTGTTCTGTTGTGTATTCAGGAGTACCACAACCACATTCGGGATAGAGTATTTCGTTAGGAACATCTTGCTCAAATAAAGCTACAAAACGTATAGCCTTAATTAGGGGGTTACTAACATACAGATAACCGTTAGTTATCCAATAATACTCTTCCTTCTTTATGATGGGAAGTTTCAGAAGATTGATATATCTATTGATGGTTATTTCTTTCAGCTTCTTTCCTTGTCCGCTCAGGGCGTTTATAGAATACACACCCTGGATGACATACTGATAATTACCCTCTGCAATGCTAGGAAGCTTGAATTTACTTCTAGCCACTGAGCAGGGGTCAACATAATCACAACATTCAGAAATGGGAACTTCCACCATCTCCAGACAGGGAATGGTGGTAAATATAGTATCGGTAGCCCACAGCTTTCTCAAGTTGGTTTCCCTCTTGATTAGCAGCAGGCTATTATTTCTAATCTCAGAAGCAATAGCCCTATCTGTGATCAAGCTGTCTGTAGAGAGCAGCTTGTGCATAGAGCGAGCATCTGAAACCAATTTTCTTAACGTGGGCATTATAGGTACTGTTTGAATATATTTGTCATTCCATCTCTACTATCTATCAGGAACCCAGTCACCTCACCTTTTGTAATGGTGTAACCATTCTTATCATCCCAACTACTCTTAGCTGTAGAGAAAGCTGGAAGCTGGTAGAACTTAATACCATTGAAATCTAAGCTCATTTCGTGGTGTTTATCTCCTGTGAATATATAGAAGTTTTCATGTAACGACCAGTCTTCTCTATATTCCATGGGAAATAGACCAGCTAGTTTAGCAGGCTTTAGAGCATCTCCGTGGTTGAACATCATTGCCGATGAGCCATAAGCAATGTACTTCCTATACTTTGGAGAGATGTCAAATGAAGCACGCTCGTGATTTCTGAAATAAGTCTGTAACCAGCTAGCTAAATGCCATCCTACAAACTCATCGTGATTACCAGCTACAAATACCACTTCCACCTTTTTGCTCTTTTGAAGCAGAAGATTTATCACACTCACCTCGTGATCACATATTGCTTGGAAAGAATCGTGATAAGAGAGGATGTTTTGCTGGGGGGTTCCTTTTGTAGTTGTGTTTGTAAACTCGCTATTAAACTCGTCTGATCCAATGATATACTTGATGTCTGTAATATTGTTAGAGATGGCAGCCTGATTAAGGATGATTTCCACTCTCTGAATAAAGTCACCAAATCTTTCCTCTATATCATTGTTTCCGTTAACATCTAGTTTGTTCAGGTGGGAGTCTTGTTTGTTTATAATCAAACAAGCATACCTTTTAGATTGCTCATATATGGGAGCTACTATCTGAGGAGAAAGAGGTTTGTAAGTGCTTAGGAATGATATGAAAGAGTCTTGGAACACCTGCTCATCTTTCTTCTTACCTAGCCAAGCTTTCACTTGGTAGTGAGGCTGGTCAGCATTTCCCCAGTAGTTTTGGACGTATTTAGTTATTTCCCACTTGTCCGTATCAATATTGCATTTCTCTATTAGCTCTTCTAAACTCTTAATCTCTTCCTTAGTATTAATCACCACCTCACCTGTTCCTTTCTGTATATCCTCAAAGAATCTCACCACATGATCTTCTAGCTCCCCAATATAGTTTCCAACCTCAGCCTCTTGTCTTGTATCTGTTGACTCTTTCAACTCCCTCATCAGCTCATCTACCTCATTCTCAGTGATTTGTAGCTTTTCTGCATAGAACTTCTTGCTCTTCTTCCAGTGAAGCATTTGCTCCAGCTGATGCAGAAGTGATTGATTTTCAGGCATTTAGATTACAGTTTAGTTAAAATTGCCATAAAGGTATGAAACTTTTTGATATTTCCCAAATTATTTAAACATTTTCTGTTATCTATGATAACATTTTCTGTTATAAACAAAAAACTCCCAGGGGTAGAAACCCCCAGGAGAAACCCTGAAAACCAACAAACAGGGCTTTTTGATATTGTTAAGAACAGCCTTCACACTCACCGCTACTAGTACAGTTTGTAGTTGATGTGCAGGGGTATATTGTAAGAGAGAATCCTGTTGGGATGGAAGGTGAGCACACTTGTGTATTCAAGCCAGGCTCTAGTGTGTATGTATCAGGAGTCACCTTTCCACACTCTACATAAGTGTAGTCTAGTGGTTCAGCAGTTTCGTTGAGAATGTGATAACACAGACATTCCTCTGGAGCAGCGGTAGTAGTGGTTGTAGTGGTACTACTAGACGTAGTGGTGGTAGTAGTACATGGGGCTCCAATTATGATATCTATAAAGTTGGTACACAGAGGATTAGCAGACATCACCCTAATAATAGTGGTGCCATTAGGAACCAATATACTAGTGTACCCAGCCAGAAGAGCTGCCTTAGAAACACCTGTTTCAAAAGCTGATACAAACCCATCAACATCCGAATAGAGATTGAATGGGCCTGTATCAGTTCCAGCTGTTGTTAATGTTATTGTTACAGTCACAAGTTAGTTTCTTAAATTAACGTTGTTGTTGTTGTGGTTGTAGGGGGAAGAATAGTGGTTGTGGTGGTTGTTGTTGTGGGACAGTCACCAAGATTTGTAAGTGTTACACCAGGAACAGGGGGTACCACCACGCTACCTGTGCAAGCACAGATATAAATAGTACCAAACGCACCCACTACAGCATTTGTATAAACACCACCACAAGCATAGTAATTGATAGTTGCAGGTGTGATTGTTTCATTGCTTACAGAATAGAACTCGCAAGAAGGACATGCTATTGTAGTTGTAGTGGTAGTTGTTGAGCTTGTAGATGTAGAAGTTGTAGTGGTAGTTGTGCAACAAACGTTTAGTGCATTTACCAAAGCATCAATCTGATCTTGTAAGTCACAAATCTTCTCATCCACCTTTTGAAGAGAAACAGATAGATTGTTACATGTTTGAATTCCTGTGCAGGGAAGATTGGGTCCGCTGTACACAACAGATTGACTACCAATAGGTTGTGCTGAGCAAGGATCTCCACCACAAGGAGTGTTTATTGATTGAGGTGTGCAACAAGGGGTTTGAGGAACGTAATACATTATAGGATGAGTTTAAGGAATGTACATAATATAATAACAAGCAAGAACTGGAGGAATGTTATTGTGAGATTGACCACCTCCTGTAGAAGCATTTGTAACAGCAGTTGTCACAGTAATTCCTGTTGTAGCTGTGTTTGTAACAGCAGAAGAACTTTTTGTTCCGCTCTGATCCATTAAGTCACCATAAGCACCAGATTCATTCTGGTCAGCTTGTCCAGATTTATAAGCAATACTGTGTAGGTGTCCAGGATCAGTTACAGTGGTTGTTACAGACGCAGCGTGTGTATGAGCAGGAATCTGTGAAGGGGCAAGTGTTACAGTGTTAGCTCCTGATGTAGTGTTAAGAGCATAGTTAGGATTACCAGCAACCGTAGGATCTACCACAGGGTTAAGAGGTCCTCCAGGAACTGATTGAATAGCTCCTACAGGTATACGTCCACGTTTATCAGGGGTACCGTTATTACCATTACATAGGTAGATTTTATCAAACCCATTAGCAGGAATTCCAGCACCAGTTAGGTCAAAATTAGCCAGTGAGCCATAGTATTCTACCACTGTATAAGGAATCATTCTATCCTTATAGGCAGTGGGTGAAGGAGCTGGTGTACAAGCTGCTACCAAAGCACAGAGCTCTGACTTCTTTACATAGTTGGTTTGAACATCTAATACAAAGGCATTGAAGTCAACAATATGTGCACAAAGCTTTGTAATTACAGCCTGTAGGATTGCGTGTGTTCCAGAGCTTGATGTTACACCTGTAAGACAGCCTATAGTGTAGGGTCCTTCAAGTGCAGCAAAGTCATCCTCCAGAGCAGTAAGTCTTACGTCTAGCTCACATACAGCTTTGATAATAGCACTAATAACATTAGGAAGAGTGAGGTCTTCACAGGCCACTAGGTTTTTACTAACAATCTCACAAATAATTTGTGGGTTGATATTTAGCTTAATACCCTCACCGTTGAGTGTAGAGGTGAGAAACTCAATCAATGCCTGTTCAACATATGAAAGAGAATCACCTGTTTTGATTCCCAGAACAGGAACATCAATACCTGTATATCGAACGCATTGATCAGAAACAATCTCTGCGCATCCGTTAAAGCAATTAGAACAAGACATTTATTTAGATTTTAGAATTTTAACTCTGCTTGCAATCATGTTTACTGTGAATGCAGGGGCATAATTTGGATTACAAAGTTTGTAAACAAGTATTCTCCTATAAGTGATGAGATCTAACATCGCCCCACCAGGTATAGGTTGGTTTAGAATGTATACAACATTATTGTACAAATTGCTTGCAAGATCAGAAAGTTTACAATCTATTTCAGCAATAAGTGATGGAATGTTAGCACATTCTGGACAATTTGTGAGCCTTGGCGATAACATTTCTTATAAAGTTTTTGCTTTGTTGAGTGGCTGCATTACAGGCTGCGCAGAGTCCATTTATTAGTTGACATCCGCAGCCAAATTTAGCTCCACAGTTACGACAGCTTGCCATGTTAATAGAAGTTTATTACGTAGTTATTTCCAGAACATCCACAGTTGTTTTTGAGGAAGTTGTTCAGCATCATGTCTGCTTGGTTATACAGTTTCATAGCCTCATTTGTAGCACAGTTATTAGCTGCTGCTATAGAACCCTGTATAAAGAAATAGATAGAGGTGAGGTCCACCTTTGCTTGTGTTTTGATTGACCTATCACATTCCATCATGTCAAGCTTCATAAATGCATTGTCAAACTTCTCCTGTAGCTTTTCTACACGCATAATGGACTTCTCTACGAAGTTGATATACGCAGGGGCTACAGAGTATTTCAAATGATAAACCCCATCAGGTAGTGGTTGATCCACTCCTACAGGGCTTAGTCCTAAGTTTGATGTAGTGAATATGTTAAAGTCATTAACACTAAATGGTCTAACAATCACTCCAAAACCAGGAACATTGATTTCAATGGTTGCTCCAGAAACAACAGGGGGGTTTGTCGGATAGACAGAAGCATCAGCAACCCCCAAAGTTTGTACATTGTACGTGGGGATTACCAATATGTCTAGTTTCAAATCTGCCATGTTGTTTTAAATAAATAAGCCAGAGGATCTGAGTTTGTATCCTCTCACCTCTGGCTTAGGTTAATATGAATTTTTCTATGTCTACCCTACTATTATGGGATCAAAGTTGATGTAGTAGTAGTGGTAGGCCATATAGTGGTAGTGGTTGATGTAGTAGTAACACATGTGTTGTCACCAGCCACAGCACCCAGAGCAGCCACCAGAATAGCTTCAAGAGCAGTCTCTTCAGCAGAGCCTTTCTGTACAGCAATGGTTACGCGACTATCTTCCATGATATAGTCACCCCACTGATACTCAGATTTGTTGTACTCGTTGAAACGGATGTTGAAGGTATTGTAGGTAGTACCATCACTCACCCAGCTCTCAAAGTTCTCATTGTAACCAGCCATTCTGTAGAGGTGCTTCAAATATCCAGCTTGATAGCTGTAGAAGTTTTTCTCCAATTGAGCAATCTCTCCAGATGTACCGCTGGGGTAAGAGGCACGTTGAATAATTGTAGGTTCAGCTACAATGTTACAAGCATCAGCCACGATGAAGTCAGCTGTGGTTGCAGGTCCACTGTACACGAATGTACGGAACCACATGCGGTCATACTCCCAAGGGAATGCTGCCACATCACAAGGCTGGCCATACTTAGTCAGAGGCTTACCAGTGATACGCAGGATGGCATTCTGGTCATTTCCAATACGTTGGAACTGATAGAATGTGCTAAATGAAATGTTGTCTGGGTTGTTTCCAGGAGCCTTGAGTGACAATTGGAAGATGAACTGATCGATAAGAGCAGGTACATCTACAATGGTACAAGGGTCTCCACCACAATCACAACAAGGAGCCTGTACAGTTACACTACGAGTGAAACCGTTAAAATACAGAGTGTCAATGTAGCTAGAGTGAGCACGCAAAGTGAGGGTAACAATGTCACCACACTGTACATTCCATCCAGATACATCGGTAACTTGAGTGGCAGCAGTAGGACAACCTACAGTCTTATACCATTCAGTTACATTGCTGTTACAATTTGCAGTGGGGCATCCTTTGATCTTGTCAGAGCGCTTGGAGCCTTGCAGATAGGTATTTGTGCGGCCTTGAGCAACATAGAAGTAGGGAGAAGCAGCAACGTTACCAGCAGTGGCAACAGCATAGTCTGCTTTAAAAATCCCCACCTTTCCAGGGGTTAAGTCTTGCGTAGATCCGCTATTGGCAATACCGCTACCAACAGGAACTACGAAGAGCGTAGTTAATGAAAAATCAGCCATTTTACTTTATTTTAAATGTTAAGAAAAATTTATTCGTTCGTCTGAATTCTTACTATGGAGCTTTGTACAGCAGCTTGGTTCTCAGTGTACATAGCTAGGTTTTGTACTGTTAAGTCTAGCAACTCGTCTTCTAAATAGGTCTCCAACTCACAGTCAGAATCTACAGAGGCTGTACCATCAAACCTTACATATCCAGTTTTATCAATGTATTGTGGATAACGCATGTACAAGATGTTTATGGTTTTAGGTGTAAATGTACCATCTGTGAAGATGCTTATCTCATCTGAGGACAGGAAGTTAAATGTCTCCTGGTATTCAAAAGAGGGCCTATAATGGTCATTGTTCAGAATGAACTGAAGATCACCATGCTTAGCCAAGTCTCTGTTAATCCAGATCTTTCTGTCTTTACACATTCCCTTATCAGCTATTACGTACGCGTCCATATAGAACATGTACTTAGGAACCAGGAGGTGTAAATTGGCAAACCATTGATTTAGTTCAGCGTTTCTTAGGGCTAGAGTGAGGGGTTGGTGATTATAACTGATCACCAAACTTTGCAGGTCCTCATAACGCTTTTTAAAAGCATCAAGTCCCAAACCACTAACTACGCTTATCCCATCAACCTTCTGCTTTATCAGCTTGATCTGTGCCTCATTAAGAGCCAAGATCTTGTCTTCGAGGTTGATCTGCTGATGAACATTAGTCGATAGTTTATTTAGTCTTTGGTCGATTTTGTACAATAAACTATCTACAGATATCATAGAGCAGCTAGTTTCTTAGTTTTCAGCTTGCCTTCGAGAGTCAGGAGCATATCCTGATTGTCATCATCAGCAAGAGTTTTAATTAAATCATCTTCGTCCTTACCTACTTCAAACTCACCTTCATAAACTTTACCGCTAGGTTTAACCCTATATACGGAGTGGGTGATAGCTTGTTTCACTAAGTCTTTGATATGGAGCAAGTTTTCTTTCATGTCTGCATATCTGTTAAAGATTTCTACAGGAGAGAGTCCCTGGTATTTACCATTCTTGAACTCTGTCTGCTTCAACAGGTTATCCACCTGGTTGTACACAGCTTCTTCTGTGGTGTTATCTGTAACAGGCAGTCCCAACAAACGTGCCACCTTTTTCTTCTTCTCAGGGGTCATAGTGTCAAACTTGACAATAGCCTTGTTGATAAGTTGCTTCTTCTTGAACAGTACAGCATTTTCCACTTGATCATCAGCTACATAGAACTGAGTGTCAGCAGGAAACTCACCACGCTCCCAAGCTTGATAAGAGCTTGCAATTGTGGGGTGTACACGTAACCAAGAGAATGCAATTTCTTGAAGAGGAATACCAAGGTCAAAGAAGTTGTCTCCATCCATCAGCTTTACAGGTTGTACATGTAATGTATCCTGTGAAGATGTAGAAAGTCCATAGTTCCAGAATTGAGAACGAGGACCTAAGTCAATACTTCCTAAAGCACTTTCCAGTTTTTCTTTCAGTGCTGTAACGCGTTCAACTTCCATTTCTCTTTCGAGAGGATCTTGAATACGACGGATGTAAGCAGCATTAGGATCAAGTCCTGTTCTATACTGCCCATCTAATTCTTTGTAAGGATACTTAAACACCCCTGTTCCAGGGATGCGAGTGAACCCTCTCAAAGCAAGTCCGCCTTGCATAGTCTGAATCTGAGAGTTTTGATACTCTTTCTTAATTGTTGAGATTTTTCCAGTCTTGCCCATATGTAGTTTATTTATTTGGTTTATTTGCAGAGATGTGAGGATTGAACCTCATGGCAAACAGGAGATAGCCCCGTTTCCCATCTCTGTAGTTTGAGAAGAGCACCCCCACCCTGAAAGTGGGGGGCAATCTCTTCTCGGTAGGTTATAAGAACAGCGTGAGCTGTAGTCTTATTAGAATTGTGGGATTTCCTCAATAAGAACTGTACGAGACAAGTCCTCAATGAATACATCACAACGATCCTTCATCCAGATTTCATATCCTGGGAATTTGTTCGCAGAGCTCATACCCTGAGACTTAGCAAAGCCTAAGTGGTGACGAGTTCCATCGATATATCCCCAAGTCATAGAAGGAGCACCCTTCATACGAACTTCACGGATGTTATTAACCAAAGAACCATCAGACATAGGACTTACGTCAAACACCATGAATACAGGGGTTGACTTCTTGTTCTGTCCAAACTCTAGGTTAGATTGAGGAAGGTCAAGTTCCTTCAGGTGAATCAGTTCAACACGACCAGTCTCACGAGTTACCATTGCATCGAATGCAAAGTTGTAAGTGATGTGTTGTCCTTCTCCCTGCATGTAACGGTTTCCGCTATCAGCCATGAAGGTAAGACCACTGTTCAAAGCGTCTGTCTTCAAAGCTTGTTGGAACACGTCAAATCCAGCCTCATTAGTGTACATTTTAACACGACGGTCTTTAACATCCACACGACGATAGAACAGGTCACCAAACACAGAACGAATCAGGTTGGCAGTAAATTCACCACGGTTGTATTGAACCAGGTTACCGTTATTACGCATGCGGTGGTAAACACCAGCAGATGTACGCTTCAGTTCTTGCTTGCTACC
>Ga0315904_10011964_pt1 | contig 11001 bp, 9 predicted proteins | sample LakEriMetagenome_6_FD_203529 | JGI IMG/M metagenome (GOLD analysis project Ga0315904, IMG submission 203529) | Freshwater fungal communities from buoy surface, Lake Erie, Ohio, United States - Buoy 12 MA120 | ecosystem: Environmental > Aquatic > Freshwater > Lake | place: USA: Lake Erie, Ohio... | reverse complement strand
TTATTGTTACTGAATATTCTTTATTACTTGATACAGATAATTGGCAGAAATTCGCTAATTTAAATATTAATTTAAAAGAAGCTTCATTTAAACTTAATGAGAATTTTAAAAATATGGGTTTGATAGAACTCAAGGAATTAATAAATCAAGGTCATACAATTGGGGGTCATACAAAAACACACAAAAGAGTATCTAATTTAACTGCTAACGAATTAGTTGATGAAATTATTTTTGGAACAGATAAATTAGAATCAATGCTAGATGTAAAAATAAAACATTTCGCATACCCATTTGGGAATTTTGAAAGTATTAGTAATTCTGCCTCAAAAGTAGCAAAAGATAAATTTAATTGTGTTTATACTGGAATGAGGGGAGATAATATGAAGTATATGAATAATTGGAATATATGTAGAGAGTCTAATGATCCTTATGATTCAATTTTGTACACTGATGCATGTTTAATTGGTTGTTTTGATTTCTTATATAAGAAAAAAGTCAAAATTAGTAATTCATGGTTTAATAATATTAACCTGTTATAAATTTAAATTGCACACACTAAAGAGAAGATACTTTATAAAACTTATAAAAAGCATAATTGATGCTATTCTAAATGCAAGCATGTTATTATTTGTTCCTAAAGCCTTAGGCCCAATTAATTATGGTAATTTTAGTTATATAAGAGATACATTTCAAAACATAATTCAAACTTCTGATTTAAATCTTGGAACTGCACATAGTAATGTTGCTGCTAGAAAAGTAGATTCACAAAATGAAACAAATTTTTATTTTACATTTGTATTTTTAATAGGGTTGTTGTTAATATTTTCTACATTAATCATAACACTCTTCAATTTTAATAAGTTTCTTTTTCCTGGACAAGAAAGTAAATTTATATTTTTAGGAGCAATTCTAGCCTACTTTATGTATTTGTTTACTAATTTAATGAGTTTTTCAGATAGTAAATCCCTTACAGTTGGTTTTGAAATAAGAGCTATTATTATTAATATAATTATTTTTCTATTTTTCTTAGTATTATTTTTTAGCAATCAATTAAATCTAATTAATTATTTTTTCTACAGACTTTTTTTATATTTTATTTTAATCATAAGTGCTTTTTATTTTTTTATATACCAAAATAAATTTAAGTTTAATTTATTTAATCCATTTGGCGCTCAATTTAGAAAAATATTTTTTAAATTTTTAACCTTTTCTGGACCTTTAATATTATTATCATTTTTTGGATTACTTTTTACATTTTTTGATCGTTGGTTTTTGCAAATCATAGATGGATCAAAATCACAAGGAATGTATAGTTTAGCTTTTGCTTTAAGTTCAATAGCTGGTTTATTTTTATCACCCTTTACGCCTTTAGTGATGCAAACTGTTGCAAAGGCGGATGAGGAAAAAGACCATAACTTAATTATCTCAACATTTTCTAATGTTAAATTATTGTATCTAATTAGTGTTTTTTTATCTTTATTTTTTATTTTTCATGTTGATCAAATATTACAATTAACAGGTGGAAGTAGTTTTAATTTTGGGAAAACCACGATTATGATTATGTTTTTACATCCAATGCATGTTGTTTATGGTCAAATTGCAGGTGGTTCTTTAATAGCATTAAAGAAAACTAAACTATATACAAATATTTCTATATTCACCACTATTATTGGATTCTTTATAACATATTTTTTAATAGCCCCGGTAAATTACAAAATTCCAGGCCTGGGATTAAACTCATTTGGATTAGCTTTAAAAGTTGTTATACTTCAATTTATTTCAGTTAACATACAAACATTTTTTATTTGTAAATATCTTAAAATTAGATACTACAATTTTTTGAAATCACAATTTTTAATACCAATACCTATAATTTTAATAGCATTTTTAGAATTTTATTTTATCGATAAATTTTATGTAAACACCAGTATAATTAGAATTATAATTTCATTAATTGAAAGTATTTTTATTTGGTTATTTTTAATTGTAATTTTAATTTACATTAATCCAAAATTATTTTTCTTAAATAAAAACATGGTTGACTCGTTCAAAATCAAATTGTTAAAGAAATTTAAATTTATTAAATAATTAAAATGAGTTTGCTTTATAAATTTCCGCAAATACAATTACCCAAGTTCTACAATTTAATAAAAGCAATATTTACTTCAAGCTCACCCAATAGTTTATCCTCTTTTTGGTGTAATAAGGAAGATTATTTTCAATGGTTTTCGAGATCTGCCTGGTCTATTTATTTTATAATTTTAATTAAAAAAAAATTATCAAAAAAGGATACAATAATAATTTGGTTACCGGATTATTTTTGTAATGAAACACTAAATTATGCAAGAACTATAGAAGGAGTAAATTTCTATTTCTATAGAATTAATGAAGACATGAGTCCAAATTGTGATGACTTGTTTAAACATAATGAAAAGAATAAACCAGATATCTTTCTTTTTGTACAATATTTTGGCAACCATTTTGAAGCAAAAAAGTTATTTGAATTTTGTAAATTAAATCAGATTTGGATTATAGAAGATGCAGCACATGTACTAATTCCTAATAATCATATAGGTGAATATGGCGATTTTGTTTTATATAGTCCACATAAATTATTACCTATCCCAGACGGTTCTATAATGGTCTTGAAAAAAACTGGTCCTTCTTGCTTATTATATAATAATTCATTTACCAAACTATTAGAAGAATACTTAGATAAATCAATCGAAAATAAGTTCATTAATAAAAACACAATATTATGGTATACAAAAAGAATTTTACAAATTTTTGGATTCAAAAATTTTATTAAAATACCTGATTTTGAAATTACTTTGCAAAAATGTGCGCCAGATAAATTTCACATTAATTTTTCAAATATTTCAAAAAAAATTCTAAATTATGAAATTTCTAATTTATATAAAATAATAGAAATACGAGCTAAAAATTATGTCAATTGGACTATTTTTTTGAACAAAATAATAACTCATGTTAATTATGAGATAATTAAAAATAATTCAATCGCATACCTAATTGGATTAAAATTTAATAATAAAGAAGATTGCATTTCAATTTATAATTTTCTTATAAATTCTGGTATTCCAGTTACCCATTGGCCAGATTTACCAAACGAAGTAATTAATAATCATCATTATCATACTAATGCAATACAATTAAGAAATATATGTTTATTCCTTCCTTTGCATATGAATGTAAACTTTGTTAAACTTGAGGCTTTAAAATTTTGATTAACCAAGATTATAGATATAGTTTACATGAAGTATCCAATTATGAAGATTGGATGATTCTTTACGAAAAATGTACAGTAAAAACTTTACCACAAACATGGGAATATGGATCGGCTAAGGCAAAGGTTGAATTTTGGTCTATTAAAAGGTATAAAATTAATAATATTTTAAATCAAACCATTGGAATTGTACAATTATTATATATTAATATTCCCTTTATAGGTAAAATTGTTCGAATAAATAGAGGACCATTACTAACAAATAATATATCTAACAACGATAGTACCATAACTTTAAGTATTATCAATTTTTTAAGTAATGAAGCCAAAAAGAATAAATGGATCATGCTTCAAATTGCACCATTAATTAATTTTTCCGATTTTAATTATAACAACTTATTAAATAGTGGTTTTCAAAATAAAGATCACTGTTCTGCAGATACATCAATAATTAATTTAATACCAAATAAGGAAGAATTATTAATGTCATTTGAAGGAAAATGGAGAAATCAATTAAAAAAAGGTTTAAAATCAAATATTATCGTAATTAACACTAATTCAGATAATATTTATTTTGATAAAATGTTATCTCTATATAATACACAACAAAAAATTAATAATTTTAAAGGAACGTCTAATAAAGTACTAAAAGCTTTATTCAATAACCAAACCAAAAATTTTAGATTTAATTTATTTATTGCAATAGTAAATAATGGAACAGATGATGAAATATTAGGTTTTCTTGTTACATTTCAATATACTAATTTTTCGGAATATATCATTGGTATTTCAACTGAAGCTGGTAAGAAATTACAGGTAAATTCCGTATTATTATGGGAAGCGCTAATATTTTCTAAAAATTGTAATAATCATTATTTTGATCTTGGTGGACTATCTGAAGATACACCGAGTGGGATTGCTAATTTTAAAAGAGGTTTAAATGGGGAACCTTTAAAACTAATTGGAGAGTGGCGAAAATATTTTAAATTTTTTAATTTATGACATACAGTAATAAAAAGATTTTTAGTAACATTTTAATATTCTTAATTATAATATTAGGTTTTATATCACTCTCACAAGGGATAAAAAATGCATTATTTAATAGTCAAGATTTTCAATGGTCACCTTCTTTATTATTAAGAAATGGAATTAACCCATTTGATTATGTTTTAACTAATGATAGCCATGAAAAAATAATTAAAACTCAAATCCCTAATTATTTTCACGGACTTTATGTTATAATTTTACCTTTTACATTGTTAAATTGGGAAACAGCAAAATTATATTTTGTAATATTTAATATATTAATTACTATTCATACAATATATAATTTTACTAATTATTTCAAATTAGATAATTTATATTTAATTTTAATTACTGCAATTTATTTTTCTTCAACACCATTTAGAGTCTCATTAGGAAATGGTCAACAAAGTATACTAATTTTGTATTGCTTTAGTTTAATGTTATCTAATAGTTATATAAAGAATTTTATATCTGGAATAGGTTATTTTAAATATAGTTTTGCACCTCAATTTTTCTTTAACTTATTAATTTCTCAAAAGTATTTAAAAGCGCTTCTTTCAATATTAATATTGCCAATTACATTTTTTATTTTTATTTATTTAATTAATGATTATAATTTATACAATATCATAAAGCAACCATTAATTATTAGTTCAATACATGTTGGCCCAGGAGTTGGAGATTTAATGACATTAATTTCAGATTTAAATATATTTAATGAAAGTAAAACAATGTTAATTTATCTAATAATTTTATTTATATCTATAATTTTCTCACATTTATTTTATATCTCTAAAACAACTGAATTTTGCAATTTTACAATTGCAAGTATAATCGCTCTTCTCTTTTTTAAACATTTAATTTATGATTATATTTTTTTACTACCTGTTTTTATTTTATCATTAATTCATTACAAACATTATTTTTTTAAATTAAACCTAATACTTGTAATCTATTTCTGGTTCATTATTTATTTTATAAATTTTAATTCTTTGCACCTTTTAAATTTTATTTTACTATTAATACTTTTATTAACTACATTTTTCTCAATTAATAAATTAAATAAATGAATTTTATTAATAAAATAAATAATCATTTATTAAGTTTAATAATTACAACTGGGGGTATTTATACTTTTTCTTTAGGTTCTGCATCTCCAACTACAATTTTAATTAAAAGATTTATTTTTATTCTTTTTATATTTTTAAATTTAATTTTTAATTTAAAATCATTTATTAAATTTTCAATTTTTAATACGTTATTAATTTTTAATATTATATTCCTAGCACTTTTAATTTTCATAAATAGTAAATTCAATGTCAATTTCTATTATATGATTTCATTTATTTTTATTATTTCTATACATTCCTTTTTCAAAAATATTTCCACTAAAAATAAATACATTTTTTTAAATACACTACATAAATATTTTAAAGTATTTTTTTTATTTTTTAGCTTTTTACTATTTTTATTTTTTATACTAGGTATAAATGAAGTAAGATTATTATTTACAAGTGGTTTTGGGAACGATTATGCCAATTTTTCAGTTTGGTTAAGTTCTTTATCATTAATAATATCTTATATATATTTTGAACGTAATAAAATTAATTTTACTTATTTTTATTTTCAAATCGTATTATTATTATTAACTTTTCTTTCAGGTGGAAGAACTGGTTTCATATTAATTTTATTTTCAATTTTTACATTATTATATTATAAAGCTAATATTAAAAAAATCTTAATATTATTAACAATTATGACAGCGATAATCTTTTTAATCTTTACATTTTTACCAGATATAATTTTACTAAATAGATTCTATACAACATCTAATACGGATTTAAGTGCAGATGAGTATTCATCAGGTAGGCTATCTATTTTAATTGGGGGCTTTAATGCTTTTTTAAATTTTAATATTTTACAATTATTTTTTGGTTTAGGCGTTGATAATTTTTATTTTAATTATGGAGGCGAAGATTATCAAATTCATAATTTATTTTTAAAATCATTAGTAGAAACTGGCATAATTGGTTTTATTTTTTTATTAATACTTTATATATACCCACTTTTTAAAAAGTACCAATTTCATAATAATACTATTGTTAAAATATTTTATTTAATAGCCTCACTTAATGCATTTATATCACCATCTAGTTTTTATACTAATTTAAACGTTTTTAGTTCTATTTGGGTAATATTAGCAATTTCACAAAAACCTTCTTAATATTAATTTAATTGAATATATTATTTTTATATACCGAAGTAATGGGGTATACCCTATCTACTTTAAAAGTGATCAAATCAAAGGGATTTAATGTTCATTTAATACACTGGGATAAAAAAAAATTAACCCCATTTGAAATTGATGATAATTTAGGTATTGATATATATCCTAAGTCTAATTATACATATAATTCACTTAAAAATTTAGTAGATAAAATTAATCCAGATTTAGTTTATGTTTCAGGATGGCAAGATAAAGATTATCTAAAAATATGTTATAATTTAAGGAAGAAAAAAATTAAAATCGCTGTTGGATTTGATGATCAATGGAATGGGACAATTAAACAAAAATTTGCATCAATTTTAGGATATTTAGGTTTCTTTAAATTATTTTATTCACATGCTTGGATATCAGGATTTAATCAATTTGAATATGCTAAAAGATTAGGTTTTAAAAAAGTAGATATTATTTATGATTTATTATCAGCAGACTTTTCTTTATTTCAAAAAGCATTTGATTTATCACATCAAAATAAAACTCAAAGTTATCCCCATAGATTTTTATTCGTTGGAAGATTTGAGAAAATTAAAGGAATAGATATACTGTTAAATGCATGGAACTCCATTGAAAACTACAAGGGTTGGGAATTATGTCTAATAGGTTCCGGTTCTTATAAAATAAATACAAATAATTATAAAAATTTAATTGTAAAAGATTTCTTACAACCTGATTTATTAGTAAAAGAAATTGCTAATTGTGGTTTTTTCATATTGCCAAGTAAATTTGAGCCATGGGGTGTAGTTGTTCATGAATTCGCAGCAGCTGGATTACCTCTTTTACTAACTTATTCTGTTGGAGCAGCCAGTACATTTTTAATTCCAGGATTTAATGGGTATATTCTTAAAAATAATAATATCAAAGATTTAACGGATATACTAATAAAAGTTATAAATACAAATGATATACAATTAGTACAAATGATGAATAATTCTAATGAATTATCAAAAAGAATAACTCCTATTACTTCATCTCATAACTTAATTTCTATTTTGGATTAACTTAATCATTAATCAACGATAATAACTACAACTTGTTAAAAAAAATTTTATTTATTGCTCCAATACCCCCACCAATAACTGGTCAATCACTTATTTCAAAACTTTTATTGGATGAAATATATAAGAATTATACTATTGAAGTAGTGAATATAAGTAAAGACTCTTTTCAAGAGGGTATTACAGGTTTTAAAAGAATCTTTCAAATTATTAACATTCTATTTGAAATATTTAAGAAAAAATATGAATCAGATAATATTTATATTACTATATCTGAATCATTTGCTGGGAATTTAAAAGATCTTCTCATATATTTAATATGTTCTAACAAATTTAATAAAATAATCATTCATTTACATGGCGGAAGTATAAAAAAATTATTATGGGATAAGCACCCATTTTTATTTAAAGTAAATAAATTTTTCATTAAAAGGTTCAAATATGCTATAATTTCCGGTCATTCACACAATTCAATATTCAATGAATTTTTACCTTTAAAAAAAATTGTTATTATACCAAATTTTGCACAAGATTATATTTTTACAAATAATAATGAAATTGAAAATAAATTCAAAGATCAGAAGATTAAGATCTTATATATAAGCAATTTAATTCCTCAGAAAGGTTATTTAATTTTATTGAGAGCCTTTCTCTTACTTCCAAAAAATTTCAGAAATAATTTTGAATTACAATTTGCTGGGGCATTTGATAATGAATTAGATAAAAATTATTTTGAAAATATTATTAATCAAGAAAAAGATATTACCTATTTTGGCGTTGTTAATAACGACATTAAAAAAAGTTTATTAAATAAAGCTCAAATTTTCTGCTTACCCACAACTTTTTTAGAAGGCCAACCAATTTCTATTTTGGAGGCATATGCTTCTGGTTGTGTAGTAATTACTACTCCACAACCAGGTATTTTAGATATTTTTGAAGAATTTAAAAATGGGTATTTAATCCGCAAAGATTTAATACAAGAATTACATGATACTTTTATAAATATTTTAGAAAAAAGAAATGAATTATTTAAAATTGCAATAAATAACTATGAAACTTCAAATATTGAATATCGAATTACAACATACACGAAAAAAATAGAAAATCTATTTTTATAGTTAATTACATAATTAAATGAAAAAAATTTTAATTACAGGTTCTTTAGGTTTCATTGGGCGTCACCTTTTAAATGCACTGCAAGATGCTAATTTTAAAATATTTGAATGTAATAGGTCTAATGGCGACTTAACTTTGGAATTTTCATGGAAAAATATTGAAAAATGTGACTATGTAATACATCTAGCTGGAAAGTCTTCAATCCCAGATAGTTGGGAAGATATCTATGGCTTTATTAATAATAATATAAATATTACCGTTAATGTTCTAGATTATTGCAAACAAAATAATTCTAAATTAATTATACTTAGTACATATTTATATGGCAATCCATTCAAATTGCCTATCGATGAACTTTCAGAAACTTACACAAGTAATCCATATGCTTTATCAAAAAGATTTTCTGAAGAATTATGTAAATTTTATTCAGACAATTTTGGTGTCAAAATAACTATTTTAAGACCATTTAATGTTTATGGAATTGGACAATCAAATAAATTTTTAATTCCCTCACTAATAACTCAAATTCTAAATGGATCAAGTATTTTTATTAAAGATTTAGAACCAAAAAGAGATTATGTTTATGTTGACGATTTAATTGATTCTATAATTAAATGCTTATCATTAGATAATCAATTCGAAATTATTAATATTGGCTCAGGTTCAAGTTATTCTGTAAAGGAAATTATAGATATCATACAATATAAATGCAATAAAAATTTACAAATAAACACATCCAATGAAAGACGACAAAATGAAGTTATGAATACTGTAGCTGATATAAATAAGGCGTTTAAGCTCTTAAACTGGGCGCCAAAAATTTCAATTCATGAAGGAATAGAACTAATAATAAATTCAAACAAAGCATTATATGCAAAATAGAGTTTGTACTAAAACGGTTATGGATACCACCGACCCTAATATAAATTTTGATGAAAATGGTATATCTGATTATTATCATAATTATATTAATAAAATATTACCTAGTTGGGATACTGAAAAAAAGGGTATGGAAGAATTAAGTAAGATTGTTAAAAAAATCAAATCAAAATCTAAAGATAAAGCTTTTGATTGTATAATTGGAATGAGTGGTGGTTTAGATAGTTCATATGCTTTATATGTTGCAAAAGAAGTTTTAGGATTAAGGCCATTAGTATATCATGTTGATGCTGGATGGAATACTGATCAAGCAGTTGGAAATATCGAGAAAATTATAGAGGGACTCGGCCTTGACTTATATACTGATGTAATTAATTGGGAAGAAGTAAAAGATTTGCAAAGATCATTCTTAAAAGCTCAAATACCAGATCAAGATCTTGTTCAAGATTATGCATTCTTTTCTAGTTTATACAGATTTGCAAAAAAAAATAAAATAAAGTATATTTTGACAGGCTCCAATTATTCAACAGAATGTTGTAGGGAACCTGAAGAATGGGGTGGTTACGCTGGGATTGATAAAAGATTAGTTAATGATATCCATAATAGATTTGGTACTATAAAACTTAAATCATTTCCTATTATAGATATATTTACATATAAATTATATTATAAATATATCTATGGAATGAATATAATTAAACCATTAAATTTTGTACCATATAATAAAAATGAAGCAGAAGATTTATTATATAAGAAATTTGGATGGAAAAAATTTCAACATAAACATCATGAATCAAGATTTACTAGATTTTATGAAGATTATTGGCTACCAAGAAAATTTGGATTTGATAAACGCAAAGCACATTTCTCAAGTTTAATTTTAACTGGTCAAATGACTAGAGATGAAGCCTTAGAAAGATTAAAGCACTCTGAACTAGATGAACAAACCTTAAAAAACGAATTTGAGTATGTTGCAAATAAATTAGAATTCGAAGTTGATGAATTAAAAATCATATTTAATGGTGAAAATAAAACATTTAGAGATTATAAAAATAATAGATCTTTAATACAATTAGGTGCAAAAATTATGCAAATATTAGGTATTGAAAAAAGATTATTTCGATGATAACAATAATTGATTACGGTGTAGGGAATATAAACGCATTCTATAATATATTCAAAACTTTAGGTGTAGAAGTTTCTATTGCCAGAAATTATAACGATATTTTAGAAGCAAAAAAATTAATTTTGCCAGGCGTAGGCCATTTTGATTATGCAATGAATAAGTTTAATGAATCGGGAATGGTTGAATCAGTCACTGATTTGGTAATGAGTAAAAGTGTGCCTGTTTTAGGAATTTGCGTTGGAATGCAAATGCTTGCTGCTTACAGTGAAGAAGGTAAATTACCTGGGTTAAACTGGATTAATGCAGATGTTAAAAAAATCGACTCTAGCTT
>Ga0315904_10011962_pt1 | contig 11001 bp, 8 predicted proteins | sample LakEriMetagenome_6_FD_203529 | JGI IMG/M metagenome (GOLD analysis project Ga0315904, IMG submission 203529) | Freshwater fungal communities from buoy surface, Lake Erie, Ohio, United States - Buoy 12 MA120 | ecosystem: Environmental > Aquatic > Freshwater > Lake | place: USA: Lake Erie, Ohio... | reverse complement strand
AGCGCCGAACGATCGGGGAAGTCTTCAAAACTGGTTCTTCCATTCGCGCAGGGTACGCAGGACGTCGATTGGATCGGATGCCTGTGCACCGCGCCTGCCTGCTGCCTCCCGCACCGCGGCCACGTCGCACCTCAGAAAGGGGTTCACCTGGCGTTCGGTGGCGATATCGGAGGGCAAGGTGGGCACGCCCCGGGCTCGGCGCTCCGTACAGCGCTGCGTGTAGTCCTGAATGGCCGGGTTGTCCGGCTCCACGGCCGCAGCGAAGCGCAGGTTGGACAAGGTGTATTCGTGAGCACAGCACACCCGGGTGGCTCCGGGCAGCGAGGCCAGCTGGGCCAGCGAGTGGTGCATCTGGGCGGGCGAACCTTCGAAAAGCCGGCCGCAACCAGCGGAGAAAAGGGTGTCGCCGCAAAACAGCAACGGGGCTCCGTTCACGTCCTTGCAGAAGTAGGCCACATGGCCCGCGGTATGTCCGGGCACCGCCAACACTTGCAGCCGCAGCCCGAGTGTTTCAATGAATGAAGGCGCCTGCACGGCCTGAAAGGGCTCAGGTATGCGCTCATTCACCGGGCCGAATACCGGACCCATGAGTCGGTTTCGCAGGCCAGCAATGCCGCCCACATGGTCAGCATGGTGATGCGTCACTAGAATCGATGCGAGCTCCAGACCTTCGCGGTCCAGCGCTTCGAGCACCGGACCCGCATCACCAGGGTCCACGATCAGGGCACGTCGCCCGTCATGAACCATCCAGATGTAGTTGTCGGTGAACGCAGGGATGGGTTGGAGAGTCATGGCCACAGAACAGCAGTTTATCGGCAGGTCACCCTGGTGGACTTCGCAGGCTGGCCGCTATCTGTTGAGCTGGGAACAGGCCTGGATGGACGAGGCCGTGTCTGATGTCTTTGGTTTCCACGCGCTGCAGCTGGGTTTGCCTGGCCTGCAAGGCCTGAGGGCCAATCGCATGCCCCACCGCTGGTTGGCCTGTTCGGCGGCGACGACCAGGGAAGCGGAGGCCGGTGTGCCCGTGTCGGTGCACTGCGAGTATGACGCTCTGCCGTTCCCCAGCCAGAGCCTGGATCTGGTGGTGATGCCGCACACGCTGGAGTTGTCCCGCGACCCCCATCTGGCGCTGCGCGAGGCGGAGCGGGTGCTGGTGCCTGAGGGCAGGCTCATGATCACCGCTTTCAATCCGGCCAGTTGGTGGGCGATGAGTGGGGGCAAGTCCGGCGGTGGGACCGCCCGCCCCGAGGCTGGCGCCATGGCGCAGGATTCGACCGGACTGCTGGCACAGGAGCCGGGCTGGCCGGTGAGGGCGCAGATGCTGGGTTTCAGGCGCCTGCGGGACTGGCTGCGCCTACTGAGCTTCGAGGTCGAGGCCGCACGTTTTGGCCGATTCGGGCCGCGTGTGGAGACCGCCATCTGGCAGCAACGATGGTCGTGGGTTGAACCGGTGGGTCAGCGCTGGTGGCCTGTGCTGGGTGCGGTGTACGGCCTCACGGCGGTCAAGCGGGTGCGGGGCATGCGACTGGTGGGATTGGCCAAGCGCCAGGCCCGGTACGCCAGCGCGCCCCGGCCCGCCCTCGTCAGCAGCCAACAGGGGTCACGGCGCAGCGGTTCCACCGGGAGTTGAGGATTGAAGGACGTAGAGATCTACACCGACGGCGCCTGCAAGGGCAACCCCGGGCCCGGCGGCTGGGGCGCCTGGCTGCGCAGCGGTGACCACGAGCGTGAGCTCTGGGGCGGGGAGGCCCAGACGACCAACAACCGCATGGAGTTGACGGCGGTGATCGAGTCCCTGGCTGCGCTGAAGACGCCTTGCCGCGTGACCCTGCACCTGGACAGCGAGTACGTTCGCAACGGCATCACCAGCTGGATCCACAACTGGAAGCGCCGCGGCTGGCGAACGGCGTCCAACCAGGCCGTCAAGAACGTGGACCTCTGGCAGAAGCTTGACGCAGTGACCCAGGCGCACAAGATCGACTGGCGCTGGGTCAAGGGTCACGCCGGCAATGAAGGCAACGAACGGGCCGACGCCCTGGCCAATCGCGGCGTAGAGCAGGTTCGCGCCAAGTGAGTTGATCGACCTTTCAATAGTCGGCTGGCGCCAAGTAGGGCGGGCGTTACATTCTGCAGTGATAACCAGAGGCAACACAGCACATGGCAGGCAAGAAGATTCATCTGGTGGTCGCCGTCGTCGGCATCGCATTGGCCGGCGGTGGGGCCTGGTGGTACCAGAACAAGTCCGGCGCTGGTGGCCTGAAGGCGGCGGGCGAGGCAGGCTCGCCTGGCGGATCCTCAGGCCCGGGTGGCGCGGCCAGCACTGCAGGAAAGGGCGGGGCGCCGGGGGGCGGTGGGGCGCGCGGGCCGGGTGGGCCCGCTGCCGTGGAGGTGGCCAAGGTGGCCATTCAGCGGCTGGAGGATGATTCCCAAGCCGTGGGCTCTTTGCGGGCCCGACAGGGGGTGGTGCTCAAGCCTGAGGTCAGCGGGCGGATCCAGTCACTGTCGTTTGGTGACGGACAGCGCGTCCGCAAGGGTCAGCTGATGGTGCAACTGGACGACACCCTGCAGCAGGCACAGCTCAAGCAGGCCGAGGCCTCTGCAGCGATAGCCCGCACCAATCTGCAGCGCAGCCGCGAGCTGGCGGCGCAGAACTTTGTCAGCCAGAGCGCCGTGGACCAGAACGCTGCTGCGCTGGAGGTGGCACAGGCCCAGGTCGCGCTGGCCCAGGCACAGCTGGGGCGCATGAAGATATTGGCTCCGTTTGATGGCATCACCGGCATCCGTTCCGTCAGCGTCGGTGACTATGTGAAGGACGGGGCCGATCTGGTGATGATCGAGGACCTGTCTTCGCTCTGGGTGGACTTCCGGTTGCCCGAGCAGTACTTGAGCCGTTTGAAGGTGAATCAGAACGTTGAGGTCCAGCTGGATGCTTTTCCCCAGCGGAAGTTCAAGGCCCAGATTGACGCCATCGATGCACAGCTCGACACCAATGGACGGTCCGTGCTGGTGCGCGCGCGCATGGCCAACGGCGACGGGAGCCTGCGTGGCGGCATGTTCGCGCGGGTCAGGGCCGTCTTCAATGTGAGAGAAAAAGGCTTGGTGGTGCCTGAAGAGGCCCTGGTGCCCTTGGGCAATCGTCAGATCATCTTCAAGGTCGTGGACGGTCCCTCAGGAGGCAAGATCGCTCAGCGTGCCGAGGTCAAGATTGGCATGCGAGTGCCTGGTAAGGTGGAGATCCTCAGCGGCGTGCTGGTCGATGACGTCGTGGTGGTGGCAGGGCAGGCACGTCTGATGCGGGGTGAGAACCTGCCTGTGCGCGTGGTGGATATGAGCCGCCCGCGTGGGCCGGGCGCGGGTGGGCCAGGCCGTCCAGGCGGCGGGGCCAGCGCCCCCGCCGGGGCCGTGGCGCCCAAGGCGGCCAGTGCGCCGCCGGCCAAGTCTTGAGACTCTGAGAGGCATCGCCCATGACCTTGTCAGAAATCTCCGTCCGACGTCCCGTCTTCGCGACGGTGATGTCGATGATGCTCGTGTTGCTGGGAGTCGTCTCCTTCTCCAAGCTTTCGGTGCGTGAATACCCCCGTATCGATGAGCCCGTCGTCACGGTAAACACCCGCCTTCTGGGCGCCTCGTCGGAGGTCATCGAGTCCCAGGTGACCAAGCCTCTGGAAGACTCCATCGCGGGCATCGATGGCGTCGAGATCCTGACCTCCATCTCGCGTGCCGAGCGCAGTCAGATCACTGCGCGCTTCAAGCTCAGCAAGGATCCGGACTCCGCCGCGGCGGATGTACGCGACCGGGTCTCCCGGGTGAGGGGGCGGCTGCCGGCGGCTATCGATGAGCCGGTGATCGCCAAGGTGGAGGCCGATGCGTTTCCCGTTATCTGGCTGGCCTTCACCAGCGAGAACCTCTCGGCCCTCCAGATCACCGATCTGATCAACCGTATCGTCAAGCCGAGGCTGCAGACGATTCCGGGTGTGGCCGATGTGCAGATCAATGGCGAGCGCAAGTTCGCGATGCGCATCTGGCTGGATCAGGACCGCCTGGCCGCCTACAGGTTGACGGTCCAGGATGTCGAAGATGCCCTAAGACGGCAGAACCTGGAGGTCCCGGCAGGGCGTATCGAGAGCCAGCAGCGAGAGTTCAACGTCACCGCTCGCACAGACCTCAACACCGAGCGTCAGTTCGGCGAGATCGCCCTTAAGGTGGCCTCGGGTCATACGGTGCGCTTGCGCGATGTGGCGAAGATTGAGCAGGGGCCAGCGGACGAACGCTCCATCGTCCGCCTCAATGGTGTGCCTGCGGTGTCTGCCGGGGTGATTCGCAACGCCACGGCCAACCCGCTGAACATCTCCTCAGGCGTGCGTGAGGCCATGCCGCAGATCCAGCAGGACCTGCCGCCCGGCGTCACCTTCATGATCGCCAACGACAACTCGGTCTTCATCGACCGGTCCATCAAGTCGGTCTACAAGACTACCGCAGAAGCCGTGGCGCTGGTGGCCCTGGTGGTGTTTCTGTTCCTGCGCACGTTACGGGCTTCGATCATCCCGCTCATCACCATTCCGGTCAGCTTGATTGGCGTCTTCTCCCTCATGGCGGCGGCAGGCTTCAGCGTCAACACCCTCACCTTGCTGTCGCTGGTGCTGGCCATCGGCCTGGTGGTGGACGACTCCATCGTCGTGCTGGAGAACATCTTCCGCCACATCGAGGAGGGCCTCACACCCTTCAAGGCCGCATTGAAGGGGTCGCGGGAAATTGCCTTCGCCGTGGTGGCGATGACCTTGACGCTGGCCGCCGTGTTTGCCCCGCTGGCCTTCACGCCAGGGCGTACCGGGCGGCTCTTCGTGGAATTTGCGCTGACGCTGGCTGGCGCCGTGGTGGTCTCGGGCTTCGTGGCGCTGACGCTCACCCCGATGATGTGCAGCAAGTTGCTGAAGCACCAAACCAACCCTTCCTGGTTCGACCGGGGTATGGAGCGGGTGCTGGTCAGCATGACCAACGGTTACTCGGGCATGTTGCGCTGGGTGCTGGGGCAGCGCTGGATTGTGGTGCTGGTCATGGTGGCCTCAGGCGGGGGCAGCTGGTGGTTGTTCACGAACGCCAAGAGCGAACTGTCCCCACTGGAGGACCGCGGCGTGATCGTGACCAGCGTGACCGCGCCAGATGGTTCTACTTTGGAGTACACCGGGCGCTATCTGCGCGCCATCGAGCGCATCACTGGCGAATACAAGGAGTTTGACCGTACCTTCATCGTCGCAGGCAATCCCACCGTGGCGCAGGGCTCGGTGATCTTGCGTGCAGTTGACTGGACCGAGCGCGAGAAAACCACGCTGCAGATCGCACGTGAATTGCAGGGCAAGGTGGGCGGGCTTCCCGGTGTGATGGCGTTCCCGATCACACCTCCCAGCCTGGGTCAAGGCTTCCGAGACCGCCCTGTCAACTTCGTCATCGTCACCAGCGACAGCTACGAGAATCTCTCACGCGTGGCCCAGACCTTCCTCGCAGAGATGGCCAAGAACCCGGGCCTTGTCTCTCCCGACATCGACCTGCGCTTGAACAAGCCGGAGATCTTCCTGGAAGTCGACCGTGAGCGGGCGGCGGACGCCGGTGTCAGCGTTGACCAGGTGGCACGCATGGTGGAGACCATGCTGGGCGGAAGGGCGGTGACCCGATACAAGCGAGATGCCGAGCAGTACGACGTGCTGGTGCAGGTGGCCCCGAGTGGCCGCACGACGCCTGAGGACATCGAGCGCCTGTTCGTTCGCGGGCGCGGTGACACCATGGTGCCGCTGTCTGCGCTGGTGAAGATCAAGGAGTCTGTCAGCCCCCGGGAACTCAACCACTTCAACCAGCGGCGATCGGTCACCATCACGGCCAACCTGTCCGCTGACTACTCGCTGGGTGAGGCCCTCAACTTCCTGGAGACCACCGCAGCCAAGGTGCTCAAGCCGGGCTACACCACCGAGCTCAACGGCGTGAGCCGGGAGTTCAAGGCGTCCAGCGGTGCGTTGGCGGTGGTGTTCGGGCTGGCGCTGCTGTTCATCTTCCTGGTACTCGCGGCGCAGTTCGAGAGCTTTGTAGATCCGTTCGTCATCATGCTGTCGGTGCCGCTGTCGATGGTGGGGGCGCTTGGTGCACTGCAGTGGGCTGGCGGCACGCTCAACGTCTACTCGCAGATCGGACTGGTCACGCTGGTGGGCCTGATCACCAAGCACGGCATCCTGATCGTCGAGTTTTCCAACCAACTGCGGCAAGAAGGCAAGCCCTTGAAGGAAGCCACCATCGAGGCGGCGAGCCTGCGTTTGCGGCCCATCCTGATGACCACTGGCGCCATGGTGCTGGGTGCCATGCCGCTGGCGTGGGCCACAGGCGCTGGAGCCGAGAGCAGGCAGCAGATTGGCTGGGTGATCGTGGGCGGCATGTCGCTGGGCACGCTGCTCACGATCTTCGTCGTGCCCACGGTCTACACGCTTTTCGCACGCAAGGCGGTACCCGGAGAGATTCGTGCTGCTGAAGAGGACGAAGCCCACGCGCCTGCTCCTGTGGCCAAGTTGGCGCCGCAATCTGGCGCCGATTGACGCGGCCCGCGCGGTCTACCCGCCGATGTAGTGCATCTCGATGCGTCGCGTGCCTGAACCAGCTTCGGCTTGTTGCGCGCCCCGTAACTCCGAGTAGCGGTCCTCACGGGCGTTCCACAAGGCGCCCAGGGCGGCCGCGATCTCGTCGTCGGTTCTGGCGGGCCCGGTGCCTGTGGAGCCACGTAGCAGGGCCCGAAGGTCGTGGCCCTGGCTGGCAAACAGGCACATGTACAGCTTGCCCTCGGTGGATAGCCGCGCCCGGTTGCACTCCGAGCAGAACGCCTGCGTCACCGAAGAAATGACGCCCACCTCGCCCGACCCATCCCGATAGCGCCAACGCTGCGCCGTCTCACCCGCGGCACTCGGTTCGCAGGGCTCCAGGGGATAGACCTGGTCAATGCGCTTGATGACTTCGGCAGACGGCAATACTTCGTCCATGCGCCAGCCGTTGGTAGCGCCCACGTCCATGTACTCGATGAAACGCAGGATCACGCGATCGCCATGCTGCTCGCGGAAGTACCGAGCCATGGGCAGGATTTCCTGGTCGTTGGTGCCCCGCTTGACCACCATGTTGACCTTCACGGGCCCAAGACCGGCGGCCAAGGCGGCCTCGATGCCTTGCAGCACATCGGCCACCGGGAAATCGACGTCGTTCATGCGCCTGAAGACCACGTCGTCCAGCGCGTCCAGGCTGACCGTCACACGCTTCAGCCCCGCCTCGGCCAGCGCATCGGCCTTGCGCGCCAGCAGCGAGCCGTTGGTGGTCAGCGTCAGGTCCAGCGCATCACCCTCGGGCGTACGCAGGGCGGCCAACTTGGCCACCAACACTTCCAGGTGTTTTCTCAACAGAGGTTCGCCACCCGTCAGGCGCAGCTTGCGCACGCCGTGGCGGATGAAGGCGCGCGACAGTCGCTCGATCTCCTCGAAGGTGAGCAGGGAGGTCTGTGGCAGGAAGCGATAGTCGCGATCGAACACCTCCTTGGGCATGCAATAGCTGCAGCGGAAGTTGCACCGGTCGGTGACCGAGATGCGTAGGTCGCGCAGGGGCCTGCCCAGACGGTCGGACACCAGCCCGGAGGGGGGTGGGTAGTTTGCTGGCACGGCCGGAACCGGCGCGGCATACCGAAGATCGGCCAGCGGAATGACGTTGTCGCCCATAGGTGGATTGTGCCGCGCGGGCACTTTCTGGCGGGTCTGGGGCTATCGCTGAGCAGAGCCGGGTCGATCAGCTCTTGGTGTGGGCGCTGGCGCGTTCAGGTCAGCCCGGCGTGCCCCCGTGAATCGACGGTCCCAATAGGCTTGCCGCATGTCCTCGATACGCACTTCCGTTCCGCTGCGGGGCGCGTGGATGAACTTGCCGTCGCCGATATAGATGCCCACGTGGGAAAACGTTCGCTTCAGGGTGTTGAAGAACACCAGATCTCCAGGCCGGAGCTCTTCGCGGTTCACACGCAGCAGCCCTGTGGCGCTGGCCTGGTCGTCCACGCGGCGCGGCAGCACCAGCCCCAGGCTCATCTCGAAGATGTGCCGGGTGAAGCCGCTGCAGTCAAAGCCGTCGTCAGCGGAGTTGCCCCCACGGCGGTAGGGTACGCCCAAGAAGTTCATCGCCGACAGCACCAGCTCCGAGGCCACGTCACGTACCTGGCGAACCAAGGCGCTGCCCTCGCTGGCAGATTCCCGGCTGACAAAGCCCTTGTCCTGCAGCAGCTGAAGCACGGGGTCGGCTGCTGTCCGATCGTCGGGCGCAGCTTGTGCCACGGGAACAACTCCACAGGCCGCCGCGAGGCACACAGCCACCCACAGCGTCGAGAGCAGGGGGCGGGGAGCAGGAGAGGCAGGTGGCGCACGCATCGAGGGCGGCAGAATAGGGGCGAGCCCCCCGGCTGTCAACGAGGCCGCCTGCGGACCTCCATCCCCGTACCCCTACCCCTGACTGGAAGAGATACATGTTCACGGCTCTGCTGCTCGAGAAAGACGCCGACGGTTTTCGTGCCGGCGTGACCACGCTCCAGGACGACCGCCTGCCCAGCATGCCGGAAGGTGGCGTCCTGGTCCGGCCCCGCTTCTCGACGCTCAACTACAAGGATGGGCTGGCCTTGACGCAGCGTTCACCGGTGGTGCGCCTGTGGCCGATGGTTCCCGGGATTGATGGGGCTGGTGAGGTACTGCAGAGTGATCACCCCGATTGGAAGGCGGGCGATGCCTTCATCCTCAACGGTTACGGCGTGGGAGAAACCCATTGGGGTTGCCTGTCGCAGCGCGCACGCCTGAAGGGCGATTGGCTGGTGCCGCTGCCTGCCGGACTGACGGCACGGCAGTCCATGGCCATCGGGACGGCGGGTTACACGGCCATGCTCTGCGTGATGGCATTGGAGCGGCATGGCCTGAAGCCGGGAGACGGCGAGGTGTTGGTAACCGGTGCCACGGGTGGCGTTGGTTCGGTGGCCGTGCTGCTGCTGTCGCGTCTGGGCTACCGCGTGGCAGCGGCCACTGGCAAGACCGCCGAGGCCGCGTACCTGCATGAATTGGGCGCTGCGACGGTGATCGACCGGGCCGACCTTGCGGCGCCGGGCAAACCCCTGCAGAAGGAGCGGTGGGCGGGGGTGGTGGATGCGGTGGGCAGCCACACCCTGGCCAATGCCTGCGCGCAGGTACGCTATGGCGGGGCGGTGGCGGCTTGCGGTCTGGCGCAGGGCCATGATCTTCCGGCCACGGTGATGCCGTTCATCCTGCGTGGGGTGAGTCTGCTGGGCATTGACAGCGTGATGGCCCCGCAGGCCTTGCGCCGTGAGGCCTGGGCGCGCCTGGCCCGTGACCTGGATCTGACGGTGCTGGAGCGGCTCACCACGGAAATCACCCTTGAGGATGCACTGCCCAGCGCTCAACGCCTGATGGCGGGCCAGGTGGTGGGGCGACTGGTGGTCCGCATTCCAGACTGAAGGTCACTGCAGGGGGCCCTGCACCAGCACGTCAGGGCATAGCAAGTCCGCCATTGACAATGCCGCTCCAGACGGACAGGCCTTGTCCAGAAGGAGACACACATGGGATTTGAGGACTTCCACCGCCGTTCATTGCAGGACCGCGACGGCTTCTGGACGGAACAGGCTTCCCTGATCGACTGGCAGACCCCCTTCACTCAGGTCTGCGACTACAGCAACCCGCCGTTTGCCCGCTGGTTCGTCGGCGGCACCACCAACCTGTGCCATAACGCGGTGGACCGTCACGCGGCCACCCATCCTGACCGCCAGGCCCTCATCTGGGTGTCCACCGAGGTGGACAAGGAGATCGTCTACACCTTTGCCGAACTGCAGGCCGAGGTGGAGCGCATGGCCGCCATCCTGCTGTCGTTGGGCGTCAAGCAGGGCGACCGTGTGCTGGTCTACATGCCCATGATCCCGGAGGCGGCGTTTGCCATGCTGGCTTGTGCGCGTATCGGCGCGCTGCATTCCGTGGTGTTTGGCGGTTTTGCCAGCGTCAGCCTCGCCAGCCGCATTGACGATTCGCAGCCTACGGTGGTGATCAGTGCCGACGCCGGCAGCCGTGGCGGCAAGGTGGTGCCGTACAAGGGCCTGCTCGATGAAGCGATCCGCCTGTCTTCCCACAAGCCGGCGCATGTGCTGATGGTCAACCGCGGCCTGAGCGAGATGCCCATGCAGGCCGGCCGCGATGTGGACTACGCCAGCCTGCGTCAGGTGCATCTGGACGCGCGTGTGCCCTGCGTCTGGGTGGAGTCCACGCACCCCAGCTACACGCTCTACACCAGCGGCACCACCGGCAAGCCCAAGGGCGTGCAGCGCGACACCGGCGGCTACGCCGTCGCGCTGGCCGCGAGCATGAAGCACATCTTCCTGGGTCAGCCGGGCGAGACCTACTTCTCCACCAGCGATATCGGCTGGGTGGTGGGCCACAGCTACATCATCTACGGTCCGCTGATCGCTGGCATGGCCACGATCATGTACGAGGGGCTGCCCACGCGCCCGGACGCCGCCGTCTGGTGGAGCCTGGTCGAGAAGTACCGCGTGACCGCCATGTTCAGCGCTCCCACGGCCGTGCGGGTGCTCAAGAAGCAGGATCCCGCCGCCCTGACCCGGCATGACTTGAGTTCATTGAAGGCGCTGTTCCTGGCGGGTGAGCCGCTGGACGAGCCCACGGCCAAGTGGATCGCCGAAGCGCTGGGCAAGCCCATCATCGACAACTACTGGCAGACCGAGACGGGCTGGCCCATCCTGACAGTCTGCAACGGCGTGGAGCCCGCGCCCAGCAAGTTCGGCTCGCCCGGCAAGGCGGTCTACGGCTACGACGTCAAGTTGGTGGACGAGAACACCGGGCAGGACCTGGTGGGGCCGGACCAGAAGGGCGTCGTTGTCATCGAGGGGCCACTGCCCCCCGGATGCATGCAGACGGTGTGGCGAGACGATGAACGCTT
>Ga0315904_10011961_pt1 | contig 11001 bp, 5 predicted proteins | sample LakEriMetagenome_6_FD_203529 | JGI IMG/M metagenome (GOLD analysis project Ga0315904, IMG submission 203529) | Freshwater fungal communities from buoy surface, Lake Erie, Ohio, United States - Buoy 12 MA120 | ecosystem: Environmental > Aquatic > Freshwater > Lake | place: USA: Lake Erie, Ohio... | reverse complement strand
CAGGCCCAGTCCACTAAAGTGACAGGCCGGGTAACCGACGCTTTGACCAATGAGCCCATTCCCTTTGCCAATGTGGCATTCAAAGGAACGACCACCGGTACGGTCACTGATTTTAACGGTTATTTCACCATTGAAACCGACAAGCCATCAGATTCCATTTCAGCTTCTTTTGTGGGATATCTTCCCGTAACCCTGCGCATCACCAAAGGCAAATCACAGACTGTTAATTTTCTGCTGAAGGTGAACAAGGTGGATCTTGGAGAGGTGGTCATCAAAGCAGGAGAGAATCCCGCCATTATTCTTCTCAGAAAAGTGATCGATAACCGGGATAAAAACGACAAGCGTCAGCTGGAAACCTACAAGTACGAATCGTACAACAAGATGGAGTTCGATCTGACTGATATTCCTCCCGATTTCAAAGACAAAAGACTGATCAAACCGTTTGCCTTTATTTTCGAAAACGTCGACAGCTCAGTCACCAACAGCAAACCGTTTCTGCCGTTTTTTATCACGGAAGCGCTTTCAGATGTTTACTTCCGCAACAATCCAAAAAACACGAGGGAGTTCATCAAAGCCAGTAAGATATCAGGACTTGAAAATGAATCCGTCACTCAGTTTCTGGGCGATATGTATCAGAATATTGATGTGTACGATAACTACATCGACATTTTCGGTAAAAGTTTTGTGAGTCCGATTTCCAATGTCGGACAGATTTACTACCGTTATTATCTGACGGATTCCGCCTTCATCGACAACCAGTGGTGTTACAAGCTCAAGTTCAAGCCCCGTCGTCGTCAGGAACTCACTTTCGTGGGAGAAGCGTGGATTCATGATACCACTTTCGCCGTGAGAAAAGTGGATATGAGGATTGTGGAAGATGCCAACATCAACTTTGTGGAGGACCTTGCGGTGGTGAAGGAATATTCAAGAATTGATGATCAGTACTGGATGCTGATCAAGGAATTACTGGTGGTCAATTTCACGGCAAGAAAAGAAGGCCTTGGTTTTATCGGCCGAAGAACGGTTTCATACAAGGATTTTGAAATCAATAAACCAATCCCTGAAGAGATCTTTACCGGCGGTGAGAATATCAAAGTAGCAGAAGATGTCACCAAGGATGATGATTTTTGGCTGAATGCCAGACACGACTCTCTCTCTTTTAGAGAAAAGCAGATTTACCAGATGGTCGACACCATCAAGTCACTGCCGGCTTTCAGAACTTACGCTGATATCATCACTCTTTTTGTAACCGGGCACTATGAGATCGGCAAGATCGAACTGGGTCCTTATTTCTCTTTCGTGTCTTATAATACCGTTGAGGGTGCCAGGTTCAGACTGGGCGGACGAACCAGCAATAATTTCAGCGAACGGCTGCGGCTGGAAGGTTATGTTGCCTATGGTACCAAAGATGAAGAATTCAAATACAGCGGAGGCTTCCGTTATTTTCTGAAAACAAAACCCAGAATGGCTATCGGTGCTAGATACAAGAATGATATTGTGCAGCTCGGACAAAGTGAGAACGCGTTCCAGGACGATAACATACTTTCTTCAGTCTTCAGAAGAAATCCTGCCGATAAACTGACCAAACAGGAAACCTATAAGGCTTACTATGAGCAGGAGTTTTTATCGGGTTTTTCCTATCGTCTCGGCTTCGACCACGGATCACTGCTGCCAGTAGGAAAGCTGGATTACAGCTATTACACGAATGATGAAAAAACAACCTTCCGGCAGGCGATTAAAACCACGGAGGCTTCACTGATGCTGCGGTTCGCTTACCGAGAGAAGTTTGTTGAAACAAAGATCGGACGAACCAGCCTGGGCAGTGATTACCCGGTGACAAGACTCATCTATACCAATGGCATGAAAGGTGTTTTGGGAAGTGATTTCAGTTATCATAAAATTGTGGGTAAGGTGGATGATATCGTCAGGCTCCCTCCCTTTGGCTATTCCTATATTGCAGTCGAAGCCGGCAAAACCTGGGGAACCATTCCCTACCCTCTGCTCAATGTTCACCAGGGCAATGAGTCGTACTTTTATGATTTTGCATCCTTCAATATGATGAACTACTATGAGTTTGTGAGCGATCAGTTTGCTTCACTCTTTGTTGTTCATCACTTCGACGGATTCTTCCTCGATAAAATTCCATTGATGCGAAAACTCAAGTGGCGCGAAGTGGCCAGTCTGAGGGCTGTTTATGGAAGTATGTCGGATGCCAACAAAAGCATCCTGCTCAATCCCGACGCCTTCAGCACCCTTTCTAAGAAACCATATATGGAAGCCGGCTTCGGAGTGGAAAATATTTTCAAGTTCCTTCGATTTGATTTTATCTATCGCCTTACCTACCTCGATAATCCCGATATAGCCAAATTCGGGGTGAGAGGGGCGTTGCAGGTTACCTTCTAAGAGGATGATTATGATGATTGTTATGATCTCTTATGATTGGATTTCTTATGATTATTTACAGGCGGATGATCATAAAAGATCAGCTGATGATTGATGTTGCCGGTGGATGCAGACAGGTTACCGGAATTTGCTATCTTTACACGTATATTTAAAATGATTTTGATTGACAGTAAATATTGCAATGCAATAAAAAACCCAATCATAATTAATCAAATCATAATTGATCTTAATAAATCATAAAAATCATTATCATCATCCATGAGGTTAAGAGCCGACCATCTCGTCAAACGTTACAAGAGCCGCACGGTGGTGGATCATGTTTCCATTTATGTGGACCAGGGCGAAATTGTAGGTCTGCTGGGGCCTAACGGAGCCGGGAAAACCACTACTTTTTATATGACGGTAGGTCTGATCCGGCCGAATGAAGGAAAGATCTTTCTGGATAATGCCGAGATCACTAATGAGCCTATGTACCGTCGTGCTCAAATGGGAATAGGTTACCTTGCTCAGGAAGCATCTGTGTTCAGGAAGCTGAGTGTGGAAGACAATATCAAGGCTGTCCTTGAGATGACCGGATTCACCAAAGAGGAGCAGCGCGATAAGCTGGAGTCACTGCTGGACGAGTTCGGCTTGCAGAAGATCAGGAAAAACCGGGGAGATCTGTTGTCGGGAGGTGAACGCCGCAGAACAGAGATAGCCCGTGCACTGGCGGTTGATCCGAAATTTATTTTACTGGATGAACCGTTTGCCGGAGTGGATCCGATCGCCGTGGAAGACATACAGCAGATTGTGGCGAAGCTCAAAAACAAAAATATCGGCATTCTGATTACCGATCACAATGTACATGAAACCTTAAGTATAACGGAGCGCGCCTACCTGCTTTTCGAAGGAAGGATTCTGAAGGAAGGAACCGCACAGGAACTGGCCGACGACGAGCAGGTTAGAAAAGTGTACCTGGGACAGAAGTTTGAATTGAGAATCTAGATAATGTTGAATTTTGAATGGGTTATCAGGTCATCAATTCAAAATTCAGCATTCAACATTCAAAATTCTTCCAGCCTGAATTCGTACGACTCCATGATCGGATTCGCAAGTAATTTTTTGCAGGCAGTATCTACTTTTTCACTGGCTGCTTCCTTTGATGAAGCCTCTATCTCAAGAGTGATGTGTTTTCCGATTCGTACATTTTCGATTTCGGAAAGGTTGAGGTTTTTCATGGAGTGAGTCACTGCCTTTCCCTGAGGATCGAGAAGCGCCTTGAGAGGCATAATGGTAATGCTTGCTGAATATTTCATGGTTAATTAGATTCGGATTGGGTTGGTTTTTTGGAAGCTGTGGCGTTTGCCATCACTGACAAAATTATATATAAAATGATGATCAGCGGGATGCCGGCAGTTTTAAAGAGGAGCACTGAAGCGATGCTCAGAAAAATCAAAGAATACTGATATTGATTTTCATTCCAGCCAAAACTCCTGAATTTTAAGGCGATCAGGGGCAGCTCAGCTACCAGAAGAAAGGAGAGGATCATGCAGATACCGGCAATGATAAAGGAGTTCAGCAGGGTAGGAGTGAGGTGCAGCGGATCGTTGTACAGAATCAAGGCCAGTCCGGTGACAAATATCGTGGCCGCCGGTGTGGGGAGTCCGATAAATGAGTTGGTTTGACGGGTGTCGATGTTGAATTTAGCCAGCCGAAGGGCAGAGAAAACCGTGATAATAAACGGGAAAAAGGAAAGGGCCTTACCCAATGGCTGGTCAAGCATCAGGTTGAGAGGAACACTTTCCATGAACAGATGATGCATGATGGCTCCGGGAACCAGTCCGAACGAAACCATATCGGCCAGAGAATCCAGTTCCTTGCCCATTGGCGAATACGCTTTCAGCATCCTGGCAAAGAAACCGTCAAGGAAATCCAAAACCAGCGAAGCTGCCGTAAGTGCCGCAAAAACAGGTATTTCGCCCTTGAAAACATACACCACAGCCAGACACCCGCACACCAGGTTCATGCAGGTCAGGAAGTTGGGGATATGGCGGGTAAAACCCTGCATTGGTAATGGTTTCAGGCTGCAAAAATAGCCTTTCGCGACGTTCAGGGGGTGAAGCAGCGTCGTTTGTTTGTAAAATCTTGAAAACTAAGCCTTTTATGAAACTTTTTTGCCCTTCGAATGATTATATTTGAACAACAGAACCTTCCTGATGGTTAATGAGTATAAATGGCCGTCATGAGAGTCAATACTATTATTTTTGATTCTCCGTTTGAGTGGGAAATCAACCTGAAAACAACCATGCGATTCATCAAATCCATCAGTATTTTCTGTGCACTGTTCATTGCAATATCTGCGAAAGCACAGGACGCGCCCAAGTACAGTAACGAGTTTCTTTCCATTGGTGTAGGCGCCCGCGGATTGGGTATGTCGGGCGCCATGGTGGCATCGGTAAACGATGTGACTTCCGGCTACTGGAATCCTGCAGGTTTAACCCATGGTAAAGGCGACCTTCAGTTCGGACTGATGCACGCCGAGTATTTTGCCGGTATTGCCAAATATGATTATGGTGCACTGGCTGCACCCATTGATGCTACCCGCACCATCGGAATTTCCATCATCCGTTTTGCAGTGGATGACATCATCGATTCAACCGATCTTATTGATCCCGATGGTAACATCAACTACGATCGTCTCCGTTCCTTCTCGGCAGCAGACTACGCGTTTCTTTTCACCTATTCTAAAATTTCAAAAATTCCGGGACTTCGCTATGGTGTCAATGCCAAAGTGGTTCACCGTAAAGTAGGTGAGTTTGCCAAAGCCTGGGGTTTTGGACTGGATGTTGGTGTTCAGTATGAGAAAAACCGCTGGCGCTTTGGCGCGATGGGTCGCGATATCACCTCTACCTTCAATGCCTGGAGTTATAATACAGAAAAGCTGGAGGATGTGTTTACTCAAACAGGTAACGAAATTCCGGAGAACGGACTTGAAATCACCCTCCCAAAACTAATTTTGGGAGTTTCGCATGTTACCACCATTAAAGAAAAATTCACCATCCAGCCGGAACTGAATCTGGATGTAACATTCGACGGTGAAAGGAATGTACTCATAGCAAGCGACCCAATCAGTGTGGAGCCTCATATTGGTCTGGAACTTGGTTACCGTGATTTTATTTTTGTCCGCGGTGGCATGGGCAACATTCAGGAATACAAAGATTTCGACGGTTCGAAGTCTACCTCCTTTCAACCCAATTTCGGAATCGGTATCAAAATTAAAAGTGTTTCCATTGATTATGCGCTGACCAATATCGGAAGCGTAGGTGAATCACTTTACAGTAATATCTTCTCATTGAAGTTCGCATTGTATAAACAGAAGCGATGAAAAAGTTTTGCGCCATCATTTCATTTCTGATAATTGCCTCAGGTGCTCTGGCACAGCAGCAGCCTTATGGCAATGAATGGATCAATTTTTCCACCAACCAGCCTTATTCCAATCAGCAGTATTTCAGGATCAAGGTGTGGAAAGACGGAGTTTACCGTATTTCCTACAACGATCTGGTGGCCGCTGCATTTCCGATGCCTTTCAACCCCAAGCAGCTTCAGTTGTTTCATCTGGGACAGGAGCAGTTCATTTATGTGGAAGGAGAGTCGGACGGATCTTTTGACGCAACCGACTATATTGAGTTCATCGGTAAGAAAAATGATTCTGAACTTGATCAGCGGCTTTACAAAAACCCTGATCATGTTTTAAATAAAGACATTTCGCTTTTCACCGATACTGCTACTTACTTTCTGACGGTAAATTCAAACCCCTTCGTTGTGAATAAAAGAATGGGTTTTGAGACGGATCTTAATTTCATCGGTTACAACCCTGAGCCATTTCTAATTAAGGAATCATATGCGCAATGGATGGATGAATATGTAGCCTACAAACTCATTGACATCAAGGATTCGGAATACGACGAAGGGGAAGGATGGTTCAGGGCACCCATTTCATCTGCTCCTGTTACTGTTCAGTTACCGGTACCCAACTTCAGCAGCGATCCCAATGCTCCGCTCATGCGTATTGCTACCGCTACCATGGGAGGTAACAATACCGGCAACACGCATACGATCACCGTGACAGCTCATGGCGCAACGGTCTCCAATAATTTTCAGGGTTTCGGTGTTTCACGATTTGATTTTCCCATTTCGTCCAACAGTTCGGTTTCAGGTTCGGTTGCTTCTGTGTTATTTACTCCCGGAAGCGGTGTGGTGAACAGAACACATATTTCCTATGTGAAAGCTACTTACCCTCATTCACTCAGTTTCAATGGTGAGGTATCAAACTTCAACGAGTTCATGGTGCCGGGCAGTTCCGTCTCCAAATCGTATCTGCCGCTGACCGGTGTGGGATTGTCGGACCCTAAATTCTATATGATTTCAGGTGATACGCTGAAGAAAGTGGCAACTGCCGGTACCGGAGCCAGCAGACAAATGCTGATTCCTACCTACGGCTCTGATAAGAGAGTCATACTGACAGATACTATTTACACTTCTTCTCTTGGCATGATCTCCATTGAACCGGTAAGACAGGATCCTTCGAACTTTGCGAGATTTACCAACTTCCAGTACATCAATTCAGCCAACTATCTGATTGTTTCCAATAAAGCACTTTGGAATAAGGCAAACGATTATAAAAATTACAGGTCAATTACCGGATATACTCCGCTGCTGGCCGATGTGGAGGAATTATACGATCAGTTTGCCTACGGAATTACCCAGCACCCAATTTCCATCAGGAATTTCAGCAGGTTTACCCTGGATCAGTTTACGTTAAAGCCCGAATATCTTTTTCTGATCGGTAAGTCGGTGAGTTCACTCAGAACGAGAATGACTTTTACCACGAATCAGAACACCATCAATACCATCAGAAACAACTGGGAGACCAATCTGGTTCCTACTTTCGGATATCCATCATCAGACATTTTGTTTGCTGCCGGTATCAACGACAGTCTGCCCAGACTGAAACTGGCTGTCGGCCGCATTTCGGCCAGCAATCCTGATGATGTTCAGGCTTATCTCGATAAGATGATTTCGCATGAGCAGCAACTGCAGCAATGTCCGGAAGACTGGATGAAACAGATCCTGCATTTCGGTGGTGGTAACAACGGTTTTGAGTCGGAATATATCAAGACAATTTTGGCCGGATTTGAGAACATCGCCGAAGATACCCTGATGGGTGCCAATGTGACCAGCTACTATAAAACCACTTCCGATCCCATTCAGGTAAACCTTACCCAGCAATTACAGGCCCGGATTGATTCAGGAACTGTGCTGATGACATTTGTAGCGCATGCATCCGGTACCACATTCGATATCAGTACCGATGAACCACAGAACTACAACAACAAAGACCGCTACCCGGTAATCCTGGCCAACTCTTGTTTTGTTGGTGATATTCATGATCCTGCAAGACGTATTGTGGAAGACTTTGTATTGCTTCCCGAAAAGGGCGCCATTGGTTTTATTGCCCAGCCTGATGTCGGTTATCTGGGTAACCTGCAGAGCTATTCCAACCGCTTCTACAGCCAGATGGCCAACCACAACTACGGCGGTACGATAGGCAAGTCAATGAAGAATGTTGTTGATTCATTGTTCGCTGACCCGTTGGTGAACAGCAGCAGTTCAGTGCTGTACTTTTATAAATCCATTGCCACAGGAATGACCCTCTCCGGCGATCCTGCCCTGGTGATGCATTCCTGGAATAAGCCGGATTATACCATCAACAGTTCCAGTGTTTTCTTTACTCCTCAGGTAATCACTTCCAATCTCGATTCTTTTGATGTCAATGTGGTAGTGACCAACCTGGGCCGTGCCACAAGCGAACCAATCACACTGCATCTTGAGAGGCGATTCCCGGGTGGAACCACATCCTTTGAGCTGGATACACTCGTCAGCTATGTTCCTTATAAGGATACCATTTCAATCCGCTTGCCGCTGGATGCCGTTCGCGGTGTGGGCGTGAACTACTTTGATGTGACCGTTGATTATTTCAGCAATATTGATGAGTGTAATGAAACGAATAACTCAGTAATCAATATCCCGACACTGATTCAGTCTTCTGATATTGTTCCAGTTTACCCAAAGGAGTTTTCCATTGTCCCTAATGGCTCCATCAGTTTGAAAGGCTCTACTGCCAATCCTTTCGCTCCGTTGCTTCCTTATAAGTTCCAGATAGATACCGTTGACAACTTCAGCAGTCCTTTCCTGCAGCAATCGGTAATCAGCAGCTCGGGTGGCGTGGTTCAATGGCAGCTTCCGTTCATGTTACAGCCTGATCTGGTTTATTACTGGCGCGTGAGCCGCGATTCCATGGCAGGCGATACCATTCACCCGGTCTGGAGAGAAAGTTCATTCATTCACAAGCCGGGAATTACCGGCTGGTCGCAGGCTCACTATTCGCAGTTCAAGCAGGATGATTATGTAAATGTGATTTACAATAACGCCCCTGCCAACACTTTTGAATTTGTTCAGACTACCACCTCCCTCCGGGTAACGAATTACAAAAATCCTGCCTTTCAGGTCCGCGACCCGTCAATTGAAGTCAACAATGTAATTGAAGATTATAATATGTGCGGCGGAGCTCCATCCATTCACTTGTTTGTGCTGGATTCCGTTTCCATTAAGTTGTGGGATACCAATAAATTCATCGGACAGGCGAATTATTACAACGGTACATCATGGACTTGCCGTCAGCGTCCTGAAAAATATTTTGTGTTCCGCGATACTCCGGCCGGTCGTGCCGCATTGCTTACTGCGATGACGGATTCCGTTCCTGCCGGAAACTATGTGGGCATCTATTCCATTTTCGATCTTCAGTATTCACAATGGGATCCGGCATTGAAGCAGTTGCTGACCTCATGGGGCAGTGATTCGGTGAACTTTCTACAGGATGGTGATCCTTATATTTTTTTCACTAAAAAAGGAGACAATTCCTTTACACAGGAAGTACTTGGTGACAGCATCAGAACAGATATTGTACTGAATGCATCACTCGGCGGTAACTGGAAAAAAGGATTCATGAGTTCTGTAACGATTGGTCCCGCCACTCAGTGGACCTCTTTGCACTGGGATCAGTTTCCGCTCGAAGCTACAGGGGGATTGGACTCTATGGCTGTTGATGTGATCGGTATTACCCCTGGAGGTATTGAAGAACCTGTCAGTGGCTTTACCGGAATTCAAATCGGTAATTATGTTGTGAACATCAGTGCCATTGATGCCAATCAGTATCCGCGACTGAAACTGAGAGCCTACCTGCAGGATGAGGGTCTGTTTACACCGCCTCAGCTGAAGCGCTGGCAGATCTACTATGATGAAATTCCGGAACTGGCTCTCAACCCGGCGAAGTTCTTCAATATGAGTGCCGATACAGTTGCAGAAGGTGATAAGATCACCATGGCAATGGCGGTGGAGAATATCGGTAATGTCAGCACCGACTCGGTTTTAGTTGACTTTTACCTGTTCGATAAAAACCGTGTCAGACACAACCTGACTTCACCAAAGTATAAAACCACTGCGCCGGGTGATACCATCATCGCATCAGTAGTGGTCAACACCGGAGGATATCCCGATCTCAACTCCTTGTGGATCGAAGCCAACCCGAGATTCGATCAGCCTGAACAGTATCAGTTCAACAATCTGGCGGAAGTGAAGTTCCTCGTCAACCGCGATATTACCAATCCAATTCTCGATGTGACCTTCGACGGTGTCCATATCATGAATGGCGATATTGTTTCGGGTAAACCTGAAATTCAGATTCGACTGAAGGATGAAAATAAGTATCTCGCCCTGAACGATACCAGCAACTGGCAAATATTCCTTCGCGATCCTTCAGGTGCTCAGTCTAAACTTTCTTTCGAACCTGTGGCCTGTACCGGAGCGGCAAGCGATCAGATGAAATGGTGTCCGGCCAATCTGCCTGACAACACTTTCCGTATCACTTATAAGCCCAGTCTTCTCGCGGATGGTATTTATGAACTCTGGGTCCAGGCATCCGATAAGTCAGGAAACCTGTCGGGAGAAAACAACTACCGCATCACATTTGAAGTGATCAATCAGTCAACGATTACTGAAGTGGTCAACTATCCCAATCCGTTCTCCACTGCCACCAAATTTGTGTTCACCCTTACCGGTTCCGAGGTACCTGATTATTTTAAAATCCAGATCATGACCGTTACCGGGAAGATCGTTCGCGAAATCACCCGCGATGAACTCGGGCCGATCCGTATCGGAAGAAACATTACCGAATATGCCTGGAACGGTAAAGATGAATTCGGCGATCAGCTGGCAAACGGAGTCTACCTGTACCGAGTCATTACCCGCATCAACGGCTCTTCTATCGAGAAACGCGAAACAGAAGCGGATAAGTTCTTCACCAAAGGATGGGGGAAGATGTATTTGATGAGATAAAGGGAGAGTTCTTAGTTCTTAGAAAGAACCCACTAACTTACTAACTTACTAACTTACTATCCCACTCTCCACTCTCCACTCTCCACTCTCCACTATCCTACTCCCCACTCCCCACACTTTTTCCTATCTTAGCGGCTCTATGAGGTTCCTTCAATCTCCGGCCGG
>Ga0315904_10011959_pt1 | contig 11001 bp, 9 predicted proteins | sample LakEriMetagenome_6_FD_203529 | JGI IMG/M metagenome (GOLD analysis project Ga0315904, IMG submission 203529) | Freshwater fungal communities from buoy surface, Lake Erie, Ohio, United States - Buoy 12 MA120 | ecosystem: Environmental > Aquatic > Freshwater > Lake | place: USA: Lake Erie, Ohio... | reverse complement strand
GGCTGACTTCGCAGGACGTGCGCCGCGCAATGCTGCACACGGTGCGCCCGGCGTTCGTGGTGCTGAAGCCGAGCCTCATCGGGGGGTTGCGCGAAGCAAACGAGTGGATCGACCTCGCGGCCGAGGGGGGGGCGGGTTGGTGGGCGACCTCGGCCCTCGAATCGAACGTGGGGCTCAATGCCATTGCCCAATGGACGGCCGATGCGTTGCTCGACGTACCCGAAGCAGCGCGCTTGCCGCAGGGGCTGGGGACCGGCGGTTTGTTCACGAACAACTTCACCGCGCCGCTCACAGTCCGGGAAGGGGCGCTTTGGACCGAACCTGCAGGGGCATGGATGCTGCCGTGAAGGCCGAGGGCTTTCCGCCCGGCACCCTCTGCTTCGCCGGTCCCGGCGCGCCCCTCGGAGCGGACGGAGAGCCGCGGACCTTCGTCCTCGACGCGGCCGGGGCAGCCCAAATCCAGCACGCGCTCCCCCCCGATGCCCCCGCCTGGCAACATGCGGTGGCGCGGTTGCTCGAAGTTTGGTTCGACCCCTCCGCTGAAACCCTCACCTGGACGACCAGCGGCTCTACCGGGCCGCCCGCGCGCATCGCCCTGCCGCGCGCCGCCATCCGCGCGAGCGCCGCCCGCACGGTCGCCCACTTCGGCCTCTCCCCGGGATCGCGCGTGCTGCTCGCGCTTCCCGCGGAATTCACCGGCGGCGCCATGTTCTTGCTGCGCGCCGTCTTGCATGGCCTGCACGTCGTGGCCATCGCACCCCGCGCGGTGCCCGCCTTGCCCCCCGGCACCCGCTTCGACTTCGTGGCCCTCACGCCGCACCAAGCCGCCGCCATCCGCGCCGACAGCGCCGAACTCGGCACGGTCTTGCTCGGCGGCGCCTCAGCCGCCCCCGCCCTCGCCGGTCCGTGGCCGGCCGGAGTCCGCGTCTTCGAGTCCTTCGGCATGACGGAGACGCTCTCGCATTTCGCCCTCCGCCGCCTCATCCCGGACCCCGAGCCGGCCTTCACCTGCCTCCCCGGCGCCACCGTCGCCGCGCGGGACGGCGCCCTCGTCGTCACGGACACCGCCACCGGCGTCACCGACCTGCTGACCCGCGACGCCGCCACCGTCCTCGACGCGCACCACTTCATTCCCCTCGGGCGCCTGGACGACGTTCTCAACTCGGGCGGCGTCAAGGTGCATCCCGCCGCGGTCGAAGCTGCACTCGCCGACCTGATTCCAGAACCGTTCGTTGTTTTCGGGCGTCCCGACCCTTCCCTCGGCCTGGCAGTGGTGCTCAGGATCGAAGCGCCGGCAGATGCCGCCCGAGCGGAACACCTCCTCACCGCGGCGCGTGAACGGTTGCCTCGGCACCATGCGCCGCGCGCGATCGAATGGGGGACGATTGAGCGGACGGGAAGTGGGAAGGTGAAGCGCCGCTTTTCTGTGTGAGGGGGCGGCTGTGCCGCTTCTCAGTGTGAGGGGGCGCTTTGCGCCCGAGGGTTGAGGACGCGGCTGCACAGCAAAAAAAATGCGGTGCGGTGTTGCGGCAATGGGTTTGGGTTGAATTTTCAACCTCAACCTCAACCTCAACCTCAACCTCAACCTCAACCTCAACCTCAACCTCAACCTCAACCTCAACCTCGGCATCCCGTATTTTGCCACCATGAAGCAAGCGCGCATTCGGTGGTGGGGAGTGGTGGGGATGTGGGTAGTCCTTGTCGGGGTGGCAGGTGCGGCGACGGTGCGAAGGGACGCAGGGCGCCCGGAGGTTCGACTCGTCGACACGGACACCTTGCTTGCCCCGGGAGGGGAGTTGCCGAGGAGGGGTGCCGGGGAGGAAGTGGTGCGGCATGCGGGGTTTGGTTTGGTGTACAGCGAGCAGTACGAACAGGCCCGGTGGGTGGCGTATGAGTTGACCGCGGCGGAGACGCAGCGGCGGTTTGAGCGCACGGACCGGTTTCTGGTCGATCCGCGGGTGGGGACGGGCACGGCCACGGACGAGGATTACGCGGGCTCGGGGTATGACCGCGGGCATTTGGCGCCGGCGGCGGACATGGGCTGGTCGGAGGCGACGATGCGGGAGAGCTTCTTTTACAGTAACATGAGCCCTCAAGTTCCGGGCTTCAACCGCGGCGTTTGGAAGCGGCTCGAGGAGCTGGTCCGCACCTGGGCGGTGGAGTACGGGGCCATCTATGTCGTGACCGGACCGGTCTTGCAACCGGGGCTTCCCACCATCGGGCCCCACGGCGTGTCGGTGCCGCGGCAGTATTTCAAGGTCATCCTCGATGCGCGCGAACCCGGACTGAAAGCCGTCGGGTTTCTGATGCAGAATGCCAGTTCCAGCGCGCCGTTGGCGCAATTTGCGGTGCCCATTGACAGCGTCGAAGGCGTCACCGGGCTCGACTTTTTTCCGGGGTTGCCAGACGCGCGGGAGGCACAGCTGGAGCGGGAGGTGTGCGTTCCGTGTTGGACGTGGACGAGCGCGCCGACAGGTGGCGGAGGGGAGGGGGCTGCGGGCGAGTCCGTGCGCTGCACCGGTACCACCCAGAAAGGCGAGCGGTGCAAGCGCATGACCCGCAGCCCAAACGGCCGCTGCTACCAGCACGGTGGCAACCCGCCCTGACCTTCGCCGGCCCCAGTTCGTAGCTTGCGGGCGTTCAACCGTCAAACGCCATGGTCCAGTGGGTATTTGCGTCGCACAACGCGCACAAAGTGAAAGAGATGCAGGAAATCCTGCAGGGTTTAGGCAACGTCGAAGGCCTCGATGCGCTCGGCTGCATGCACGAGGTCCTGGAAGATGCCGATACGCTTGAGGGCAATGCGGTCTTGAAGGTGCGCCATCTGCTGGAAGTGCACGGTCGAGAAGGGTTTGCGGACGATACTGGGCTGGAGGTCGAAGCGCTGAGCGGCGCTCCCGGGGTGCATTCTGCGCGCTGGTCGGGGGAAGGGGCGGAGGGAAACGTGCGGAAGTTGCTTGCGGAATTGCAGCGGGTGGGTGCACGGGAGCCGGAGCAACGCCGTGCGCGGTTTCGGACGGTGGTGGCGTCGACCATCGGTGGCGAGATGTGGTGGGTCGAGGGGGTTGTCGAAGGAAGGATTTTAGAAGCTCCGCGCGGGGCCGGTGGGTTCGGGTACGATCCGGTCTTCGTGCCGGATGGGGAGGATCGCACGTTTGCAGAAATGGCCTCGCACGAGAAACATGCCATCGGACATCGGGGGCGGGCCGTGCAGGCGTTCATTGCGCGACTGGAATCGCGATAATGTGTTTTTAAAAAGTCAATTTTGCCCTATATTAGCGCTTTAAACACGCGTTGTGCCCAATAAGTCCGCCACAGTCTTGCCGCGAATCCAGCAACTCCTCGCGGAGTTGGGGGAGAACATTCGTCTGGCCCGTTTGCGCAGAAACCTCAGCACGGCGCAGGTTTCAGAGCGCGCAGGTATGGCGCGTTCGACGCTGATGAAGATTGAAAAAGGGCATCCGGGTGTGGGGTTGGGCCAATATGCGAACGTGTTGAAGGTGTTTGGTTTGGAGCAAGACCTGCTTGCAGTAGCAAACGACGATGTGCTCGGCCGCAAAATCCAAGACGCCGGCCTTCAGCAAAGGGCTCGGGCCCCGAAGAAGCGGGCTTCACCATGAGCAACTTCGGAAGGAAACGCACCATCTTCGTCTACGCAGATTGGGCCGGACTCGATGGGCCGGTGCGCATCGGAACGTTGTTCGCTGAGTTGCTCCGTGGAAAGGAAGTATTTTCCTTCTCCTATGATGGCGCGTGGTTGAAGCGGTCCATGTTTTGGCAACTCGACCCCGACCTTTCGTTGTTCACGGGGCTGCAGTTTTTGAGCGATGCCAAACCCAACTTCGGGGCCTTCCTTGATTCTTCCCCGGATCGATGGGGCCGTGTCTTGATGCGCCGCAGGGAGGCGCTGCTTGCGCGCAGAGAGCACCGAGCGGAACGAACGCTCTTCGAAAGCGATTACCTGCTGGGCGTGTTCGATGGCCATCGGATGGGTGGATTGCGGTTCAAGGTTGCTGAAGACGGACCGTTTCTGGATGCGAGTACAGACCAAGCTGTCCCACCGTGGACGTCTTTGCGAGACCTGGAAGCAGTCAGTTTGAGATTGGAAGAGGATGGTGTAGAACGCCATCCGGACTTTGCACAATGGCTTCACATCTTGGTTGCACCGGGTGCTTCATTGGGCGGTGCAAGGCCGAAAGCCAGTGTTTGCGACGCATCGGGCGCGCTTTGGATTGCCAAATTTCCCAGCAGAAGCGATGGCTATGATGTGGGGGCATGGGAGTGGGTCACGTACCGCTGCGCGGTTGAAGCGGGCATCGAAATGGCGGAATGCCGTGTGCAAGCTTTCTCGAGCGCGCATCAGACCTTTCTAACCCGTCGATTTGATCGGTCTGCGATGGGAGAGCGGGTGCATTTTGCTTCTGCCATGACACTTTTAGGGAGAATGGACGGGCAGTGGGGGGCAAGCTATCTGGACCTTGTAGATTTCATCACCTCCCATGGGGGAAGGGCAGATGCGGATTTGGAACAGCTGTGGCGACGCATGGTGTTCAACATGTGCGTGTCGAATGCCGACGACCACTTGAGAAACCACGGTTTCTTGCTTCGACCCGAGGGCTGGGTGCTGTCTCCCGCATATGATTTGAATCCTGTCGAATCGGCAGCTGGGTTGACCTTGAACGTTTCCGGTACGGACAATTCCCTCGACCTTCTGCTGGCCTTGGAGGTCGCGCCTGCATTCCGGCTGAAGCAAGAGCGGGCTCTTGCCATTGTCGGTGAGGTGTTGAAGGGTGTTCGGAAGTGGCGCGACTGGGCAGGCGAACGCGGCATTGCACAGTCCGAGTGTCGGAGAATGGGCAAGGCGTTCGAGCGGCTCCTCGGGTTCGACGGGGAAAGCGGTACCGGGTGAAGGCCGGGTGTTGCATCTTTGGGCCCGCGGAAGCGGGCAAACCCCCTGCCGCAGCTGCCCATGATCTACCTCGATTTCGAAGAGCCCATCCGCCAACTGCGCGAGCAACTGGCGTCCATCCGGCAAGTTGCGGAGCAGACGGACGTCGACATGCAATCGACGGTCAGCGAACTGGAAGAGAAGATCCGCGAAGTCACGCGGACCATTTACGGCTCGTTGTCCGCCTGGCAGCGCGTCCAAGTGAGCCGCCATCCGGACCGTCCCTACGCGCTCAGCTACTTCAATGCGCTGACTGACAACCGGTTCATGGAGCTGCACGGCGACAGAACCGTGAAGGACGACAAGGCCATGGTCGGCGGTTGGGGCGTGATCAACGACATGCCGGTGATGCTCATCGGCCAGCAAAAAGGCATCAACACGAAGATGCGCCAGTACCGCAACTTCGGGATGGCAAACCCAGAGGGCTACCGCAAGGCGCTGCGCCTGATGAAGCTCGCCGAGAAGTTCAACCGGCCGGTCATCACGTTCATCGATACCCCGGGTGCGTTTCCAGGACTGGAAGCGGAGGAGCGCGGACAGGGCGAGGCCATCGCGCGGAACCTCATCGAGATGTGCCAACTCCGCGTCCCCATCCTGTGCTTTATTATCGGCGAAGGAGCCTCGGGCGGTGCGCTCGGCATCGGCATCGGCGACCGGGTGGTGATGCTGGAGAATACCTGGTACAGTGTTATTTCGCCCGAATCGTGCTCTTCCATCCTGTGGCGGAACTGGGAGCACAAGGTTGAGGCGGCCGAGGCGCTGAAATTGACGCCGGAGGACATGCTGGGCCAAGGGCTCATCGATGGCATCGTGCCCGAGCCGCTCGGAGGGGCCCATGCCGATCCTGCGGCGGCGCACGCATTCGTCAAGGCAGAGATCCTCGCACAGCTCCCGCGCTTGCTGGGCTTGAGCCCGGACAAACGCATCGATGCGCGGATTCGGAAATTCTCCGCAATGGGCGTGGTAACCGATTGATTCCTAACAAAACCTAACCTTTCTGTGGTTTCGGTGCGAGGTGTGCACGGCGGTTGAGCCGATTGTGTAGTTTTGCGCCACAATTCTTACTTCGTATGAACGTGTTCACTTCTGTTTTCCGCCCGTATGTAGGCGCTGCGGCAGTTGCAATGTTGGCCGCCGGTTGCACCGGACTCGGCAGCATGGAAAAGGAAATCGAGGCCCTTGGCCTCAAAGCCTCTCCGGAGCCGCTGATTTTGCGGGGTGGACAGGTGGAACTCGAGGTCACGGGCAAGTTCCCGGAGAAGTACTTCGCGAAAAAAGTGAGCCTGCAAGCCACCCCTGTCCTGACTTGGAACGGCGGGACGGCGGACTTTACCACTGCGCGGTACCAAGGCGAATCGGTCGCCGGCAACGACGAAGTGGTTCCGTTCGAATCAGGGAAGTCGATTTCATACACGGCCTCCATTCCGTTTGATCCGGCCATGGAGGACGTCGCGGAACTCGCGGTTCGCGTGACCGGTTCGAAGGGGTCGAAGTCCGAGACCTTCGCTCCGATTGCCATCGGCACCGGAGTCATCACCACGCCGCTGCTGGTGCAAGACGACGACCGCTTCATCCCGAGCGCGGATGCTTTTGTGCGTACCACAACGCGCACGCTCGAGGCGGTGATCAACTTCGAGGTCAATAAATCCGTGGTGCGTCCGGCAGAGTTGAAAGACGCGGACTGGGTTGCACTCCAAAACTTCGCCCTGCTGGCTGCACGGGTGGACTCGCTGGAAATCAAATCCGTAGTGATTGAAGCATTTGCATCACCGGAAGGAGAAATCACGCTGAACGAGAATTTGGCCTCTGAGCGGGCTGCCGCGGCAAATGCGGTGTTCGGAGGGATTTTCACGAAGGCCAAGGTGGCGGCCCCTGCTGGCACCCCGGCGCTGCAGCCGAAGGGCGAAGACTGGGAAGGCTTCAAGCAGAAGATGCAGGCGTCAAGCATCGGGGACAAGAACCTGATTTTGCGTGTGCTCGAGATGTACTCGGACAAGAACAAGCGGGAAGAGGAAATCCGGAACATGGCGAAGACCTACAAGGAAATCGCTGAGACCATTTTGCCGGAGCTGCGTCGTGCGCGCATCATCGTCACCTACGAAATCATCGGCTACTCAGACGAGCAGCTCCGGTCCATGGCCATGACCACGCCGGCAAAACTGACGGTGGAGGAGTTGCTGTACGCGGCGAAGATCACGGACGACATGAATTCGAAGTTGTCGATTTACCAGGCGGTGGCTCGGCAGTTCCCGACGGATTTCCGGGGATTCAACAATGCGGGCTGGGCACTCATGCAACTCGGCCGACCGGTTCAGGCAAAGGAGCTGTTCAACCAAGCCCTTGCGGTGAAGCGTGACAAGGCCGTCTTGAACAACGTGGGCGCGATGAAGCGCATGGACGGTGACAGCGACGGCGCCATGAAGTTGCTGAACGAGGCAGCCGGTGCCGGACCGGAAGTGAACTACAACAAGGGGTTGATCCTCATCGAAAAAGGCGATTACCCGTCTGCGATTTCGAACATGGGCAATGCGGGCACGGTGAACCTGGCCCTCGCAAAGATGCTCAACGGGGACTTAGCTGGTGCCCAAACGGTGCTCGGCAACGCAAAGACCTCGACGGCCATCGACAGCTACATCAAGGCCATCGCAGCGGCACGCGCAAACGATGTCGAAGGCACGAAGCGCCACCTAGCCGATGCCATAGCGAAGGATGCGAAGTTGCGCGACAAAGCAAAGCGGGACCTCGAGTTCCGCAACGTGCGCGCGCAGCTCGCGCTCTGACAGAAGATTTTATGCCAGACACGTCGAAAGGCACTCCACGCAGGGGTGCCTTTCGCATTTCTGCTCGCACGTAGGGCAGGTCAGCCGCGCAGTGCGGAGGAGGCGTGCCACAGGACCACTCCGCCGCAGACGCTGACGTTCAAGGAACGCTTCATGCCGTATTGCGGGATTTCAAGTGCGAGGTCGCACAGGGCAGCGGTGGCGGGGTTTACGCCGTGGACCTCGTTGCCGAAGACCAGTGCCCACCGCTCACCTGGTGCAGGTTGCCAGTCTCCAAGCGGCAGAGCGCCTGCCACCTGCTCCACGGCGGCGAGCCGGTAGCCTTCGGCACGCAGCGCGGCACAGGCGGAGGCGGCATCGGGAAAGGGGCGCCACGGCACGGTCTCGGTGGCGCCGAGGGCGCTTTTGAGGATATCGCGCTGGGGCGGATGTGCGGTGTATCCGCAGAGGTCGAGGCCTGCGCAGCCGAAGGCGTCGGCGGTGCGGAAGAAGGCCCCGACGTTCAGGCCGGAGCGGAGGTCTTCGAGTACGGCGCGCAGGGGAAGGCGGGGAGCGTTCATGGCGAATTCAGGCGGGGGTGCCGGTGCGCTCTTCGAGGAGGGCTTTCATGGCGAACCACTGGTCGCGCAGGCGGGCGGCCTCCATGAAGTCCATGTCGCGTGCCGCTTGGTCCATGGCCTTGCGTGCCTTGCGGACTTCGCGGCCGAGCGCTTCCGTGGTCATGGCCGCAAGCACCGGGTCGAGGGACGCGGCGGGGACGGCGGTTTCGAGGCCGGGTTCGGCGGCGATGTGGCGCGGCCGGTCGTCGATGAGGCCGGACTGCTCGAAGAGCGTGCGGCGTGCCTTGCGGATTTGCTGGGGGGTGATGCCGTGGGCGGCGTTGTAGGCCTCTTGTTTGGCGCGCCGCCGGCTGGTTTCATCGATGGTGGTGGCCATCGATTCGGTGATCTTGTCGGCGTAGAAGAGGACCCGGCCGTTGACATTGCGGGCGGCGCGTCCGGCGGTTTGGGTGAGCGAACGGTTCGAACGCAGGAAGCCCTCCTTGTCCGCGTCGAGGATGGCGACGAGTGCAACTTCCGGAATGTCAAGGCCTTCGCGCAGCAAGTTCACGCCCACGAGGACGTCGAAGGCCCCGTCGCGGAGTTGGCGCAGGATCTCGACCCGGTCGAGCGTTTTCACGTCGGAGTGGATGTAGCGCGTGCCGATGCCGAGCCGGTCGAGGTACTTCGTGAGTTCTTCGGCCATCCGCTTCGTCAGCGTGGTCACGAGGACGCGGTCGCCGGCCGCCACCGTCTTCCGGATCTCGGCGACGAGGTCGTCCACTTGGTTCGCGCAGGGCCGAACCTCGATGGGCGGGTCGAGCAGTCCCGTGGGGCGGATGAGCTGTTCTACCACGACGCCTTCGGCGGCTTCGAGCTCGTAATCGGCAGGCGTGGCGCTGACATAGAGCGTTTGGTGCACGATGCTGTTGAACTCATCGAAGGTGAGGGGGCGGTTGTCGAGGACGGAGGGGAGGCGGAAGCCGAAGTCCACGAGCGATTCCTTGCGCGACCGGTCACCGCCGTACATCGCCCCGATTTGGGAAACCGTTACGTGGCTTTCGTCCACGACCAGCAGGAAATCCTGCGGGAAGTAGTCGAGCAGGCAGAAGGGACGCTGGCCCGGTTCGCGCCGGTCGAAGTAGCGGCTGTAGTTCTCGATTCCGTTGCAGAAGCCGATTTCCTTGATCATCTCGAGGTCGTACAACGTGCGCTCTTCGAGGCGTTTCGCTTCGATGAACCGCGCTTGTGCATTGAATTGCCCTTTGCGCAATTCGAGGTCCTGTTGGATTTCCCAAACCGCTCGATCCGTGGTGTCTTTGCTGCTGACGAACAGGTTCGCCGGATAGATCACCAGGGAGTCGAATGCAGCCAAACGGGATCCGCTGACGGGGTCGATGGTCTCGATGGACTCGATCTCATCCCCCCAAAACCGCACCCGGACCGCATGGTCGGCATGCGCCAGAAAGACATCGACCGTATCCCCTTGCACCCGAAACGTCCCCCGCTTGAAGTCGGCCCGGGTCCGGCTGTACAGGGCGCTCACGAGCCGGTGCAAAAACGCATTGCGCCCCCACTTCGCACCGACTTCGATGGGAATCACACTCTTGTGAAACTCCACCGGGTTGCCGATGCCGTAAATGCAGCTGATGCTCGCCACCACGATGACGTCTCGGCGGCCGCTGAGCAACGCGGAGGTCGCACTGAGCCGGAGCTTCTCAATTTCCTCGTTGATGGCCAGGTCCTTCTCGATGTACGTATTCGTCGCGGCGATGTACGCCTCCGGCTGGTAGTAGTCGTAGTAGCTGACGAAGTACTCTACGAGGTTGTCAGGAAAAAAGTCCTTGAACTCGCTGTAGAGCTGAGCGGCGAGGGTCTTGTTGTGGCTGAGCACCAGCGTGGGGCGCTGGGTGGAGGCGATGACGTTCGCCACGGTGAAGGTTTTCCCGGATCCGGTGACGCCGAGGAGTACCTGAGCCGGCAGCCCATTGTTCACGCCTTCCACGAGTTGGCGGATCGCCTCGGGCTGGTCGCCGGTGGGAGAGAATTCGCTTTTCAGCTCAAACCGCATGGGAGGAAGGTAGCAGATTTCGGGCGGGTTTCAGCCCAAACAAAAGGGCCGCTCTCCGAGGAGGCGGCCCTTTCGAAATGGGTTCAAGGAGATTACTCCGCAACCACACTGAACTTGACGACGGAGGTCACTTCGCGGTGAAGCTTCACCTTCGCCTCGTAGTTGCCGAGTTCTTTGATGTGCTCGTCCACCAGGACGATTTGCTTGCGGTCGATGTCGAGGCCCGCGCGTTGCAGGGCTTCGGCGATTTGGATCGTGTTGACCGAACCGAAAATCTTGCCGCTTTCCCCTGCCTTTGCTCCGATAGAGAGCGTCAAGCCTTCGAGGCGTGTGCCGAGGGCACGTGCCTGGTCGAGGGCTTTTGCGGCTTTGTGGGACTGCTGCTTGATGACCTCTGCTACGACTTTGCGTGCGGAGGTGGTGGCCGCGACTGCCATGCCCTGGGGAATCAGGAAATTCCGGGCATACCCGGGGCGCACGCTCACGATGTCGTGCTTGCTGCCCAGGTTGTCGACGTCTTGTTTGAGGATGATGTCCATGGCGCTCAAATCGGCTCTGGTCAGTGGAGGTTGTCAGCCACGTATGGCATCAGAGCCAAGTGACGTGCTTTTTTGATCGCCTGCGACACCTTCCGCTGAAACTTCAGCGATGTGCCGGTGATGC
>Ga0315904_10011956_pt1 | contig 11004 bp, 6 predicted proteins | sample LakEriMetagenome_6_FD_203529 | JGI IMG/M metagenome (GOLD analysis project Ga0315904, IMG submission 203529) | Freshwater fungal communities from buoy surface, Lake Erie, Ohio, United States - Buoy 12 MA120 | ecosystem: Environmental > Aquatic > Freshwater > Lake | place: USA: Lake Erie, Ohio... | reverse complement strand
GAGGCGAATACCGCAACAATCCCTTCCCTTCCCGTCCGAGAATGATCCGCCCGCGATCGTCGAAGGTGAGGCTGACCCACGACCCTTCCCCCGGGGAGGAACTTCGGACCAAATCGATCTCAAAACCAGGAAGAATGGCCACTTCGGCCGGCGTCTGGGCCGAACTCTTTCCCAGGGCTCGCTTCCATTGGTAGTAGTCTTCCGATTCTCCCTCGGGATTTCCCCAGGGCAGGTTGCCCAGCAGACCCGCGCTGCGTACCGGTTCCTCTTCTCCGTTCTCCTCGAGGGTCCACCACTGGGGGTCGCTCACCAGCACATTCGCAGGTCCCTGCCCGGGGCGCAGTACCAGAGCGAGAGCGATCCCGGCGGCACCTTCCCGATTGAGGGCCCGACAGATCAGCTCATTCGTTCCCACCCTCAAAAACCTGGTGATGTCGACCGGCTGAATGCGCTGGGTTCCCGTGACCTCGAGGGCAGACTCACCATTGATGAGCAGGTCCGCCTGATCATCGGCCAACATCCATGCCGAGGCCTGTTTTGGAAGCTCGCGCAGTGTGAATCGACGGTGGAGTTCCACCGAGGCTCCCCGTGCCTGATCGCGGTTGGTCCAGATCCATTGGGGAATCGGGCCCGGATCCAGTGCCCGGCAGGTCTCCGCCGAAACCAGGCAGCCCCAGGCCAGAATGGCGATCTGGAAAGGCGTCGGCATCCAGGAGTCGAAGGGATGAACTGTCGTTCGACCGAGCATCGGGAATTCACCGTGAATGGGGAGCGGGACCGGCAGGCATCGGTCGCCGTATCGTACCTGATTGCGGAGGATTTGGGAGAATCTTGGCCGGAAGCACGACTGTTCTTTGCTCCCCGTGGAATTGCGGGACCTGGGGCGTGCGAGTAGTGTCACGTCGGTGGCAGGAGTGTGTGCGTCCACAATTTCCCCGGAGAGAGATGTTTGTCATGCATCGGTGTTGCTTCTGGCTGGTCGTTTGGAGCCTGGCTCTCCCCTGTACCGCGTGGGCGGAGACTGCCACCGTGATGTTCCAGATTTCGGCGGGCGACGCTTCCCGCCGGGAATCACTAGTCAGGGTTCCTTTGTCCAAGCCGTTTCCCGCCAACTCACAGGTGTGGATTTCCGGAGTCGCCGACCAGCGGTTGCCAGGTCAGGTGGTGGCTCCTTCTCCCGGTGAAGAGTCGTTGGCGAAGAGTTGGCTGGTCTTCATTGTTCCCGAATTGTCAGCAGGAGAGTCCCGCAAGGGATCGGCCGTCATCGAGACGGAAATCCAATCGCCCGAACGGGCCTTTCGCTGGAAGACTGCGACCCCGGGGCAGACCGAACTGCATTGGGAAGAACGGCCAGTGCTCAGATATATGCACGCTCCACTCGATGAGTCGACTCCCGAGAAACGGGGCGAGACGTACAAACCATATCACCATGTGTTTGATCCCCAGGGAAAAATGCTGCTGACAAAAGGGGCGGGTGGATTGTTTCCCCATCATCGGGGACTGTTCTTCGGATTCAACCGTATCTCGTATGGCGCAGGAATGGCCGCCGATACCTGGCACTGCAACAAGGGCGAGCATCAGTCCCATGAAGGCTTCGAGCGGGAAGAGGCCGGTCCGGTGTTGGGACGGCATGTCGGCCGTGTGGCGTGGCATGGCCGGGATGGCCAGGTGTTTGTCGACGAATTGCGCGAGTTGACCGCCTGGAATACGTCGCGCGGAGTGTTGCTGGAACTGGCATCCCGTCTGACGACGCGCGTCGGTCGGGTCATGTTGGATGGAGATCCGCAGCATGCCGGGTTTCAGTTTCGCGCGACCCAACAGGTTCCCGACAAGACCGCCTCGCAAACCTATTACCTCAGGCCCGATGGTCGGGGTGTTCCGGGCCAATTCCGTAACTGGCCCGACAATCGAGACCACATCAACCTCCCCTGGCACGCCCTGTCGTTCGTGGTGGATGATCAGCGTTACACAGCGTGTTTTCTGGACCGCCCCCAGAACCCCAAGGAGGCGCGGTTCAGTGAGCGCGACTACGGGCGCTTTGGGAGTTACTTTGAATATGAATTGACCCCGCAGCGTCCGCTCGATGTACGCTATCGGTTCTGGCTGCAAGCCGGAGAAATGCAGGAGTCGCAGGTTGCCGCTCTGGCGGCTGATTTCGTTCAGCCCATCCAGGTGACCCTGCGGCCGTAGGACGACAAGTGGAGCGTGTCATTCCGCGCGAGGATCGATTTCATGCGATGGAATTGACTGGGACAGTACCCGCCATTCTGGCGGCTGTCGTGTGGAACGAGGTGAAATATCCCGCAGAGAGGATTGGGGAGATGTGGCTGATGATGATGCGAAGATGGTTGCTGCTGGGTTGGGCGGGAATTCTCTGTTGTGTGACGCAGCCTGCTTCCAAATTATATGCGGAAGATCGGGTCACACCCGGACAGCTGGTGGTGGAGCATCCCACGCTGCAAAACCTGGGTTTTGAATGGCCGCTGTCGGGAGACGACAACCGCAATGCCACCTGTGAAGTCAGGTTTCGGGCTGTGGGAGTTGCCGAATGGCGCCTGTCCGTCCCCCTGCTCCGGATCGGAGGAGAGCGGATCTACCGTCGGCGTGAGAACCTGGAATACTCCGTTCCTCACGGGTTTGCCGGCAGCGTGCTGAATCTCCAGGCAGACACCGAATACGAAGTGGAGCTGCGGCTGACGGATCCCGAGGGGGTCGTTGGACCGGCAATTCAGACTGTGACCGTTCGCACGCGTCGCGAACCCCAGCCCGCCCAAGAAGGGAGGGTGCTGCATGTGTACCCGCCCGATCATGAGGGGGAACGCGAGGAGCCGAGTTTTACCAGTCTGTTGCAGGCCTACTACGGGGCTGGACTGGGAGATTGGAACATGGTCTGGGAACGCCGCGTGCAGCCCGGAGATGTGATCAAAGTGCATGCCGGGCTCTACCGGCCGGAACGGCTCAATTATGTCGATCCCCAGATGGCACCTTTCGACGGCACCTTTCTCTTGACGGCGAAGGGAACGGTCGAAGCTCCCATCACCATCCAGGCGGCCGGAGATGGAGAGGTGATTTTCGATGGAGCGGGAAACCACCGGCTGTTCGACGTCATGGCGACCCGCCATCACCTGTTCGAAGGTCTGACCTTCCGGAACACTGATGTGGCCATTTTTGCGGGAGCGAAGGAGACGCTGGGGGCCGTCGGTCTGGCCGTCAAGAACTGTCGGTTTGAAAACATCGGGTTCGGTATCTGGACCGAATTCGAGGGTTCAAGTGACTTCTACATTGCCGACAACCTGTTTCTGGGACGCGACGACCGCTACCGCCTGATCGGCTGGACGGGACCGCTCTGGGCCAGTGCGGGAAAATACGGTTCCCATCAACTGACCAGCTATTACGCCGTCAAGGTCTATGGTCCGGGGCATGTCATCACACACAACGCGATCGCGTATTTTCATGACGGGATTGGTATCTCGACGTATGGGACTCCACCCGCCGATCCCCACCGCCGGGCCAGTTCCATCGATATCACTCACAATGATCTGCATCTCTTCAATGACGACTTTGTCGAGACCGACGGTGCCGTGCACAATGTTCGGGTGATGCATAACCGCGGGGTCAACGCCGCTCACGGAGGGTACAGCGCCCAACCTGCTTTTGGTGGTCCCGTCTATTTCATCGGAAACCTCCTGTACCACGTCCCCTCGGGGGTCGCCTTCAAGTTCTCGGCCAAGCCGGCCGGGTTGCTGGTCTGGCACAACACGATCATCGCCGAGAATGTGATCCGCGATCCCTCGTCGAACATGCACTTTCGCAACAATCTGTTTCTGGGGCGAGATACGCCGGGACGTGGGGTGATGGCCTGGGCGAATGCCGCCGGACAATTCAGCAGCGACTACAACGGCTTTCGTCCCAACCGTGGTGTAGCCGCCCAGTACCTTTGGCTGGCTCCGCTGCCGGGCGCGACGGTCTATGAGCCTCATGACGAACAGTGGCAGGCCTTTCCCGATCTGGCCGCGATGCGCAACCAGACCGGTCAGGAGCAGCATGGAATCGAGGTGGATTTCGACATCTTTGAGTCACTGTCCCCTCCCGATCCCGCGCAGCGGCATGCCGTCTATCATGCCATGGATCTGAACTTCGCCCTCAAGCCCACTTCGGCCGCGGTGGATGCCGGCGTGATCATTCCGACGGTCAACGACGACTTTGTCGGGAAGGCTCCCGATCTGGGGGCTCTCGAAAACGGACGGCCCACCCCCCATTACGGCCCCCGTTGGCTGAAGTGGAAGCCCTTTTATCGATAATTGACCCCCTCTGGATGAGCTGCTGCTGTGCGCCCTTCCGGCCAACCACTAAAGTACGCGATCGCTGTGGTCCCGGCGGGTCCGAGTGTGCGTTTCTTCCGCTGCCTTGAATTCCTCCACCCTCTCCTCAACCATGCCCACCCCGTTTGATCCTCGTCTCCTCGACGCGTTGGCCAAGTACGACACTCCCACGATCTGCAACGCGATCGAACTGTTCGATGTCGTTCCGCGCAATGCCGGGTATATGAACGATTCGATCAAGGCGTGCTTCCCGCATCTTCCTCCGATGGTGGGCTTCGCGGTCACCTCGACATTCCGCAGCATGTCGCCGCCGCGCAGCGGCGATGTCTATGCCAGCATGAGCCAACAGGTTGAGGCGTATGCCAATTTGCCGGGACCGGCCGTCATGGTTTATCAGGACCTGGACGTACCCATCGTTTCGGCGACGTTTGGCGAAGTAATGTGTTCGGTGTACCAGTCTTTCGGGGCTCGCGGAATCATCACTTCCGGGGCGGGGCGCGACCTGGAGCAGGTGGAGAAAATCAAATTCCCCGCCTTCACGACGGGAACCATCTGTTCGCACGGCTATTGCCACACTCTGGCGGTGAACGTCCCCGTGACGGTGGGAGGCCTGGCGGTCTATCCCGCCGATCTGCTGCATGGTGACCTCAACGGCGTCACGCGCATTCCGCTCGAGATTGCTTCGGAAGTCCCCCAGGTCTGCGAGGAATTGGCGGCAGCGGAAAAGATCGTCCTGGATTATGTCCGGGGACTCAATCCCACCGCGGCGGGACTCGCCGAAGCCCGCAAGGCGTGCGGAGACATGATGAATGCCACCAGTGCACGAGTTCGCCGCAAGCGATGACCCGGTGAACCGGATCCATGGGCCAGTTCGGGAGAGTTTGGGACAGACGCCATCGCAGCTCAGGTTTCGCTGTGGAGACCAGGACTTGCCGAATGGACCTGGAGTCCGGAATGGGAGAAACGCCTTTGCGACACGAAAATGCTCGCGGGTAGAATCGGGAGGGGAGTTTCAGTTCTCGAGGTTTTCGGGACCAACGTTTCCAGCACCGGAGTGAGTCATGTGGCAGTTGCAAGGACGGGGAGTTGCTCATACCTGCGATGGGCTCTCACGCCGGGATTTTCTGCAGGTCGGCTCTCTCGGGGCGGGGATGGGCTTGGCAGATTTTGCGGCCCTGCAGGCGGCTGGAGCCGTCGATCCGAAGAGTGACAAGAACGGCATCATGATCTTCAATCTTGGGGCGCCAAGCCAATTGGACTGCTGGGACATGAAGCCCCAGGCCCCTCTGGAGATCCGGGGACCGTTTCAGCCAATCGAGACGCGGGCTCCCGGCATCCAAATCTCGGAAATGTTCCCGGGTATGGCCCGTCACGGCGATAAGATTTCGTATGTCCGTACGGTGTACCACACTGCGGCCGCGGTGCATGACACCGGACATCAGATGCTGCAGACCGGTCGACTGTTCTCGGGCGGCCTGGAGACCCCCCACGTGGGGTGCGTGCTGGGCTTTTTGAAAGGACGGAAGAGTGATCTTCCCCCGCACGTCGTTCTGCCAGAAAAGATGGGACCGACGGGGGGGAATCTGCCCCATGGACAGGAAGCGGGCTTTCTGGGGAAACCCCACGACCCGTTCGTGCTGAATGCGGATCCGTCAGCGAAAGATTTTCGTGTGCCGGACCTGCTGCCTCCGGCCGAACTGCCAGTGGTCCGAATCGATCGGCGGCGTCGATTGAGAGAAGTCGTCGATCAATCGGTGAAGGATTTCGAGGCGTCACCCCAGGCGCGCCTCATGGACGCCAATTTTGAGCAGGCCTACCGGTTGATGACATCGACCCAGGCCCGGGACGCCTTCGCGCTCGATCAGGAATCGGACGCGTTGCGCGATCGGTATGGCCGCAACCGGTTTGGACAATGCCTGCTGTTGGCGCGGCGTCTGATCGAGCGGGGCGTGCGGTTTGTGACGGTCAACACGTTCTTGACGGTGTTTAACGAGATCACCTGGGACATTCACGGATCGGTCCCGTTCACTTCGATCGAAGGGATGAAGAAGACCGTGGCTCCCGTCTTCGATCAGGGGGTCTCGGCGCTGCTGGAGGATCTTGAGCAGCGGGGCCTGTTGGCGAACACGGTCGTGCCTGTTCTGGGTGAATTCGGCCGCACCCCCAAGGTGAATCCCGCCGGGGGGCGTGATCACTGGCCCCAGGTTTGGACCGTTTGGTTTGCCGGTGGGGGGATTGTGGGGGGGCGGGTTGTGGGGCAGAGCGATGAGATCGGTGGATTCCCGCTGGACCGACCCACGTCAACCGCCGAGGTGGTCGCGACCATTTACCGTTCGCTGGGGGTTGATCTGGAACATGTTCTGCCCGGTCCCCAGCAACGGCCAATTTCAGTCGTTGACAGTGGCGTGCGCGAGATCCGTGAGTTGTTTTGATCCGTGCCTTTTAAAAATCGTCGAGCGGGTGACTGAGGGAGCGGCGCGAGAACCGGGGTAACAAAAAAACGCACGCCAGTGACGGGACTGGCGTGCGTGGCAAGGGATTTGGGAACGACCTAAGGCTTGGCGAGGGAATGCACTGACCTGGATCGTCCCCTGCGGCTGACCGATTGGGGCAACCTAGATTCCCGGAATGTCCAGTTTCTCCTCCGAGGCGATGCGGCGAAGCTTGGCGAGCGCCCTGGTTTCGAGCTGGCGGATCCGCTCTTTGGTCACCCCGAACCGGCCCCCCAGTTCTTCCAGGGTCTCCGGCTCGGTATTCTGCTCCAGTCCGAAGCGCGAGATGATGATGCTCCGCTCGCGTTCATCCAGCCGACTGAGGATGCGCATCAAAGCCTCGTGTTGCTGCACATTGGTCCGCTCTTGTTCGAATTGGTCCGTACGGCGGTCGGTGGAGGCGAGAAACAGCTCCTCGCTCCCCGTGCGGTACCGTTCATGCCAGGTATTCTCCGCCGGGATCGACCGGGCGTAGTTCTTCATGATGGCCCAGCTCGCATAGGTCGAGAACTTGAATCCCCGACCGTAGTCAAACTTTTCAATGGCCCGAATCAGGGACAGGTTCCCATCACTGACCATTTCGAAAAAGCTGACTGTGGGCTTCACATGCTTCTTGGCGATTGAGACGACCAATCTCAGATTGCTGCGGATCAGCAGATTCTTGATCTCGTTGGCCGCGTCGAGACAGGTCTCGATCTGGTCCATCAGGGCCGATTTGGCCCGCGAGACGTCGAGCCTCTCACGCAGTTTCGCCGCCGAGTACTTCAGGTAGTTGAACTTCCGGAAGTAGTGGACTTCCTGCTCCCGCGTCAGCAACGGGATTTTGTAGAGCTGCGCGAGGTAAGGAGGCAAACCCGGCGGAGGCTTCGGAGTGCTCATCCGCGGCGATTCCGGCACCGGGCTGTGGAGAATCTTCTCGTCAGCCCCCGGAGCCTCGAACTCCGGGTTGTGAATGAAGTCAATTGGCTGATCGAGCAGCCGCTGCGCCCGCACTTCCGTGACAATCCGGTAGATGCTGGTGCGGGTCCGGCCATATTTTTGGGCAAGTCTGGGCACTTTGATTCCTTTCCGAAAACCCCGGTAGATTTCATTCTTCACTTCGTCCGTCAGTTGCAGCTGAGCGTCGGGGAAGACAGGTTCATCCGGGTAGTTGAGGTCGTGATGCTTAAGAGTAGTCCGAATGGTTTCAACCGCCCGCCCAAGTTTCCGGGCCAGTCTGCGGCTGATTTCGGTGGGTGATCCTCCCGCCTGGGCAAGGCGTCGTGCCCGGCTGATGATCTGCCGGCGATCTTCTTCAGTCAGGCGGTTGAATCCCCCTGTCTGTTCCAGGGAGATTCCCTGGCGTGTCAGAAACCGTTCCACTGACGATCGGAGAAATCCGACCCGTTTCCGATTTCCAAAAACGAATCGCCGACTGATTAATCCTCGGTTTCGCCAGCGGTCGACTGTCTTGGTCGAAACGCTGAATTGACGGCTCAGTTCCTCGACCGTCCAGACTTCTTCAGTGCAGGAATCGGCGGGAATGTCGGCGCTGTCTGACAGATCCTCGATGAACAGTCGCAGATCGTGCGCCGCTTCATCTCCCGACAACACGAGGTCGGGATAGAGTTCGGGACGAAACTCAGTGATCTTCTGACAAAGATCCTGGTAATGGTATGTTGCATCGGACTGTAGCTCGTGAACCAGACGCTCGGCCCGCTCGATTTGAGCGAGACGCACGTCCCGAGGCATGAAGCGGACCTGCTGATCCTTGAGTTGGCGAATCGCCGGGTTGTGGTAGTGAGCCATGGTGATCAACGACCTCCTCTCGAAGCCGCCCTCCAATCTCCTTGATTCGGAGATTGAGTGAGGGCAAATTGAGTGCCGAACAAGCCGGAAAATTCGATTCCCGGCAAATCGACAGGATTGGGGCTGCTGGGGACCGTGACCGAACCGCTCTTTGTTGTTCGTGTCCGTGATTCGTGACCCGCTTCCTGAATCCAGATTCCGACGACCACATCAGACAACTCTTTGGTGTCCCCGCAGGGCTTGTCTCAAGCTCGTCATCATGTAATACGTTGACAGGTAGAAAGTAGATCAATGAAATATTCGCCAAATAAGCAATTTTCAGGAAAGTGTCGTAAAGTTCTTTTGTATAAGGGGTTGTGTGTTTTCCGGCGGGCTGCGGCCGAGGCAATCACTTCGGTTCTCCCCCGTATTGGCAGTAGTCAACGGCCCAGGCTGTGTTTGTAACTTCCGCAGTTCTCTGTTTTTGGGGCCCGGTGAGTTCCTCATTCCAGCGGCTCTCCATTCGATCTTCACTCGGTTGGTTGGCCTCTCTCTCGAAAGTGGCAGGAGGTTATTTGAGCAGGGCTGGGCGTTCGCGCCGGAATTTCCGGGAATGCCGGACGAACTGTTGTTTTGCCGGCCGTCTGTCCAATTATGATCCACCAGATTTCAACAGGGGGAACCCTTGACCAGAGCCGCCCGTTTCCGACACCCACCGGTTTTGGCACATCTGGGCCCAACCTTCGTTCAGCCAACGACTTCTCCCTTGGTTGGTAACAGCTGCTCACCCCCAAGTTCACCTCTGGTGAGAGACCAGACTGGCTGATCTCTCTAAACGGGAGTAGTGGGGAACGGCAACGCGGAGACCGATGCTTGATCCACACAAAATTCCGGGGAAATCGTTGTAAACTCCCGACTACACGGGATTCCCGCTTTTCGGGGTCGACAGACGGTTTTTGAACGTCTCAAACTGCTCCACATCGCGCAGAATCACTCGCGCAATCGTCTCTCTTGAGGCCCGGTCACCGACTGAGAATGGTCAGACCGTGGGGGCCAGGCTGAATTCTCCGATCGGATTTCAGGGGTTGTCCGCACACCATTCGAATCTATCGAGTAAGATCTGCTGTCGGGGCTCCCCGGTTGTTTGACGTGTTCCGGTCGAGGTTCGCTGCGGCGGAAGTGTTGCCGAGCTGACCAGACAAACCACGTCGCCTGGTGCCAGAAGTCTCACAACAGCCATTCATAGGGGTCAGCATGAAACCGACACCCTCAGGTCCCACCGACGGCGACTTGAAACCGAGAGACCAGTCTGTGCCGCTCTATTCCGGCGGTTGGGGGGCGACGGTGTATGGGTTGTTTGTCTTGGGAGTCGGGGCCGCAGTGGTGTTGGTGATGTCGCTGCTGGTGGGGGCCTTGGTCAACGTGCCCGGGGTCGCGGGGGTGTTCCTGATGCGGCTGCTGTTGGTTGTCGTCCTCTGCGCGGTCGTCAGCGGAGTTTCCCGATACCTCGCTCAGGCTCGGTTCCAGACGCTTTGGGGTTTGAAACTCCAGAGGGGTGATGCGGGAGGGCTTACGGGTTTGCTGGCAGGCCTGATGGCAGTGGGGGCTTGGAGTTCCGACCGATTGTCACCGACCGACGAAAATAGTCCAATCGCCGTCGGTGAGGTCATTCAGATTGAAGGGCCTACCAGCGAGGGGGCCACCTGGAAGCTTGCCGATCATTCGGGCAAGGTGGTGCTGGTCGACTTTTGGGCAACCTGGTGTGGCCCCTGTGTGGACGAGATCCCGCAGGTCGCCGCCGCTTATGAAAAGTTTCACGACCAGGGACTCGAGGTCGTCGGAGTCAGTCTCGATCGTTCGGTCCGAGACCTTCAGGCTTTTCTGGCCGATCATCCCGAACCTTGGCCGCAGATTCATTTCGGTGATCGCGAGGACAACCCGCTGGCGGAACGATATCGGATCGAGGGGATTCCGTTGCTGGTGGTCATCGGCCGCGATGGGCGGGTTATGGCCGCCGATGTGCGGGGCGCAGAAATTGAGCAGGCCTGCGAGGCTGCCATTCAGGGAAAGACCTGGCGACGCGATCCCTGGCCAATCGGGGGAGTTCTCAAGCCCTTGGCTTGGATCACCACCGCGGCTCTGTTGGCTCCTCCCTGGTTACTGGCGGGCGGCCTGCTTGTGACCGGGATTCTCGGAGCCATGCTGGAAGTCCGGCTGCGCAGGCCTCAGGCTCCGTTGGCCCAATCTTCTTCGGCGGTGGCCTGACCCCCTTCACCTGGGGGCAGTGGCGGGAGTCTGGAGTCTGGAGTCTGGAGCAGGTCGGACGCGCCCCGCATCAAGATCCGTGAGGAGCGACGCGGCAGCCAGGTTTTTCTGAGCTCGACAAACAGCGTGGAACTGATCAGGCGGCCCGCGCCAGCGGC
>Ga0315904_10011953_pt1 | contig 11006 bp, 17 predicted proteins | sample LakEriMetagenome_6_FD_203529 | JGI IMG/M metagenome (GOLD analysis project Ga0315904, IMG submission 203529) | Freshwater fungal communities from buoy surface, Lake Erie, Ohio, United States - Buoy 12 MA120 | ecosystem: Environmental > Aquatic > Freshwater > Lake | place: USA: Lake Erie, Ohio... | reverse complement strand
TCCACCGTCACGAACACACAAGGCTCCATCACTAGTCAGGTGAGAGCGAATGCGAGTGCGGGGTTTTCGGTGGTTACTTATACGGGGACGGGCGGCACCGGCACTGTTGGACATGGGCTCGGCGTCGCGCCATCCATGATTATCGTCAAAAACCGCAGCAATGCTGTTAATTGGGCTGTTGCTCATGCAGGCATTGATAGCAACAGATGCCTCAATCTTAACAGAGACGTTGACTCATCAACGGTAGGCTTTCTTGGTCTCGATAAAAGTAGCTTTACGTCTACAACTTTTACAGTCAATTACAGCGACACAAGTACAACTGTCGTCAATGGCTCAAGCAATAACTACGTCGCCTACTGCTTCGCCCCAGTCGCGGGCTACAGCGCGTTCGGCAGCTATACCGGTAATGGATCGAGCGATGGCCCCTTTGTGTACACAGGGTTTAGGCCAAAATGGGTAATGATTAAAGGCATAAGCGGCGGAGATCATTGGTATTTGTATGACTCAGTTCGGCTTGGTTACAACCCACGCAATGAGCAGCTAACACCAAATCTCTCGGACGCAGAATATGACGCATTGAGTTATCCCAATATCGACATCTGCGCCAACGGGTTCAAACTTAGAACAACAATCGGAGGCAGAAACTCTAGTGGGGTGCTTTACGCCTACGCCGCCTTCGCCGAATCACCCTTCCAATACGCCCGCGCCAGGTGAGTAGCGAACACTCCTAGCCACCCCGCCTAAACTCAAACCAACGCGCCACGCTCATGTTCATCCTCGACGGCAAGCCACTGAGCCCAGACGTGGCGTTTACCCACGACGGCATCCAATACCCCGCCAACTGGCTCCGTCTTGCCACCCCCGAGGAGCGGGCCGCAATCGGAATTACCGAGGTGCCCGATCCAGTTCCCTACGACCAACGCTTCCAGTGGGGGTGGACCACAGGCGGCCAGCCGATCTGGAAGGATCACACCCAGCTGGTGGAGCAGTGGACGCAGCAGACCCGTCACACCGCCAACACCCTGCTGCAGCCCACCGACTGGATCATCATCCGCGAGGCTGATAACGGCAAGCCAGCCGATCCCACAATCAAGACCTGGCGTGAAGACATCCGCCTAGCGGCTGGCACCAAGATCTACGAAATTGAGCAAACGGCAGATACACCTGCCCTTGCCGCTTACGTCACAGGGCCTGACTACCCGGTCTGGCCAATTCAGGGCGTCGCACCCGCCCCAGCCCCGGAGGACACGATTGCGTTCAGCGGCGGTGTGACGAGTGGCGCGTTTGGAGCTTGATACCAGGCTGGCTTGCCCGTTAAAGGCCGGTACTCTGCAGGGGTGCAGCAACTGACGCCCCTGTGGACCCGGCCACAATCCTTGCCCTCATCGGTTTAGGCGGCTCGGGTGTAGCCGCGCTCTGGAAGATCGCAAACGGTCTCGGGCGATTTGAGTCGCGCACCACAACAATTCTCGAAGGGGTGCAGACGATGCTGCAAGACCACGAGACCAGGCTCCGCGACCTCGAGCGCACCTGATGGAACACCTCACCGACTACATCGCACTCGCCGTTGCCGTTCATGGCGTGGCCCTGGCGGTGGTGAACCTGACCCCCACTCCAAAGGACAACGAAGCCCTAGACGGCTACACCCGTGCAGTGGTGAAGGCCTACCGAGCAATCGAAATCCTGGCCGGCATCATCAGCCCGCGGGTTAAGCGGTGACCAAGCCCAAGAGCAACCAGCAGCAGATCCACCGCGAACCGATCTGCAAGAAGACGCGCCAGGGCAATGGCCGCGGCAGCAAGCCCAGCCATGGCCGCAAACAACGCCGCGGTCAAGGCAAAGGTTGATCGCCCTTATCGGCCGCTTCCAGAGAAGCTATCCAGCTGTCGAAGGCCTCCCTGGAGGGAATCTTGGCGGGCAATTTGAGCCACCGCCTTACATCAACAGGGCAGCGCAGAAACACGCTTGCGCCCTTGGTGTAGGCGATGAAGAACCGCCCGTTCCAGTCCTTGCCGGTCTCAACCGTGGTGGCCGGCCCCAAGTGCAGGCGTTCTCTCTTCATGGCTGACAGGTGAGATACCAGCCCCCGCTGCCACCAGGCATCCAGCGGGGATTCCAGTTCTTGCGGCTGTAAGCCAGGCCAGCACCTTTGGTGTTCTTGCTGTAGCCGCCCTGGACAAGCAGGGCCTCACCGTTGGGATCGTTGTGGATCCAGGCGGCATCGGTGTAGCCAATGATCACGGTCCAATGGCCGCCGCCTCTGGGCGCCGTGGACGGGCCTTGATGCAGCCAACCAACCGCCACTGGCCGGCCCTGGTCAATCTCACGTTCCAGGGCCGCGGGGGTGCCGTTGGTGTGGAAGTCGGCCTTGAGCCCCAGCTCGCGCAATGCAGCCAGCTGGGCTTGGGCGCTGGTGGTGTCCCCATGTCTGGCACGCACCTTGTTGTAGGCATCGTCATTGGCGACCTTGCCCCAGAACATCGCCAACATGGCGCAGCTCGAGGAGAAGCACTCCCGGTAGCCAGTGCCGCTCTTGTTATCGAGCTGGCTCTGCCACTTCACCGTCAGCGGGTTCTTGAGCAGCGCCGGCAGCTTGATCGGACGCTCCTGATCCATCAAGGCAATCAGGCGCTCGCTGTAGGCCGGCAGGGTGGCGTAGCCCTGGCGCTGCAGCTCCTTGGCTGCCTCGTTGCGGTTCGCAGCCCGGTTGATTCCCTTGTGCTCTTTCCAGTCGAGATACCACCGCTCGACCAAATACTTCACCGCTGCATCCAGCGAGTCGAAGTTGACGAAGGAATCGTCGATCGTGATCGTCTTGCCGTTCACCACCTCCTGCGTCTTCTTGACGGTGCCCGGACCCTTCAAGCCAAACGGGTTGTTGCGGCCGCTCATGTGCTTCCCGCTACCGCTCTCCAGCCGCCACTGCGCAGCCACCAGCTCTGGGTAACGGCTGCCGTACTTCCTGGCCGCGGCCTCGATGCCACCCCAGGTGTTGTCAATGTCCCCCTCGCCCCGCCAATCACCAACCCATACAGCTGATTCCGCCAGCAGGCCAGGGTCTGCCTGTTTGATGTGCTGGCCGAGCTTGATGACACTCTTCTTCTGGTGAGGTAGCCCCTTGTAGTGCTCCCAAAACTGCAGCCACCGCTCATCGGTGAACTGCACATCCTGTATCGGCATCATGGAGTTAGCTCTCCACCCATGTAACCGTGGCCGATCTCGCAAAGGAACTCGAGGAGCTCCACACCTCTGTTGTCCGCGCAGTACGCGAGCGCATCGACAAAGGTGGATATGACGATGAGGGCAACCTCAAACCCACCAGCAACGACGATCTGCGCGTTGCGCTGCAGCTGCTCAAGCAAAACAGCGTCACCGCCAACTTGGCCGAAAGCGACACGAGCAAACTGCGCTCAAGGATGGCCAGCAAGCTCGACTTCTCTGCACTCAAGGAGAAGGGCAACGTGGTGCCAATGGTGCGCTCAGACGACGCTGCTACCGCGTGACACCGCCATAGGCCTTGCCCTTCGGCGTGGGTTTCCAGCCCATTGCTAAGGCGTCGATACTGGCTCCTGTCTCATCAAACCAGGCTTGCCGCATCGTCTCCTCGAGCTCATCCTGACGGGCGGCCTTGGCTTTCTCCTGATCCTGGGCAGCAGCATCAGTGAAGAACTTGACACCCAACGCCAGCGCGTCGATCCGATCGTCAAAGGTCAGTGAACCCCGGTCCACCGTGATGCGGCTGAGCTGATACATCAACGAGCGCTGGTGGCCTGTTTCTGGATCACGCTCGGCATCGTGATAATCACGCCGGATCAGTTCAGAGCTCACCACCAGCCGGTGCTGCTGGACCAGGGGGGCGAGGGTATCGACGATGCGGCGTTCCTTCTGCTGGCTGACACGCACCTCCTCGATGGACACCGGATGCACCTTCGCCATCGCCGGTGACAGCAGAGCGGTGAACATGCCGTCGCCCATGTTGCTCTCCGCCACGCAGTAGTTCACCTGCCAGCGCTTGGCCCGGCTGGCCAACATCGTCAACACCTCCGGCTCATACCCCCGTGTGGTGCCGCCCGACTCGAGCAGGAAGAAGTTGCCGTTCAGCTCTGCAATCACGGCCCAGGCCAGCTCATCACTGCCGCGGCCGGATGGGTCAATCGCCAACACGCAGCGCCACGTCTCCTCCTGCGGCACCCAGCCATTCACCACCGCCGGACGGTGGTAATAGCGATCAGCCCCCAGGCCGACGCACAAGAGATCCTGGATGCGCTGGTCAGGCCCTGAGGCCCACACCACCACCTCCGGCAGAGCCTTGCCGTCAAGGTCCATCACCAGCAGATCACCCAGGCGGATCGGGTAACGATCCAGCGTGCTGAGCCTGCAGTTGAGCTGGTACTGCAGCTGCACGGCAGCCCGTGTCATGCGCGTTTCGCGCTTCAGCAGCTCGTGATGACCAAAGCGCTCAGGGTCCGTGGGATCCCCCGCTAGGGCCGGGTTGCCCTGCACCGCCTCAGCGATCTCTGGTGAGAGGTTCCCCTCGTAGCAATCCCAGTCATCCGGGTCCGATGGGTCCGGGAAGCGTGCCGGCCAGAACCGAATCGAATAGTTCCGTTCACGCACCAGGCGTAGGTACAGCGAACTCTCGAGGTGCGGAGTTCCCAGATACCGGATCTGTCTTGGGAAGATCTGACGTAGGCCCGCCTGGGTGTAATCCCTAGGTGCCTCAGGATCAAACCCCGGGTCATCGGGCTTGATGATCGCCTCGAGCTCGGTGACGGCCTGTGCCAGGCGTTCCTGCTTCAGCGGCGTGATCGAGTTGTTCAGCGTCTCGATGTCGTCCGGTAGCGCCAGGGTGCAGCGCTTGCCGGTCAGCGATGGCGACAGGATTCCCACAGTGCGGACACTGGGGCTCTGGTCGATCACGGCTGGCCCCACATCAAAGGCCTTGATCGAGGACCGGCCATCAGGCCGCGGCTCGAGGCAGCGCAGGATGTCTACGTCGCGGATGCAGCGGGCCATGAAGGTGGCCACCTCCTCTGCTTTCTCGGCCGTAGCCGCCGGGATCAGGATCTTCTCCGTGAAGGGGTCATGGCGCAGCCGCCAGAGGGCGTAGCCACCGGACTCAAAGCTCTTGCCCAGCCCCCGGTAGGCGGTGGTGATCGAACGGTCGGGACCGGTCTCGAGCCAATGCGCGACCTCGAGCTGTCTGAGGGTTGGCGTGTCGGCCAGGTTCAGCTCCCGCAGCAGGTAGCAGAGAAAATGCGGGAAGGGCCAGAGTTCAGGCGGGAGGGGATCCCAACGCATCAAGAGAGCCCCCCTACATCCAAGGACGCAGAAGGGCTCTCCCAACAACCACCACCAGCCGCAATGACTGGTAGTGAACCTCCCAGCACCACCTGGGTTGGCACCGCAACCTTAGCCGTCAACCCAGGCCTCATTCACTTGCGGCGTCTCAGCTTTATCACCTTCGAACTCGCCCTGCTTGTTCCGCGCCCGTGCCTTTGCGGTCTTCGGCGTTGGGGCAGGGCAAGCACCTCCACAAGGCGCTGCCAGAGCGGCTTCAGCAGCGGCCACAACATCTTCAGGGACATCACTTCCGTAGTGTTGAAGGCCAAGACGAATCCGCTCGTCGTTAGTGAGATACATGCGTGGAGAGCAGATAAGAGAAGGCTACCCAGATAGCAGATGTCATTCCAGTGAATCGGTGAACTGCTGCCAAAGATGGCCGCGGCGTTGAGGGCCACCAACAGCAGCGAGATAGGGGTTGATGAGGAAGTAGGCCTCACCCGTCGCGCGATTGACAACACGCGAGATCAGGAGTTGTTTGCGCAGCCTGCTGATGGAGGCACGGCAGTTGCTGTCAAGGATGCCGAGCTGGGCTGCCAGGCCGCTTGGGGTGATCTGAGCACGACCGCTACGCCAGTTGACGTTGCCCAGCAGTGCAACCAGGACAGCGAGGTCTCTCGGCTGCAGCTGCTTGCTCTTGACGGCAAAGACCGCTTTCTCGCAGAGCTCCTCCGGGAAGACCATCACGAAGTTCTCGGACGTGTTTTGTCTAGGGTTCATCCAGTCAGTACCGGTGATGCTGACGGACCCGACTCCTAGGAGTGAACTCCTAGGTGTGACACTGCCCCCTCTGACCGCAACTCAGTGGGGGCAACGGGTCTTGCCTTCCCAATTAAGCACTTTTCCATACACAGGTGGAGTACACCCCTTCTCGCCACACCCCCTCCTATCCCCCACTCTGATCTCTCTACTGGTAAGAGATCGAAAGCCAAGGACACACAGGCCGACCTGCGACACCCGCCTGCCCCCTTGGTTTTTTTCGCCAGTACCCAATTTCCATTTTTGGGTCGCGTCTTGTGGGGGTGTGTCCCTGACGCGCGCCGGGCAAGACCCCCCGTGGCCCCCTGTTCGCCTCCTGTGGGCTGCTGGCGGGGCGGCAGGTGTCTTCCCCTAGGCGAGACAGCGGGAGGCCCTTGCTGGCCCTTCTGGGGGCCTGCTGCGCGGTGTGGCTGCAGCGGGGCCGGGTGTGGGCAAGGCTGGCCCTGGTGGTGGCTGGTGTTCTTGCGGATTGCTGATCCGCTGGCCGTGGTGGTGGCGAGATGGTGGGCCCGGTGGGTGACCTTTCCTCTCGTGAGAATGGTCCTCATTCCCATTCCCAAGGCCCTGGCAGGTGGCCCTGCTGGGGAGTGTTGAGCCCTGGGTCTTATGAAGATTTGTTACAGACAACGACTGACGCCACCACCCCAAATCCTCCACCCATGGAGAGAACGTGCTAGGACGTGGGGACTGTTCTCCACCTGTGGGGAATGGGCCAACAACCACCACCACCAGACAAATGACGATCACCACCGAACTGATGACGGCAAGCGCAGGTGAGCTGCAGGCGCTGCACCGTGCGAGCGCTTGCGCTGCTGTGGCCTGCCTACCTGCGCAGGTGCTCTACGTGGCTGCGCAGTTCGCCAGCAGGGATGAGACGAAGCAAGCGCTGCAGCTGGTGAGCGTGCGGCGCTCTGGCGACGCTCAGATCACGATTGAGAGCACTGATGGGCATCGGGCCTTCCGCTTCCGGCTGCCTGCTGGCGAACACTGGTACCTGGTGCCCGATCAGGTGCTGATCAGCGCTGCAGCACTGCGCAAGCGCATCAGCTATGGGCACTGGGCGGTGCTGCGCGATGACGGCGTTGTGGAGGTGCTCGGCGGCCGTATCGCCAAGGGCGGCAAATTCCCTCCCGGCGATCTGATCGAGGCCAGGCCCTGGAAGCACGAGGCCGACTGCTACCAGTTCCCGCACCTCGATCAGCTCTGGCCCGATCGCTTCACCCATCAGCCGAATGCACCGATCGCATGGAACGCCAGCTATCTGGGCCAGTTCCTGACTGAGGTGAGTCGCTACAGCCACAACGGCGTTGTGCGCATGGAGTGCAACGGGGCCCACAACCCGATGGTGTTCGCCTGCAGCTGCGAACTGCCGGGCCTGGATGGCTGCGAGCTCGAGTACCTGCTGATGCCGGTTCAAATCCGTAAGTGACGGCTGCACTGAGGGCCTACGGGCCTTCTCTGCAGCCCTCACGGCTGCCCAACAACAACCACCACCACCGCCACCAATGGCCACCACCACCACCACCACCAAGGCCCGCAAGACGTACGACGGCCCCACAGCTGAAGAGAAGCTGTGTGAAGCCCTGGTGCAGCTGCTCGAGCAGGGCACCAACCCATGGCGCCGAGATTGGGCACAACACGGCCACCAGGGCCAACACCGCAACCTGATCACCGGCCAGCCCTACCGGGGCAGCAATCCGGCATTGCTCGAGATGTGGGCAGCCTGCCGCGGGTTCTCCCTGCCGTTGTGGCTGGGTAGCGCTCAAGCCAAGGCAGAGGGCTGGCACCCTCGCAAGGGCTCAAAAGGCTGCTACGTGCTGCGGCCACAGCTGAACAAGCGCGAGCAGCAAGACGAGCAGGGCAAGCCCGTCACCGGCCCGGATGGTTCGCCGCTGGTGGCTGCCTGGGTCTCGTTCAAACCGGTGTGCGTGTTCAACGTGGCCGACCTGGTGGGCAGCACACCAGAGGCCCAGCAGGCCCTCGAGGCCCGGATTGCCGCGGCCGTGGGCGCTGTGGTGGTGAAGCCTGAACCGCTACGGCTGGCCAGGGCTGAAGAGGTCCTAGGGGCCTGGCCGGTGCCCACCACCTGGGCCGGTGATCGCGCCTTCTACAACTCCGGCGCTGATCAAATCACGATGCCCACCAGGGCCCAATTCGAGACCGCCGAAGGCCTCTACGCCACCTGGGCGCACGAGCAGGCCCACAGCACCGGCCACAGCAGCAGGCTCAACCGCAAGCTCGGCACCGGCCACGGAACCGCGGACTACGCCAGGGAAGAGCTGGTGGCTGAGCTGGCCGCCTTCCTGATCTGTAACCGGCTCGAGATCAGCAGCAGCACCGAGAACCACGCGGCCTACCTGGCCAGCTGGGCCGGTGTGCTGCGCGAGGGCCCAAAGGTGCTGTTTAAGGCCCTGGGCCAGGCCTCAGCCGCGGCCAATGCCATCTGCGGCCCTGACGTAGAGGCCGACGCCTGACGCCTGCCCGGGCACCTTCCGGCGCCTTGCCGGTGGTGCCCCTGCAGGCCTCGGCCTGTCACAACAACCACCACCAACACCGTGAAACTCTCTGATTTCTGCACGCTCGTGGTGCTCGGCTGGGGCCTGCTGGCCCTCGCATGGCCTCAGCCGCAGCCGCCGCGGCCAACACCGCAACGCCTGGCCAGCCCCATCAGCGCAGTGCAGCCAGCACCGCAGCCGATCCCGGATCGCAGCACCCTCACCGCCTTCCCGGGCCCCTGATCCCTGCCCGCGGCCGGGCCCTGGTGCTCGGCCACCTGCAGGGCTCTGCCCTGTATCCACCGAGGAGACCCTATGGAACCTCTCTCGCTTCGTGACCGCCTGGCCCGTGCCAAACGATCGCCCGCGCGCATCACGATCACCATCAGCTACGCACTGCACCAGAGGCTGTTGAACACAGCACTCGATCAGGGCCGCAGCTTGTCCAACCTCTGCGCTCACGTGCTCGAGGTGGGGATGCCTGCCACTGACTGATGGCCATCGGGCAGCGCCTTGCCGGTGCTGCCCTTTTCAACAACCACCACCCATGCCGACACTGACGACAACAACTCACCACCAGTGCAGACCTGTGCTGCAACTCTCCATCTCTGCAGATGAAGCGGCCCTGATCGCTGATCTGCTCAAGCCCAGAACACACCTGCTGATCGAGCTGCTCGAGCTGCAGGTGCAGCACTGCCCTCAAGGCTGCGCGGATTGGGCCGACACCGCTGATGCCCTGGCTGTTGCCAATGCGGCACTGATCAAGGTGCGCAACGCCCAGCAGCAGGTGGCGGCATGAACACCACCAACCTGGCCGGCTTCCTTGGTGCCCTGCGCCAGAAAAACAGGGCGGTGCCGATCAACGCCGCCGAGGCCCTGCTGCTGATCGCTTCCGGAATCGACAACATCCCCGACCTGCAACGAGCCATGCGGGACGCCGACGGCAACGCCCTGCCGCCGGCCACCATCAGCCGGCTGATCTCTTTGCTGAGGGGCCGCGCTCGCTACAGCCAAGGCGCCTGGGTGGAAAGCCCCTATTCGCTGCTCGATGTGAGGCCGCACCCTCATCGCCGCGGCCTGCAACTGCAGCTGAGTGAGGCGGGAGAACAGCTCATCCGCAACTATTTCGGGCAGTACGATTGTACTAAGCCCCTAGGTGTTCAGCTATCCACCTGCGACGAGAAAAGCCAGTGTCTATCTGCTTGATTGCCTCTATCGAAATCCCTGCAGGCCAGTGCAGGCACGGGCTTTCGCTGTATGTCGAGACCATCGGCAGGCAAAAGCGCGTATGGCTCCACCAGTGCCACACTCCTAGGAGTCGCAAGCGTTTTGGCCCATGGATCTACGTCAGCTGGAGAGGGCTCTGGCTGCTTTCTCCGTTCTCAGCCCAACCCAGTTCCCCATCCACCACGCCCAAGTCTTTCTGGTCGTGGCCGCCCAGGGGCGCTGCACCTACGAACAGCTGGAGGAGACCTTGAACCTCTCCAACTCCACCGTGTCCCGCACCGTTCACGCCCTGGGCGACAAGCACCGCAAGGGATACGACGGCCATGGCCTGCTCGAGACCTTCAAGGATCCCGATGAAGGCCGCCGCTTCATGGTTCGCCTGACCGCCAAGGGCAAGGCCTTGGTCAGGCAACTCGAGGGCATCTGAGCCCAATCCTCACAACAACCACCACCACCAGACCCATGACAGGAAGCATCCGCAAGGTTGCCGATGGCTGGGTTGCCGATGTCACCGTCAACGGCACCCGCCGCACAGGCAAATGCAAAACCAGAGCCGAGGCCCTGGCCCGTAAGCGCGAGCTGCTTGAGCTGCTGCTGCAACGCGAGGCCAAGCCATCAGCCACGCCACCGTTCACCCTCAAGGAGGCCCGGGCGCTGTCGATGCGCATCCGCTGGGCTGGCACTGCCTACGAGCGCACCGCTGCCATCTACAGCCGCGAGGCCGTTGAGTTCTTCGGTGATTACTTCCCTGTCACCGACGTGACCGCTGCCCTTGTCGATGGCTGGCGTCAGAAGCTGCAGGCCAAGGGCAACAGGCCCAGCACCATCAACAAGAAGGTGGCTGCCATCCGGGCCATGCTCTCCGATGCCCACCTGCACGGGCACCTGCAGGAACTGCCGCGGATGCCTCAGCAGATGCGGCTGACCAACACTAAAGACCGGGTGATCAGCGATGAAGAGCGCGATCGCTTCTGTCATTACTTTCGCCAGATCGGAGAGCCCGCCGCGGCCGATCTGATGGTGTTCCTGCTCGAGACCGCCTGCCGGTGGGGTGAGGCCGAGCGTCTTAAAGGTCAGGACGTGGATCTGGTGAAGGGGCGCGTCACCTTCTGGGCCACCAAGAACGGCAAGCCCCGCTCAGTGCCGCTCACCCGCCGTGCCATCGAGGCCCTCGAGGGACAC
>Ga0315904_10011951_pt1 | contig 11007 bp, 11 predicted proteins | sample LakEriMetagenome_6_FD_203529 | JGI IMG/M metagenome (GOLD analysis project Ga0315904, IMG submission 203529) | Freshwater fungal communities from buoy surface, Lake Erie, Ohio, United States - Buoy 12 MA120 | ecosystem: Environmental > Aquatic > Freshwater > Lake | place: USA: Lake Erie, Ohio... | reverse complement strand
CGCGACCACGGCGGACGCTTTCCGGGCGAGGCCGCCGCGCTGGCCGCGCTGCCCGGGGTCGGCCGCTCGACCGCGGCGGCCGTCGCCGTCTTCGCCACGGGCGAGCGCGCGGCCATCCTCGACGGCAACGTGCGCCGGGTGCTGTGCCGCCACGATGCGCTCGACGGCGACCCCGGCAGCGCCGCGGTGCTGGCCATCCTGTGGTCGCTGGCCGAGCGCCGGCTGCCGGCGAGCGCGATCGAGGCCTACACCCAGGGTCTGATGGACCTCGGCGCCACGGTGTGCACCCGCGCGCGGCCGGCCTGCGAGCGGTGTCCGCTGGCAGCCACCTGTTCGGCACTGGCCGGCGGCGACCCTGCTGCCTATCCGCGGCGGCGGCGGCGCGCGCCACCGCCGCGCCGCGAACTCGCGCCGCTGATCATCGTCCATCCCGACGGTCGGGTGCTGCTCGAGCGTCGGCCCGAGCAGGGCATCTGGGCCGGCCTGTGGGGCCTGCCCGAGTGCCCGGCCGCGCCGGCCGATGCCGTGCAGGCGCGCGACTGCACGGCGCGTGTGCTGGCCGCGGCGGGTGCCGCCTCGCAAGCCGAAGCGCCACCGGTCAGCGTCGAGCCCCTGCCGCCCTTCGAGCACGCGCTCACGCACTTCCGGCTGTGGCTCTCGCCCTGGCGCGTCGGTCTGGCGGCCGACCCGCCGCCCGCGGCCGAGCCGGCAGCCGGCTACCGCTGGCTGGCGCCCGCGGACGCCGGGGCGGCGGCGCTGCCGCGGCCGGTGCGCACGCTGCTGGCCGGGCTCAGCCCGGGACCCGCCGCGTCAGCAGGTCGGCAACAATCGCCAGACGGGCCGTCGGATCGGTGAGCGCCATCAGGCGCTGCCGGAACGGCATGGGCCAGGGCAGGATCTCGGCCAGCCGGTTCGAGACCCACACGGCCGAGGTCTCGCGCAGCGGCTCGATCGCCCGCCGATCGAGGGGATCGGGTTCGTGGGCGATCAGTTCGCGCGTCAGGCGCAACGCCAGCGCGCCCAGTGGCGCAAGTTCTTCGGGCAGCGCGGCCTCGGGGTCGGGCGCGAGGGGGCGCACGCGGGCGCGAATCAGCCCGTCGCGCTGCACCCGGCGCTCGAGCACCTCGAAGCGCGCCAGGCCGCGGGCCCGCACCCGCAGCAGGCCCAGCTGCGCCATGTCGACCTCGTCGATGGCGGCCATGCAGCCCAGGTTTTCGTGCTCGGCGGGCGTGCCGACCTCGCCGCCGTTCGTGATCAGGCACACGCCGAACGGGCTGCCGTCGCGCAGGCAGGCCCGCGCCATGTCCATGTAGCGTGCCTCGAAGACGCGCAGCGGCAGCGCCCCCTCGGGAAAGAGCACGGTGCCCAGCGGAAAGATGGGCAGGTCGTCGATTTCGGCGGGCGCCGCAGGCGTGTCGGTCACGTGCCCCCCGCGCGGCGCTGGGCCAGGCCGCGATGGCGCACCAGCACATGCTCGGTGCGCCGGAAGCGGGCGGCCAGCTCCTGCGCGCACCACACCGAGCGGTGCTGTCCGCCGGTGCAGCCGATGGCCACGGTGAGGTAGCTGCGATGCTCCTGGATGTAGAACGGCAGCCAGGTATGCAGGAAGCCCGAGATGTGATCGACGAATCGCACCACCGACGGAATCTGCCGCAGGTAGGCGTCGACCGGGGCGTCGAGGCCGGTGAGCGGGCGCAGGTCGGGCGAGTAGTGCGGATTGGGCAGGCAGCGGGCGTCGAAGGCCAGGTCGGCGTCGAGCGGCACGCCCTCCTTGAAGGCGAACGACTCGAACAGCAGCGTGAGCGCCGCGCGCTCGGCGCCAACGACGTCGCGCACCCACTGGCGCAGCACGTTCGGATGCAGGTCGCTGGTGTCGAGCGACAGGCCGAGGTCCTGGAGCACCGACATCACGTCGCGCTCGCGCGAGATGGCCTCGACCAGCGTCGAGTGCTCGTCGTCGCCGGGCGCCGGCAGCGACATCGGATGGCGGCGGCGGGTTTCGGCGTAGCGCTGCACCAGCGACGGCGTGCTCGCGTTCAGGAAGATCGCCTTGACGTCGTGGCCGCGCGCCGAGAGCTGACTGACCTGGTGGCGCAGCTCGTAGACCGACTCGCCGCTGCGCGCGTCGATGGCGACCGCCACGCGCTCCTGGCCGGAGGCGCTCAGCGAGGCGATCAGGTCGGGCAGGAAGCGCACCGGCAGGTTGTCGACGCAGTAGAAGCCGTCGTCCTCGAGCACGTTCAGGGCGATCGACTTGCCCGAACCCGAGATGCCGGTGATCAGGACGACGCGCACGGCGGCTCCTGGGCGGCGTCCTGCTCACCGATCAGCCGGTGCTGCCGTTCGACGAATTCCCGGGTGGTGTCGATGCCGCGCAGCGACAGCACGGTGCTGCGCACCGCCGCTTCGGTGAGGACCGCCATGTTGCGGCCGGCGGCCACCGGGATCACGACCTTGCGCACCGGCAGCCCCAGCACGTCCTGGGTGAGCGCCTCCAGCGGCAGCCGCTCTGACTCGTTCTCGAGGGTGCTGCGCCTGACGAGATGAACGATGAGCTTGAGCCGCATCTTCCGGCGGATCGAGGTCTCGCCGAAGATGGTCCGGATATCGAGCAGGCCCAGGCCGCGCACCTCGAGCATGTTGCGCAGCAGCGGCGGGCAGCTGCCCTCGACCGCGTTGTGCGCGATGCGCCGGAAATCGACGACGTCGTCGGCGATCAGCCCGTGCCCGCGGCTGATCAGCTCGAGCGCGAGCTCGCTCTTGCCCAGGCCCGACTCGCCCGAGATCAGCACGCCCAGCCCGAGCACGTCCATGAAGACGCCGTGCATCGAGGTGCTGTCGCCGGTGGCCTTGCCCAGCCAGCTGCGCAGGGTGTCGATGATGCGCGCCCCCGGCAGCGGCGTGCCCAGCAGCGGCAGGTTCGCCGCCTGGCAGCGCTCGATCAGCTCGCGCGCCGGGGTCATGCCCTCGGCGACGATCATGGCCGGCGGGTTGCCGCCGACGATGTCGTCGAGGATGGCGATGCGTCGCGCCGGCTCGAGGTGTTCGTAGTAGGCGATCTCGGCCTCTCCGAACACGTGCATGCGCGACGGGTGGATGAGGTTCAGGTGGCCGATCAGGTCGGCCGGCGCGGCCCGGCTGGGGGCGACGTCGCGGCTCGCGCCGGCCGCGCCGGCGAGCCAGCGCAGCTCGAGCGCCGCCTGGTTCGCTTCCACCATCTGGCTGACGGTCACCGAGGACATCGGGCGCGGCGTTGAGGCGGGCGGCCGGGCGCGTCGGCGGTTGCGGCGCGGCTCAGGCGGCCGGCCGGTAGGGCGCCCAGGTGGTGAGCATCCGGTGCATCTGGGCCGGATCGTCGGAGGCCATCAGGTTCTCGCGCACGCTGCGGTCGGACAGCAGTTCGGCCAGTTCCGACAGGATCTCGAGATGCTCCTCGGTGGCCTGCTCGGGCACGAGGAGAAACACCAGCAGGCGCACCGGCTGCGCGTCGGGCGCGTCGAAGGCGATTGGCTCGCTGAGCCGGACCACGGCCGCGGTGGCGTCGCGCAGACCCTTGACCCGTCCGTGCGGGATGGCCACGCCTTCCCCCAGGCCGGTCGAGCCGAGACGCTCGCGGGCGAACAGGGAGTCGAACACCTTGCCGCGCTCGATAGCCTGATTGTTCTCGAAGAGCAGCCCCGCTTGCTCGAACAGCCGCTTCTTGCTGGTGACCGACAGGTTGGTCACCACATTGGTCGGGGGCAGCAGTCGGGCGAGTCGGCTCATCGTGGTGATACGCCGGCGTTGCGCTGTGCACCCGGAGGGTGGCCGCGCGTTGGCGATCGATGAATGGAGGTCGGATTATAGGGAGCCGGGCGGCGCTTGGGGGGGATTCTTCTGCACCGCACAAAAAAGCAACATGCCGTCGGGCGATGCGCGGCGTGTGGCACGAAAAAGGGCGACCGGCCGAACAACCGATCGCCCTCGTGCATCGCCGCGTCCGGTCAGGCGACGGGCGCGTGCTTGACCGCCTCGTGGTCGTGGGCAGCCGTCTTGCCCTTGTGCTTGAGCACCTGCCGGTCGAGCTTGTCGGCCAGGCTGTCGATGGCAGCGTACAGGTCGGCGTCGGTGGATTCGGCGAAGATCTCGCGGCCGGGCACGTGGATGCTGACCTCGGCCTTCTGCACCAGCTTGTCGACCGACAGGAACACCTTGACGTCGATGACCCGGTCGAAGTGGCGCGTGATGCGCCCGAGCTTCTGGATCACGTACTCGCGTATCGAGGGCGTGACCTCGAGGTGGTGGCCGCTGATCGAAAGATTCATGGTGCCTCCTGAGGTGGCCCACCGGCGGCGGGCCGGGTTGACGATCAGGCGATCGCGGCGACGGCATCCCGGAGGGGGCTGCGTCGGGCCGCGAGGGCCTGACTCATTAGAGCACTTTTCGCTGCGCCACGGGGGCGATCTGAAGAGCCTCGCGGTACTTGGCGACGGTGCGTCTGGCGACCACGATACCCTGCTCGCCGAGCAGTTCGGCTAGCCGGCTGTCGGACAGCGGCTGCCGTGCGTCCTCTCCGGCGATCAGCTGCCGGATAAGGGCGCGGATAGCGGTGCTCGACGCCGCCCCGCCGGTGTCGGTGGCCACGTGGCTGCCAAAGAAGTACTTGAGCTCGAAGGTGCCCGTGGGCGTGAGCATGAACTTCTGGGTGGTCACCCGCGATACCGTCGATTCGTGCAGTCCGAGCTCCTCGGCGATCTCGCGCAGCACCAGCGGGCGCATCGCGACCTCGCCGTGCGAGAAGAAGGCCCGCTGCCGTTCGACGATGGCCTGCGAGACCCGCAGGATCGTGTCGAAGCGCTGCTGGACGTTCTTGATCAGCCAGCGTGCCTCCTGCAGTTGCGCGCCCAGCCCGCCGGCCGATCCGCTGCGGTTGCGCCGCAGGATCTGGGCGTAGAGGTCGTTGATCCGCAGCCGCGGCAGGACGTCGGGGTTGAGCTGCGCGGTCCAGCCGGCGCGGGTGCGCCGCACGATCACGTCGGGCACCAGATAGGTGGGTTCGTCGGTGGCGTAGGCCGCCCCGGGGCGCGGATCGAGGCTGCGTATGAGCGCCTGCGCCTCGCGCAGGGCGTCGTCGTCGCAGTGCAGCAGGCGCTTGAGTCGGGCGAAGTCCTTGGCCGCGAGCAGCGGCAGGTGCGCGTCGACGATTGCGCGCGCCAGCGCCATCGTGGTGCCGCCGCCGCCGGGCAGATCGAGCGCCCGCGCTGCGAGCTGCAGGCGCAGGCACTCGCCGAGATCGCGCGCGCCCACGCCGACCGGATCGAAGCTCTGCAGCAGCTTCAGCGCGGTGGCCAGCTGTTCGGGCTCGATGTCGACGGATTCGGGCAGCAGTTCAGCCAGTTCCTCGAGCGTGCCGTCGAGGAATCCGTCATCGTCGAGGTTGTCGATCAGGAATTCGACCAGCGCCCGGTCGAGCCGTGTGGCCCGCGTGCCGGCGAGCTGCGCGGCCAGGTGGTCGCGCAGCGTCCGGCCCGAGCTGGCCAGCTGCGGCACGGCACGATCGTCGCCTTCGTCCTCGCCGCCGCGGCCCGATCCCTCGCCCGACCATTCCCCCGACCAGGATGCCTCGCCGCCGTCGTCCCAGCCGTCATCGCCGCCCCGGTCGCGGGTCTCGCCGTCCTGGTCACCCGCCGGGCGGGGGGGGTCGAGGCCGGCGTCGCTCTGCGCGGACGACTGGGCGCTGCCGGCACCGTCGAGCCGCACCGCCGCCAAGAACGGGTCGTCGAGGCGTTCGAGCAGCGGGTTGTCGGCGAGGATCTGGTCGAGCTCCTGGTTGAGTTCGAGCGTGGAAAGCTGCAGCAGCCTGATCGACTGCTGCAGCTGCGGCGTCAGCGCGAGATGCTGACTGAGCTTGAGCTGGAGGGATGTCTTCAAGGATGAATGGCGATGCGGCCCGGTGACGACCGCGACGCCCGGCGCGAGTGAATCCGGATTTACATCCGGAAGTGCTCGCCCAGATAGACGCGGCGGACGCTTTCGTCGGCGATGAGGTCGACCGGGCGGCCGGAAGCAAGAACAGTACCCGCGTTGATGATATACGCGCGGTCGCAAATGCCAAGGGTTTCGCGGACGTTGTGATCGGTGATCAGCACGCCGATGCCGCGTTCCTTGAGGAAACGCACGATGCGCTGGATCTCGATGACCGCGATCGGGTCGACCCCGGCGAAGGGCTCGTCGAGCAGGATGAAGCGCGGCGAGTTCGCGAGCGCGCGCGCGATCTCGACCCGGCGCCGCTCGCCGCCGGACAGCGACATCGCGGCGTTGTCGCGTATGCCCGCGATCTGGAGGTCGTCGAGCAGCACCGTGAGCCGCCGGTCGATCTCGTCGCGGCCGATGGGGCGACCATCGGGGCCTGGCTGCAGCTCGAGCACCGCGCGGATGTTTTCCTCGACGGTCATCTTGCGAAAGACCGACGCCTCCTGGGGCAGATAGGACAGACCGATGCGCGCGCGGCGGTGGATGGGCAGCCGCCCGATGGGGCGGCCGTCGAGTTCGATCAGGCCGGCATCGCAGGGCACCAGCCCCACCAGCATGTAGAAACAGGTGGTCTTGCCGGCGCCGTTGGGCCCGAGCAGGCCGACGACCTCGCCGCTGCGCACCTCGAGCGATACGTCGCGCACGACCGCCCGACCGGCGTAGACCTTCATGAGGTGGCTGGCCGCCAGGCGGCTGCCCGAGCCGGCGGCCGGCGCGGGCGACGCGGGCTCGTTCATCAGGGCCGGACTGCCGTGCCGGTGGCGGGACGCAACGGCACCGGCGCGGGCGCCGCGGCGGGCGCGCGCTGCTCGGTGCGCGGCTGGATGACGACCCGAACCCGGCCGCTGGGGTTCTCGGCGGTGGCCCCTCGGGCGCCTCCGCCATCGACGGTGAAGACCTCGCGCCGGCCGTCGTAGACGATCACGCTGCCGTGAACCTCGTCGGTGACCCGCTCGCCCTCGAGGCGCTTGAGCTGCGCGCGTTCGAGAAACCGGACGGTTTCGGTCTTGCCGTCGTACTCGAGCTGCTGCGCGCGGCCCTGCACGAAGAGCTCGCCGCCGTCGCGCTTCTGGCGGAAGGTGGCCGGATCGCCGGTGGCGACGGCGTACTGGTAGCCCTCGGCATCCTGGCGCATGACGATGCGCTCGGCGCGGATCACGAGCGTGCCCCGGGTGAGCGTGACCTTGCCGGCGAAGACGTTGGTCTGGCGCACGTCGTCGTAATGCATCGCGTCGGCCTCGATCTGGGTGGGCTTGTCGCGATCGGCCCGCTCGGCCCGCGCCGCGCCCGGTCCGAGCGCCACGAGCGTGAGCGCCAGCAGGCAGGCTGCATGGTGCCGCAGCGGGGCGCGTGGCCAGCGCCGGGGCGTTGCGCCGGCGAGCAGCCGCTGACGCCGGACGGCCGGCTGCTGAGGAGCGCTCATGGGGAGGAGGGTGAGGGTAGCGCGCGGGAGTTGCCGGGACCGACCCAGAGACCCCGCACGCTGCCGAACAACTGGAGGGTGCGGGCCGGATTATTGAATTCCATGCCGACGCCCGTCAACACGGACGCGCCCTGCTCGATGCGCACGGGCCGATCGGTTCGCGCGATCTCGCGGCCGTTGTAGAGCACCACGGCGTCGGTGCTCAGGCGCAGCGATGCCGAGCCCGCGGTTGCGGCGCGGGTGAGGACCACGTTGCCCTCGAGCAGGGTTTCGTCGCTGCGGCCCTGCGCCCGGCCGCGCTCTGCCGACAGCGTCACTCGCGGGCGGCCCGGGTCGAGGCTCACGAGCACGGGGCGGGTGATCACGCTGCTGTCGTCGGCCGGGAAGTGTTCGAGCCGTTGCGCCGACATCCGGAAGGTCGGGTCGCCGCGTTCATCGAGCCGCGTCAGCGAGAAGCGCTCGACGAAGTAGTCGGGTTCGTCGGGCTGGCGCAGCCGCGGGCCCGCGGCCTCGTCGAGCCCGGCCCTCTCGGCCAGAAACGCGGTGAAGGCGGCGAGGGCGGCCAGCGCCAGAACCGATAGCAGCGCTGCGATGCGATCACGCCGTTGGAATCGCACGTTCGGGCGCCCGGTTTCAGGCCGGCGGTGCCGGCGAGTCGGCCTGGCTGAGCCAGATGCGGCGCATCGGCTCGAGCAGGCCGCGACAGCCCAGCCACCAGTGGGCGAACTCGCGCACCGCGCCGCGGCCGCCCGGGCTGGCCGCCACCCAGTGCGCCTGTGCGCGCACCGCCTCGTCGGCGTCGGCGGGCGCCAGCGCCAGCCCGGCGATGGCCATCGCCGGCAGATCGGGCCAGTCGTCGCCCAAGAAGGCGGCCGCCTCCAGGGGGATGGCCAGCTCGGCGCACAGCGCGCGCAGCGTTGCTGCCTTGTCGCCCGCCGCCTGCCGCACGTGCGCGATCCGCAGTTCGGCGGCGCGCCGCTCGACGATGTCGGAGCGGCGTCCGGTGATCAGTGCGATCTCGAGCCCTGCCTGCCGCAGCAGCGTGATGCCGAAGCCGTCGCGCACCGAGAATGCCTTCATGGCCTCGCCCCCGGGTCCGATGAAGATCGAGCCGTCGGTGAGCGTGCCGTCGACGTCCAGCGCCAGCAGTCGCAGGTGCTGCGCGCGCTCGGCGGCCGGGGGCGCGCTGGCAGGATGATGGCCGGTGATCATGGCGGGCGGCGAGGCGGTGCGGGTCGCGCCGCTTCAGACGATGCGCGCGGCGAGCAGATCGTGGATCTGCAGGGCGCCGACCAGCCGGGCCTCGTCGTCGAGCACCAGCAGCTGCGTGATCCGGCGGGCCTCCATCCGCTGCACCGCCTCGGCGGCGAGGGCCTGTGGCCCGATGGCCGCCGGGTCGCGCGTCATGACGTCGTCGATGCGCAGCCGTCGGATGTCCCCGTCCTGCTCGAGCAGGCGACGCAGATCGCCGTCGGTGAAGATGCCCAGCGCGCGGCCTGCGCCGTCGACCACCGCGACCATGCCCAGGCGCTTGCGCGTGATCTCGAGGATGGCCTCGCCCAGCGAGGCGCCCGGCGCCACCGTGGGCAGGGCATCGCCCTGGCGCATCACGTCGGCCACCCGCGTGAGCAGGCGCCGGCCGAGCGCGCCGCCCGGGTGCGAGGAGGCGAAGTCGTCGGGGCCGAAGCCGCGGGCCTCGAGCAGGGCCACCGCCAGCGCATCGCCCAGGGCCATGGCTGCCGTGGTGCTCGCGGTGGGAGCCAGGTTCAGCGGGCATGCCTCGCGAGCCACGGCCGCATCGAGGTGCACGTCGGCGAGCTGCGCCAGCCGCGAAGCCGGGTCGCCGGTCATGGCGATGAGCCGGGCTCCGCGGCGCTTGACCAGCGGCACGATCGCGAGCAGCTCCTCGGTGCTGCCCGAGTTCGAGAGTGCCAGCACCACATCGTCGGCGATCACCATGCCGAGGTCGCCATGGCTGGCTTCGGCCGGGTGCATGAAGAACGAAGGCGTGCCGGTGGACGACAGCGTGGCGGCGATCTTGCGGCCGACGTGCCCGGACTTGCCGATGCCGCTGACGACCACCCGTCCGCGGCACGCCAGCAGCAGCTCGCACGCCCGCGCGAAGCCATCGCCCAGGCGGTCGGTGAGAGCGGCGATGGCGTCGGCCTCGATCTGAAGGACCTCGCGCGCCCGGGCGAGCAGCGCGCCGGCCCGCCCGGCGGCAGCGCCGGATGCTTCGGCGCGCTTCGCGCCGGCCGATAGAATGGTGCCGGTCATCCGGTCGAGTATAGCGTCGGGGGAGCAAGGCCTGCCCGCGGGCCCTGTGCCGCCGCCTGTCTTCGCGCCGCTCTCCTGACACCACCGGAAGCCGCCTCTTGATCTCCTCCCTCGAACTCGCGCTGGTGCTGCTGTCGGCCTCGGTGGTCGCGGTCGTCCTGCTGCGCGCGCTCGGGCTGCCGCCGCTGGTCGCCTACCTCGCGGTGGGCATGCTGCTCGGCCCGCACGCCGCCGGGCTCACCGGCGACCCCGCCGTGGTTGCCCACGCCGGCGAACTCGGCGTCGTGTTCCTGATGTTCACCCTGGGGCTGGAGTTCAACCTGGCCAAGCTCGGCGCGATGCGCAGGCTGGTCTTCGGCCTGGGCAGCGCCCAGGTCGGCGTCACCTTGCTGGTCGTGATGGGCGCACTGCTGCTCGCCCCGGCCGCGCTCGTCGAGTGGCTGCTCGGCTCGGGCCTCGACTGGCGCGCGGCGCTGGTCATCGGCGGCGCTGCCGCGATGTCGTCCACCGCCATGGTGGTCAAGCTGCTCGCCGACAAGCGCGAGCTGGAGAGCGACCACGGCCGGCGGGTGTTCAGCGTCCTGCTGTTCCAGGACCTGGCCGTGATCCCGATGCTGGTCGTGATCCCGGCGCTGGCCCAGGGCGGCGACAGCTGGGTGATGTCGCTCGCCCGCGCGCTGGCCATCGCCGCGGTGCTGCTGCTGGTCATGCTGCGCTTCGGCCCGCGCCTGATGCGGCGCTGGTTCAGCCTGGTGGCCCGGCAGCGCTCGCACGAGCTCTTCACCCTCAACGTGCTGTTCGCCACGCTGCTGTTCGCGTGGCTGGCCCGCCAGGCGGGGCTGTCGATGGAACTGGGGGCCTTCGTCGCGGGCATGCTGATCGCCGAGACCGAGTTCCGGTACCAGGTCGAGGAGGACATCAAGCCGTTTCGCGACGTGCTGCTCGGCCTTTTCTTCGTGGCGATCGGCAGTCAGCTCGACCTGCGGATCGTGCTGGCCGCATGGCCTCAGGTGCTGGCGCTGGCCGTGATCCCCGTCGTGCTCAAGTTCCTGATCGTCGCCGGGCTCGCGCGGGTCCTGGGAGCCACCCCGGGGGTGGCGGTGCGCACCGGCGTGTGGCTCGGGCAGGCCGGAGAGTTCGGCTTCGTGCTGCTCGCCCTGGCCGTTTCCGTGGGGCTGCTCGCCAGCGAGCAGCTGCAGCCGGTGCTGGCGGCCATGCTGGTCTCGCTGCTCGTGAGTCCGCTGCTGATCGAGCGCGCCAACCGGATCGCGCTGCGCCTGTCGTCGCAGGAGTGG
>Ga0315904_10011949_pt1 | contig 11009 bp, 10 predicted proteins | sample LakEriMetagenome_6_FD_203529 | JGI IMG/M metagenome (GOLD analysis project Ga0315904, IMG submission 203529) | Freshwater fungal communities from buoy surface, Lake Erie, Ohio, United States - Buoy 12 MA120 | ecosystem: Environmental > Aquatic > Freshwater > Lake | place: USA: Lake Erie, Ohio... | reverse complement strand
TCTAAAATCAGGAATTCACCATGGCCTCGCAGCAAACCACCATCGGCATCATTTACGATTACGACCAGACGCTCAGCCCGACCTACATGCAGGACGAGACGCTCTTCCCGCACTTTGGGATCAATCCCACGCAGTTCTGGAAGCGCAGCCGCGAACTCGTCGATCAGGAAGGCTATGATGGCGAGCTCGCCTACCTGAAGTGCATGCTCGACTACCTCGACATGGACCGGCCCACGAACGAGGACCTGCGGAAGCTCGGCGCGAAGCTGCGTTTCTACAAAGGCGTGCCGGAGATCTTTTCCGAGCTCGACAACGTCCTCAACGACCAGCACCGCCTCCTCGGCGTGAAAATCGAGCACTACATCGTCTCCAGCGGCCTGAAGGCCCTGCTGGACGGCTCCTCGCTCGCGCCCTTCATCAAGCGCATCTTCGGTTGTGAGTTTGGCGAGGACAAAAACGGCCGCATCACCTTCCCGAAGCGGGTCATCAGCCACACCACCAAGACGCAATACATCTTCCGCATCAACAAAGGCATGCTGGAGCCGCATGAGGACGTGAATGATCACATGGCGCCGGAACTGCGCCCCATTCCCTTCCAAAACATGATCTACGTCGGCGATGGCCCGACCGATGTGCCCTGCTTCACGCTCATGAAACGCTACGGCGGCAATGCCATCGCCGTTTACAACCCGGACGAGGCGAACCGCGCCAGCTTCCGCAAATGCTTCCAGCTCACCGGCCTCGCCGACCGCGTGAAGCACATCGCGCCCGCGGATTACCGCCCCGGCAGCCACCTCCGCCTGCTCATCGAGGAAATGGTCCGCGAAATCGCCGACACCATCGTCCGCAAAAAGAAGCAGGAGATCGAAGACGGCACCGTCTCCGCGCCGCACTTTTAGTTTGGAGTCCCGCCTTCAGGCGGAAGAGTGACCTGTCAGCCCCGCATCTCACCGTTCGCTCTGGATTTTGATCACGGACCGATGCAATGCAGCCGCAGCAGCCGCGTTACTCAGGCCGCATGTTCCGCTTCTGCCTCGTTCTTTTTGCCCTCGGCTCACCCGTTCTCGCCGCGTTGCCAAATTTTGTCTGGATCATCGCGGATGACATGTCGCCGGACATCGCGGCCTACGGCGCGAAGGGCGTGAAGACGCCGAATCTCGATCGCATGGCCGCGGAGGGCCGGCGCTACACGCGGGCTTACTCCACCGCGCCGGTTTGCAGCTCATCGCGCTCGGCTTTCATCCTCGGCAGCTACCAAACGACCACCGGCCTGCATCCGCATGACACGGAGAATCCGCAGCCGCTGCCCGCGCCTTACGCTCCACTGCCGACGCTGTTGCAAAAATCCGGTTACTTTGTCACGAACGCCTCGGCACCGGACACGATCCGCTCCGGCAAGAAGATCACGAAGGGCAAAACGCACTACAACTTCGCCCACGACGCCAAAACGCTCTTCGACGGCGATGATTGGCGGAAGCGGAAGCTCGGGCAGCCGTTCTTCGCGCAGTTTCAGGTCAGCGAGCCGCATCGGCCGTTTCCGGTGCCGGGGAGTTTTGATGAAGCCGCGCTCCAAGCCATCGAGTTGCCGCCGAATTACCCAGATCATCCGCTCACGCGCCGCGATTGGTATGCTTACCGGCGCAGTGTGGAAGTCGTGGATGCGCGCGTGGGCCACATCTTGCAGCAACTCGAAAGCGAAGGCGTTTTGGAAGACACGCTCGTGATTTTCTTCGCAGATCACGGCCGCGCGATGCCTTGGGGAAAGCAATGGCTGAGTGTTGAAGGCTTGAACGTGCCGCTGCTCATGCGTGGTCCGGGCATTGCCAAAAGCAGCGTCGAAAACCGCCTCGTGAGCCTCATTGACCTCGCGCCCTCCATGCTGGCCCTTGCAGGTCAAAACGTGCCACCGTGGATGGAGGGCCGTGATGTGCTCGGAGCGGCGTTTCCCGAGCGCGACTGCCTTTTCGCGGCCCGCGACCGCTGTGGCGATGCGATGGACCGCATTCGCGCGGTCATCACGCAGGACGCCTGGCTCGTGCGGAACTTCCAGCCGCAGCTTTCGCGTCTGAATTGGTCCAGCTACAAAGAGGAGCAGTATCCCGGCATGCCGCTGATGCGGGTTTTGCATGCCGAGAACAAGCTTGATACCTTCCAAGCCTCTTGGCTCGCCGCGACGCGGCCTGAGATCGAGTTCTTCGACCTGAATACCGATCCACAAGGCCTCAAAAACGTAGCTGCCGACTCGGCGCACCAAAGCCGCATCACGGCACTCCAAGCTCGTTTGGATGACTGGATCGCCACCACGCATGATCAAGGTGCGAACGGTGATCCGTCCTCGGAGCCGCTGCTGGCTGAGATCCAAAAAGACAAGCGCCAGACCTACCAGAAGGTCTGGCAAAAACGCCTGCAAAAGCCTGAACCCACCGACGCTGAACGCGTGGCGTGGTGGATGAAGGAATACCGACTCACCCCATGAAGCACCTGCTCTTTCTTTTCTTCGCTCTCACGGCGTCTGCGCAGCCGCACCTCGTCGTCTTGCTCGCGGATGATCACAGCGCGGCGGACATGAGCGTGTATGGCGCGAAGGACATCCCCACGCCGCATCTCGACCGCATGGCGGCGGCGGGGATGGTGTTTGAGCGGGCGTTTGTGAATTCGCCGAGCTGTGCGCCGAGTCGTGCGGCGCTTTTCACGGGTTTGTATCCCGCGAAGAACGGCGCGGAGCCGAATCATGCGAAGGTTCACGCGCATTTGAAGCGTCTGCCGGCTTATTTGAAGGAGTTGGGCTACGAAACGGTGAGTTTCGGCAAAACGAGCCACTACGCGCATGTCACCGAGCAGGGTTTTGATCGCGCGGAGAACTTTGGCTATCACGACCACGCGGGCGTGCAGGCCTGCATCGATTACTTGAAGCAGCGGAAGAGCGAAAAGCCGCTCGCGCTCGTGTTTGGCACGAACTGGCCGCATGTCCCGCTACCGCAGCCGGAGGGCGTCGATCCGGCGAAAGTGAGCGTGCAGCCGATGCACATCGACACGCCGGAGTTCCGCCACTATCGCGCCCGCTATATCAACGCGGTGATGAAAATGGATGCGGAGATCGGCGCGGTGTATGAGGCCGCGAAGGAGAATCTCGGCACCGCGAACACGTTTTTCCTCCAGACGAGCGATCACGGCGCGCAGCTGCCTTTCGGCAAATGGAACCTCTACGATGAAGGCACGCACGTGCCGCTCATCGCGCAGTGGGAGGGCAAAATCACCGCTGGAGCACGCACAATGGCTTTGGCGCAGTGGATCGATATTCTGCCCACGCTGGTCGAAATCGGCGGAGGCACACCGCCTGCCGATTTGGACGGCAAATCGCTCGTTCCGGTGCTCACGGGTCAGACGAGCACGCATCGCGACGCCATCTTCACGACGCACACCGGCGATAACGACATGAATGTCTATCCCAGCCGCTCGATGCGCACGGCGAAGTGGAAGTACATCCGCAATCTGCACCCCGAGTTCCGTTTCACGACGCACATCGACCGCAGCGCGAACGAGGACAGCCTCACTTACATCGCTTCATGGGAAAAAGCTGCGCAGAGCGATCCGCAGGCCGCTTTCCTTGTGAAACGCTATCGCGAGCGGCCAGCGGAGGAGCTTTACGACCTCGAAGCCGACCCGTTTGAGCTGAACAACCTCGCAGCATCCAACGCAATGCAGCTCGATGCGATGCGTCGTGGCCTCGATGACTGGATGAAGAGCACCGGCGACACGCAGATGGTCGCTGGAAAACCTTTGCTGCTCAGCGAGCCGTTTCAGATGATCCGCAAAAAGAAGAAGTGATCAGATCTCATCCACCGCGTTCTGCACTTCCAGCTCGCGGCGCTTTTTGGCGATCTCCATGCGGTGAAACACCTCCCACACGCCCCAGGAGGCGATGTAGCCGATGACGCCACAGATCGCGCCCAGCACGAGGCCGCCGATGAGCATCACGGGTGCGTGCTCCCTCAAAACGACCCACACCTCAACGAATGACTCCGGCAAATGATCCGGAAAGGGCGTAGCGGGCACGCTGGTGTAAAAGCTGAGGAACCATTTACCGATCTGATACTCCAGCGCGGCGAGGAAGGGCACGGTGACCGGATTGCTGACCCAGCAGAGCACAAGCGCGATGGGGATGTTCACCCGGAAGAGCGCGCACAGCAGTGTGGCCGTGGGCATCTGAATCGGGAGCAATTGCAGCGTGATGAAGGTGCCGATGCCGATGCCGCCGGCCATGGTGTGCTGCGTGGGCTTCCACACGCGCTTGTCGAGGAAGTGGCGGGCGAACCACTTCATCCACGGACGCGTTTTGAGCTTCCGCGGGTGCTTCAGAAAGCGATAGCTCTGAAACAAGGCGCGCCGGAACCACAGGCGCATGCGAATCCACAGGCCGCTCATGCGCTCTGCCCTCCCATGCTGGCAGCCAGCGCCAGCAGTGCCGCGCCTAGCGCGATGCGATACCAAGCGAAGCCGTTGAAGGTGTGGCCCTGCACAAACTTGATGAGCCAGCGCACGACGATGAACGCGCTGACCGCCGAGGCTGCCAATCCGAGTGCGAAAAGGCCCCAAGGGACGCCCGCGAGGCCGCCGGCCTTCGCCAGCTTCATGAATTCATAACCGCCGGCTGCCAGCAGTGTCGGCACGCCGAGCAAAAAGGAAAACTCCGTGGCCGCAGGGCGCGCGAGACCGAGCGCGAGGGCAAACATGATCGTGCTGCCGCTGCGTGAGGCACCGGGGAACATCATCGCGATGATCTGACCCGCGGCGAAGACGAAGACGAGCAGCCAGGTGATCCGATCACTCATCACGCGGCCTTTGCACCAGGCCTCGACGCCGAAGATGACGAATCCGCCGATCAAAGTGGCCCAGGCGACCTGCACGTAGCCTTCGGTGAGCTCCATGCCGGCCTTTTTCAGCACCATGCCCACACCGCCGGTGAGGATGAAGGCCACGGCGAGCTTCGCGAGCAGATCGCGGTTCTCCGGTTCCTTCCAGCGGAAGAGCATGCCGCTGAACTTCTTCCAAAACAGCGGCACCAGCGCCAGCGCGGCCGCGCTTTGCACCAGAATGGTGAAGGCCTCTTTCCGCACGGGATCACCCAGCAACGAATTGGCGATGCCGGCACGCTTCATTCCGTCCTCCACGATGAGTAGATGGCCGGTGGAGGACACGGGGATGAATTCGGTGAGTCCTTCAACGATTCCGAGAATGATGGCGGCGAGCCAGTCTGGCATGAGCAGTTTGGAGGCGGGTTTTGGCGACGGGAAAGGTCATACTCCACGTTGAGCGGATGCTTGCAAGCGGGCGATTGTTTCCTTTGCTCCTCACATGCTGAAAAGACGCCTCTTTCTGACCGGAATCGCCGCCACCTGCACGGCGCGTGCGGCTGTGGGGCGGCGTTTTGACATCGAAAGCGTGCAGATGGCCACGCGCTTCCGTTTGTCGTTTGATGCGGAGGATGAGGCGCAGGCGCAAAAAGCGGCGAATGATGTGTTTGCGCGCGTTTCGGCGCTCACGGCCCTTTTTTCGGATTATGAGCCGGAGAGCGAGCTTTCACGTTTGAACCGTCAGGAGCCGGAAAAGCCGTTTGAAGCCTCGGCGGAGCTTTTTTCGCTCATCGCACGCTCGTGCGAGCTTTCCGCGGCCACGGAGGGCGCGTTTGACATCACATGCGGAAATCTGACGCGTCTGTGGCGTCGCACGCGCGATCAAAAGAAGCTGCCGCCGCCGGATCGGCTGCAAAAAGCCATCGCGGCGACGGACTGGCGCGCGCTGGAGCTCGATGCGGCGAATCGTCGCATCACGTTCACGCGTCCGGGCATGCTGCTGGATCTCGGCGGCATCGCCAAAGGCCGCGCGGCAGATGAAGCGCTGCGCGTTTTGCGTGAGAAGCATGGCATCCGGCAGGCGCTGGTGCTCGCCGGTGGCGATGTGGCCGCAGGTGACGCTCCTGATGGCGAAACAGGCTGGGAAGTGAAGCTGCGCACCTTTACGCGCGAGGCTGCGACGGACACGCTGACGGCGATCCGCGTGGCAAACGCGGGCGTTTCGACGAGCGGGGACTTGTATCAGTCCACGGAGATCGATGGCACGCGTTACTCGCACATCGTTTCGCCGCGCACGGGCCTGGGATTGACCACGCGGGCCGCATGCACGGTGATGGCGCCGGATTGCACGACGAGCGATGCGCTGGCGACGGCGATGTGCGTGCTGGGTCGCGAAAAAGGCACGCCACTCGCCGCCGCGCTGCCGGGGATCACGCTGCGCTGGCCGGAGAGCGCTGAAGCGGAGACGAAGAAGTGATTGCATGCGCACGCGGCTTCGCTTGATGGCAGCCCTTCCTTTTTCATCTGATGTCTGATCTTCCTTCCACCCTCGTCGTGATGGGCGTTTGCGGCTGCGGCAAATCGCTCGTGGGCGCGCGCCTGGCCGCAGTGCTGAACGGGGTGTTTGATGATGGTGATGATTTTCATCCGGCGGCGAACAAGGCCAAGATGGCATCCGGCACACCGCTGGCAGACGCGGACCGCTGGCCGTGGTTTGACGTGCTGCGTGCGCGCATGCAGGAGCTGCGCGGAAAGACGCCGGTGCATGTGATCGGCTGCTCCGCGCTGAAAAAGAGCTATCGCGATTATCTGCGCGGCACGGATGAGCCGGAGAACATGCGCTTTGTGCTGCTGGAGGGCACGCGTGAGCTGATCGCGGCCCGTCTGGCGGCGCGGAAGGGCCATTTCATGCCTCCGGCGCTGCTGGACAGCCAACTGGCCACGCTGGAGCTTTCGGATGATTTGCTGCGCGTGTCGATCGACCAGGAGCCGGACGCGATCGTGCGCGAGATCGTGGAAAAGCTGCACGGCGCGGCCTGAGGCGAAAAATTTGGTTTGGCGTGACCGGCGCGTCACGCTATCGCGCGGCATGACTTTCCCCACGCAACGACTCGGCCTCCTCATCGTGCTCTCCGGCCCCTCCGGCACGGGCAAGACCACGCTGGCGCGGCGTGTGTGTGATCAGGGCGGCGCGATCTTCTCCGTGAGCTGCACGACGCGCGCACCGCGGCCCGGCGAGGTGGATGGACGGGATTATTTCTTCCTCCAGGAGGCGGACTTTGTGGCGAAGATCGCGCGGGATGAGTTCTTCGAGCACGCGAACGTCCACGGCCGCCGCTACGGCACGCTGAAGAGCTATGTGGTGGAGAATTTGAAGCGCGGCATCGATGTGATCCTCGATATCGACGTGCAGGGCGCGGCGCAGGTGCGCGCCTGCGATGATGAGCACGTGCGGCGCTGCCTTCTCGACATTTTCATCATGCCTCCGAGCATCGAAGAGCTGCGTGCACGCCTGAGCGGCCGCGCGACGGAGGACGCGGCAGCGTTTGAGCTGCGGATGAAGAACGCGGCGGAGGAAATGGCCCACTGGCGCGAATACAGCCACGTTTTGGTGAGTGGCAGCCGTGAGGAGGATGCAGCGCGCTTTGATGCGCTGATCACGGCGGCGCGTTTGCGCAGCAGCCTGCGGGACTGATTTTACTCCGTGGCCTTGAGCGCCTTCGGCGGATGACGATCCGCCTCGATCCAGGTGGCGAGATCTTTGGCAAAGACCTCCATCGGCAGCGCAAAGGTCGTCACGCGGTCCACGCGCGCGATGTTGATGCCGATGATGCGGCCATCGAGCGTGCAAAGCGGGCCGCCCATGTCCGCGGGATAGAGCGGCAGGGTGTGCTGGAGCACTTCGACGAAGTTATCGGTGCGGCGTGACACGCCGGCGTTCGCAAAGTCTTCCCCTTCCCAGTTTCGCAGCACCTTGGTGCGGCTGGCGAGGCGCACGCGCGCGGTGGCGGTCTTTCCTTCCCGTCGATAGCGCAGTTCCAGCACATCTCCGGGCTGCCGCTGGCGGATAACCTCGTGCACCTGGCGGTAATCGAGCGCGGTTTCGCCGCCGATCTCGGTGATGATGTCTCCTTCCTCCAAACCGGCCTCCGCAGCCGGACTGTCCGCGGCGATGCCGATGATGTGCACGCCTTTGGCAGCGCCAGCAGGCGGCCGCTCATCCATGCGGATGCCGATGGCCGCGCCATTGCCGGGAACGCGTCGGCGAGCCGCGCTGAGAGTGCCGATGCGCGGACCCGTGCGATCTTTCGGCTGAAAACTGCGGCTGCAAAGCCACTGGCCCAGCTGCGTGGCCCGTGAGGCGGTGAACTCAGCCACGTGAAGGCCACGAACGCCCGATGCGTGCAGCAACAAGAGATCATGCCGCACCTCGCGACGCACCTCGCGCAGCGGCGCGGTCTGGCCGGAGGGCAGTTTCAGGCGCACCGCATCCGTATCCGGCACCTCGCTGGCCTTGGTGAGCACGTAGCCGTCCTCACCGACGACGGTGGCGGCGCAAACGGCGCGGCCTAGCAGCGACTCCACCTGCAAGGCGCTTTCGAGCGCTGAGGTGGCTTCAGGACTGAGCGCGACGAGCGTCTGCGCGCCATTCGTGCGCTCCGCATCGGTCAGCGTGGCACGCGTTTCAGCAAGCGCGGCGTTGCCGAGGCTGGCGGCGAGAATGAAGAGGATGAATCGAGACGCGCGCATGCTCATTCGCCCTCGGAAGGTTGTTGGCCGAGCTTCACGGTGACTTCGCGCTCTTTGTCGCCGGATTTCAGCCGCAGCACGATGGTATCGCCAGCGGCGCGTGCCTGGATGGCGGATTTGAATTGGGCCTGCATCGTCATCGGCACCTTGTTCAGACTGAGGATGACATCGCCCGCGCGCACGCCGGCGGATTGTGCAGGCGATCCCTCGATCACGTCCAGCACCTCGAGGCTGCCTTCATCGGTCAACACACCGAGATAACCACCCGCGCCGGTGCTCCAGCGCTTGATTACATGCGAAGCGCGCATGGCATCCCACGAACGCAAAAACGGTGCCATCGAAACATGCACGTTTTGATCCCGCTCTTCCCAAATGAGGCTGTGAATGCCGATCAATTCGCCCGCGAGATTGAAAAGCGGGCCGCCGGAGTCGCCGCCCATGAGCACGCAATCGGTGTGCAGCGAGTTGGCGGTCTGTTTGATGATTTTGCCAACGCGGAGCACTGGCCCGCGCTCGCGCTCGTAGCCGCCGGGATGCCCGAGCGCGAAGCACCACTCGCCGGGCAACGCGCGGCCCACCTCGCGGCTCAGCTTCACATGCGGCCAGGGTTTCTCGCGCTTCTTGAGCTGCGCCAGCGCGGCGTCCGTCTCCGTGTCCATCCCGAGCGAGGTGGCGGTGGCGACGCTGCCATCGGCCAAAACCACGCGAAAGCTGCGGCCCGGCTTGTCCACGACATGCGCGGCGGTCAAAAGAAGGCCATCCGCGGAAATGATCACGCCACTGGCCGCACCGCCGTGCTCATCGCCGCCGCCCGGGCCGATTTGCACGGCCACGAGTGCGGCGCGTGCCGTTTCCAGCCGCTGCTGGACCTGCGCCTGAACGCGAATCAGCTCCGAGAGGGCCGTTTCCTGGCCAGCGACCGGTTTGACGGCCGTTTCGGCCACGCACAGGCCTGAGAGGCATGGCAGGACGAGGCTGACAAAAAGGGCGCGAGGGCTGGATGGCATGATTTGAGGTGAAATTAGCCGCCGGGGGCATGCGGGTCAATCCATCGCCGCAATCGGGGAATCTGCGGTTGAATACGCTGCGGGGCTGCGCTTCTCTCGCGCTCCCCAAACACCCCTAAACCTCGATTTTTTCATGAACTACGACCTCATCGTCATCGGCGGCGGCCCTGCGGGCTACGTCGCGGCCATCCGCGGCGCTCAACTCGGTAAAAAAGTGGCCTGCGTCGAAAACGACCGCGCCGGTGGCACCTGCCTGAACTGGGGCTGCATCCCGACGAAGGCGCTGCTGAAGAACGCCGAGCTGTATCACACGCTGACGCACCGCGCCGAGGAGTTCGGCCTGAAGATCGGCAGCATCGAGTATGACTGGAGCAAAGTGATCGGCCGCAGCCGCGGCGTGAGCGACAAGCTGAACAAGGGCATCGAGTTCCTCTTCAAGAAGAACAAGGTCGATTACCTCAAAGGCACCGCCAGCATCCCCGCCGCCGGCAAGGTGGAAGTGACCGCCGCCGATGGCAAAAAGGAGACCCACGACGCCGCGAACATCCTCATCGCCACCGGCGCGAAGAGCCGCCCGATGCCCGGTTTCCCCTTCAACGGCACCACCGTCATCGGCAGCAAGGAAGCACTCACTTTGGCCAAGCAGCCGAAGAGCGTCATCGTGATCGGCGCAGGCGCGATCGGCATTGAGTTCGCGTATTTCTTCAACGCCTACGGCACCAAGGTCACCGTGGTCGAAATGCTGCCGAATATCCTGCCCGTCGAAGACACCGAAGTCAGCCAAGCCCTGGAAAAGAGCCTCACGAAGGCTGGAATCCGCCTCCTCACGAATACGAAGGTCACCGGCACCTCCGAGGATGGCAAAGGCGTGAAAATTTCCGTCGAAGGAGCCGCCACCGAGACGCTGGAGGCCGAAGTCGCCCTCGTCGCCATCGGCGTGGCCCCCGTGCTGCCCGGCGGCATTGAATTGAAGCTCAGCGAACGCGGCTGGCTGCAAACCGACGACCGTTATCAAACCTCCGTCAAAGGCATCTACGGTGCCGGAGACATCATCGGGCCGCCCTGGCTCGCGCACGTCGCCAGCTACGAGGCGGTGCAGGCCGTCGAAGGCATGTTCACGAAGCACAAGCCGAAGAAAGTCGGCGTCTTCCCCGGCTGCACCTACTGCCATCCGCAGGTGGCCAGCATCGGCCTCACCGAGCGCGCAGCGAAGGAAAAAGGCCTCAAATACAAGGTCGGCAAGTTCCCGTATCAGGCCAGCGGCAAGGCTCTCGCCGCCGGCGAACCGGAAGGCTTTGTGAAGATCCTCTACGGCGAGCCGCACGGTGAAATCATCGGCGCGCACATGATCGGAGCCGAAAGCACCGAGATGATCGCCGAGATCGGCCTCGCCATGAAC
>Ga0315904_10011947_pt1 | contig 11011 bp, 7 predicted proteins | sample LakEriMetagenome_6_FD_203529 | JGI IMG/M metagenome (GOLD analysis project Ga0315904, IMG submission 203529) | Freshwater fungal communities from buoy surface, Lake Erie, Ohio, United States - Buoy 12 MA120 | ecosystem: Environmental > Aquatic > Freshwater > Lake | place: USA: Lake Erie, Ohio... | reverse complement strand
CTCGGATGTTGTGGCAAATATCTTTAACACTTCCTAATTGATTAACAACATATTCATCTAAAAACACATCTTCTGAAAATTTAATTAGAAAACTATTTGTATTTGGTTCAATATATGTTTGAATATTACCTAAGCTATTTACTTCATCTTCTGTTAAATCTAGTTTATACCCAGTATTTCGTTCAGAATAACTTAAACCATTATAATTTCCATAAATAAATGCTAGATACAATAAAAGCATAACATTATTAGATAACCGATAAATGCTAGGATTTTTTACTAGTTCAATTAAAAGATGATGTGGTTCAATAAGTTGTTCATGACCAAAACCATTAATTGTTTTTTCAGGCAATTTCATTATTGAATTATAAATATGTGTATCTAAAATACGAAATTTTCCTAATCTAATAGTATGTAGTGCTATAGCAGATTCAAATATTTTTTGTAATCTTTTCCAATATTCTAATCTATCCGGATATGCATGTAAACTATGAAAACGTTTTCTCATTTCAGTCGCACTATAAATAATTGTATCAAATAATTCTTCAATGATATAAGGCATTTTATTTTAGTTATAGTTATAGTTATAGTTATAGTTATAGTTATAGTTATAGTTATAGTTTTATTTGTAATTCTAATAATTCTAAATTCATTTTTTTTATTCTTTGTATTACTATGTATATTTTATCAATATTTGATCTAGCAATTAAAAAATATTTTATTTATCATTAAATATCTAATGACATTAAACAATAAACATAGTGAAGTAAAATAAAAAAAAAATTATCCCTTAAACGGTTAATTAAAAAATGGTTCTAGTGGGTTTTTATCTTTTAAATGGTTATTTGTATTAAAACACTAATAATAAAACTGGTAAAAGGATAATAAAATATATGTTAAAAAAAATTGTGTTAAACCGCCAATAACCGGTTAAAGGATAGAGTGTAAACATCTAGAACTTATTCTGGTCAAAGGCCTTGAAATCTCGGTCATCTTGCCGATTAATATTTGGCCGACGGCGATGTCTCTCCATGCGATCGTGGCTTCTACCTCTTGGGTAACAATCACGACAATTGCACCACCAACTACTTGCATCCTTCTTGCGTTGCTTGAAATCCACTTGAAAAGAATCATCATCATCAATCTTGAGAGCTCCAGGAATCAGCCGTCTATTAGTCTCAATACGTGTTTTCGGATGCATATCTGATCTTCGAAACGGCATGATACCAGACTAATAAAAGAAATAATTTATATGTAATATGTATTACATATCATTTTTGTGTGTATTTTATTAAAAAATCCATATTTCTGTACTACATATTCTTCTGACGGTATTATCTCCTTTAACAGGTTTGGATTTTTTAAAAATTCAAAACGGGGTAAAGAATACTAAAAATTTTAATATAATATTAAAATAGGTAAAATACGGTAGAATTATAATTATAAATATTGAAAATGTCAGTTATAAATAATAAAAATTACATAACAAAAAATTACATAACTAAAAATAATAAAACTAAAAAACAATTAGCATATTTAACAGGTGGTGGTGGTGATGCACCTCTAGATTTGCAATCACTCACTGTGCAAGAAGTAGAAGCACTAATGCAACAAGGAATAATGCCAGAACAAATTGCAGACTTAGCAAAACAACAAGGTCAACCTATTCCTCCCGTGATTATAGATATACTATCACATTCACCCGGTGGAATGGATACAATATCACAAGATGCAATGATGAGTCCAGAAAGTAAAAAACCGCCAAATAAGACGAGTAAATTTCCGGCAATGATGGATTTGCCAACATATGCAAAATATAAGGATGCAGAAAAAGAAGAAAAGAAGTATAAATTGAAATTTGGTTCACATAAACCACAAGTATTTGGATATGTATTTTCTGATTTGATATCTGAAGAGTTATTACGAGATATGAAGAAGACACAAGGTAGTTTTCTAGTAGGTGTTAATCTAGCAAATCTATTTAATACATTTCGTGAAATGGTGCGATTACAAGATAAAGGGCAAAAAGTACCAAAAATGGAAGATAGTGAAGAAATATTTAAAAAAGTTGGTGAATATGTAAATGTGGATTTTGATAAGATTCTAGATAAGAAAATGGGTTATCGAGGTAGTGATATTCCAATGTTACCAGAACAGGAATTGAATGAATATTCTAGTTTTTATGAAATAATGGAAGAAAGTAAAAAATACGCAGATATGGGTTTTAAAGGTAAAGTTTCGCCATTTGGACTTTTAATTATGACCCGAATGTTATATAAATATCGAAAAAATAATTCACAATGGATGCGTGTAGCAACTGTGCTAGAATTAATTTATAAGTATCTAGGAGGTGGACAACCACGTATTGTTTTTTTTAAGAATAAAGATGAAATACCAATAAAATCATTAATGGATTTAGAGGAATTCTATAATACTGATCATATATTTATGACAGAAACAGAATTACATGATTTTAAAAAACAATTAGATTTCTATAAATATGATCCAAAAGTGAATTTAGCAAAAATGATAAAAGAATTACAAAGCAAAACACCACCCATAATTTAAAATTTATTTTCATTAAATTACTATAATGAATTAACTTCTAATGAATTACTAGGCACTAGAATTTGTTCTCTAGCAATTGCACGTGCATCTCTACCTAATCGTGGTAAATATTTTCTTTTTTGTGTTCTTTTATTTACATTAAATTCTAATTTTGATAAAGATACTTGATCTTTTATTTTCGTAGAGACACTTTTTTCAAATTTATAATATACTAAAATAAAAAATAGTAGTGGATTGTAAACAATATTTTTTATTTTAGATAAAGATAGTGATTGGGGTAGGTTTTCTTCATAACCTACTACAAATAATATTGTAGATTGGATACCAAAAAGTTTTTTTCTATATAAATCAGCATAATAAGTTTGTATATCATTTAATTTTTGTTGTTGTTGTTTTTTAGTTCCTTTTAGTAGTTCGTTAAGTTTGTTGATAAAATTTAAAAGCATTTCAAATAAATTATCACTAGTACTTTTCGCTTTTATTAATTCTTTATATATATTATTATCAAATTGTTCAATTGTATCTTTATAAAATTCATACATAGATTCATCATTTAGAGGTTTGTTATAGATAAGATTATATATAAGAAAAAAAATTGTAAATGGACTATATATATTATTTCGTCCAAAAATAGGATAACTTTTACTTGAATTTTCATCAATATATCTGGAAAGTGTGCCTGGTGATAATATAATTTCAATAATTTTTTTATCATTAGTTGTTTCTGGATCTGTTTTATTTAGGTTTAATGACGATTTTGAATTAAAATAATTATATAGTTCACTAAGTTTAGAATTATAGGTTTCTATAGTATATAATAAATAAAATAATAAATTTTCTTTAATAAAATTAGGAAGAGTAAATACTGAATTATTTAATGTAAATTTAAATAGTGATTTCGATTGGCTTTTAAACATATTACTTTGTAATATTTTATTACAATCTGAAAGCATTAAATTTAAGGAATAAGTTATTAATTCGTGTTTATATATATCTTGCGTTGTATTATTAATTTGATATAAATTTCTACAAGATGTGAAAATAATATAACAAACATCTGTAATTATATCATTATACGATTCTAAGATCTCAGATACACTTGATTTAAATCCAAAATTAAAGTTATTTTTGTTATTATTAAATTTAATAAATGTTGGTAAATTGTCATTTTCATATGATGTTAATATTAAATTTGGGTATTCTTGTCCGGGTAAATATATTTGCACATCTCGTAAAAATGTATCTTTTAATTTAGAATTATTATAATTAGATAAATTTTGATCTTTTGTAAATTTATCCATACATAATAGATTTTTTAACATTTTTTTTTCTTTTGTTTGATTATTATGTTTTGTTGAACCAAAATTAAAATTACTTGATAAACATTTTTCATTTTTAGTATAAATACCATATCTATTTATTGATGTTAAAAAACAAATAACAAACTTTTTTGGCACTATTTGTTTATCAAAAATAATTTCATTATGTCTATCTATTTCAAAACCACCGTGTAATTGTAGTTGCACAACATTATAATTACCTGCATCAGTTGATGCCATTATACGTCTTTTTTCCATTAGAAAATTTGTTCTATAAGCTTCTAATTTACTTAATATCATAGAATTATCACTAGATGTATCTGGTGATGTATCTGGTGATGTATCTGGTGATGTGATACTAAAAAATTTATTTAATATCATATTAAATTCCTCTTTATCAAATTGTTTTCCTTTTTGACTATAACTTTCTGAAAAAATAGAAAACAATTTCTCATACATATGTACATTTCGTGGGATAGGGATAGGCCTAGGTGCAATCCTAGGTTCATGCATAGGTTCGGACATAGGTTCATACATAGTGTTAAGCTTAGAATTATTCATTTTATAATCAAGAATATAATTTTATATATCTAGTTTATATATATATATAATTCAAGCTTTAATTGGTTGTTTCATTATGTAATTAAGAACCATGAAAGGTTGCATATTTTCGTGTTGTTTGGTTTTATTAACATTGTTTGCTTCTTTGTTATTTGGATCACCGCCTTCATAACTAATATAATTTATTTGTCCCGTTGTGCAATTCCACCCCCAACTATGTGCTAATTTACCATCATACCCACCTGCATCTGCACCCATACATGATTTATCTGTCTCATGTCTATGTGCAGGCATTTCGGTTTTATCTAATGCCACTTTTTCCATACCCCCGGTTTGATTTAAAACTCTTACAGATATTTTATTATTGTTAGTATCATTAAATTCTGTTGTATTTGTTCCAATTATAACACGTCCACGTAAATCTGGTATTTTAATTTTATTTTGTAATGAATCTAATACAAATTGATTTACATTTGAATATTTAAGATCAGAACCATCACAAATCTGCCAACCATTAGGTGCAACTGTGCCATTGTATGCAACTATGCTATATGCTGGTAGTTGATTGGAAGTTTCTAATCTATTAATTTTATTCATTATATCATTTTCTAATATTTTTGCATTAATTAAATTATTGATAGATTCTATAGCATCCGGTGATGTAGATAAACTACCAACTTTAATTTGTCTAAGCCCGCCTTTTAATGATACAGTATCACCCGCTTCTAATGGATAATCAATAAAACCCTCGTTTTTATTTTTTCGTATTATCATTATATACACACATGCAAATAATAATATACAACCTATAATGATAATAGTAAGATTTTTATTATTATTTATATCAATATTTAACTCTGTCATTTCTTCTAATTTTAATTACTATTAATTACTATTAATTACTATTACATACCAATAATTTTTTTTAATTTTTTCTATTTTTATTTGATATTAGAATCTAGAATCTATTCTAGAATCTATTCTAGATTCTATTCTAGAATCTATTACATAAGTAAGAAAAAGTTTATAATTTGTCTAATAAAAATTATTTATCAATATATTCGATATTTGCAGTTTAAGATATCATTTTGTTAAATGTTTAAGGTGAATGTTAACATTATAACCTTACTAGATTAATCTTTTCCATATGTTTGTGATAAGGTAATCTAGATACTTCTATTTTTCAATTCTATTTTTCAAAAACATAATTTCATTTTCTTGTGTTTTTATTATATTTTTAACAAAAGATGATATGTTATTTTCTTTTTTCAATAATTTTTTACTCATATGAACAGCCATTGAATGATGAGGTATCATTCCTAGTTTGTATTGGTTTTCAGAAACTAGAAATTGAGTTCTAATACACCATATATTACAAACTACTAATAATAATCCCATTATAAATATAGAACCTTTTTTATAAAACAATCCCATAAAGAAAAACATCCAACCACACATAAGAAATACCATATATACATCATTCATACTAAATCTTATGTCATCTAGTTTATCAACCCAAATATTCATAGTAGATAATAAACCAGACAATATCATTATAATAAACATTATAACATAATGGTTTATTTGCGAATGATTTATTTGCATATACTTCATTTTAGATAATTGCAAGTAGTTTATAAATATAAATTGTATCTAGTATTGTTAAATAAAAAAGTTATATAAAATGAATACAAAGTAATGCTAGTATTCTTAATATCACATATAACCAGATAATAACCAGATAATAACCAGATATCAATAAATGACATCTAGCAGTTCAAATTTATCTAACAGAGTTTCAATATGTCTCAATATGATAGTAAAAAATGAATCCCGCATTATAACCCGTTTATTAGAATCTGTTCTTCCTATAATAGACACTTATCTCATCTGTGATACTGGTTCTACTGATGGTACACCAGATATAATTCATGATTTTTTTTCTAGCAGGGGTATAAAAGGTGAAGTTATTCATGAACCATTTAAAAATTTCGGATACAATCGCACGTATGCATTACAAAATGCACATGGAAAGGCAACTTATGCCCTTCTGCTAGATGCTGATATGATTTTTAAAATAGAGCCATCATTTGATAAACATTCCCTCGTAGCTGATTCCTATTTAATAATTCAAAAAAATGGTTCTTTAACATATTATAACACTCGACTTATACGTTTAGATATTAATGTTAAATGTGTGGGTCCAACACATGAATATTATGACTTACCACCTGGTTCTCGGTCAGAAAAGCTAGATACCCTTTGGATAGATGATATTGGTGATGGTGGGTCTAAAGCCGATAAATTTGAAAGGGATATTCGACTCTTGAAAGAAGGAATACGGGAAGAACCGAATAATGCCCGTTATTATTTTTATTTAGCAAATTCTTATTTTAATATAGGTCGAACTGCAGAGAGTATACCATATTACAAACGACGGATTGAATTGGGAGGTTGGTGTGAAGAGGTTTTTTATTCACATCTTAATTTAGGTCATGCATACAAAAGCCTAAAAGAAGATGAAATGGCTATTTTCACATGGATGGCGGGATATAACGTCCATCCTGTCCGGGCAGAAACAATTTATGAAATTACTAAATATTATCGTGAAAAAGGTAAACATAAAATAGGTATGGTCTTTGCCTTGCTTGGAAAGCAAATACCTTATCCAAAAAATGATACGTTATTCATTCACAATGATGTTTATGAAACGGGGTTCGATTATGAGCTTAGTATTTTAGGATATTATAATAAAATACCAGATATTCATAAAATAATACATCGACTGATGAATAAAATTAAAATGCCTCATAGATGGAACAATTTGCTTTCTAATTATAAATTTAGTTGTCCTAAAATAGAATCCTATCTAGTTAAAAAAGTAGGTGGTATATCTATAAAAGAGAAAATAACAGTATGTGGTATTGAATATGAAATGACAGGTTCAAATCCGTGTATATTTAAAGATGATGATAAATATATGTTAAATATACGAATGGTAAATTATCATCTTAATTATAATGGAAGTTATCATTTTCCAGTAGATAATAATAAGATTGTAACAGTAAATCAAATTTGGAAATTAGACAGTAATTCTTTAGAACGTATAGAAACACCAATAACTCTAGTGCCAGATAATGATTTATTACGATATGTGGGTATTGAAGATTGGAAGCCTTATCCATTATCTGTTTCTAATACATGGCCATATCTAGGAAGCATTCAATCACCTCGAACTGGTAATATATCAGTTGGATTTGGTATTTTTAAACCTAATATGAATTGTGATATTTTAAGTTATAAAGTAGTAGAAACTAAGTGGAATAAAGAATGTGAAAAGAATTGGGTTTTTTTTGGTAGTGAAGAGTATAATGTAATATATCAATGGTTTCCACTTACTATTGGTAAGATAGTAGATAAAAATGATGAAAAATATCTAGAAGTGTTAGAAGAAAAACAGATGCCAGATTTTTTTCGACATGTAAGGGGATCTACTCATGGTTATGAAGATGAAAATGAAATATGGTTTCTAGCACATGTAGTGGAATATAGCCAACCACGTGAATATTATCATTTGTTTGTAGTATTTGATAAATTGGAAAATGGAGATATAAAATTGAACCGGTGGTCGCACTTATTTAAATTTGAAGGTGATAAAATAGAGTTTGCATTAGGATTAATAGTTGAAAAAGATAAAAATAGAATTATAGTATCCTATAGTAAATGGGATAGAGAACCTGTAATTGCAATATATGATAAATTAAAAATAGAAAATGAAATGTTTTAGAAATATTCTAAAGGCTAGTTCTAGTATTGTTTTTATAATTTATATTTTTTCTTGTTTTGATATTGTTCTATTAGGCTTATCCACAACTAATACTTGGATTAAAGGTAATAGGTGTTATTAGTATGTCTGATATGTTGAAGAAGTTCTTATTATCTTGTTTGTGTCTTGTTTTTATTTTTTTTACACTATTTAATAAATGATTTGCTAGAATAGATTAATACAATGATAAACCAACACTTATATCAGTTCCAGCAGTTAAATTAGCACCACTTACTACTATCTGAACCTGTAAAAAGTCAGTTAGTGGATTAAAAGAACTACTGATACCTGTAAAACTAGCTATTTGAGTTGAAGAATTTAATACCATTGATGCAAATGATGTTCCTAATACTGATGATGATGCAGATTTATATAATGTTGTAGTTACAACCTGTGATCCTGTAATTGTTCTTGATGCAGTTAGTAATCCTCCAAATACTATAATTTTTTGTGTAAATGGTATACCTATTATACTACTTGCAAAATTTGCAATATCAGAACCTGGTTTAAGATAGTATGTTCCAGTTTGTGTTGCAATTTCAGAACCAAAACCTGTAAAATCCACACGGGAATCTAATGTAAAAAATAATTGTGAAGGTTGAGTATTTACACTAAATCCTAACCCATTACTAGTACCATTTTGTAAATCTGTTGCATTAATTAATAAAGTTCCTGCAGTTCGCACAATATCATATGTTGTCCCCGAAATAGTAGATGTTTTGACTGATGTATATCCGGTGGAATTACTATTTTCCACACCTACTAAATTACTACCACTACCAGTGCAGAAAATAGTTGCATCCCGGACTGAAAAATAGTTAGAACCACTATTCATTATAGCACGATTAACACCCGACCCCGCCGAAGTTGTATTTATAGTAGTACGTTGAACGGCATTGAAAGATGAAACAGTATTGCTAGATGTTCCATTTGATAAAATACTATATATATTATTGGCACCGGTGGCCGTACTTGTGGTGTTAATTACTAGTGTTCTTAGTTTAGCGTTGATGGTAGTACTATCTGGAAAATATACATTTGTTAAATTTACATTGCTAGAACTAGAAAGCGTCAAAGTTACATCTTCTAGTCGGCTATTTGTTCCCATAGTCACTAGGGTAGTGTTTGCAACGCAATTGAGTTGCTGAATAGTTACTGCTTGTAAATTTATTCCACGAACTGAAACATTACTAGGTAGTGTAAGAGTTTCATTATATACACCTGGTAATACATATATACATTGACCAGATTGTGCGTTATTTAATGCATTACCAATTGTTAAAAAAGGTTGTGAATATGGACTGGCATTTGCAGTTATATCATTACCATAGACTTGGTCGACACGAAGAACATTACCAAATGGTCCTAATGGTCCAGTATATCCTGTGGAACCAATTGAACCAGTCATACCTGTAGCCCCTGTAGCACCTGTATCCCCTGTCATACCAGTAGCCCCAGTAGCACCAGTAGGACCCGTATTACCTGTGGGACCAGTTCCCGAAGATATAGGCCATGTATTACCAGTACCGGAGTATTCTATATCCAAAACAGTGACACTATTAAATTTTACCTGGATGCTACCATACGTAGTATTGGTATTTAATAGAATATAATTTAGGAAAGGAAATGATTGTCCAAAGTTTGGATCACTTACATTACCGTTTGTAGTAATTACTTCTAATGTGCCTGGAGAACCAGAAATAAATACTACTTTTAAATATTGACTAGGTGATGGATATGGTGCACCATTAGCAACTTCATAAATATTAATATCATTTTCATCATCATCAGTTATATAATATGCAAAATTTGTATTATTATATGGTGAATTAATTTTAATGCCAGCATTCAATTTAGGGCCATACAGCGTGTTGCTATTTTGATCATAAAATAATTGCCCTAATGTTCCTGTTGCAGAATCAGGCGCAGAATTACCTATTAAAATACCAGGACCCATATCTCCGGTCGAACCTGTAGCCCCTGTAGCACCTGTATCCCCTGTCATACCAGTAGCCCCAGTAGCACCTATCATACCCATAGCCCCAGTAGCACCAGTAGCCCCAGTATCCCCAGTATCCCCAGTAGCACCTGTATCCCCAGTCATACCTGTAGCACCTGTATCCCCAGTAGTACCTGTAGCCCCAGTAGTACCTGTAGCCCCAGTAGCTCCTATATCCCCAGTAGCCCCTGTATCCCCAGTAGCCCCTGTATCCCCAGTCATACCTGTAGGGCCTGTAAAAACGGAATTATTGTTTAATAAACTATAAATAGGACCAGTTGGGAAACCATTTAAAGTTAATTGTTGATATTGAATAGGTCCTGTTTCCCCAGTAAGTGTAAGACGAACACCACCGCCAATTAAAGGTCCTGTATCACTTGGAATAGTAGCACCTAAAACCATAGTAGGTGATGCAAAACCATATTCAGTGTATATAATACCATTTAAATCATTACCAATAGTTCCAGTAGGACCAATTAAAATAGTTCCTGGTCCCATTACTAATGTTTTAATTCTTGCATCTGGTGATCCAATATTATAAAGATTATCATCTGTTGGAATAATATTACCATTAAATGTTAGGTTACAACCTGTTGGATTTGTAGGGGATGTAGTAGATAAAATTAAACTATTTGATGTAGAGTTACTAAATGTTAGATTTTGATTATTAGGAATATTAATAGATGCATTAAAAAAAGATGACATATCTATACTTTTTAATCTATTTTAAATTAATAT
>Ga0315904_10011945_pt1 | contig 11012 bp, 9 predicted proteins | sample LakEriMetagenome_6_FD_203529 | JGI IMG/M metagenome (GOLD analysis project Ga0315904, IMG submission 203529) | Freshwater fungal communities from buoy surface, Lake Erie, Ohio, United States - Buoy 12 MA120 | ecosystem: Environmental > Aquatic > Freshwater > Lake | place: USA: Lake Erie, Ohio... | reverse complement strand
CGATGGGCATGTATCCCGTCAATCCGGCGGCGGGCATCTACGTCTTCGGCAGCCCGATCATCGACGAGGCGACGATCGCCGTTCCCGGAGGCAAGGCGTTCACCATCGTCGCCAAGAACAACTCGCCGGAGAATCCCTACATCCAGTCGGTGGAGCTGAACGGTAAGCCCTACACGAAGTCGTACATCACCCACGCGGACGTCGTCGCCGGGGGCGAACTGACCTTCGTGATGGGCCCGGAGCCGAACAAAGCCTTCGGAAGCGCGGCGGAGGATCGCCCGCGGTCGATGGTCATGTCGCGTGCGGTGGAATAGCTCGTCACCGCGCCCCGCGCGAGGGCCTCGGGCGTGAGCCGGCGAGCGGTATTCCGGGCGTCTGTGTGGGGCATGCCCGCACCCGGAAGCGCCGCTGTCTACAATGGGGCTCGTGGGGCGACGTCGGCCCTGGCAGGTCGATCACCTCGGAGCGAGTGCCGTGCTTGGTCCGACCCGCCGCTGGCTGGCTACCATCTTCGACGCCCTGGATAGCCCGCCCCTGCGGGCTTCGCTGGAGCGGCTGGTGGTGACGGGGGCGGCCGTCGGCTTTCTCGCGCACCTGCTCGTGATCGGCATCGCCCGGCTGTTTCCGGACCTGCCGCAGACGCTCTTCACGGGGATCGACGAGAGTCCGCTGCATGCCGTCTACACGCCGTTCAGCGTGATCCTGTTCTACGAGGTTGTGCTCCTGGTGTTCGCCTTGGCTGCGTCGCACACCGGCGAGATCGCCAAGCAATATCAGATCATCTCGCTGATCGTCGTCCGCGGCGTGTTCAAAGACATCGGCAGCTTCCACAATCTGGAAAACTGGCTGGCCGAGCCCGCCGCGGTCAAGGCCGTACTGTTCGACATGGCCGGGGCCGTCTTGATGTTCCTGATCGTGACCGGCTTCACCCTGCTGCGGCACGTGACGCCGAAGATGCGTGCGCATCGTGACCTGGAGGCCTTCATCCAGTTGAAGAAGGCCGTGGCCGTCATGCTGCTGGTCGTGCTGGTCACCCTGGCGGCGGTCAACTTGGCCAGTTGGGCCGGGCTGGTTGAGCGGCTGCCGGCGTTGCTGGCACCGCCCCCGACTGACGTCGATCTGTTTTTCTTCCCGCGATTCTTCGAGTTCATGATCTTCACCGACGTCTTCCTGCTGATCGTTTCGCTGGCCTACTACGATCGCTACGAATACGTGTTCCGCAACGCCGGCTTCGTGATCTCGACGGTCCTCCTGCGGGTCTCCCTCTCGACGCCCAAGCCCTACGACGTGGTGCTGGCCCTGATCGCGATGCTCTACGGGCTGGCCGTGCTCGGGGTGTTCGCCTGCTTCGCCGCGATCGAGCAGCGGCGGGATGCCGCAGCCCAGGCCCTCCCCGCCGATCATGAGGGCCGGCAGGGCGGATAGGACGGCCCGCCCGCCAGATGCCGCGGATTCACGGTCCGGGACGCTCTGCCCGGTGGGCCGCCCAGGCCGAGGCCCGGTTGAAGGCCAACGCCACGATCGCCGAACCGGCCGCGTAGAACAGCGGCGTCGAGCCGTACGCGGCGTCTTTCGGATTGATGGCGACCAGCAGAAACAGGACCACCGCCGTCACGCACGTCAGCGACAGACCGGTGAATACGACGCTCCAGGCTTCCCACTTCATGACAAGACTCCATGTTGATCGAGCAAGAGTTCTGCGGTGGCCAGGGCGCGACGGGCCGAGTCGTCGAGTTGCCGCCGCCGGCCGTGTGCAGGCATCAGGATCGCGCCGGCGAAAAGCCCGAGCTTTCCGAGCGTCGAGACCCGGACCCGCTCGTCGAGCACCTCGAAGCCCCGCTTTTTGATTCTGGTCCCGATCGCATGATAGATCCTCGCCGCCGCCCGGACGGCCAGCCGCGAATCGCCATCGAGCGCCGCGATCCCGTCCTCTCCGGCGGCGTAGTAGCCGTCGGCGACCTCGAGGATCGTCCGGACGCCCTGCCGCACCCGCCCGCGGTCAGGCGGCCCGCCGCCGGGCCGCAGGCCGTCGGTCCATTCAACCGGCAGGTAGCAGCGACTCCGCTGCCAGTCTTCCGCCACGTCGCGGGCGATGTTCGTGAGCTGCATGCCGATGCCGAGCGCCGCGGCATGGGGGAGATGGCTGCGATCCTCGAGGCCGAGGATCGGACACATGAGCACACCGACCGCCCCGGCGACCCGGAAACAGTACCGCCAGAGGTCGGCCTCGCGGAAGTCGGCCGCCGGCGTGAGGTCCGACCGCATGCCCTCGAGCAGGGCCAGCGCCGCCGCGAGCGGCAGGTCGTGCCGGCCGACGAGTTCCGCCAGCCAGCGGCTCTCGGCGGCGACCGGGCTCGATCCGGCGGCGATCCGGCGGACGTCCTCCGTGGCGAGGTCGACGAACTCGACCGCCTGCTGGAGCGTGGCGGCAGCATCGACACCGTCGTCGCACCACCGACACCAGGCGTAGAGACGCTCGACGTCGCCTCGCTTGCCCGCGGGCAGCAGCCGGCTGGCAAATGAGAACGAGCGGCTGTGCCGCCGGATCGAGTCCCCCGCGGCCAGGTCGCTTACTGCCGACGACATGGAACTTGGTCCAGGAGCTGTGCGGGTCAACCAAGCGGGCCGGGGTAGTCAGGTTCCACCAACCGCAGCATGAAAGTCTGCCGCGATCGTGTCGCAGGTGGCCTTGGCTGAGTTGACGACGCCTGGGACGCCGGCCCCCGGGTGGGTGCCCGCCCCGACGAGGTACAGCCCGGGAATGTCCGGGTCCCGGTTGTGCGGCCGCAAGTAGGCACTCTGCATGAGCGTCGGTGCGACCGAGAAGGCGGAGCCATGATGGGCGCTGAACCGGCTGGCGAAGTCGGCGGGCGTGCAGTGGCGCCGGGTCACGATCGCTTGGCGGACCCCCGGGAGGTGCTGCTCGAGGGCCGCGAGGATCGCGTCGCCGTAGCTGGGGGCCACCGCCTCCCAGTCGATGGCTGCGTTGCCCAGGTGGGGCACCGGGCTGAGCACGTAGAACGATTCCCCTCCCGGCGGGGCCATGCCAGGATCGGTGATCGTGGGGGCGTGAAGGTAGAGGCTGAAGTCAGCGGGCAGGCGGTGGCCGTGGAAGATTTCCCGCAGGAGCCCTTGGAACCGCGGTGCGAACAGGATCGTGTGGTGGGCCAGGTTCGGATACCGCCGGTTGGTGCCGAAGTAGAGCACGAACAGCGACATCGACCAGACCATTCGTTCGAGCCGCCGCTGCCGGCGGCCGGCAGCGGGTACCCCGCGGTAGAGCCGGGAATAGGTGTGGTGGACGTCGGCGTTCGAGACGACCAGATCGAACGCCTCCGGCGTCCCACCGGCGGCGTGGACGACGTGCCTGGTCGCGTCGCCGGCAGCCTCGAGCGTGACTCGGTCGACCGGCGTCTCGAGGCGGAGCGTGCCGCCAAGGTCCTGGAAGAGCCGCACCAGTCCGCGGACGAGCGCCCCAGTGCCCCCCTCGGGAAAGAACACGCCCCACTTCCGCTCGATCCAGTGGATCAACGTGTAGATGGAACTCGTTTCCAGCGGATTCCCGCCCACGAGCAGGGGGTGAAAGCTGAACGCCTGCCGGAGGTGCTCGTCTTTGACGAATCGGGAAACGGTCGCGTAGACGCTGCGGTCGGCCCGCAAGAGGGCAAGGTGCGGGGCGGCCCGCAGCATGTCGGTGAAGTGGAGGAACGGAACGGCGCCGAGCTCCTCGTAACCCTTGGCGAACACCCGTCGCGAGTAGTCGGCGAATCGACGGTAGCCATCCACGTCGGCGGGGTTCACCCGCCGCACCTGCTCGATCAGCCCCGCCTCATCGGCGACGTAATCGAAGGCCACGCCATCGTTCCACTGAAGCCGGTAGAGCGGCGTCACCGGCAGCAGGCGGACATAGTCGGCCAGCCGCCTGCCCGAGAGTTCGAACAGCTCCTCCAGGCAGTGCGGGGCGGTGATCACGGTCGGCCCGGCATCGAAGATGTAGCCGTTATCCTCGGCGACGGCAGCCCGGCCACCGGGCTGATCGTGGGCCTCGTAACAGACCGTCTCGAAGCCCATCGACTGCAGCCGGATGGCCGCCGCGAGGCCGCCAAAGCCGCTGCCGATCACGGCCGCCCGCCGGCGCAAGCCCGGGCCTGGCCGGGTCGGACGCGGCCCTGCGACGGTCGCCAGGCTCAAGGGGTGACCTCCGCCTTCGCTGGCTGAATGGCGATCCGCAGGGCGTCGCAGACCGCAGCCAGCGAGGCGGCTTCGCGGGCTCCACCCGACGCGGCGGCAAGCCTGTCGATCGCCCGGTCGAGCCGGACGTGGATCGTGGCCATCGCCCGGCGGTGGGTCGCGTCGAGGAGATCCTTGGCGAGCGGGCGGAACGCGGCCGGCTGCTCGGCCGACCGGCGAAGGCAAAGCTGCCAATCCGCGAACTGCCGGGCCGACACTTCGCTGGCCGCCCAGGCCCAGGGCCAGGTGACGCGCCGGTTGCGGAAGTCGTCGCATCGATCCGACCCGTCGAGCAGCTCGCACAGCTCTTCGAGGTCGTTTTTCATCTGCAGGCAGATGCCCACCCGGCAGCCGAAGGCGGCAACGGCCTGCAGCGTCTGCGGGGTTCCGCCGGCTGCGTGGGCCCCGCTCCAGGCTGCGAGTGATGCCAGGCGGCCGGTCTTCCACCGCGAGATCGCCAGCGCCGTGACCTGGGCCTGCCGCGGCGTGACCTCGTCGATCCGGGTTGCCAGGTCGATCGCCTGACCCTCATGACACTGCCGGGCCACCGCGATGAACCGGCCCACGAGCGCGGCTGAACGGGCGGGATCCTTCATGGCCGCCGCCGCCAGCTCCAGCGCCCGAAAATACATCCAGTTGCCGGCATTGACGGCCCGGGCCGGCCCGATCACCCGGTGGAGTGCCGGCTGTCCGCGGCGGGTGAGCGAATCGTCTTCGAAGTCGTCGATCACGAGCGAACCGGCGTGCAGCATCTCGACCGCATCGACGATCAACGCGGGAGCCGCCGTGCGGCCGCCGGCGAACGCGTAGGCCCGCTCGAGCAGGGTGGCCCGAAGTCGCTTGCCCCCCACACCGGGATAGAGATCGGGGGCGAGCTGGAGCGCCTTGGACCAGCCGTGCCGGGTGCGGGCGGTCTGGTGCGTCGCGCCGGCGAACCCCAGAGGATGTGCAGTCATGTAGGCACCGGACCCGGGAGTGAGACGAACGAGCGGGCAAACCGAATCGGTGCGAGGCCGGCGGGCGGCCAGCCGATCACGATCCGGGCTGCATCGGTGAACGTGAAGCGATGGGCATAAAACCGGGCGATTCGCTCCTCCGGCAGCACCCGGTAGAACCGCTGGAAGATCTTCCAGCGGTCTGCGGGCCGGATCAGGCAGAACAGCAGCCGGTTGAGAAAGCGGGCGAATCCCCTCCGCATGCGGTCCTCTGCAACGGCCGTCGCGACCTCGGTGGCGACCCGATCCGGGCGAGCCCGGGCGACGAGCTCCGCGAAGCGGACGGCCAGCGGCATCGAGTACCCGGTGGCGGCGTGGTACCAGCCGCCGGCGTAGCCGCCGGCCGGCGTCGGACCCGCGCCACTGCCTCCCGCCACATAGGGCATCGGAAGACAACCCCGTTCGGTGCGGACCAGGTTCGCACATTCGGCGCCGGCCTCGGCCAGCCGCATCGCGATCAGCTCGGCGGCCCGCGCTTCGTCACAGGCCGGCTCCTCGTGGAACCGGGTGTACTCGAGCAGCACGCGATCGGGACCCAGCGGCAGCTCATAGAGAAACTCGAAGCCGGCTGCCTGGTCTGCCCGGACGTCCATGACGGTCGGTTCCGCTGCCGGCCAGCGCCGCGTGGTTTCATACTCGTGACCAATGAAGGTCTGATAGCCCGCTCCGCCCGGCGCCGCCGCCCGAGGCGCCCTTCCGCGACAGTCGATGACCGTGCGGCAGGCGATGTCGGCAGTCCCGCCGAGCCTGACGGAGTTCGGCGAGTGGATCTCGCACGGCTCACCGGTGCGGACGATGAGTCGGCCGGGGCGAGCCGGCCGCCCCGCTCCGCCTGCCAGCGACAGCGTCGCCTCACGGAGACGGTCGGACGTGATCGTCGCGTAGGGGATTCCGACCCGCCGCGACAGTCCCGGAAACCTGACGCGGTAGCCGGACCAGCGGTGGCTGACCAGCGGGTCGAACCAGCCTCGCGCCTGCTCGGCGACGTCCGTTTCGTGAAACGACCAGGTGTGATTGCCGCACAGATCGTCGGACCTCTCCAGGAGGAGGACGGTCGCCTCCGGCTGGTGCCAGGCCACGGCATGCGCCAGGAGACAGCCTTGAAGACCACCTCCGACGATGCCGAAGTCGAACTCGGGGACCGCTGTCATACGGGGCTCCCGGCATGAAGCGGATGTGTCGGCCGCCGGGCAGACGCGGCGAAGAGCGGCGCAACCCCGTGCAGGAGCAGGTGCGGTACGGCCACGGCGCTCAGGCCGATGAAGGTCGCCCGGATCAGCGTTTCGTTCCAGCCCGACGCTTCCAGCACGAGCCACGACCCCAGTCCGATGAGGGCGATCGCACCCACGGTCAGGGGTGCGAGGCTGGCGGCCAGTTCCAGCCAGCTCTCATCGAGTTCGCGGCGGAGTCGCTTGAGGCCCCGTGCGGAATGCCAGCCGCAGAAATAGACCGGGAAGCTCACCAGCGGGCTGGTCATGGCGAAGAGCGCCACCAGCGACGCGACCAGCGCGTTGTCTTGGAACAACACCCACCGCACCAGCCCACGACGCTTGCCGGCCACGACCCCCTGAATACCCCAGGCGACCGCCGCGATCGGCAGCATGACCCATGAGCAAGCCGTCAGCAGGTGGGTGGCATCCTCGATGGCGGGGCCCAACCCGCCCGGTGCGACCAGACCGAGGATCTCGCAGACCTCACCGCCGCGGAACACCAGCGGCGTCCAGATGAGGAGACCTCCGCGGGCAAAGCGGAACACCGGCCGCAGGCACGGCGGACCGATCGGAAGATGCGGTTCTTCCTGGCCGAAGTGCCACGCGGAGGCCAGAAAGAACGCCACGATCGTGGCGGCCGGCGCCATGAACCAGCCGCCCGCGATCGCGACCGCCACCGCCAGATATCCGGCCAGAAACGCCGGCAGCCAGGCCGTCCCCAGAACCGGTTCGAGTCGCGGCCGGGCGAAGCGATGGTCGGCCGCGCCGTGCGGGAGGCCGATCACCAAGACCAGCACCGCCAAGGTGCCGGTCGTGAATCCGGCCATCCCCGGAGAAAAAAAGCACGCGGCCCCGATCATCGCCCAGCAGAGCAAGATTACCGAGGCCGCGTGCATGTCATCACTGTTCTTCCGCAGAAGGGGAGGACCGATCAGGCCGCGGCATACCCCTCGCCCGCGGCGGTCTTCGTGCTCTTGGCCCGGGCGATCAGATAGATCAGCACCCCGAAGCCTGCCTTGGCGGTCATGTCGGCGATCGCGTAGCCGATCTGCAGTCCGACCACACCGTTGGCGCCGACGATGCCAGCGGCCGCATCAGCGGTGCCGGCCTTCGCCGCCAGGGCGTCGGGCGTACCGCCGAGCGCGTAGGCGATCGGGTAGACGGCCCAGGTGACCAGGATCACCAGGCGGGCGATCTCGAGCAACTTCCGAGCCGCGGGCGGCTGGCTGTCGAGCGAGTTCGTCAGTTCCGTCCAGAGCACATAAAGAATGTAGAAGAACGGAATCGAGGACAGGCCGCCCCAGATGACCCGCTCGGTCCAGCGTGCCGGGTCGGAGATCACCTCCCCCGGATAGCCGAGCGCGATCATCAACGCCGCCGCGATCACCAGCCGGGTCAGCAGGCTCGTCGCCTTGGCCGCCGGTAGCCGCAGGACGGCCACGAGTTCGACCATGAGGAGCGGCACTGTCAAAATCCAGTCGGCGTAGCGGTAGAAGTCATTGAAGGCGGCGCCGGTGCCCTTGTACCCACCGTCCACCAGGGAGTAGGCGTCGTGCCAGCTGTGGCGAATCATGAAGTAGTGGTAGCAGGCGATCGACACCACCAGGCCCGACACGAGCAGGGCGGGCCGGTATTCCGGATCGACGTGCGCCCGGGCCATGAACAGGAACAGCGCCGCCGCCCCCATGGTCGCAACCGTCATCGAAAAAATGTTGTCCACTGCGTTGTACTGAACGAGGGACAGGTCGGGCATCGCCGACCCCAGCAAACAGAAGCCATCGATCATCGCTTCACCTGTTTTTGTGTGTTGCGGAAAAAGTGCCGCTGTCTCACGTGGTTCAGCGGCAATCAAAGAAACATAGGCAAGATGCGTTAAGCCGCCCACGGACAACGGTAGTTCCCCGCCGAGGGTCGCTTCACGCCTCCCCCCGTGAATCAACGGGCGAAGGATAACCTGCTCGTCGGCAACTCCGCAAGCATCTCCCGGCTGAAGAGCGGCCCTTGAGCCTCGGAAACAGCCCTCCCAGCCGTGCGGAGGCGAGGTATTGAACCAGCCCTGGGCGGTCGCTGAGGCGTAGCCGAAGCAGCCGGGCGGAAAGCGTCTGAAGAAGGACCCGTCGGTGTTCGACGGGCCGGACGCGCCGGTCAGCGTCCGCCGGCCACGGCCACGGCCACGCGGGCGGAGTGCCGCCAGAGCGGCTGCCAATACTCGGTGAGCACCATGTCCGCCAGCGCGTCGCTTTCAACCACGTAGCCGAACTCCTGGAGGTTGTGCGGGTAGATGTTGTCGGAGCCGATGTGAAACGCACGGTCGTCGACCATCCACAGCTTCGCGTGGTTGATGATCTTCAATTCCCGCCCGTCGTGCCGCCAGTGATCGCCGGCATCCGAGAACCGCAGCGGCGCCACGTGCATGCTGCCGGTCACGGCCCGATCGCCGATCGCCGACCGCATCTTCGCCACGATGTCGGCGAGCGTGGTGCCGAAGGAATACGGCGCGCCGGCGTCTGTCTTCGCCCCCGGCTCGCTGAGCACCACGCACACTTCCACGCGGCGGTCGGGGGCGACAAGCACGTCCGCCAGGGCCGCCACCACGTCCTCCGACCAGAAGTTGACGCCGTCCCAGTGAAAGCCGAAATCCATCTGGCTGAGGCGGATCGCCGCCCGTGCCTGCCGAAAGCTGCTCGCCGCGACGGCGGCACCCATGCCGGCAGTCGCTGCATCTGCGAGCACGCCCGTCCCGAGCCGGCCCACCGCCAGCACGTCGATCGCACCCGGCGTGCCGTTCGGCAGCGCGACTGTCGGCGGCGCCGCGTCGGCCTCCACCCTGCCCTGTGTCCAACCGCTGACACGCACGGAGCCGATGCCGGACGGCACCGCACGCTCACGGGCCACCCAGTCCCAGAGCAGGTCGAGGAAGTGGTGGGCCTCGCGAGCGGCCAGGCCCGTGTACCGGGCCGAGAGATCGTGGACGGGCGCGAAGCCGAGGTAGTCGTCGGCCCAGAGATTATGGCCGCCGACGATGGCGTCACGGCCGTCGGCCGCCACGATCTTGGCATGATTCCACGAGGGCCGCGTGGGGTGATTCGATGTCTCCATTCGGCAGGCGTGCACCCGCAGGCCGCAGTCAGCCGGCAGGCCGGCGGTGATGTCCTGCACGAAGGCGTCGAAGTCCGTGTCCGTGTGCTTCGTGAAGCGATGCCGTCCGTACAGGATGCGGATGGTCACCGGGGCCCGGCGGGCCGCGATCCGGGCGAGGCCGCGACGCACGGCCGCGGCAAACCCGCCCGATGCAAACTGCTCGAGCGAAGCGATGTCGACGAGGTGCTCGGCCCCTGCGATCACCTCCTCGATGGCATCGAGCAGCCGCCGGGTGCCCGCCGGCAGCGCGGCGGCCGGCGCCGGATCCGAGGCCAGCCAGTAGGAGTTGTCGGCGGGATCGTGCCCCCAGAGGTCGGGCGTCTGGAGCAGTTCAACGCGATCACAGGAGGTCGCCGCGAGCAATCCCGGCAGTCCCGAGCCGGATCGGACGCCGAGGGAGGCGAGGCAGCCTGCTATGATCCGCGAGTTCATGTCCGCTCTCCAGATGGCGACCCAAACCGTGACTATAGCCGCCCCAAGATGACACTGCTCCGTCCGACCGGCACGATTTTCTTCATCATGATGGCGGTGCTCATCGACATGATCGCCGTGGGCGTCATCATGCCCGTGCTGCCGGCGCTGGTGGGCAGTTTCGTCGGCTCGAAGGCCGACACCGCCTTCTGGTATGGCGTCGTGGCCTGCAGCTTCGGGGCGGCGAACTTCATCGGCGCACCGATCCTCGGGGCTTTGTCCGACCGATTCGGTCGCCGGCCCGTGCTGCTGACGAGTTTCGCGGTGATGGCCGGCTGTCTCGTGCTCACCGGCCTGGCCCGGTCGCTCGCGGCGATCGTGGCCCTGCGGTTCCTGAGCGGGTTCTCGCAGTCGAACGTGGCCATCGCCCAGGCGGCGGTCGCCGACGTCACCGAGCCCGGACAGCGCGGGCAGCGGTTCGGGCTGATCGGGTCGATGGTGGGGCTCGGATACATCCTCGGACCGGTGCTTGGCGGACTGCTCGGCGGCATCGACCTGCAGCTGCCCTTTTTCGTGGCCGGAGGGCTGGCGGCGGTCAACTCGGTCTTCGGCATGGTCGTGATGCCGGAGACGCTGTCGGCCGAGAAACGGATGCCCGTGCTCTGGCGGCGGCTCACGCCGTTCGCCTCGATCCATCACCTGGCCAGCCTGGGCGGCGTCGGGCCCCTGGCGGCCGTGATTTCCCTGGCCTACCTGGCGCAGTTCATCCTCCCGGCGACGTGGGCGCTGGTGATGAAGTTCAAGTTTGGGTGGGGGCCGCGGGAGACCGGCTGGTCGCTGTTCGCCTACGGGCTCATGCTCGTCGTGGCCCAGGGATTCCTGATCCGCCTCGTGCTGGCGCGGCGGTCGCCGCAGTGGCTGACGATGGTCGGGCTGCTCTCCGCCGCGCTGGCCTTCACGGCCTACGGACTGGCATGGGCGCCTTGGATGGTCTATCTGGCGATCGTCGGCAACGTGTTCGGTT
>Ga0315904_10011943_pt1 | contig 11013 bp, 5 predicted proteins | sample LakEriMetagenome_6_FD_203529 | JGI IMG/M metagenome (GOLD analysis project Ga0315904, IMG submission 203529) | Freshwater fungal communities from buoy surface, Lake Erie, Ohio, United States - Buoy 12 MA120 | ecosystem: Environmental > Aquatic > Freshwater > Lake | place: USA: Lake Erie, Ohio... | reverse complement strand
GTGCAGTGGTTCGTTATCGTAGAGTACAGGCGATGGTAGTCCTGCAAATTGCTTCCCAAACAGTGTAGCAATAGCAGATCTGGTTGCCACCCCACAACATCAGCCTGAACGGATCGACTCAACAACAGTGCTGAGAAACCAGCAATGGCACGGTTGGTGATGATGATGTTGGCGTGTGGGTAGAAAGCCCTGAGGTTTTCTGCAAAGTAATTTGGCCACTCACCGAGAGAATGTGATTGACCATACACCATGATTCGCAGTGTTGGTCGGTATCCCGGTTTAGCAGATCTGAGCAAGCTCAGGGTTCGGTTGAGCTTCTGAAACTGTGAGGCATCGGGCGTGGACAACTGTGGTGCCTGATTTTGTCCGGTCGCAGCGTGACATAAACAAGCGAAGCTGACGACCAGCATCTGAACCAGTCTCCAGCATATGGCCAAACCGTTACGCTTCAATTGATTCATATATTTTGAGGAGCGAATGAAACACATGGATTCTCACGTGCTGAGGAAAACATTGAACAAATGAAGACCACTTCGGATTGAGATTCATCGAGTCACCGAAAGCTTCTGAGCAAGGATACGAGAATAGTTCACGGCACCGCTTGGCAACAAATGGGTCACCGTTCCAAACTCAGCATCGGGCCATTGGCTGGGCAGCGACAACGATGGCAGGTCCGCCTTCAACCACTCCTCCACTTGAGCCTGCATTTCTTTGACCTTTGCATCGTGTCCTCGGAGGGCATGGGATTTTGGGATGGGCGAAATCAGCAGTTGGAGTTCGGCATTCTTGGGCAAGGCGGCGCGAAACGCTTCGCATTCCGCTCTGATCCGACGGGCCAAACGGTACTCGGCAGATCCCTGAGGTTGAGACGGATCGAAGCTCGCCGTCTCCTCCATGGTGCCACCGCGTGATCGAAGCTCGGAACGCAGGTCTCCGGTGAATCCGTATCGCATCCCCATCCGTCCTTTGAGAGGCGTGGGAATCCAACGATCGAGCAACCGTTCGCGAAAAGCATCGAACGTCGCCCCTCGGATATCCTTCCAATGCCACCCTCCATCCGCTCCGGTTCCCCCGCCGAGGGCGGACTCCAAGATCTTCCGATGATCCTCCGAAGGTTCCACCATTCGCAGGCATTCGGGATGGAGGACCAGAATGATCCGAGGCTTGGCTTTCCCTTCGCAGAACCTCCGTGCCAAAAGCCCGAACGCATCGATTCCCAAATAGCTCAGGGTTCCCAAGTTCACGGCTTCGATCCCCGATTGCTGCAGGGTCGGAATATCGATGTTGATCAGGCATGAAGAGTCACCCACAAACGCGACACTCTTCTCGGTGGGTTCGCTCGCCATCGAAGCCTTCGTGGCGATGATGGTGGAATCCGGATCCCTCAGATGGGCATTCCCCGGAAGAGCTCCGACTCGCTGAAGCAATCCCAGCCCCATCATGAGCAGCAACGCGATGGCAAGCACACCGGCCATGAGTTTGACCCAATGACTGGCCGAAACATGGTAGACATGACTCGGCTCCCGTTGGGCCAACGCCTGAGGCAGGTTCGGGTTCATGGCATCAGAATTGGAAATAGATGAAACTCGGAGGCTCCTTGCCCCAACGGGCAACGATGAGGGCCAAAAGAATTCCCTGAATGGTCACGCGTGCGACCCAAGGCCACGCTCTGGCTCGTTCCCAGGATATCCTCGAATGGATCCAATCGTAGATGGCGACAAGCATCAGCCCGAAGGCGACCGCAAGCATGTAACTCGAGGTCCATGCCGGCGCCGGAGCCTGCCAACTGGACTGGATCATGTTCCAAGCATGCGATAGGGAGGTTGCTCTGAAAAACAGCCATCCGATGCCGACCACCGACATGGTCATCAACCAACTGATGCCGCGGGGAAGGACCACGATCTTGCTCCAGGAGGACATCCTCCAGAATCGATAGACGCCCAAGGCGACCCCGTGGCAGAGCCCCCATAGCACAAAGGTCCAATTGGCCCCGTGCCACAATCCCGCCAGAAGGAAGGTCAAAACCACATTGAAAAAGGTTCTTGAACCGCCCAAACGATCACCCCCCAAAGGAATGTAGACGTAATCCCTGAACCAAGTCGACAACGTCTGGTGCCAGCGTCGCCAGAACTCCTGGATATTGACCGCCAAATACGGCTGCGAGAAATTGGTGGAAAGCTCGAAGCCCATGGTGTTTGCCAAGCCTCTGGCAATCATCGAATACCCAGCAAAGTCTCCATAGATCTGTCCTGCAAATGCCAAGGCAGAGAAAAGAATGACAACCCCTCCCGAGTTGTTTGCAGAAAAGGCGAGATCCACCAGCGGAGCGAAATAGTCGGCAACCACAATCTTGAGAAAAAACCCCCAAAGGATGAACCAGATTCCTCGGAATAGCAGGGTTTCTGATATGACACGTGTCTCTCGAAATTGAGGCAGCAAAAAGGACGCCCGCTCGATGGGACCCGCAACCAGTTGGGGGAAAAAGGTCAAAAACGCGAAATACTTGCACAGGTTTCGCTCCTCAGAAATCTGCTTTCGATAGACGTCGAGTGTGTAGGATAGAGCCTGAAACGTATAAAACGAAATACCTGCAGGCAATACGATCTGGAGCAGCGGCTTGGAGGCAGGCAAGCCGATTTGTTCCAATGCGTGCCAAGCGGAATCGATGAAAAACGAGGCATACTTGAAAAATCCAAGCGTGCCCATGTTCGAGACGATGCTGAGCATCAACCAGCGTTTGCGAATGACCGGATTGGTTTGATCCGATATTTTTATTGCACAATAAAAATCAATACCGCCCGTCAGAACCAACAATCCAAGGAACCGCCAGTCCCAGCTTCCATAGAATATGAAACTTGATATCAGAATCAGCCAATCGCGGTGACTTTGATTCCGTCGAACCATCCAATACAGCAGGGTGACAACGGCAAAGAATAATACAAATGTGTTCGAGTTAAAAATCATTGATCATCCTTGAACCGAAGCAAACTGGACGGATTGGCAAACGGCGATTTCAGCGTTTTAAAAGACAATCCCCTATCAAAAAACGCCTGCAGCATCACCAATCTCGCCAATGCCGATGCCAGCAATCACGAAACACCGATCTACCATGATTAGATCGAGTGTTCAGAATATAAACCATCGATACCACTCGACATGTGTCAAAACTACCGTTGCATGTCACTGCCAATAATACCCCCGCGCAGAATCAGCAAAAAGAGCAGAAATACCTAGAGTTTCCATCCTCTTTCTCCCACAACTTTCAGAGTGACCGTCGATGAACCATCCATTCACCATCTTCGAGTGGCGGGCCATGACATTTGTGGAATCTGATCGAAAAAAATGCAATTGTTCTTGAGTAAATCCACCCACCGCAACGCTGGTCGTGTCGCCGAGGTGAAAGAAATCCGAAGGTCTTTCAATTGAATCTGTCTTCAGATAGCCCAAGATCTCACCATCCAAGATCTCGCCGCGGTAGTTTTCCTTGGGAGGGTCACTTCTAACCCCATAGATTCTGTACCAATCGACAAACGTCTTTGGTTTGTAAGTCGGACAAACGAACACATCCCTCGGTATTCCTGACGTATTGGTGAATAACAAGGCTCCCCAGGTATTCGGAATTCGGTTGGGCGTAGGCGTGGTTGATTCTGAACCCAGTTGGAGGTAACCCCGATTGTCATTGGCGTATTGAATCAACGACAAACCCAACTGTTTGGTCTGATTCAGGCAGCGCAAGCCTCGTGCTCGCTGCTGAGCATTCGACAGCGCAGGAAGAAGCATGCCGGCCAAGATGGCGATGATCGCAATCACCACCAACAACTCAATCAATGTGAATGCCTCTCCCGGATGATTCGACGGCCGCGTATTTCTTGGAGATTTCAATGGCAAGAAGGGGGTGATGGTTGACTTCGAAGACTGATGTACCGGTGTTTACCCGGCCCCATCCGGCCTTGCAAGCCAACGTTGGCATGGGCGCCCGACCGCCCGTGCCGGGGATGGGGTGCGGCAGCGGCGCTCATCGGTTCCGAAAAATCACGCCATCCACGGCACCCGCTCGAGGGCCCGCTCCAGTTCCGCCACACGGATCGGCTTGGCCAGGAACTGGTCGAATCCCGACTGCAGGGCCTGCCTGCGATCCTCCTCGAGGGCACTGGCGGTGAGGGCGATGAGGTGGGTGCGCGTTCCAGGCGCCGCCGTGGTCGATCGGGCTCCGCCGGCAGCCGTCACGGCCGAGACCTCCAGTTCACGGAGACGTGAGGCCAACTCCAGGCCGCTCATCTGGGGCAACCGCAGGTCGATGAGGACCGCGTCGAATCGGGTTCCAAGGATCCAGTCGGAAAGCATCGCTTCGGCGGTGTCGACGGTCTTCACCTCGTGGCCCGCCCGGCCGAGAAGGATCCGGATGAACTTCAGGCTGGTGGGGTCGTCATCGACCACCAGGAGCTTCAGCGGCCGGAACGACTTGGGAGCCTGGGGCATCGTGGCGATGCCGGACGGTGACGCGGTGTCGACCCAGGGCAGCACGAGATCGACGGCCATCAGCGTGCCCTCGCCAGGACGGCTGCGGACGAGGATCTGCCCCCCCATCAGCTTCACCAACTGCCGGGCGATGGCCAGCCCCAGCCCCGTGCCTCCGGACGATCGCCGCTGGGCCGAGCCCTCGGCCTGGAAGTAGGCCTGGAACAGTCGGGCCTGCGTCTCGGAGTCCATGCCCGGCCCGGAGTCTTCGACCTCGATCCGGACCCCGACGAGGGTCAGGTCGCGGCTGGTGAGGTGGACCGAAAGACCCACCCGGCCACTTTGGGTGAACTTGATGGCATTCGAGACGAGGTTGGACACCACCTGGGTGATCCGATCGGCATCGCCCTTCATCCGCTCCGGAAGGTGGGGATCGATGCGGACATCGAAGATCAGTTTCTTGTCGGCAGCCCGGGGCGCGAAGAGCTTGCCCACCCGCTCGACGACCTGTCGGAGGTCGAAGGCCTCGGAGACCAATCGCATCTTCCCCGCCTCGATCTTCGAGTAGTCGAGGCTGTCGTCGAGGACGTTGAGCAGGGCGGCGGCGCTGGACCGGAGCGTCTCCATCCAGTCGCGCTGCTCGGGCCCGAGGGAACTCTGCTCGAGCAGGTGCAGCATCCCCAGGATGCCGTGGAGGGGGGTACGGATCTCGTGGCTCATCTGAGCGAGGAAGAGCCCCTTCGACCGCTCGGATTTTTCCGCCAAACGGAGCTTGTCGGTCAGTTCCTGGGTCCGCTCGAGCACCTGCCTCTCGACCGACTGGCGCACCCGCACGACATCGGACGAGGTCTGGATCAATTGCTGCTGCGCGGCCGAGACCTCCGCGACCGTCTTCTGGATGCGCCGACGCAGGTGTCGCATCGATGCCTCGATCTCCCTCAGCTCGGAGGGAGTGAAGCGATTTTCCGGAAGGCGCTCGTCCGTGGTGTCTTCGGAGTCGAGGGCACGCAACCGCCGCGGCAGGGCGTCCAGCAATCCGGACCAGCGACCGGACAACCACGCCGAAAGGCCCAGCGCGACGGCCATGAGCACGAGGACGGCGATCAGGACCCAGACCCGGTTGCGGCCGTTTTCGATGACCGATCCGTCCATCGCTTGGGCGAAGGTCCGGTCGAGCCAAAACCCGAGGAGGAGCGTGGGCACCAACCAGAAGGCGAGCAACGCCACCATCAGGCTGGCACGGAACGAGAGCGGGTTGTGGATGTGCGGCCAGAGCCCCAGACGCTGGCCCAGCTTTTGGAACCGGGTACGGGGCGTCGGTCGACGGGTCGACCAGGACTCATCGGAGCCAGCCGGCCCGGGATTCGGGGCGGAGTTCGGATCGCGGGATTCAGGCATGGGCAGGAAGGCGAACCACCATCTGGGTTCATCGGCATTCCCGGACCGAAGCTTGAGCGGCGAATCCGGGAACTGCCGGACGGGGGAAGTCGTCCGACCCGAGGCGCAGCTTCACGGAACCCAAGGTGACGGGAGTCAGCGGGGAGATTTGGCGGCGGCGATGAGTTCCCAGAATTTCGGATTGCCCTGCAATTGCTCGTCCTCGCCGGTGGGCAGGCTCGACCGATAGAGGAAATCCTTCAGCGTATTGCGACTCAGGATCCGGTGCACCACCACCCCGAGCGGATGTCGCTCGAAATACACCCGGTAATCACCCAGGCGGTAACGGGTCAGGGTGCGACCCTGCCGCGACAGGCTGCCGAAGACCCCCTCGTCGCGCATCAACTCCGACGGCAGGCCCCGGAACTGCCCGAGCACCTGCAACTGCAGGTCCTTCGGCAGCTTGGACAACTCGGCGGCGCTCGTCGGATTGAAGATGATCTGGAACGGCTGCATCCCCGGGGACCATCCATCGGCGCCGGTTGCCTGTCGAGCCCGCCGGTCCCACCTACGGCCGGGAGGAGGATTCCCGCCTCCCGAGCAACACTCGCCCGCAGGTAGGACTGTTTTTGTCCCAGGGGGCCCGGTACCGTGTGCGTGTGGACGATCACCCTCGGCCGAATTCCAACCCCGACCTCCCGCTGGACGGTCCCCCGGATTTGTGCCGGCACCCGTCGTTTCGGAGCACATGCGCGCAGGGCCGACCAGAGTCGGATCCCGCGGTGTCATCACGCCTTCAGCCGAAGCCCGCCTGATCGGCCCCGTTTCAACATGCTTCACCTCGCCGAGACCCACGACACCCTGCTGGACGAGATCGCCCGGCAATTGGCTGGCGTGCGCGATGTGCGGGCCCGCCATTGGCTCATCTTCCCGCGGAAGGGCTTGCGTGAGGGCGCGGTCCACCGGTGGGCACGGGTCTCGGGCATCGCCAGCCACTCCCAGGAGGTCGAACTGCGCGAACTGGTGGAACAGGCCGCCGCCGGCGGCGGTGCTCGCTTCGACGTGGAACGCCTGCGCTGGGCGGTCGCCTCGGCCCTCGGCGGCCTTCAGGACGACCCCCGGTTCCCCCTGCCGCCTCGGGCTTCGCTGAACCCGATCGATGCCACGGTCATGGCAGCGGCCACGAACCTGGCGCGGGTGATCCACGAGACGCTGTCGTGCCGCACCGGCGAACGGGTCTGGCCCGAGGGTTCCTTCCTCGAGGCCCTGACGGCCTCGCCTCAGGTGGCCCCGCTGCTGAAGACACACCCGGGCCTGCAGACCGACGATGAATTCAGGACGTCGGCGGGGAGATGGATGGATTCGTGGCGGTCCAAGGGGGGTGTTCCTCACCTGTGGATCCTGCTCGATGCCGGTCTGCCGGCCGTGCTGTTCCGACGCCTGTCCCAATTGCTGGAGTCGCTCCGCGGTGAGACCCCCGAGCGGATCCACCTGTTCGCCATGGCTCCCAGCCGTGATTACTGGGCCGACCTGCCGGTCAAGTCGGGCAGGTTGCGCCGATCTTCGGAGGAGGATCCGTCAGCCCCGGAGGCGGGTGGACTCCTGTGGGCCCTGGGGCGCTCGTCCCAAGACCTCCAGTGCCAATGGGCCGACACGGATCTCGCCGTCGGGTCCGGCGGGATCGACCTCGACAGCCCCGAGCCGCCGGACTCCCTGCTGGGGCGCCTTCAGGCCTCATGCCGATCGGCGGCCCCTCTGCCCCCGGAATCGCGGCGCCCCCTGTCGGCCGACGATGCGTCGCTGACCGTCCATGCCGCCCACACCCCGTTGCGCGAACTCGAGATCTGCCGCGATCGCATCGTCCAGGCCCTCGACGAACTGGAGGGTCTGCGTCACGAAGAGATCCTGATCCTGCTGGCCAACCCGCGCGAGCAGGCGCCCCTCATCGAGGCCGCACTCGACCTGGGGCTCGACCGGCGTCTGCCGTTCCGTTGGGCGGGTGGCGGTGCGGGGGGGCTTTCGCCGTTCGCCTCGACGGTGGTCCAACTGCTCGAACGCCTCCAAGGCCGTTTGACGCTCAACGACGTGCAGGAACTCCTCGAGAACCCATGGATCGCCGAACACTTCGATCTCGACGAGGCCGAGGGCGATGGCCCGACGCTGGTGCAGTGGCTCCAGGATGCCGAATTCCGATGGGGACTCGGCCCGGAGCACCGTCGGCGTTACCAGGACATCCCGGAGGCCCGTTGGAACCTCTTCTGGGCACTGCGACGCCTCGGGCTCGGCGCGCTGGTGGCCGAGGGTCGGCGTGATGCGGTGCTCGACGCCGACGGGGAATCGGACCCGAGCGTGCCGCTCGAGCGGACCCGCGGACTCGGACTGACGCTCCTGGCCCGGTTGGCTCGATTCGCCCGCGGACTGCGCGAGGCGCGACAGGCTTGGTGCGGGGACGGTCCGCGATCGATCCCGGAATGGAACCGGGCGTTGAACGCCATCGTGAGGGAATGCATCTCCACCCGGACCGGTGCGGCCGCCGCCCAGGCGGCGGCGCTCCAGTCCGAGATCCTGGATCCCCTGGCAGTGGCGGCGGTGGACGACCTGCGGGTCGAGGGGTCGGCCTACCTGCGCCTGATCACCGAGAAGCTGGCCTCCTTGAGTGGCTCCGGCGGTCGGGGGCCCGGAGGCATCACGGTGGCCGACCTGCGACACTACGCGGGGGTACCGGCCCGGGTGGTGGTGGTCGCCGGACTCGACGATGGGGTGTTTCCGAGGTCCGACGATCGGCCGGAGTGGCATCCCCTGGCCCTGAGGTCCGCCACCGGCGATCCCTCCGCTCGCGACACCGACCGGCATTGCCTGCTCATGGCGCTTCTGGCCTGCCGCGATCGGCTCATCCTTTCCTACCAGGGGCACTCCGATGAGGACGGCAGGGAACGTCCGCCGTCCACGGCGCTGGCCGACCTGCTCGAGGCCGTGGCTCGAACGACGCCATCCCCGCCCTCCGAGAAGCCCACCCGCGGCCGATCCGTCGGCGTGGTCTTCCATCATCCGCTCCAATCGTTCAGCCCCGAGGCCTTCTCCCCGGACATGCCGGTCAGCGCCCGCGGCCTGCGCCCGGCCGACCATGAGGCGGCGTTCGCCCTGCAACAGCGCCGCGGATTCCCCGCCCATCCCGGGGCCTGGTCGCGACGCCTCCCGGCGGAAAGCGACTGGAGGCCCGGCCTGTCCGAGTTGCGTGCCGTGCTCGATCAACCCCAACGGTTGTTCGCCGCGCGCCTGGGCCTCCAACTGCCGGAGGAGACCGAAGCGCCACGGGGCGAAGACCTGGTCGATCCCGACTCCCTCGAGCAATGGGCCCTTCGTGACCGCCTGATGACCGCCCGCCTGGAGGGCGAAGACGTCGGGGCACTGGTGTCGGTGTTGAAGGCCTCCGGGAAGCTTCCCCGCGCGAAACTGGGGGAGGCGCTGCTGACCAGGACGCAGGAAGCGTTGCCGGAATTGGAGACCTTCAGCCCTCGGGATCGCCTCGGCGCCCACCTGCGATTCGTGCTGCAGGATCCCGACGGATCCGGGGTTCGCATCGCCGAGGGTCGACCGGGCCCGTGGAAGCTCGAGGGTCCGCCCCGAGCCCGCTGGTACCGGCGGCCCGGCGCTCAGACGGTGTTCCAGCACTCGGCCTCGAAACCCAGTGTCGGCGGGGACTACCGACGGCAATTGCTGTTTGGATTCGATGCCCTGGCCCTCGCCGCATCGTCCTCCGCGTCGGATACCGATCCCTTGCGCGAAGCCCGGTGTGTGGGCATCAAGGCCACCTGGATCATGGCGCTGCCGCCCCCGGACGAAGCCCGGGCCCACCTCGCCCGACTCGTGCGATTGGCCCAACTGGCCCGATGCCTGCCCTTGCCCTACTGGCCCCGGACGGCCGGAGTCGCGCTCCCCAAGGTCGACCGAACCGCGCATCCCTCCCCGGAGTCGCGGCTCCGGGCGCTGACGGCCCAGGATCCGGACGAAATCCTCGAGGCGGCCCTGTCGCACTGGGGCTCCGAACACGAGGAGCGCTCCGGAGGCGCCGACAGCGACGAGCCGTCCACCCGTGCGCTCTTCCGCGGCTGCGACCATCCGTTCGTGATCCACACGGACCCGTGGCCCGAATGGCTGCCCTGCCCCGGGTCTCCGATGGCCTGGCGGCTGATGGTCGCGATCGAGTCGTGGCGCGATGGCCTGAACCTGACCACCGCATGAACGCCTCCTCCTCCTCCTTCGATCCGAAGACGCAGGCGCTGGCGGGGACCACGTCCATCGAGGCCAGCGCCGGCACGGGCAAGACCTATTCGATCACCCTGCTGTGGCTGAGGCTGCTGGTCGAACGGGGCCTCCGGGTGGACCAGATCCTGGTCAGCACCTTCACCCAGGCGGCCACGGCGGAATTGCGGGAACGGTTGCTCGACTCACTGAGGCGCGCGCTGGCGGCCACCCGGGCGATCGCCGAGGGCCGCACCTCCGACAAGGCCGACGCGGGCGACGAGGCCCGGGTGGTCTCGGCATGGCTCCGCGCCGGGACCGATCCGTCCGCTGAACCACCGGCGTCGCTGACGAGACGCCTCACCGAAGCGCTCAGCGCCTTCGATCTGGCTCCGATCCAGACGATCCACGGGTTCTGCCAATCGCTCCTGGGGCGGCATTCGCTCGAGTTGGCCTGCGACCCGGACCTCCGGTTGCAGGAGAATTGCGACACGCTGGTCGAACAGATCACCGGCGATCACGTGATGGAGTCGTCGGACGTGCAGGCACCCGAGGTGGCTGTGCTGCGCCGGTTGGCGAAGACGTTGCAGGCCCGCCCGGCCGCGACGGTGCGCGGGGTGTCGCGGACGCGCGAGGCGCTCGCGGCCGACAAGGCCGAGGTGTTGCGACAGATCGAGACCGAGGCCCCTGCGGCCTTGGGAGCCATCACGAGCAAGAGCACCCAAAAGGCCGTCGGAAGCCGCATCCAGAATCTCCGCGATGCAGGATCCTGGGAAAAGCTCACCGATCCCCAGATCAAGGCCCTTCCAAAGACGTTCTCGGAACTCTGGTCCCGCTACCGACAGCTCGAATTGGCGGAATCCCGCCTACCCGCCACCGGCCTGGCCGACCGCCTTCGCAAAGACCTTCCCGACCGCAAGGCGCTGGCGGGTTTGC
>Ga0315904_10011942_pt1 | contig 11013 bp, 6 predicted proteins | sample LakEriMetagenome_6_FD_203529 | JGI IMG/M metagenome (GOLD analysis project Ga0315904, IMG submission 203529) | Freshwater fungal communities from buoy surface, Lake Erie, Ohio, United States - Buoy 12 MA120 | ecosystem: Environmental > Aquatic > Freshwater > Lake | place: USA: Lake Erie, Ohio... | reverse complement strand
ATTGCTGTTGACGTTAATGATTATTACAGTCCACTTAAAGATTCACAAACTAGAGTATCTAATCAAAATTTAAAAGGAACTATTTTCACCAATGCCCAAGGCGTAAAACAAGATGTAGATTATATAATTATCACGCCCTCACTATTGGGAACACAGGCTGAAAAATTAGCTAATTTTCACAGAAATTATTCAAAACTGAATGTAAAAGTGGTATATCTTGAAAACATATACCAAGAATTTTCCTCAGGCAAACAAGATATTGGAGCAATACGTAATTTTGTAAAATATGTCTACGACCATCCTGTAATTCCTGGCAATGAAATAAAATACCTCAACCTCTTTGGCGATGCATCTTATGATTTTAAAAATAGATTACCCAGAGAATTTAACTCAAATATTGTTCCTATTTATCATGCTCTAAATAGCTTTACTCTTGGCGAATCTTCATTTGCATCAGATGATTTCTTTGGTTTAATGAGTGACAATGAAGGTGATGTTGATAGTTTTGTAGGCAGTTTGGATATTGCTGTCGGGCGAATGATTGCCAACAACCCATCACAAGCAGATGAATTAGTCAACAAAATCATTGATTATCATGACTTCAAATCATATGGGAATTGGAGAAATAACTATGTTGTGATTTCTGATGATGCCGATGTAACAAGTGATGCTAGTTTACAGACTAGAATGAACAATTTATCTGATAGCATTGAATCAGAAAAACCTTTTTTGAATGCAAAAAAAATATTACTTGATTCTTACACTCAAGAGACCTCAGCTGGTGGTTCAAGATACCCAAAAGCGCGAGAGGAATTATTTAACGCTTTCGAAAAAGGAGCATTAGTTTTGAATTATCTCGGTCATGGAGGAGAAGATGGATTAACTCAAGAAAGAATATGGGAGAAGTCTGATGGGCAAAATTTAAGCAATCGCTATAAATACCCTTTATTTATAACTATTACTTGTGATTTTTCCCGATTTGACAATCCTGCTAGACCAACTGCTGGCGAGTACACCTATTGGAATCCACAAGGAGGAGCCATTTCAATGATAACGACTATTCGTGAAATTGGTCAAACAACGGGAGAAAATTTCAATGATGTGCTTTCCAAATATTTGTTTTCTTATGGTTCAAATGAATATACTTCTATCGCAGAAGCATTGCGATTAGCTAAAAACGATTTTGCCCCAAGAACGGATGTAGTATTCTATCTTGGCGATCCCGCACTTAAATTAGACATTCCTCAACCTATGATAAATCTTACAAAGATTAACGACAAGCCAATAACTGGTCCAGTTGATAATTTAAAAGCATTATCATATGTAAAAATTGCTGGTGAAGTTACAGACGAAGACAACAATCTTATGACCAACTACAAAGGGGAATTGTCAGTACAAATTTTTGATAAAAACATATCCAGATCAACATTAAATAACGATGGCAATAGTGCATCAATAAATTTTAGCACATTAGGAGAAACTATTTTTAGAGGAAATGCTACAATCACAAATGGTCAATTTGAATTTGGTTTTATAGTTCCAAGAGACATTTCCATACCTCTTGGAAATGGGAAAATAAGCTTTTATGCAAAACGAGGAGAGATTCTTTTAGACAAAACAGGTTCAAATTCTACTATAAAAGTTGGCGGAACAAATGAAAATGCAACAGTAGACAATATTGCTCCAAGGGTAAAACTCTACATGAACGATCAAACATTTATTTCTGGAGGAATCACAAATGAATCTCCTTTATTTTTAGCATTTTTAGAAGACGAAAACGGAATTAACACTGCCAGCGGAATTGGACACGATATTATAGCGATTTTAGATGGAGATGAAAATAATCCTTATAAACTAAATGATTATTATGAAACCGAATTGGACGATTACACAAAAGGAAAACTAAAATTCCCTTTCCGAAATTTAGCCGTTGGGCTACATACCATTACATTCAAAGCTTGGGATGTATACAATAACCCTATTACATCAGAAATACAATTCATAGTTGTGGGTGATGAATCCATACAAATCACAAATGTTTTGAATTATCCTAACCCATTTGTAAATTATACTCAATTTTGGTTTACCCATAACAAACCTTTTGAACCGCTTGAAGTTCAAGTTCAAGTCATGACCGTTTCTGGAAAAATAGTTTGGTCAAAAAATCAAACGGTAACTACCGAAGGATTTCTATCGAGAGAAATCACATGGGATGGTAAAGACGATTTTGGAGACAGAATCGGAAAAGGAACCTATATTTATAAACTTACCGTAAAATCTGTTTTAACAAATACAAAAACAGAAAAATACGAGAAACTTGTTATCCTTTAATAAAACACTATATTTGTTAACTTTTTTAAAAATTTAGAATGAAAAAAATTGCAGCAATACTACTTTGTTTAGTAGTAGTACAATTATCAAAAGCTCAAGAAAGAGTTATCACCACAGGAGTCCCTTTCCTTCTAGTTGCTGGAGATGCAAGATCAGCAGGTATGGCAGACAATGGTGTAGCTACCTCAACAGACACTTATTCTCAACAATGGAATCCTGCTAAATATTCATTCTCACTCGATAAGCAAGGATTTGCTTTAAGCTACACACCCTATTTGGTAGAATTAGTCAATGACATTTCATTAGGACAAGTAAATTACTTTAACAAAATCAATGATCGTGGTGCTTTTGCCTCAAGTCTTCGTTTCTTTAGTTTAGGAGAAATTGAATTAAGAGAGAGTATTGATGCTCAGGCAAACGTTGTGAAACCTGCGGAATTTGCACTAGATTTATCCTATTCACAAAAACTAAGCGAACGTTTTTCCATGGCAGTAGCCGGTAGATACATAAGATCAAACCTCAGAATTCCTACTGAAGGTCAGAGTGCTGCAGCAGCTAGTTCGTTTGCTTTTGATGTCGCTGGTTTCTATCAATCCGAAGAAACTGCATTTACTGATTTTGATGGTAGATGGAGAGCGGGTTTCAATTTTCAAAACTTAGGCCCAAAAATTAATTATGACCAATCAACTGATTCAACAGTAGGTTCTAATTTCCTACCAGCAAACTTAAAACTTGGTGGTGGTTTTGATTTTATTTTAGACGAATACAACAAAGTTGGGTTAAATTTAGAATTCAATAAATTATTAGTACCAACACCTCAAGAACCAAAAGATTTGGATGAAGATGGAGAAATATCGTCAAGTGAAAAATCACAAAACAATATAGAGTACAACAAAATTGGCTGGTTTGATGGAGCTTTCAAATCGTTTAACGATGCTCCGGATGGATTCAGTGAGGAATTGAAAGAAGTAACCTACTCAGTTGGCGCAGAATATATGTATCAAGATTCCTTTGCCTTTCGTTTGGGTTATTTTAATGAAAGTCCGATGAAAGGAGCTAGAAAATTTTTCTCACTTGGTACTGGCTTTACATATAATGTCGTAAAAATTGATGTGTCGTATTTATTTTCAGCATCCAATGTAAAAAATCCATTAGAAAACACCCTACGTTTTTCACTTAGTTTCGCATTCGGAGATAAATATGACGAATATTAGTATCGTTTAATTAATAAAAAAAGAATCCAAATTTCAAAATTTCGAAATTTGGATTTTTTTTCCAAAAAAACTAATGCAATAGACTTGTTACATACAACATTAAAATACAATCTTCATATGAAAGAAATTAGTATTACAACAACCTTTTCAGGTTATGATTCGTTTCAAGATTTACCAATAGACATTCAAAATTTAATGTCTCATGCTATTGAAATCAGGAAAAAGGCCTATGCCCCCTATTCAAAATTCAGGGTAGGAGCCGCTATTCTTCTAGATAATGGAAAAATCGTATTGGGTTCTAATCAAGAAAATGCAGCATATCCATCAGGACTTTGTGCTGAGCGAGTAGCCATTTTTCAAGCTGGAGCTACTTATCCTGAAGCAAAAATTTTAAAAATAGCTATTAGTGCCGCATCAGACACAAATACAACAAAATCCCCTATTCCACCTTGTGGAGGTTGTAGGCAATCTATAGCTGAATATGAATTCAAACAAGAACAGCCAATTGAAATCTATTTTATGGGCGAAATCGGTGTAGTTTATAAATCAGATTCACTCAAAAATCTACTTCCTTTTACATTCGATAAAAACTTCTTATAAAAAGAGGAAAAACTATGTTTTAAATTTTAGTTCTTAGTTGGAATGTCTTATTTTTGCTCTTCGCAAATTTGAGTTAGAAAAAAAACAATTCATTATTGTACTGTTTTATTGAATTACGAAATTTCAGACTACATGCTCTAAAACAATTTAGCAAAATAAAATTAGCCAAATGAAAGAAGTTACAAAAGAAGTTTATTTAAAGTGGTATGAGAATATGCTACTTTGGAGAAAGTTTGAGGACAAACTAGCCGCTCTTTACATACAACAAAAAATTAGAGGATTTCTTCACTTATATAATGGGCAAGAAGCCGTTTTAGCAGGTGCTTTGCACGCTATGGATTTGAGTAAAGACAAAATGATTACAGCATACAGAAATCACGTACAGCCTATAGGAATGGGAGTTGACCCAAGAAAGGTAATGGCAGAACTTTTGGGTAAAGCAACAGGAACTTCTAAAGGAATGGGTGGTTCTATGCATATTTTCTCCAAAGAACACGGTTTTTATGGTGGACACGGAATTGTTGGAGCACAAATCCCTGTAGGTGCTGGAATTGCCTTTGCAGATCAGTATTTTGGAAGAGATGGTGTTACATTAACTTATTTTGGAGATGGAGCTGCTCGTCAAGGTTCTTTGCATGAAGCATTCAATATGGCAATGCTTTGGAAACTTCCGGTTGTTTTCATTGTTGAAAACAATGGCTATGCCATGGGAACATCTGTTGAAAGAACAGCTAACCACACCGATATTTGGAAATTAGGATTAGGGTATGAAATGCCTTGTGGTCCAGTAGACGGAATGAATCCCGTAAAAGTAGCTGAAGCAATGCACGAAGCTATTGAAAGAGCTCGTCGCGGAGATGGCCCAACATTTTTAGAAATGAAAACCTACCGTTACAGAGGACACTCCATGTCTGATGCTCAATTGTACCGTTCAAAAGATGAAGTAGAAGAATACAAAAAAATAGATCCAATCACCCAAGTTTTAGATGTGATAAAAGATCAAAAATATGCGACCGATGCAGAGATTGATGTGATTGACGAAAGAGTAAAAAATTTAGTAGAAGACTGTGTTGCTTTTGCTGAAGAATCTCCTTTCCCTGAAATACAACAATTGTATGACGTTGTATACGAAGAAGAAAATTATCCATTTTTACCACACAAACTATAATTGAATTATGGCAAAAATTATTACAATGCCACGTTTAAGTGATACTATGACCGAAGGTGTAGTAGCAAAATGGCTTAAGAAAGTAGGCGATAAAATTAATGAAGGTGATATTCTAGCAGAAATTGAAACCGATAAGGCTACCATGGAATTTGAATCATTCAATTCTGGAACCCTTTTACATATTGGGCTTCAAGAAGGAGAAACAGCACCTGTTGATTCACTTTTGGCCATCATTGGCGCAGAAGGAGAAGATATTACTCCACTACTTAATTTGGGGAAACCATCTAGCTCAACAGCAGCTCCAGTGGTACCTAATCCAGTAGTTGAGGAGAAAAAAGAAGAAATCATTCACTCTACTCCTGTTGCATCAGGATCGACAAGTATTCCAGCGGGAGTTGTTGTTGTAACTATGCCTCGTTTGAGCGATACTATGACTGATGGCACTGTAGCTAGTTGGTTAAAAAAAGTTGGAGATGCTGTAGCAGAGGGTGATATTTTAGCCGAAATCGAAACAGACAAAGCTACTATGGAGTTCGAATCATTCAATGCTGGTACTCTTTTATTTATTGGTGTTCAAGAAGGTCAAACTGCGCCTGTTGATAGTCTATTAGCTATTATTGGGCCTGCCGGAACAGATGTTTCTGGTGTTGCAGAAAACTACTCTAAAGGAGCAATTTCAGATGTTTCATCATCGGAAAAAGCAGCTGAGACAAAAACAGCAACTTCTGCCACGATTGCCGAAAAAACAGAGGAGTCTTTACAAGTAGTTTCTGATGGAAGAAGAATATTCATTTCTCCTTTAGCTAAAAAAATAGCAGAAGAAAAAGGAATCAATATTGCTCACGTGAAAGGTTCTGGTGAAAATGGTCGTATTGTAAAAAGTGACATTGAAAATTATGTTCCTTCAACTTCAAGCGCAGCTACTTCTGCCGTAAGTTCTGCTCCAGAAGCGAGTCCAAAAGCTGAGACTGTTGTTGCAAAACCATTTGTTCCATCTGGACAAATTGCCACAGAAGAAATTAAAAATTCGCAGATGCGAAAAATTATAGCTAAGCGTTTGGCTGAATCTTTATTTACAGCACCTCATTATAATCTAGTAATTGAGGTTACGATGGATGAAGCAATGAAATCAAGAGTTGCTATAAACAGCGTTCCAGATACTAAAGTTTCGTTTAATGATATGGTTATAAAAGCCTGTGCTTTGGCTTTGAAAAAACATCCAAAAATCAATTCACAGTGGAAAGAAGATGCAATCATCATTAATCATCATGTAAGCATTGGTGTTGCTGTAGCTGTTGAAGATGGTTTGGTTGTTCCTGTGTTACCTTTTACTGACGGTATGAGTTTGTCTCAAATAGGTGCTAGTGTTAGAGACCTTGCTGGTAGAGCCAAAAACAAAAAATTATTACCAACCGAAATGGAAGGAAGCACGTTTACAATTTCTAACTTAGGAATGTTTGGAATCACAGAATTCAATTCTATTATCAACCAACCTAACTCAGCTATTCTATCGGTAGGAGCCATTGTAGAAAAACCAGTTGTAAAAGACGGTCAAATCGTGGTTGGAAACACCATGATGTTGTCTTTAGCTTGCGACCACCGAACTATAGATGGTGCAACTGGAGCACAATTTTTGCAAACTCTAAAACAATATATTGAAAATCCAGTAACAATGCTGGCATAAAATAGACATTTATAAAAACAAAAACCTGATATTCTAGTTCTTGAATATCAGGTTTTTTTATTCCATGTAACCAATTCTATTTTTTCACAATTAGAAACTCTGAACGTCTATTAAGCGCATATTCAGCATCGGTACATTTATTTTTACAATCTACCTTAGGTTGTGATTCACCAAAACCATTTCCACTAATTCTACTAGCATCAATTCCTTTTGAGATAACATACTGAACTGTAGATTTAGCTCTTCGTTCGGATAAATCTAAATTATATTTGTCACTTCCTCTAGAATCCGTATGCGATTTGGCATAAATCACAAGCTTATCGTTTTGCGACATTACATATACCAATTTATCCAATTCGGCTGCCCCTTGCTTCGTAATATTACTTTTATCATACTCAAAATAAATAGGATTCAGGATGATTTCCGTATCAGTTATAATCACGTCGATAGGTTCAATAGAAGCATCTATAGTGACTTTTCCTCCTTTTATTTTAGCCACTGGAAAAGATTTAGTTACAAAGCCATCTTTATAGACTTCTACAACATAGGCTCTTTGACATTCAACATCATATGTAACTTCACCTTTGTCATTAGAAATTTTGGTTTCTAAAACATTATTCTTATCATCTAAAATTACTACTCTAGCATTTGCTAAAAGCGCTCCTGTTTTTGCATTTTTTACTACAGTAGCGATTTGAGCTTGACAAACAGGAACTGAGGCATAAATATTATCTTCTCCAGATCGATTACTTGACAAGTATCCGCCATTCTTTTCTTTGTTAAATGAAAAAGCAAAATCGTCTTTTTCAGAATTTACTGGTTTTCCTAAATTTATTGGAGTGAAATTATTTTTCAAATCTGCTGAGAAAACATCTAAACCACCAAAGCCAGTTAAACCGTTTGATGCAAAATACAAAACACCATCGTCTGCCACAAAAGGGAAACCTTCATCTCCAGGGGTGTTTATCTTATTTCCTAAATTCTCAGGTTTACCATAAGTACCATTACTGTTTATATTTACTTTCCATATGTCATATCCACCCACAGATCCGGGCATATTAGAGGAAAAATATAAGGTATTATCGTCCTTACTTAACGAAGGATTGCTCGTTGAATAACTTTTACTGTTGAATGGTAATGGAGTAATTTCAGCCCATTTCCCGTTTATCTTTACCGCTTTATACAAACCGACTTGCCCGTATTTTAATCTTTTAGATTTATCTTTTTCGTATAATTTCTCGTTAAAACTTTCACTGGAAAAGTAAACAGTACTTCTGTCTTTACTCATCGTTAATGGCCCTTCATGAAATTTTGAATTCAATTCAGTAATTGGACTAGGCTGAGAATAAGTTCCATCAGGACTAATAAATGTTTGATAAATATCTAAATAAGGTTCATCATTCCAACCATAATTTTTGTTAGCTTGATTTCTTGCACTGGCAAAATAAACTACATCATCATATCTCACCGCACCAAAATCAGATTTATCTGAATTAATGTTTAATTCATTGATATCAAAAAGTTTTTCTTTATCGATAAGTTTTGGAAGATAGTCTGGGTTTTTATTGAATTCAATTGCTCTTTCATCTTTAGGTGACATCGCAGCAAAAATTTTCATTTGGTCATTAGACTCTTTGTATTTACTGTTAGACTTCAACATTTGTGCATACCTATAATAGGTCTCAGCATCTTGTTTAGATTTTACAGCCTCCCCATACCAAATTTCGGCCTCTTTTGTATTGTACATATTAAAGTAGCAATCCCCAAGTTGCTTGCATATATATCCGTCTTTATTCCCCTTTTCGACTAATAGTAGATATTCTTGAGCCGCTTGTACGAACTCAAACCTATCAAATAATTTGTCGGCAACTTTAGTATTTTTATTTTGGGCTAATAGTGAAATACTGATTAGCATAAAAAACAATATTGTGATACTTTTTTTCATTAACTGTTCTGTTTATTATTAGAAAAATCTAGGTGAACGAGATACTTTTTTTGATGTAAAAACATCATACAATATCATAAATTCATGTGAAGATGGAGTGGTAACATTCAAATTAGAAACTACATGATCGTATGCATATCCTATTCTTAATTCTGGAGTTATAGCAAAGTTTACCATAGCTCCAAAACTATCTTCTAATCTATAGGTAGCTCCTATTTCAAACTTTTCTTTAATTAAAAAATTAGCAGATGCATCTATTGATGGCGAAACCTCAAACGCTGATTTCAACATTGCTGATGGTTTAAATTTTAAATTATCATTGAGTTGAAAAACATAACCTGTGGTTACAAAATAATGTGACACATCAGAACCATAGGATCTACCGTCAAAATCCAAATGTGCATTCTTAATCATATTAGGAACCGAAAAAGCAAAATAAAACTTTTCGGAATAATAGAAAGCTCCTGCCCCTAAATTTAAAGAGGTGTCGTTGATATCTTGTCCAAAAACTCCCTCTGAAGGATCTGGTAAAGATGATTGAATATCTCTGAGACCTACACTGTGAAAAGAAGCTCCTGCTTTCAATCCAAAAGCCAATTTGTGTGTCTCATCAAACTTTAAAGTATAAGAGAAATCCGCATAAAGGTTCTGTTCCTTTACTGGTCCAAGTTGGTCTGAAATTGCTGATAATCCTAACCCAACATTCTTTCCAATTGGTGAATGCCCAGAAAAAGTTAACGTTTGTGGTGCGTCTTCAATATTTACCCATTGTTTTCTATATAAAACTCCTAAAGAAATACTTTCTTTTGAGCCAGCATAAGCTGGATTGATAACATTCATATTATACATATACTGTGTATAATGTGGATCTTGTTGCGCTATTACATCAAAGTAAGCAATAAAAACCAAAAGAGTTGTCAATACTATTTTATTCATATCTTTTTTTATTTTAACAGTCGTAGAAAAATTGACTTTAAAAATTACTTGTTATTTTCTCTAATTAAATATATCCAACCTGTCTTTGGTTTTTCGCCGTTAGTAAATTCAATTACATAATAATATGTTGCACTCGGCAACAAATCTCCATTATTTGTTTGACCTTCCCATTCCTTGGTATAATTAACTTTACTGTATACTTGAAGACCGTATCTGTTGTATATTTCAAGCTTTTTTACCTTCAGTAAACTTAAATCAAATGTATTATTAGACGTATTGCTATCAGGAGAAATTCCCTTTTGAATGTCACAATATATAGATTGTATAGTTATAGTATTGGTAGTCTCACATCCTTTTTCTAATGATGTTACTGTTAAAGTATAATCCGCAGGAAATTCATCTTTGTTTGGACTATTTGCAAGAATTTTTGAAAGATTCAAAACCTCAGAATTAGTTCCAACAGTTACTCCTTGACTATTTTTCCATTCGTAACTCACATTATTTACATCATAAGAATCATTAATTGGAGATGCTGTTAATTCAAACTCCTTATTATCACAATCACCATTGATTTGAAATTGAATAGCCTCGGGTATAGCATTAATTCGTGCTGGTTGTATTCCTGAAGCAATACAAGAAATATTATTTTTGAAACGAACGCTTATAGTATAATCACCTGGCTGCAAATTATTGAACTCTGGATTGTCTTGAAATCCATTACCAATACTGTATTCAGCTCCGCTTTGAGCAACAATCTCTATTGTACCTGATGGCATTGAACAGGTTGGTTGTATTAAATTCTCAACAGTAGGAACTATTGGGGCATTTGGAACTGAATTGATTACTGTAGCCGTTGATGATAACGCTAGACAAGAAGAATCACCTAAATTCCTAACATACAATATATAATTACCTAAGGTCAATCCAGAAAAACTAGAACTAGTTTGAAAATTAGTTCCATTAATACTGTATTCAACTCCGTTTTGTTGAGCAATAACTATAGTTCCTGATGGCAATGCACAGGTTGGTTGAACTACTGATGAAGTAGTTGGAATATTTGGTGCCGTTGGAATTGCGTTAATTACTACAGCTGTTGCTGATGAAGTAACACAAGAGGTATCTGCTAAATTTCTAA
>Ga0315904_10011939_pt1 | contig 11015 bp, 22 predicted proteins | sample LakEriMetagenome_6_FD_203529 | JGI IMG/M metagenome (GOLD analysis project Ga0315904, IMG submission 203529) | Freshwater fungal communities from buoy surface, Lake Erie, Ohio, United States - Buoy 12 MA120 | ecosystem: Environmental > Aquatic > Freshwater > Lake | place: USA: Lake Erie, Ohio... | reverse complement strand
GAACTGCACAGGGTTGATTGCAAACTTACGCCCACGCACGTCAATGCGGATTGGGTTTTTGAATACTTTGATCTCATCGGTGCCGCGTGGTTTGAATGCATACATCTTGCTCTTGCCATCATCCAGCAAGTAGATGCCGTTGGGCACAGTGTCTTTCCAGTCAGTTGTTTCAGCAAACCATTTCATTCTTAACTTTCTACGTCTACGTGACGTCCTTTGTCTAGACCCAATCGAATGTTCCGCGCAACTCGTTCTGCCATGATTCTATCAAAATTGCGTTTCTCAACTACCTTGCGATAGTCTTCTTCACGCCTGTCTTGCAATTGAATTCGTTCCTGGCGATGTAACTGCAAGTTATGATCAACTCTAGACACGTTCATTTGGGCATGCTTTCTACCAAAGTTTTCATAATGACTTGCATACGAACCAGACCTTGTTCAGGAGTTTCTTGTAGCACACAGGCGGCCACAACCTTTTGTTGCTGGAACTTTAGGGCCGCGGCCTCACAAGCCTGAGCTGTGGAGTATTGTCCTACATTTTGTGTTCCGGTGGCCAAGATCAAAATCACAGTCCACATGATCAAGTCCTCTTTTGCATGATACGAGCCAACACTTCGCGGGCCAGAGTGAGGTCTTCTGTTTCAGGTTCTAGTTTGGGTTCTACGGGCTTTGACTTAGGCCAAGTCAAATAAGGCTGAGTCCAACTCATAGTCCAAAATTGATTTTCTTTGTTCATCACATGCTCCAATAGGTTTCGCTAGCAGGGTTGCAACACCAAGGAGTGTCTGCATCAATCTCAACATCCTTGCCACTCATCAAATTTTTCACAATGATCTTGGGTGCCACATAAGTGTTGCGAGCAACAATGCTCAAGTCACCAGCTGACCAGCCTGCCTTATTGCAAAGACGAGTGCGAGTAGCACGGGCGGCGCCATAAGTTTTGTATGCACGGGTCTTGTTGGGACCGTCTGTAACAATAAGACCAGTACCTTTTGCGACGATTACGTATGACATTCGGGGCTCCTTTTGTGTGTCTATGTGTATATTATAGCAAATCGGGCATTTCTGGTCAACCTTTTTAATTGATACTATTAAAGTTTACAAAATTGCAACTACCGTTGAACATGCTAGTTCTAATGTCCATTCCGTTTTTTGAAGATAAAATTGAAAGTTTATTACCTTCTTTAGTCTTAAAGAACGTATATATTTCTACTAGATTAGTATAAACTGCTAATACCACTATTTCATTATGGCTCTTACGCATCAGAAACAGTTTCCCGCCATCTTCGACTGTACTAAATGTTTCTTTTCTTGGAGCATTATAAATCAACAGATCTAAACTACCATTCTTATTCTGAACTAATGTAAAGTTAGAATTTTTAAATCCGTCTGTAACCCAACCTTTAGGGGCAATTGATTGCCCCAAAATGTGTTCTGCTGTTTTTTCTTTAAGAGTTTTTTCTTGAGTAAATGCAGGATAATACGAATATCCTACAGCTTCATCACATTGTGCAATAGGGCTCAACTTTGCATTAGCGACACCGGCTAGCGCCATCGTCAATATAATCAGTGTTTTTTTCACAATCGACTCCTGTTTTGTGTGTCTATGTGTATATTATAGCAAATCGGGCATTTCTGGTCAACCGAAACAGTACTACTCAAAACTAGTACTTTCGTATACATTATTGTACAGTTGATCCAGGGGTACATTGTGCTCTCGATAGCCCTCAACCACCATGTCAAAATAGTGCTGGGCGGGCAAGGCGTCTAGATTGCCCGGTTGCATGTAGTAAGTTTCTGCCATCACAATGCGATCATTGTGGGCCACCCGAAGTTTCCTGCGATTGTAGTAGAACGGATAGCCTTCCAGCCCGTCCAAGGACACTAGATGATAGTTGTCAATTACCCACAGCACCCCATCCACAAACGAGCTCTTGCATTTTACAACATCAGCATGATGTGCAAATCTAAAAGAATAGTCAATCAAGCGAGCATGGCCCAGGCTGAGAGCACCTGGGCATCTTTGGGCCATTCCTGACCGGTTGGTATTCATTCCATAAGCGAAGTAAAGCATACAAGTATTATAGCAAATGATGATTTATTGGTCAACCTGGGCAAAATTAGTACTCAAACACTAATTTTGGTAGTATAAGTAGAAACCATGAGACACTCATGGTAAATACTGAGAAGGAGACAATATCATGTTAGCAGAAATCTTAAAAAGATTGGCCGAGATGTTTCCTCGACAGGATTACCAATCCCGTTTAGAACGTTACATCTCTAGCCATTACCCCAAGTCCACAGCCGACGTGGAGTACTTTGAACGTCAGTATTACCAACAACAGACAGGAAATTACATATGAAACGCATTCTAAACGCACTATACGAAATTGGTATAAGCATTGGGCAAGCAAGAGCAGCTGCCGCCCTGGCCCGAGCAGGGATGTATCAAGAAGTCAGGAACTTGTACTCAAAATGATTGCAGATCTATTGATGCTGTATCGTTGGGCTCGTGATGGCTGGGAAGTTCACCCGTAAATCCATCCAAAATTTTTAATTTTGTGCATCCAGGTAAACACCGGTATGGAAAATTCCAACTGGTATACACCGTTCCATCCTAGATATGTCTGACCTGGCAATGACAATTGCCGGTCTGTATAATGTTTGGGATAGTCTGGATAGTACACTCCGGCCCAGATAAATTTAGGGTCTGAGATCCCGAAAAAACTTATTTGTTTGATTATTACCGCGGTGGTTGGATCGTTGTCTGATTTTTTAAAATGTTCTATTTTTAAGCAACAACTATCTTGGGCGTCAAACTCAAGATCAAATTCAGTTGTTTCTGTCAGCTGTTGTGTTCGGCCCCATCCATCAGCATCTACACTGACCCATGGCTCTCCCACTGGCTCTAGTGTTACTTTGATCTGAACTGGATATTCAGTAGCCATATTGATCCCATACTGTTGACAGTTCAGGATACAGGGGTCTAGCATCATACCCGTAGACCTGATCCCACTTGCGACAATGCTCTACCATCAACTTTAATTGTGCATCTGCATCTGCTGGTTGTTCAGTTGACAATATTTGCAAACACATTTCTGCTTGGCGTTTGATTGCCACTTGAAAATTGTGCGGATCGTTGGCGTTGAAATCGCTGGCAGTATCAATTGAATCCAGCTGGGACCTCAACTCTACATATTTCCCAGCATACAGTTGTTTGACTTCAGCTGGCAAGTTTATAGCATACAAAAATTTTGGGTCGTAACACAAATTAGATCTAACCAGCAACTTGTGTTTTAATGCATATTCCAACAAGGTATGATAATATCCAATTGATAACAAACTGGGGGCTGAACGCAAGATCACTGTGACACTGGAGTTGTTGCACAACTCTTGGTATCTCTGAATATTCTTTAACACTTCAACTGTGTTTGTACCTTGTCGTTGATAGGCATTATGGTCCGTGACAGTTTCGATACTGATTTCAATACCAACTCGTCTGAACTGTTTCAACTTGTTTACCAATTCAGGTTTGAACACAGTACCGTTGGTGACAAAACTAAAACACAAATCAAACTTTTTGTGTTCAATCATGGTGTCAACTAGATCTTCAAGTCGATCAGTCAACAGGGTTTCTCCACCCATGAAGTGAATGTTGTTTAAATTTTGAATACTCAATATCTGTTGTTTAAAACTGTTCCAAACCTCAGGATTGCGAGTCCAATCCACTCCCAGGTATTTTTTACTTTCTGCAATTCCCCATTTAACCTCTTGTGAAGCAATGGTACTACTGGCATTGGGCTGACACATTTTACAAGCCAGATTACAAAAATTGCCAAGATTGATGTGTAGATCAATGGGCATGGTGTCAGTTGTGCCATTGGTGCTGAATTCAAAATGTTTGCGACTGGGACTTTGTAGGTAACTGTGATCAAACGCCTGAGCAAAAATCACACTCTTTTGATTTTCCTTTATGCGTTTGCTGTAACTTCCGTGCTGCTCTTCTAGATAGCAAACCTTGCAAGGAGATATTTTTTGTGTTCCTTGAATGCCTTGTCTAAATTTACGCACAGGCTCACTATTGAACCATTCGGCGATGGTCATATTGGACACATTGTATTGACGATCTGTTACTGGGTACAGTCGATGGTCTTCACTACAACATATACCAAAACTACCGTCCCAGTATATTTGTAGACCATACCAAGGAACATTACAAAAAATATTTTGATTAGGCACGTCGGTCAATAATTTTATCTACTAGTCCATAGTCCACTGCTTCTTGAGCACTCATAAAGAAATCACGTTCCATGTCACGAGCAAATTCATCATAGGTTTTACCTGCTGAGTTATGCTTGACATAGATTGTGGTAAGATATTCTTTCATCTTTTGGATTTCTCGTGCTTGGATTTGGATGTCTGTAGCTTGCCCACGAGCACCACCTGATGGTTGGTGAATCATGTGTCGGGCATTGGGCAGGATCATGCGCTTGCCCGCGGCTCCTGCTGTACTTAGCAGACTTCCCATGCTGCAGGCCTGACCCATCACAATGGTCTGCACATCACACTTGATAAACTGCATGGTGTCATAGATGGCCATACCTGCTGTGACCGATCCACCTGGCGAATTGATATATAGGGAGATATCTTTGTCAGGGTTTTCACTCTCCAAAAACAGCATTTGTGCTACCAGCAAACTGGCGGTGTGTTCTGACACTTCTGTGTCCAGCATGATCACACGGTCTTTGAGCAATCGGCTGTAGATGTCATAACTGCGTTCGCCTTTGGCGGTTTGTTCAAGCACGATTGGTACTAGATTTGGCATGGGGTCTCCTTGTTGAAAGCATAAGTATAACATTATTCTTGGAAAATAGCAATGCGTGACCTACTCAATTTACTCGACAATGTGTTAACCGAAAGCACTGGCCTAGCCGGTCGTAAACCTGGCGATATGTGGAAAAATTCTCAAGGCCAAACATTGACATTTAATAACATAGTATTTTATCCCGAAGGTAGTGGTACATTGGATACGTCTGCACTAGAGCAAGTCAAGCAACAATTTCCCGGAGCACATTGGGTCAATAACATGCCTGCAAAGGGCGGTGTTGGTATTGCCACTTTCAACGACGAGCAAGGCAATGCGGTTTTGGTTGGTAGATATTTTCAAAGCATCAAACCCAACAAGACTGATAACAAATGGAAAAATAGCGAGGTAGTTCCCGGATTTGAATTTCAAAGCAAGGCCAGTAAAAAAGAAAGTTCAGGATACAAGCCCAGCGATATCCTAACTGATCTTAAAAGTCAAACTCCAACGTCTCTTGCCAACCAAGTTGTTGCCGCATTTGGCCCCAACAGTGACGAAGCCCGTGCCATAACCGCGTTCATGCAGTCTAATGAAACACCTGTTCGTGTGCCCAAGGGCAACATGGAACTCGCTACCTTTAGAGACTACATGGGCGAAATACTACAACCCATTGCGTTGGTCATGGGCAAGAAGGTCAAAGGCAATGCCGACGAAGCCGCAATGGCTTTCTTTGGCACAAACAACTACAGTGATTGTGTTATCAGTTTCAACGAAGGTGTCAGTGGTGGCTTGTATGACAGCTTGTTGATCAACCGCAAGGGCAAACAAATTAAACTGTCCAGCAAAGGCGAGTCTGGCGCTATGGCCAGCGTGGTGAACTTTTTGCGTTGTATTGAAGAACTGGATGCCACCGAACAAGGACGCAAATTACGTGCCAAACACCAAGCAGTCATTGACATCATAGACGCCATCGACCAAGGCGGACACTTTGGTGGTCCTTTGGAATTGGCTTCACACTATGGTATCATTGACAACGATGACGTACACTTTGTGCCTTTGCTTAAGAATGTGGGTCCTCAGGATCCCATTGACTGGGGCAAGCACAAGAAATTACAAAAACTCTACAACGAACGACAGGCCAACGATCCCACAACAATGGTACCAGCAGAACACATGATTGCCGCAATTGCTTACAAAGTTGCAGACCATGTCAACGAGAACACAAATTTCAGTGCCGCGGCTTCTGAGATTCTAAACACCAGTGCCTTTGTACAGATGTACACCTATGTAAAAGAAACTAATCAAGATTTTGAAATCACATTCGATGCCAAGTGGCCCAGCACCGCAGTTACAGGTGTAAAACTCAGTGCCGGCAAGACTTATATGAGTACTGCCAAAGGTGGCGGCAACATGGTTTTCAAGATCCTTAAAGGTGGAGCCAAGGATGTGCCCGATGCTGATGAAACTGGCGGCAGTAAAAAATCCACTGCCAAGGTCAGCACAGCTGATTTAGATGCAGTGGGCAAACAACCAAGACTCACTGGACCCGGTGCTCGTGCATCAAAGAGAAGTCAAGACCCCGATTTTGACGAAAAGACGTTGGGACGTCGGAAAAAAGGTTAACGAGACAGTTGGCTGATATGATCACAGATGCCCAAACGCAAGGCATCGTCTGCACCTAAATAAACATCATGCGGTGGCAACAGGTGTTGCTTGATTTGAGCTTCGTCTAACCCTGTACAATCTATGTAGTGCTGTACCATACGGGTTTGTGTTAGCTCAAACTCTTTAATTGTGGCCAACAGCTCGTGATGTTTGCCATCACTGCCCCAGGCATACTGGTGACTCATGATTGATGTATTGGGAGTGAGCGTTCTACGACCCGGTGTTCCTGCCAAAAAGATCAACAATCCAGCACTGGCAATCTGCCCCAGTCCCACAACTTTGATTGGAATGACAGAACTGCGCATGACATCAATCAAGGCAAATGCCGAACTCATGTCCCCACCTTCTGAGCAAATCATCAGCAAGAGTTCTTTGCGTTTTCTCTTGGCCACATAGTTCTCGTGCAGAATCCATTCAATTATGGGTTTGATGTTGTCATGGTCAACTTCACCCATGAAAACATACATACCGTTGTCGGCCAAGGCTTGGGTGTGAGTCTGCTCAATTGTTTGTGTGGTTTCAGTGGTCATTTTAAAGTGGAGAAAGCGGTGTTTTTAGCACCGCTTTTATTTATACGCCGTTTTTGGGCTTATCTAACTACTGTTTGTCCTACTACAGCACCAGGTTTTTGTAGTGCTTCTGCCCTTTTTTGCCGATATTCAGCGTTGTCAACATCCAGCAGTTTAAGTTCTCCAGACGTTGTGGGCACAGTTACAGGGGTAACTTTGCTCTGGGGTTCAAGACTACGCTCAAGTGAGCGAGTATTTTCTTGCTCAATCTGCGCATCACGAGCTTCGGTTGCGTCCATGTTGCGTTCTGCGGCGCGACCGCGGATTTCTGCTTCACGTTGCAAGCGAGCTTGATCTCGGCGTGTCTGTACACGGTTGGCCTCGCCCATGGGCAGTCGTAACAGCACATAGACCTTGTAAGACTGCCCGTCGTGTGTGACTTGGCTGTCCACACGTTGGGCACCACTCAGCTCACCACGTGCATTTTTACGTGTGACCTGCTGATAGTTTTCAATTGTGGCGCCACCACGATCGGCTTTGAAACTGTTGGTCTGTGTAGTAATGCGAGCATACATCTGTTCAACCAGTTTGCGCTCTGCGGCCATACGTGCTTTGTCATAGGCCATCTGCTCATCTGTTGATGTTGCAGTACCCACAGCAAAAGTCATGTCTGCGGTATCTTCGGGCAAGTTCACGAACCAAGCAGGAGCTCGTACCACTGTGCGAACTTGCCGTTCAGGCAAGGCATAAGGGTGTGGTGCAGGCGCCACTTCAACCACGCGGGTCGCAGGAGCGGGAGTGACAGTCTCGGCTTTTGGCGCCGTAGTGTTTGCACATGCCACAAGACTGGTTGCCGCCGCTAGAACAGATAAACGTTTAATTAACATACAAAACCTTTCAGGTTAGTTACACGATACTTCTATTGTACACAAATGATCAAAACTTGTCAACCACTACCCACTGGTCTTTTTGGATTTGGCAAATTACCCCTTGATAGGTATAGACATCTTGATGTCGAAACGTGCTATCCAAAAACCAACGACAGCGAGCACCGTTGTGCCAAAACTCTCGCGGAAAGTCCGGGTGCGGACGGAATTGGTGCAGTCGTCCCACGCTTCCAGGATTGGTACTGCGAAGCAGTTCTAGATCACGTTGGTCCGAACACACCATTACCTTTTCTGAGCGTACATGGCTGGGCGCCACTTGTGTTCGAACCGAATCTTCGGCTCGCGACACAGCCACAGCACAGGCTTCGCCACGTGGGCGATCGCCGGGCCAATCATAATGGCCTTGTGCCCAGTACCAAGTGGCACCAACTCGTGCCTTGAAATTGACCATGCATCTACGACCACCGTCGGGCGCAGGCACAACATTTTCTCGTAGGCCGGATCGTTCTTCAATGCGAACTGTGCTGGCAGTCACAGTACGATCTTGCAACACACACTCGGATGCCAGTACACTGGCAGGTATCAATGCGGCAATTAGCAGTTGTTTCATGGGCAATACCTCAAATTGTTGAGATGGTAGTTGATGTACTTGTTGGGATTGTTAAATGCCACATCATGATCACTGGTCCAAACAAAAGGATTCATGGCTCGCATGCGACTGCCAAATTGTTCGTTGGGTGTTTGACGCATGGCCTGCAACATAGCCACCTGTTGATCTTTGATCCTACAATCAACTTGAAAGTGATTGAGATCTACTGTGGCCATGGGTATGCGAGTGGCATCTGGATGAGTTGCACATCCGCTAAACAGGCTGACAGTTATAACGCACATGCCACAAACGGTGGCGAATTTGCGAACGTGTTTGTTCATAGTGCTTCTCACTTTCAAATGCTTGACGAGGAATTGCGGATTGAGTTTCAAGCCAGTTGATGATGGCCTGCCGGTTGGCACAGTCGTTGGGCATGGCTGCAACAGAGGGAGGTGGTACATGAGATTGTGAAGCACAACCTACCAACAACGACAGCAATAGAGGTGCAATGAGTTTCATTCTGATTGCTCGCGATTCTTGTGCTTGGGTTGACGACGATACACTGTCTTTGGCTTCTCCACACGACCGCGGAACGGCAAGTCATCATTGAACAAGGCACGATGACGGCGTTCTTTCACAGGCGGTAGAATGAACTGTATGGGTTTCATGATAGTGTAATTATAGCAAAATGAGATTTATTGGTCAATGTTAAAATTTTTGTTGCCAATGAACGCCAATTTGGCAATCGCCAGTGCTTGCATTTTCTAATATTCCTCCAGACTTAAACTCTGCCCGAGAGCTCAATTTAAATTTTCCTGTATATCGATCGACATAAAAATTTAGAGAATTGTAAGTATGATCAGGATTGGGATTTGATGCACTATAATTGACGGCATAACTAGATTCATCAATGCGCAGATTTGGGTATGTTAAATGTGCCGTATGGTAAGAGGGACCAATGGTTAAACTATTAGTAGATTGTTCAATTACAACATTAAATTTTACATAATCTTTTTTGTCTTTGTAATTTAAACTTCGATGTTTTGACGTAAATTCGGTAGTGATAATACCTTGACAAGCAAGATTAACAGTTTGAGCGCAAGCAACTGTCCCAAACAAGATTAATGATGCAACAATCAATTTTTTCATCGTTATCCCTTTTTCTGTCTATGCGTACATTATAGCACAACATCGAATAATAGTCAATTTAATGTAATGGCAACCCACTGGCTCCTCGAGCTCTTGCTCGAGCCATCTTCCAAGCATTTTCTATTTCCATTGCCGCTGGATATGTAGGCGCTGGACCATCATAAGGTAACCCACTGGCTCCTCGAGCTCTTGCTCGAGCTATATCATATGCCTGTTTTACTTGCCAATCTGCTATAGAGTCATTCAATGGAATATTAAGAGATTTACCAGACTTTCCTAAAGCTTCTGCTTTTGCTAATTTGTATTCGTGTTCTATTCGAAGATCGTTAAGGCTTTGAGCATTAGACACTCCAGCAAATATTGTAAAAATTGTACAAATCACAAAAATGCGTTTCATTTATAACTCCTGTTTGCTGTTTATGTGTATATTATAGCATTTGGGCATTTATTGGTCAACCATAAAAAAGCCCCAAAATCTGGGGCTTTTGCGGTAGTACTTGAGTATTACTTTTTAGAAGTTGCTGTGTAAGCCTTCATGATTCCTTCGCCAAACTTAACATAGTCAAATTTAGTGGCTTCTTGAACTGCTTTGACAGTTTCGCTGGCAACAGTGGTTGCGGCGTCTGTGGTAGCCTTGATGGCTTTTTTGGTATATTCGGCTTGGTTGTCAACGAATTTGATCATTGCCTCTTTGGCTGTTTCGTTTGTGATAAAAATGTTAACCCAAGTTTTTTTACCGGTTTGAACGGTGTCGATGAATGCGTCTGCTGTAAACATGTGTTTCTCCTATTAAGCGAGTTTACTATAGGACCCGGCCTATCCAGCGTCCTATGTACTATTATATATGACAATGATGTTGCATTGCAACAGAAAACGGCGTTTTTTTCTAGTGAATGATCACTAAATTGTTAAATACATCATAGGAGAAAACATTATGTTACGATTTTTAAAAGGCTTTTTTGGTAAACCAATTCCACCAGATGTTACGCCAACGCCCGAACCAGTGGCCCCATACAAAGTAGAGGCACCTGTTGCTCCAGCAGTTGAGATTGTTCCGATAGAACCAACATCTGTTGCCAAGCCTGAGCCTAAGAAAGCTCCGGTTAAAAAAGCACCTGTTAAAAAGGCACCTGTTGTAAAAACAGAAGTAGCGGCCAAAAAGCCCCGAACACGGAAAACTCCTGCAAAATAAATCAGCCCCAAACGGGGCTTTTTTATTAAATAAACTATGACAGAACTAATTGCAACACTGGTAATGACGCACATTACTATTGTTTGTGTCACATTATACCTACATCGTGGCCAAGCACATCGAGGCATAGAATTTCATCCTGTGCTTGAACACTTCATGAGATTTTGGTTATGGCTCACAACAGGCATGGTAACCAAACAGTGGGTGGCCATACACCGCAA
>Ga0315904_10011937_pt1 | contig 11019 bp, 4 predicted proteins | sample LakEriMetagenome_6_FD_203529 | JGI IMG/M metagenome (GOLD analysis project Ga0315904, IMG submission 203529) | Freshwater fungal communities from buoy surface, Lake Erie, Ohio, United States - Buoy 12 MA120 | ecosystem: Environmental > Aquatic > Freshwater > Lake | place: USA: Lake Erie, Ohio... | reverse complement strand
CTCCTCGGACCGCTTCTCCGAGGACTTCACCGCGGGCATCACGGTGTACCGCCGGGATGCCGAGGGACGCCTCGGTCTCATCGCATCGAACACAACCTTCGCAAACCTCATCATCCAGCTCGAGTTTGGGATGGGCGACTTCGACGAGTTCGCCAACGTGAGGTTCAACGTCCGCGCTGGCGAGAAGTACTGGGTGCAGCTTGCCTCGCCGGGCACATGGGCCGACATGAGCGTCATCACGCTGCGGCCACCGACCGAGGAGAACTGGGTCGCCCCCAGCACGACAGCAGCGGAACCCAGCACGACCACCACCGAGAAGCCGGTCGACACGACCGAAGCCCCGGCGACCACGACCCCGCAGACCAGTACGACGGCATCGACAGAAGTCGCTGATGTGACCACGACAGTCGCGGATGCGGCACCGTCGACCACCGAGGCTCCTGCCCCCGCGGACACGACCGTCCCGGCCGGGCCGGTCACGCCGGAGCAGCTGGTGACAGAAGGCATCAAGGAACTGGTGGAAGAAGGCGCACGGAACGAGCCGGCACCCGTGCTCGCGCCCGAGGGTGACCAGCGTCAGCGCGTGGAGGTGCGCGAGGATGCTGTCTCCGTGACCGTGTCCATGCAGGATCTCGTCGCTTCGGTGACGAAGAGCGGCGTGGTCCTCGACCCCGCCGCCCCCATCGTGGTGCGCACCGGGAACTCCCGGCCGAAGGTGTTCTCCCCGAACCGGCGCAGCGTGACGCTGCCCGTCATCCCGGGAGGCTCCGCACAGGACATCGACGTCATCGCGACCGATGCCGACGGGAAGGTCGTCACCTCATCCATCAAGATCGCAAAGACCGTGACACCCATGGTGTCGGTCGGCGACAACGACACCGGGGGGGGTGGCTTCCCGGTGGTGCCGGTCGTGGCCGCCCTGTTGGCGTTGCTCGCGGCCGCCGCCGCAGTCATCATGAGGGGGCGCCGTCAGGCGGCGGTCACGGAGGAGACAGAATGAGACGTCGCTCTGCATCGATCATGGTGACTGCACTCGCGGCGGTCATCGCGCTGTCGGGCTGTAGCGGCGGGTCATCGGGCGGCACGGACCTGGCCCGCACCCCTGCGGTGTCCACGCTCGTCCCCGCGGAGCAGGGTTTCTCGTTCGCCAACTTCTCCGCCAAGCGGACGAGCGAGGAATTCGACACATCAGACCTTGTCGCGATGTTCGGCGCCACACCCGACGTGTGCGCGGGAGGGAAGGAGCCATGCGTTCCCACCCCGGAGGCAGCCGCCTTCGCGCGCATGGTCAACCAGGCGCGTGCGTCCGGGCACTGCGAGGGTCTGGTCGCGCTCGCGGCCAGCCGCTTCATCGAGAAGGTCTCCCCGAAGACGGGCGAACTGCCGAAGGACGGCGAGGTCACCCATGCGATCCTCAGGGCCTTCGCCACGCAGTTCCTTCCCGAGTCCCAGGACGAGACGAAGAGCTGGGCGAAGAAGTCCGTCAGCGACATCCTCGCCGCGCTCCAGTCCACCCTCGCAGCCGACAAGCCCGAGTACTCGCTCAACCTCTACACCGAGAACGGCGGGCACGCTGTTCTCCCCACCGCGATCGAGTTCCCGGACAACGACACGGCTGTCGTGAAGCTGTACGACTCCAACTGGCCCGGGCAGGAGCGTTACGCCACCTTCAACCTGAAGACCAACGAATGGTCGTTCTCGTTCTCCGGCAAGGACCCCGCCAACGACCCGCGCATGTGGACGGGCGGCAAGGGAGACCTCGACCTCACCTCGCTCACGTCACGCACGGAGAGCTCGTGCCCGTTCTGCGGTGACGGCACCGCCGTGCGCAACACGCTGCTCGTCATCCGCTCCGTTGACCAGAAGATCGAGATAATCACCGACGAGGGCACCGTCTCCCCCGCCAGCCCCACTGCGGGCGAGACGACCATCCGCCCGCTCGCCGGGCCGGGAGCAGAACCTGCCCCCGGCCAGCCGCGTGACTACGTGGTGTCGATCCCCGCCGGCAACAAGTCCACGAAGGTGAACTCGAAGACGGAGGCGCGCATCGTTGCCATCACCCCGAAGGCGATCGCCGAGGCGACCACGCCCGCCGGCGGTTCGTCGCAGCCGGTGTCGATCGACCCGTTCGGCATCTCGGTCGCGGACCCGCAGGTCACGCTCACGCTCGCGAGTGGCGACTTCGTTCTCACCTCCACCGGGGAGAACAACGCGCTCACGGTGACCGACAACGGCGTCTCCGCCACCCTCGACGGCGCGAACGGCGCGCCCGTCACGGTGGAGACGAGCGCGGAGCAACCCGCAATCGAGGTCGCGGGTGCCGGCGCGGAGTTCCTGCCGGCGGAGGCGGCATACGTGGTGAAGGCCCAGTCAGTCGGGGGCGACCTCTTCGTGACGACCTTCGCGCCGGACGGCGGCAAGACGACCGAGCAGGTCGAGGGGACACTGGCCAACACATCCACGACTCCGGACCTGAGCGCACCGCTCGCCGCGACCGACGAGGTCCCCGGCCTGCCGCCCGAAGCCGAGCGCGCCACGGTCGTGGAACCGACAGCCACCACCACGACCGTCGCCACGGCAACCACAGTGGCGCCCGACGACGGGACGGACACCGGCAACGCGTCGCCACGGACCACCGTGAAGCCGCGCACCACCACCACGACCTCGCCGAAGACGGCCTCACGGACCTCCGTGACGGTGGGGATGAACCTGGATGAGTGGGCCTACGGCCCGTCCGACCCCGCGTCCAGCGGGTTCACCGCGACACTCGACGTCTCGGGCGGATCCTCCGAATCCTGTTCGTCGGCGGCGTGCCTGGAGGGGATGTTCGTGGAGGGCGTGAGCACCGGCACCGACCCCTCGACCGGGCGCACCGTGACCACCAGTTCAACGTTCAGCATCAGGTCCGTCGCGGCACCGTTCTCGGCTCGCTGCGGCACCAACGGCTCGTGGCAGCAGGCCACGGCCAGCGGGGGCACCTACGGCCTGACCTGCACGATCTCGTCAGTCACCAAGGACGAGACCATCTACCTGCGGTCGTGACCCCGGGCTGGTGGCCCGGCAGGACAATTGTCACTAATCCTGAATCTTCATTTAGACTACGGGAATGACCACGCCCTTGGCCCGCCGTTCCGTTCTCCGTGTTGCTCTTGCCTTCGGCATGGTGGCTGCTCTCGTCAACTGCGGCGGGTCCGGGGACTCGTCCTCTGACACCCGCCAGCGCAACAGTGCGCTCGAGGAATGCCTGCCGGGCGACCCGAACGAGACCACCACGACCATCGAGAACGACCCGTGCGCCGAGACCACCACGACGCTCTACGAGAACGAGTCCAAGACGCTCACATGTGACATCTCGTGGGATGCGATCGAGCGCGTGTTGACACCGTGCGAAGCGGTTGATGCTGCCAAGATCGGATTCCGCGACGGGAACGGGATCCTGATCGGGGAAGTCGAGGCACAGAGGAACACGCCGTTGACGCTTCCGGACGGCACGGTCGCCCTGATTGGGCGTGTCCAGATTGCCGGGCTGAACCCGAGTTTCGAGACGAGCCTGGCAAGCGCATCGATGAATGACTTCACTTGGATCTTCTTCGACGTCAACACCAGTCAGTCAAAGACGATCGAGTACCGAACCAGGCCCCAGGAGACCTCGACCACGGTTGCGGACACGGAGTACGAGGGTCCCGAAGTGACATGCGCTGTCACCTGGCAGACGGGCAGCTTCACCATCACCTCGTGCGACGGCACGACTGGCATGCAGCTCCAGTTCTACAACGAAGCCAACGAGAAGGTCGGCAACGCAGGCACACTGAGCGAGAACCCCGCGTCCGGCATCGCCGTTCCCGACGGTGCCCGCTACTTGGACGTGACGATTTTCATCGCCTCTGCATTCGGCCCGGAGAACGAGCCCGTCGGCACCGTCCGCCTGGACACCTCCACTGACGGCAGCAACTCGACCTTCGTCTACCGCCGGGCGGTGTCCGCACCAATCGACACGACACCTGTCGACACGACACCTGTCGACACGACACCTGTCGACACAACGCCGACAGAGCCCACCAGCAGCCCCCGTGACGCGATTGCAGCGACCATCTCCGTCCAGGAAGTCCCATGTGAGACGAACTACACGGCCGCCACCCGGACGATCCAGTTGTGCGAGAACTTCGACCGCACTGTCGGTGCCGCTTTCGGCAACGACGGGAAGTTCACCGACACCATCGAGACCGGGTACGGCAACTCCTTCACCCTGCCTGCCAACCTGGTGGAGGGTGGCGGTGCACGGTTCGTGCGCATTGCCGTGGGACAGAACATGAGCGGCATCGAGGGAGGCATCGCCGTGTTCCGCGGCGAGGGCATCCTCGACCTCGGTGACGGCACCTCCGACGTGAATGGCACCATCTACGTCAGCCCCACCGGCCAGGAAGCCTTGAACACGGGTGGCTTCCCCGCGAGCCTCCGGATCGAGTTGACCGAGGCCGGGCTCTTCGAGGTTGAGCGCATCGAGGAGAACGAGCTCGCCTTCGTCATGCTCGAGGACGTGGTGTACACCGAGTACGAGCTGGTGAAGCCCCCGGCATCCTGGGACCAGGGCGAGCCGCTGCGTTGGCGCGCCTACCAGAACGACGGGTTCGGCCTACCCCGATTGGTCGCCAGTGGGCTGATTGCCCTCGGGAGCAAGACGAGGCGCGTCGATTACACGAACCCTTCGTTCGAGCTGAACTCCCAGAGGGTTGAGATCCTCGGCGGGGAGAACGCCGCGCAGAGTCCGAGCACCGAGGGACTCACGGAGGACCCGTGCGGTGCCGTGGACCCGTACATGATCACGACCCCGGTCACCCCTAGCCGCACCAACCTGGTGACATTCACCGTGGCGACCGACTGTGCGTCTACTGACTCGATCCTCGGGCTGGTGGTGTACGACTACGACGAAGACGAGATCCCGATCTTCTCCCAGTTCAAGTCCACTCGGTTCACCTCCAGGATTGTCGCAACCACGTTCCTCGCCGACGGCGAGTACGACGTGCTGTGGGGTGACTACGACCTCGTGGGTGTCCATGAGTACGTGGTGAACGGCGGAGGAACGGGGGCGAACTGCCATCACCCGAGCCTCGACATCGACACAGAGACGATGAAGGCGACATTGAGCGACTGCGACCCGGGCGGAAACCGCATGCGCGTGTTCGCCGACAATCTCGACTGGCAGGAGAGCTGGCGGGAGATCCGACTGCCGCTCGCGAGCAATGTCATCGACCTGCAGCAGGTCGACATCGAGGGTTTCTTCGAGCTGGAGATCAAGATCGACAACTCCTTCGAACCCGACTTCCTGGCGTGCATCAGGGCATGCGAGAGCGCGATCACGGCTGACCCCGGCCTCGAGGTCAGTTTCGACACATCCACGTTCTCCGAGGACGGTGGCGTTGGCATCACCGGATCGTGCGTCAATGCCGGACGGCCTGACGGCGAGGGCTGGCAACGGTCCTGGTCCGGCGGGGACATCAGGCTCTTCCGCCCGGCCGGGCGCGGCGCCTACATCGAGGAGAACTGGGCCTGGTTCGATAGCGGCGAGGAGGGAGACGTGACAGAGAAGCTCCATCTCCCCGGCAACGGCAAGGTTCTCTCGGCAACGAAGTGCTACACCGACTGGTTCACAGAGGACGGAGCGTGGAGCTTCTCCGAGACGTTCGGTATCCACACAGTAGACATCACAGCCCCGATGCCCAATCGTCCGTCAAATGACGCCTTCGCAGACGCCCCGGCCATCGAACCAGGCGTGGGTGCGGTCCAGTTCACGAACGTGTCCGCAACGAACGAGCCCGGCGAGATGGGCATCGAGTACTCGACATCATCGGACGCAGGCCAGTTCCACAGCGTGTGGTTCACTTTCACACCCGAGGACTCCGCCCGGACGAGTTTCAGGATCACCGACTACACCTTTGATGCCGTGATGCGCGTGACCCGGCGCGACGAGGACGGCAGGACTGTCCTGCTGGACGAGACTGAGGTCTGGATTGACGGGCAGATGCACTGCGATTGCGACTACTCGTACGAGGAGACCGTCTCGTTCTTCGCGAATGCCGGCACCACATACCACATCCAGGTCACCAACGAGGACTGGGAGAACCAGGTCGGCACGGCCACTCTCCTGGTCAACGGGGGCGACGGCGAGACCGTGAAGGTGCCGGCCGGCGACCTGCCCTTCGCGACTCCCGCGGAGCTTCGGGCACAGTCGCCCGCCACCACGGTGCCGCCGACGACCCCATCGTCCACGTCCACCTCCACATTGGTGCCGGTGGACACCGTTGCACCCGGCACGTCAGCCCCGACTGTGACAACCACACCGACGCAGCAGCAATACTCTGCCGCCCTCGAGAAGGGGTCGCAGAATGAGGTCGTCACTGTGCTCGCCCCCGTGGGTGACGCACCGGCAACGATCGAGGCCAGGGAGGACGCGCGCACCGTGCAGATCCCGGTGCAGGACCTCTACGGCACGGTCTCGGCGGCGTCAGCGAACGTGGACAATGCCCGACCGTTGATGCTCCGGCAGAAGGGACACCGCCCGGTCAAGGTCCGTTCCTCCGACCGGATGGTCACAGTGCCGGTCGGGACCGAAATCTCGGAACTGAACATCGTCGCGACCACCACGGACGGAAAGACCGTCACAGCACCGCTCGTGGTGAAGAAGACGGTGGCACCGCTCGTGACAGTCACCGGCTCTGATGACGATGGTGGCTCCGGATTGCCCATGCTGCCGATCGGCATCGCACTCGCCGTGCTCGTGGGTGTGGCCACCTTCTTCTTCACCCGCCGTCGCAGTGCTGCACCCGCGGGTGACGCGCCGACCGAGGACTGACACCGTGCCGGCGGTTGCCCCGCCGGCACATGACAACCGAACCACAGGAGGAGACCCCATGGGCCGCCGCATACTCGCCATCACCGCATTGCTCGCCGGGGCGCTGACCCTCTCCCCCGTTTCACCTGCGTCCGCCGAGTCCGGTGGCGGCACATCCACTGCCACACGCTCGGCAATGGGGCAGATCGCGGCAGGCGACCGCACCAACTGCACGGTGGTGAACGAGCGAGTTGCCTGCTGGGGTGCGAACTTTCATGGTCAGGTCGGAGACGGCACCTTCAACCAGCGGACGATGGCGACCTACGTGCCCGGTCTCACGGGTGTCCAGTCAGTGGCGGTGTCCGAGCGGAACACCTGCGTCATCGTCACCGGCGGCGGCGTGAAGTGCTGGGGCGACAACACGTACGGCCAGCTCGGGAACGGGACCACGAACTCCGTCGGCACACCCAACCCCGTCGACGTGTGCGGCATCAGCAGTTGCTCCACGCTGCTCACAGGGGCGACACAGCTCTCGATGGGTTTCGGCTTCGCCTGTGCGCTCCTGACCGACGAGAGGGTCGCCTGCTGGGGCAGCAACAGCCGCTACCAGACGGGCAGCGGTGCACTGACGATGACCCAGGTGTGGCCCACGGCAGTCCCTGGGTTGTCGGGCGTGACCGCGATCTCCTCCGGTTACGAACACACGTGTGCAGTCCAGCCCGGTGGCAACCTGACGTGCTGGGGCGACAACACATACGGCCAGTTGGGCAACGGCCAGCGGGGCAACGGTGCCGACCCTAACGCCAAGGTGGAATCGTTGGTTACCGTGAACCGCGCGGGGGTGATACCCGTGTCCGCCGTTGCGGCAACAAAGCACGCGACATGCGTGATCTCGTCCGGCGACAACAAGGTCCGGTGCTGGGGCGGTGACAGTGCCAACGAACTCGGCTATGACAGCATCCAGCAGTCACCCAACACCTATTCCTTCCCCATGGGCAGCAGTCCCACGGTCACGACGGTGCACGACCCTGTGACAGCCCAGCTCAACAGCGCGGACATCACAGCCAAGGCGATCGACGCAGGCCCACGGGCCGTCTGCGTCATCACCACGAGTGACGCCCTCGCATGCTGGGGGTCAATCGCAGGGCTTGGCACGCAGACGGGCGGCACGAACTTCGGCTCGGCGTTCTCCTCCAACTACGTCTCGGGCATGACATCAGTGACCAACGTGGCGGTCAGCACGTCCTCTGTCTGCGCAACGAATGCCGCCATCGTCAAGTGCTGGGGAGCAGGGCCCTTCGGCGAGCTCGGCGACAACACCACCGGAACCTCCCCCACGGCCGCTGTCACGGTTCTCGGTCTCGTGACCCAGACCGTCTCCTTCGACGCGCTCGACGCACGCACGACCGCGGCCGCACCGTCTGCGCTCACTGCCACCAGTTCGTCCGGCCAGACCGTGACGTACTCGTCATCGACACCGTCCGTCTGCAGCGCCGACCAGGCCGCACAGACCTGGACGCTCTCGATGGTCGGCCCGGGGACGTGCACCGTCGTGGCGTCCGCTGCCGCAGGGACCGTCGGCGGCGGGAGCACCTTCTATGCCCCGGCGAGCACCACGCGCAGCTTCACCGTCACGGCCGTCGCCCCGGTGATCACTCTCGCGGCAGCGAGCTCTGTCACCACCACCACGGCCACGCTGTCTGCCACGCTCAACCCTGCACTCCTCTCCACCACGAGCGCGTTCAAGTACTCCACCCGTGAGGACATGTCCGGAGCCACCACCGCAGGCTCTGCGACCACCTCGGCCAGTGCCGGCACCGTCAGCCGGACGGCGTCGCTCACCGGCCTCTCCCCGGGCAGGAAGTACTACTACACCTTCGAGGCCACCAACTCGATCGGCACGACCTCGGCCTCCGTGCAGTCGTTCACCATGGTCGGTTTCGCCCCCACGGGCACGACGGGTTCGGCAACGTCGGTGTCGTCCTCGCGGGCGACTCTCAATGCCTCCGTCACACCCGGCGGGCTGGACACCAGTGTCTGGTTCACCTGGGGCCAGAAGGCCGATCTCGCCGATGGCACCAAGGCGGAGTACAGGTCGATCTCCGACATAACTGCTGTCGACGTGTCCGTGACCGTGACCGGCCTCACCGAGTCGACGCGCTACTACTACCGCGTCGAGGCGAGCAACGACCTCGGCAGCATGAAGGGCGACATCAAGTCGTTCACTGCATCGAGGCCCGTCGGCATCACGATCAACAACGCCGCCGAGTTCACCAACTCGCGGAACGTCACCGTGACCGCCACCGGGCCCACCGGCAGCACCCAGGTCATCATCTCCAACGACGGTGGCTTCGGCTCGTCCCAGACGTTCGACCTCACCGACGGCACCGCCGACATCCGATGGACACTGGTCGCCAGCCGCGACGAGCGCCTTCCGAAGACCGTCTACGCGCGGTTCGTGCAGCGCTTCGGCACGCAGAGCAGCACCAACACCGACGACATCATCCTGGACACCACTGCCCCCACGATGACGGGCACCACCGCCGCGTCCACCGCCCCCAGCAGCGGTGCGGTCACGGTGGCCGGCGTCCGGGTCGAGGCAGCCAAGCGTGGCGGCGTGCGGATGACGGTGCGTGCCAGCGACAAGAACTCCGGCATCGGCAAGGTGCAGGTCAAGACCTCGGCATCGGGCCGCATCACTGACATCGAGACCTCCAGCCCCAAGGCATCGTCACGCACCGTCCGCGTGAACACCACCAAGAAGCGCCTCTGGGTGCGAGTGGTCGACCGTGCCGGCAACGTGTCCAAATGGGTCACCGTCACCGTGAAGTGACCCCGTGCGGGCCCTGTGGGCCCGCACTCAGTCGAGCAGGGACAACAAGTCGGCGGGAACGTGCGCGATGTGCGTCGCCCCGGCGCCCGAGAGTTCCTCCTCGTCGCCGTAGCCCCACATCACGCCGATCGATTTGGTGCCCACCTCCACTGCCGCGTCGATGTCGTGGTGGCGGTCCCCGATCATCCAGCACGCGTCGTGGCCCAGCGAGGCGTCCCTCGTGGCACGCACGTGTGCGATCGCCGTCTCCAGCAGGCGGGCCTTCGGCGTGGGTGCGTCCGGCTGTGGGCCGATCACGATCTCCATCATGTGCTCCATGCCGATGGCACGGACGGCCACGGTCGCCTGGTTCACCGGCTTGGCAGTGACCACAGACAGGTGGAACATGCCCGCCAGTTCCTCGATCACCTCGCCGATCCCCTCGATGCGCGGCGTGCGGGGCAGGTGCTCGGCGGAGTAGATGCGCCGGTACTCGGTGATGAGCCCGTCGGTGAGGTTCTCGTCCAGGCCGCGGGCACGCAGCAGCACCGGCATCGTGTGCTGGAACGCGGGGCCGATGATGAAGCGCTTCTCCTCCTCCGTCAACGGAACGGTGCCGAGGGAGGCGAGGACCCTGTCGACGGCGGACGTGATGCCGGCGCCGGAGTCAGCGAGGGTGCCGTCGAGATCCAGGAACAACGCGCCCCTCTTCCCCGTCGTCCCGCGCGCCATCGCATCAACCGTACGTGCCGGGGCGCCGTCTACCGTGGAGCCGGTGTCAACGGCCACTCTCCTCCTCGTGCTCGACCTCCTCGGCATCGCCGTCTTCGCGGCATCCGGCGCTCTCACCGGGGTGCAGAAGCAGCTGGACATCTTCGGCGTCGTGTTCCTGGCCGGCGCGACGGGACTGGGCGGCGGGTTCATCCGTGACGCGCTGATCGGCGCCACGCCGGCCGCGGCGCTCGGTGACTGGCGCTACCTGGCCGTCCCCGCCTTCGTCGGTGCCGTCGGCTTCTTCGTGCACCCCACGATCACCCGGCTCGCCCGGCCCCTCCTGCTGCTCGACGCCGCGGGCCTCGGGCTGTTCGCCGTGGCCGGCACCCGCAAGGCCATCGACGCCGGCATCGGCGCGGTCGGAGCGTGCGCGATCGGCCTGGTGACCGCCATCGGCGGCGGGATCATCCGTGACGTCCTCGTCCGGGAGATCCCCGCCGTGCTCATGCGCGAGATCTACGCGACCGCCGCACTCGTCGGCACCGTCGTGGTGGTGGTGGCCGACAGGTCAGGTGCGCCCGCAACAGTGTCAGCCGTGCTCGCGATCGCGGTCACATTCGTGATCCGCGTGGTCAGCAGGTGGCGCAGGTGGTTCGCCCCCGTC
>Ga0315904_10011934_pt1 | contig 11022 bp, 10 predicted proteins | sample LakEriMetagenome_6_FD_203529 | JGI IMG/M metagenome (GOLD analysis project Ga0315904, IMG submission 203529) | Freshwater fungal communities from buoy surface, Lake Erie, Ohio, United States - Buoy 12 MA120 | ecosystem: Environmental > Aquatic > Freshwater > Lake | place: USA: Lake Erie, Ohio... | reverse complement strand
CTAAATTAAGAATATGAGTATCAATATCAATTGTAGTATTTTGAATCAAAGTACCACCCAACTGAAAATTGTTCGCAGGGTTTTCAGTTAATCCATTGTCAACAGTATATGTTCCTCCACCACCACCCGTTGCATCAAAGGTAATATTACCCAAACCATCATCGGTAATGGTCATGTTAGTTCCTTGAACTAAGTTTAAGATATTCTGCGTTGGATTATTTACTCCATCAGTCTGCAATAAAATAGAAGAGCCTCCACCACTTGCATCAATAGTAACACCACCTATGCCATTGGGAGTTAAAGTGATGTTACTACCTGCAATGAGATTTAAAACGCTCTGTAATGGATTATTTACCCCATTAACCTGCAAAAGTAAACTAGCAAGCAAACTCTTCTTAATGTACCGCTTGCTTAGATTCCTTCCGTTACCAACATTGTTAGATGAATTTACATAAACAGCTACATAAGCATCACTCGGATTGTTATTTAGTATATCAGTAAAATCAATTAAAATAGTCTCATTTACTGCCATATCTTTATTTAGTATAAATTTTTACACAGTTTGCTGTTATAATATTATAGTCTTACCCCTTCGATTGCAAATGTAGTTTGATTATAGTATAAATAAGTATTTCCTGCTACAGCACCCAAAGCTACTGTAATTGAATTTATAGCACCAGTTCTGTCATTATATTGTGGCATGCTTGTATTTGCTATAACAAACTGATTTGTAAGTGTATTTCCTGTTCCACTAGTAGAATCATAACCTGCACTATTTCCAATAAATGTACAATATGCCCCAGTATTTAAAGCTCCTGATAAATTTCCAAACGCAATTGAATTGAATCCTGTATTATCTAATAGTGATTGTCTCCCAATAGCAATAACATTATTAGATTGATTTCCTGATGCTGCAAAATATCCCAAAGCATTTACATTATTTCCAAGGTTATTTGCTGCTGAATGGTTTCCAAAAGCATTAACATCAGAACCCTCATTTGCTTCTGCTGAACTTTCTCCAAATGCATTTATATTTGATTCTGTTGAAAAAATATTATACCCTGCTTTTGAACCTAAGGCGTTAAGATTTAATACATTGCTTAATCTTCCTGCATCATTTCCAAGAGCATTAACATTATTTGAACTTCCTTGCGCTGCGGCAAAACTACCAAATGCATTTATATCAGAACCTGCATTAGCTGTTGCAGTTGATAATCCAAAAGCATTTATTCTTTGACCAGTAAAAACAGACCCATCAGTTATCCCAATGTTTTGAGTTATAGGCCCTGATATAGTTAAGTCGTATCCATCTACACTATTACCTGTTGAATATACACTTTGTAAATCTTGATAATAAATATTAAATGTATAAATATCAGTATCTATATCATACGTTCCAACAGAATTATATGAAATATTTAAAGCAAGGTCAGTAATCGTATTTGAAGTTAACCCAAAAACTCTTATTACTCCAAATCCACCATTAGCGTCATTCATTTGATAACACGTTTGGATACTTATTGAACTAGTAGATATTAGTGTCTGTAATTGCGCTCTTGTAAGAGATACTACATTATCAACTGCTGGTGGTATATCATCAATAGTTGCAAATACATTTGTACTATCGGGATTATTTGCTCCTTGAACAGCATCTAGTTCATCAGAAGTTAATTGTACAGGAAATTGATTAATTGGTACACTTGAAGCAACTCCTGCTTGAGAAACTACTGTAATCTCATTTCCGATTAATGGAAGCGCTGCTGCAGGTAAATTGGGTATGGATAAATCTGGCATATTATTTTTTTTAAAATTAAATTACATGTACTCAAAGAAAAAACGATACTTAACACCAACTGCTCCTTGACCTGCTTGTAAATTACCTGATATCATTTGTGACATATAATCATCACAAGGTGTTGTAGTCGGGCCAAATGTATAAGTACCAACTCCCATATACTTATCTCCTATAATTGACGTACTTATAAAAGCAGATGGGTCAGGAAATATATAATCTGTACCTATATCAAAAATACCATAGTAAGTACCTGCATCTCCAACATTTGCTGTAACACCAGGAGGAGGAACTGTTCCTGCTTGTATTTGATTCAATTCTAAATATTGATACGTAAACGCTGAGGCAGGATAAAATCCTAAGAAATTATTAAAATTTAATGGGTCAGAACCTAAATCATATTTATTAACACCCCTCGCGCCAGATATAGAAAATCTTGGTATTTGCGCCCCACCTAAATCAGAACTAATATTAGTGTAAACTTTTATTCTTGTTATTGCATTCCAATTATTTCCAACACCAATAGGCTTAAAATATGCAGCATTAGTATCTAATTGATATGCAAATCCTAATGGTGATAATGGTGAATTTACAGATGGCGATGCTTGAATCGCTCCTGTTCCATAACTTGTAGAGTTAGTTACATTGCTAATTCCTGTTTGTACACCTACAATTACACTATTAACTGTTGTTGTAGTTCCTGTAATATCACCTGAATCATATTGAGCTGTTGCTGGAGGAGACCATACCCAAGCACCAGGCAATGGATTCTCAATACAAATAAATTCATAAGCATTCCCATCTGGAGGTATTATTGCAGGAGTATCAATAGCATAATTATTAATTTGCCCACCTGCCAAAGAAGGAAATAAACTGACTGTCATTAATGAACGATTAATCACAACTACTCTTTTCCCTGTTGTTGGAATTGGTAATTTACATGCATAATCATCTGCTGTTGATGTCACAATTATATTTACCCCATAGTCTAATACTAGAGTAGTATTTGCCATTGTGGTATTATCTGCAACCAAATCAGGAAATACTAACGTCTGTCCTGCTGATGAAAAATCAAGCATTGACGTAAGCAATGGTCTCATTGAGTTAGCAGGATAATTTGCTCCCGTAACTATTAAATCAATATTATCTTGTATTTCTTGTTGTGATGCCATTAGTTAAAATCGTTAGGGTTAAAATCGTTGGGGTTAAAATCGAATGAAATTATTGGTAGGTCGTTGTTAATTATTATTCTAAATCCATCATCTTGTAAGATATAGAATCCGTTATCTTGAAGTAGGAAATCTTCTAAAGGTGGTGGTGCTGGTATTGGTACATTATTAAGAGTAGTTTCTGCTAAGTTCTCAATAGAACCTCCACTTATAGTAAATTGTAAATTGGTCATTAACCAATCGCAAGAAATTAGAATATCGCTTTCTTTTATTACTCCTTCACTTGCAAAACATAATCTTGAATAATCAAAAACTACATCGTTTACATTTTTAGCCAAATACAAAAGTCTATAACACTCTTCAAAATCACAACCTGCATTACGACTAGCGTTTACACGTTGTAACTGCTTATCAATAGCACTGTAAGCTATTAAAGCAAAAGATTGATATTGACCTTTGGTTGCCATTATAAAAGAACAGTTTGATATTGAACGTATAATACAGCAGATGTTCCTGTTCCTGCAGAAGGGTTTCCTGTTTCAATTCCCCAATTTAAACTTGAATTTTCAATTAACTGAGAAGTGTTTATTGTGCCTGTTGTAGGAGAAAAATCAAACATTAATGTACTTGCTGCACCTAATCCACCAACTTGTCTCATAATTGAATTAGAAGCGCTTGTGTGTCCAATAAAAAAGTTTAAGTTACCCGTAAATGCCGCACTACCAAAAACAATTCTTAATTGCGCTTTGATAGGCACAATCATAGTTCCTGCCCCTGCAGCATCTGCTATTTTACCTCCAATTGAAAAACCAGTTAATAATTGAGCGTTAGTTAAAGGAATCCTTACAAAAGTTGCAGGCAAAATACTTGCATCAAAATTTTCAGCTTCAATTAATCCTGCTACTAAAGCGTTTGCTTTTCTTTTTAATAACTGACCATTTGTAGGTATTGCAATTGCTGTTGGTGCAGCAGAAGCGTTTGTTGCATTACCTACTACTGTTAATGCTGCTTGATTACTTAAAGTAGATAGAGTTACAGGCTTGTTAATCGTAATCGCTCTCCAAACATTTACCGTTGCATCAAATGTAGCTATTACAGCCATACCACCTGCTAATGCTTGTGCATCTGGAATTATAACACCAAACGCTGTAACTGTATTCCCATTATTAGTTATACCTCCAGAAAAATCAAGTACGAAAATAGTTCCATCTTTAACTGCCGTTGCTGAAGCATTTACAGTATAGTTTGATGTCAATGTTACTGCTGAACTTGAAAATCTTTGATACTGTTTATTGATACCTGCTATTAAGGTTAGTGTTCCACCACCAGAAGGTACAGCAACATTATTTACACCTCTATATTCTTGCGGTAAGTCTTTTCCATTTGCTGTATAGTTAACAATCCAAGTAGTGCCGTTATAATAAGTAGTAAAGATACCTCCTTGATTTAAGCTATCTTGATTAATAGGCTGTCCTTCAATAGTTACAGAGAACGTACCTAAAGTAATATCTGCATCCCACCAAATTATGTAACTACCTCCTTGTTCAGAAATATTTGAAGTAAAAGAAATATTTGAAGTTAATGTAGCAGTTCCGCTTACATAATAGCTCTGATAAAAATTACCTATTCCTAAAAACGGTTGAAGTGTTGCGCCTGCACTTGTTAGTGCTATCTTTTCTAAATTCATATTATTGAGCAATTATTTTATCAACAGTTAGTGTAGAAAATATAAATGTATCACTTTGGTCTTGTGTTCCGTAGATTACAAAATTGTTTGAATTAGTAAAATCTAATCCTGTTAATAATTTAGATTCATTGTAACAAATTGGGCCATTACCAAAATCAATTCCATTTAGAGAAAATCGTGAATAAGCCTCAGAAGATACATTATTTCTAATTATTTCAAGTTTAATTTGTGCATCAAATGTCATTTTTTCTTGTGATAAATTTACTTTATTGTTAAATCCAAATCCTGAATTAAAACCAAAAATACATTCTTGCCCACCGAACCTAAACCCTAGCGACCTATATATTATGTTTGTAGTTTTTTTATCAGCTCTTACATTAAATGTTAAAACTAAACTACTGCCTTCTGTTTGAGGCATATCTACTGCACTAATAGTTTGAGTTATAAATGTTTTTGAAGCACCAACACCCGAAAGAATAGGTGGTAAATTATATGCAACTCTTACGAAGCCCTCAGAGCCAGGAGCGCCAGGAGCGCCAGGACTACCAGGAGCGCCAGGATTTCCTGGAATGCCTTGCTCACCTTGAGAACCAATAATAGAAGTTGGTATCTGTAAGCATCCTAAATTAGTTAAACAGCAGTCGCTCATGTCATTAACAAGTTTTACAAGTTGTACAAATTGATTGAAGTATTTCTACTATATTATTTACGCTTGTCGGATTATTTAACCCTACAGCATTTATTAGTGAATCGAAATTTAATGAAACATCAATAGCACTAGACCTTAAAACATTACCCTTAGTAAAGCCTACCATCGTTTCCTCTTTGCATTTTTTAATCTGACAAATTAGATATACCCACCCACTATATGCAAAAGTCTGAGAAGCAGTTTGTATTTGATAAGTTACTTTCCAAGCGCCATCTAACAAATCTGCTTGTGCATCAATGCCATAAAGTAATGGCGAATCAAAAGTAAAGTTAAAAAAAGGAAAAACTGTTGAAGGTAAATCAGCTAATACGTTTATTGTGTTTCCATAAACATCAGTTCGTGTTGCATCTGTTATTATGTTATTTGAAATAGTAAAAGCAAATACAATTCCTTGCGTTTCGTTTGGCGAGAAAAACGTGATAGTTGAACTTATAACAGTTGCGCTTAGTGGGTTTGTTGGCCCACCATAGCCAGTTGGATTAGTATTTGCATTAAAAATTCCTGTTGTGTCACTAAAAGATACGCTTTTGCAATCACAATCTTGCGGAACACAATAGTTAAGTTGAAATGCCATAATAACCTTTCCTAAAATTTAGTTGTCAAAATTACTAATTATTTTTTAATGTTTTATTTTTATTTTTTCATAGACTTCGAGCCGCTACATTTCCATTTTTTTCTTGACAGGCTATTGGGACTGTTTTTATCTGATTTCCAATCTCCTTTAATCTTTGCGCTCCTTGCACAGTATGCATCTCCCTTAGAAGTTCCTGGTCTAATTCTATCTCCTCCTCCTTTAGCTTCCCCCGATTGACCGTAGCTAACTTTATTTTCTCTACCCGTTTCTTTGTTAACTACTACCTTAACAAATCTTTTTCCTTTTGCTGGTGTTGCCATAGTATAATTATTTAAGTGTTTTTCCATTTTTTCCTTGCCCATTCCTTTTCCTATTGGTACTCTGCGCCTCTTTCACAAGTTTACCATTCTTTTGATGAGATAAATCCATCTTATCTCCGTTGCCATATTCGCCCCTATCTCTATTAGCCTTATTCAATTCAGCACGATACTTCTTCTGCTTCTCGCTACCTTGAAACTCCTTATACTCCTTCTTGTAATCTCTACCTGTCTTTTCGGTATTGTTGCTCTTGCCTTTACCTGCTAATGTGTTACGTGCCATAGTTATTATTCTTATAGTTACTACTACCTAAATTTAGATGCTTTTTTTGCAACACTCTTTGGCTGCTTAACAAACTGCTTACCTTTCGCATTTCCTTCTGCTTTAGCTTTATTAGTAGCAGCCCTTTCAGATGCAGATAAAGAACTCCAAGCAGCTTCGGGTAAATATCTCTTAGTCCCCTTAGATTTAACTTCCTTAGAAGAACCTTTCTTTTTATTAGCTGCCGTTTCAGATGTCATCCATTTTTGTTCAGACCAATTTTTAAGACTTTTTTGAGATTTAGCTAGTGCCATTATTTGTACCCTCCTCCTTTTGACTTGTACTCCTTAGCTAATAACTGAGCTTTACGAGCTGACCATTCCCCAGCATCACCGCCTTTTGTACCTGCTTTAATTTTATTAAATAAAGTTTTTCTCATTGTTGGCTTAGTATAATTGCCAGCCGAATTTACTGTACTTTTTTTAGTTGCCATAATTACTAAGGTTTTTTATTATCTTCAAATTTTGATTGTTCTTCTAAATACTTTGAAATCCAATAATGAAACTCGTTTTTGTATTTTTTAATTTCAACACCGCTTCCAAGACTAATGTTTTTATAAGTAACATTTAATCCATCTTCAGGAATAATATCCATTGCCTTTGCTTCGTTTAAGAATATTCTTTTTTCTTCGTCTGTTTTCTTATTTAAGAAAGCATTAACAAATACCATCGCTTTAACCTCTGGAGTTCTTACACGTTTTATGATTTCTAAATCAGCAAAATTAGTATTCTCTTTGATTGATTCTTTCTTGAAAAATTCTTCTGCTTTTTTTGCAATAGAATATTTATCAATATCGCTTGACTTTTCTATTAGAGCATTTATTTTTTCAACTAGCTTAGTTTCATTTTCTTTTACGTTTTTAGAATACTTTTTATTTACGTAAAGGTCAGTTATAATTTTAAATTCATTATTAATTTTTTGCTCTTTATCTGCAACACGTGTTGTTTCTTTTTTGATGTCAACTTTACCAGCATCTTTTTTAGGATAAGTGAATCTTACAAATTTATCAACAAAAGCAGAACCTAAACCATTAAGTAAATTTGAATCATAGTTAAGTTTTTCTTCTTCCGTTAATCCATCTGTAAGTTGATTGTAGCTTGAATTAAGAACTTTATAGTATAAATTATTCTTAGGGCTTGCTGCAATTTGCTTTAATGCTAACTCAATATTAACTGGAGCTATTCCTGTTTTTTCTCCTACATCTACAAGCATTTTATCAGTTTTGTTTCTTCCTACAACATTATACTGCATAGGCTTAGATACATTTTCATCGCCTTTCCAAACAAAATCATCTCTGTATTCATCATATCCTGTATTTAGTGCCATTGCAACTTTAATTGAAGGTACGCTTAATACATTATCAGGAATAGCAAAATTATTTTTGAATGATTGTCCAATAACTTTATTTTCTGTTTTTCTTCCCATTGAAGATAATAAAGTTTGTTCTGTACTGTTAATTAATAATTGAACAGATTGAGTTTTCTTAATTTTCAAATAAGCTCTTTCTTTCTTGCCGTCAACCATCTTATTATAAGGCAACATAATAACAAAATTATTTACCTTGTCCTCCATAGGCACTTTGCTATATGCTTCTTCATCATCATCATCTTTGTAAGAAAGATTGTACATTAAAAGAAGTGCAGCCCCAGCAGCTAATTGAGCATAAGTACCAAGCGTTCCTACAGGGTCGTTTTTTAATGACTGAGCAGTAGAATCAAGTCCGCGTATTGAAGCGTTAAAGAATGGCACTAAAGTTCCAATAGCGTCAGCTAAATTTCCTTTCTTAGAATAATCCATTATAGACCTTGCTGCATAAGCCGCTTGTTGTTCTATTTCTTTTAAAACAAGTTCATTAGGATTTTTTCCTCTATTGTTTTTCTTAAACTCTCTTATTGCATTCTTTTTTGTTCTTTCAAATATAGCAAGCCTTGTTGTTAATTCTGATGAATTTCCTAAATATGACAATCCGTTATATAGGTCAGAAAGAACTTTTGTAGCTCCTCTATTGTCAGCAGAAAAATTAGCTTCAAATGGATTTGCATCCATTGATAATGTATTGAAACCAACTCCTGCTCTCATTGCTTCTTGATATATCTTACCCTTTGAAAAAGCATCCTTAGAAACAGAAAGCATATCTTTAGCTAGTTTTAATGCTTTGATAGGCAATATACCTCCTCTATAAGCAGGTGAATGTGCAAGAGTATGCACAAAGTCAGCAGGAATATTTGAAAATATAAATAAAGGATTTACGCCAACCGCTAAAGCAGATGTAACCCCAGCAAATGATATAGTTCTTAAAAACATTCTCATATTGGGAGTTACCCATAATTGAGGATTTTCAAATGTCTCTATAAACTTTATTGGCGCAAGAATAGAAACTCTTTTACCGCCTACTGCTTTTACTTGTGTAGTTAATAATCCATAAGAATCATTAAGCAAGTCGCTGTATTCTTTTTGAGTTAATTTTTGTCCTTGTTTAAAATCAACACCATTAACAGTAAAATCTTGTGTTACTACAAATTCAGTTTCTTTGGCAAATATTTGTCCATAACCTTTAGGAATCCCTTCATTTGAAAATGTAGCGTTTCCGTATTCATCAACACCATTTGATTTTTGTTCTGAAAATTGTCCATTGTTAGGATTGTTTCTTATAAAATCAAGTAATCCAACTCTTGCGTTATTACTGAATATACCACGTGCTGTTTGTAAAATATTAGCTTTTAATAAAGCATCTTTGTTATCTAATAAAACATCAATACTACCATCTTCTAAACTTTTGATATCTCCAGAAAGATAGCTTTTGTTTCCAAATTTAACTCCTTTGTTTACACTTGAACCATCATCTAAAATATGTTCTAAGAACTGTCTCTTAGAATAATCATTATTAATCAATGCATCAAACTGTTCATTAGAAATTAATCCTGCATCTTTTCTTGCAATTAACAACTCTCTATTAAGGTCAAAGTACATTTCTGCCCTATCGTTTATTTTCTTATAAAGTAATGGATTGTTTTGTTCCATTAACTCTAACATAGCAGTAGCAGTCTCTAAATTAGATTGAGTACCTTTTGAATCAGCAGTATGTTTTTTTCTTTGTCTATTTTTTGCTTCATCAAGCTCTTTAGTTATTCTATTAATTTCTTTTACATCAGTAGCATTTTGTAATTCATCAGTTAATCTTGCGATATCATCTAATCTCTTTTTATCAAATCTTGTATCAATACTAATAACAGTTCTTGCGTCAATAACCCTAGATAAATCTTCTAATTCTGTTACGCTTAAACCTTTAAATATTTTTCTTCCTTTAGAGTTGTATAAAGATTCGGCAAAAGACTTTGCTCCTGGAATTAAATCCATTAAATTAAAAATACGTTTTGCCTTTTTTGATACTTCTTGTTTTAAAGCATCTGAATCCTGCGTAACATTACCTTGTGGCGCATAGTTAGCTAAATTGTCAATAGCTGTAACAGCAGCTTTATTTACAGCCCTAATCGCAGGCATTCTATTATCATATAATGAATCAAAGAAGCTAACAATTTTATCTGCTATTTTACCTCTGAAACTTCTTTTATATTTAGCATTTTCTTCTTTCTGCCTTTGGTCTGCATTAATTTGAATTTGAGCAAGCCAATTTTGAATATCATCTTCATTTTGAATAGCAACAAACCCACCATTAATTTCAGCATTAGCATCTCTCCACGCTAATCTTAATGCTCCATCTATTACTTTATTACCTAACACTGCACTAAACTGTTGAATATTAGCAACACCTAATTGTATTGCATTGATAGCAACATTCTTTAATGCCATGTGATAAGCATATTGTTTTTTAGCTACTTCACTTGGGTTATAAAAGAATCCCAATTTTTGATTGTAAAGCTCCTTGTGAGTAGATTTTACATTATCAATAGATTCTTTCAGCTTTTCCTTAAATTCTTGTATTTTCTTTTCTGTCGGAGAAAGTTCTTTCGTTGGCGCTACTTCTGGCTCTTTTGCAGGTAAAGGCTCTATAGGTATCCCTAAAGCCTCTGCTACAACTTGCACATCTTGTTCTGTTGGATTATCTTTTTCGCTTACTTCTTGCACCACTGACTGCTCGCCACCTTTATCGGTTTCGGTAGTGGTAGGTATATTCTCTTCCGTTTTGGTTTCATTTTTTGTTTCTGTTTTAGCGCCCTCTGTTGCAGCCTCACCTTGTTGAGCGAGGTCTGCACTAGGAGTAGTAGTTTCTACTTGTAATTGCCCTTCATCTTGGACGTTGACATTTTGCCCTCCATCTTTTCCTTTGCCTTGTACATTTTCGGAGACATTTTCATTTCCATCTTTTCCATTTTCTTGGACACCATTTTCATTTTTGCTTTCATTGGTCGTTATATTTGGGGTTAAATTTTCTTCGTCATAATTATTAAATTCTTCAGGAAGTAATCCAATTTTCTGTTCTGCAAACTTTAG